>Ga0315314_1001260_pt1 | contig 23403 bp, 23 predicted proteins | sample TDP9_MG_FD_203631 | JGI IMG/M metagenome (GOLD analysis project Ga0315314, IMG submission 203631) | Freshwater sediment microbial communities from Lake Towuti, South Sulawesi, Indonesia - TDP9 | ecosystem: Environmental > Aquatic > Freshwater > Lake > Sediment | place: Indonesia: South Sulawesi... | reverse complement strand
CTACCAACAGCACCACAACTACTGCAAGCCCAAGTGTCATGAGCCTTGGCGCAGGGAGTTGGAATATGATCAGCGTCTATGTCAAAAATCAAGTCCGCCCCCAACCAACCCTTTTCCCTCATCTCCTCTTCCGGCCTCTCATAATAAGCACTCGAATAATAAACGTCAGAAGGAACAATCGTATTCAAGAAAGACCTGAGAGCATCTACGCTTCTGAAACCCTTATGCCTAAGCATAACCCGTTCCTTTAACAAGAGAAAACCAAACTCACGCCTTTCAATAGAAGCTGGAGGTAGAATTGAAGAGGCATACTTCTTATAGTACTCAACAAATTTGTCTTGAATAAAACGTGGCGATGGGGCAAACATCTTTATCTCCTATCAGTGTTTTTGACTGCTAAGCTAACGGTACGTTGGGGTCTGGACTCTTTGTCGAATAAGCTTGCAATAAAACCCGCCCCCATGGCACCTCCTTTTATTAGAATGATAAGTAAGCTCCCTATAACTATCAGTGGTGATTTTTGAAGCCCTCTGAACATCTCTCTTAAAACTACGTTTAGATTTCTAGAGGTTGACCCGTAAGTCTTAGGTCTTCCTTTCATCTTTTCATAAAATAACCTCGCAGACTTGCCGTAACGGAAATATTTGGCAGTTATTTTTGAGACTGCCGACGGTTCTAAGTGGAAAATACAATTCTTTGCCCATGTTTCTTTTGGATGGAGAGCTTTCATTCGTTCATAGAATTCGCGGTCTTGCCCCCAGACAAGATCTACATCATATAGCCCAGCTTTAATGACGTGACCTCTGAGGAAAAAACGAGCAACGCCGATGCCTGTCTCGTCGCTCTGTATTTTGCAGTTCTTCTCGAAGGCTGAACACGATCCCCAGAAAGATTCTCCATAAAAAACTTCTCTAATTTTAACTACTTCTACACCTTCTTTCTCGCAGGCGTTGACACATTCTTCGAGGAGTTCCCCTTCTAAAGTTTGATCTGAGTCTAAGAAAAGGACATATTTTCCCTTGGAGCTGAGGACTCCTATGTTTTGAGCTGAAGACTGCCCACCTTTATTTATAATAATCTGTGAGCCAAATTCTTCGGCAATTTTCAAAGTGTTATCTACACTTTTATTATCGATAACCATAATTTCGTAGTCTTGGTAACTTTGCTTTTTTATAGATTCCAGCCCCTTTCTTAGCGTCTTAGCCGAATTATAGGTAGGGACTATAATTGACACGGTTCGGGACTTATCCTGTGGCTCGTTTAGCACTTCCATTTCACCATTTCCTCTTCTGACAGAATATCTTGATGCTTCCGTAGATAGCAATCTGTTTGTTCTCCCATTTCATGCCGAAAAATAACTTAACCACAGAACAGTTAAGCTTTTTGAGAATCTTCTTTCATTTCATGAAAATTTAGACCCATATGGTAAAAACCTTTAAGGGATAAATGTGCACGCAAAGGGCTCAGATCGGCAACTAGTTAGATCTCTAGTGCGAAATGTTACAGATGCCTAATAAAGACACCGGGTATAAAAACAGAAAATGCACAGCAAATTTATAAATTTTGGAAAGAATTTGTTTTTCTAGCTAACTAAGTGGTCAAATTTGAAAACGCTTTACATCACTTTATCTGATCCAGAACGATGGCCCAGACCATTTTTGGCTCAAAAGGCACTAGGTGCAAAAAATGTTGTTATTAAATACATAAACGTTCCTTACCATTTAAAAATCAGGGCGATTGAAAAATTTGTAAAATTTTTGAAAATATGCTCAGCGCTCAACTTTGGAACTAGAAGTGATGTGATTATCTGTCTCAACCCTTACCCTCTTAAAAAAATTGATTTTAGGTTTTCTCATCGAAGACCTTTTGTTGTAGATTATATGGATGTCATGTTAGATGAAAACGGGAAATTATTAGAAAACGAAAAGGAAATTTTGGAAGATGCGGAAGGAGTAATATTTTGGAGCAAAGCTCAAATGGAGTTAGCTAGTAGACAACTGGACATTTCTAACTATACTTATGTTCCAGCCGGAATAAATTTGAATGTTTTTGACAAGGTAAGGAACATAAAGGGATTTAAGTTTACTAGTGGATTTAATCAGGAAAAATTGGTTACTTATTTTGGTTACTCATGGCAAATAAATGGTAGAGAAGTTCAGGGTGTTTGCGATTTAATCGAGGCTATGACCATAGTTGAAAAAGAAATGAAAAATGTACGACTTATTATAAGTGGTCCTATTCTTGATAAGTACTTGCGACAGATTGTAAAGGAATCAGGTATTAGGAAAATAAGCTTCTTTAGCTCTGTCCCCTATGGTTCTTTTAAATTTCTAAATAGACTTAATGCGAGTGATGTGTTAGTGTTGCCTACAACTTCTCATCCGACAGTTTTTTACGCTGAGCAACATAAACTATTCATTTACATGGTTGCCAGAAAGCCTATAGTGGCTACTGCTACATTGGGAACAAGAGGGGTTTTGGATGATTCTACCGCAATATTCGCTGAACCCGACAATCCAGAATCCTTAGCTAATGCGATAGTTAGAGCTTTAAGTGATTCAGAGTATGTAGAGAAAATAGCTAATAACGCATATGGTCGTTTAGTTGAGAAATATACTTGGGATAAATTAGCTCCAAGATATTATGACTTTATAATGCGATGTTTGGCTGCGTGAGCTATTGCCTATGGAATGAGATGATTAAGCATCTCCTCGTGGTATCGTCAGTTCATTAGGACTGATCGAAGCGCTTCGCTTCTCCTTCGTAAAATCTCTTAAACCCTTTTTCGGTAGGCGACATGTCACATTAACTTTAATCAACCTCGTAATGAAGAGTTATATCATCAAAAAGTGCGTAGGTTGCAGAAGCGCTATTAATGTTAATTACTGTAAGTTCTATAATAACAACCGTGGGCAAGGGTTCGCTAAATTTCTCTTCCCACGTTTGACTCAGATTAAAACTAAAGTTACCGCCATTTCTTTGCAATTCTATGGCATAATCGTCTTCGAAGAGCACGCTTGGCGTAGTAAACACTATACAACGCTTCTGAGCGTCATCAACTATTGATATCGTAACGGCACTTGGTGGCTCAACACTGATTGGATTAACGTAGAATGATAGCCATGTTTCTGACGCATTCCACAAATAGAACTTTCTCCTCAACGAGCATGAGTAGAACCAGCTTAGAGACTGGTTCTTCTGCGCCCACATTCTTAGATAGCGACTATTTCGGTAATAGATTACGCTTACACCGCGAGTTCCACTTCCTAACTCGGTGAAACTCCATCCCGTTTCGGTCCAATTCATATGCTCAAAGTTATCTCGGAAAACAATGTTTTCGTTTCCATATACTATTTGGAAAAGATAAGAATTGCCAACATTCTCCACCAGTTCAAAATTAGGATTGCCAAGAAAAAGTAAGGGATCCCATCTAAGCGGTTTTCTCCACCAAATTTGACCAGGTGCGGGAGAACCAACAAACAGATGAGTTAGATTAAAATTTTTCATCAAATCATAAGTGGTTTCATTAAAAGCTCCAAGCCTTATCAAATCTACCAAGCGTAAGTAAGAGCCAGACATTACATGAGAAGTGAAGGGATATATCACCTTTACATTGGATACTGATGGAATAAAAGTGCCAGCTTCATATGGATTTATCAACACAGTAGAGTTTCGGCTCAAGTTATCTCTCATCCAACACATGAGTCTATAATCGTCCTCAGTAGTGACCGAGTACAAACCGTAAATGCCTCTTAACATGTATGGATCTTCAACAACCCTATAATAAATAAACGGGAGGTATACAATGGAGAAAAACAAAAGTAGGACCATTATTTTTTTAATGGAAATCTCGCTGAAGATTTTAACAAACCTTCGGTGAACCCTGAGAGTTAAAATTCCAACGAGAAAACATATCATGATATACATAATTAACCAAATTTTACCATCATCAATAACCTCTTTAAAGGGATGGACCAGCGCTACTAACACCAAAAGCCAGCCGCCTGCAAAGACAAACAGAGCAAATTTCTCAACATCCTCGACATCCCTCTTCTTAAGAATAAAGAAAATAGGTACACCTAAACCGAGGGCTGCGAGACCTAACCAGAAACATCTCAAGACAGGATACGGATTAATGTTGAAATTATGTAGCAACACCTCCTGCATATGGGTAAGGGCTTGGACTAAGGGTGGACCAGAGGGAGGCGATAAAGGTGATTTTCCATAGGTCAAAAGGTCATTTGGGAGACCAACATTGCGGTTAGGATAGGAAAAGTAGTATAAGAATCGAAATAAGAAAACTGATATAGGAATTAGACTAACTCCGACAAACAACAAAACATGACTTGTCGACCTTAACTTACGCAAAGATAAAGAAAAGCCCTTAGCCCACAACCACCACAAAACGGCAGTAGCTATCACAATTTCAGCCAAAACCAAATGCAGCGAGGCCAAATACCCGATTAAGATGCCCGCAGTAATTATTTCTTTAATTTCAACTCTCACCGCTATTGAAAAAAGATGAGGAACCAAACTGAGACAAACCAAAAAAAGGGGAAGACCAGTTACAAAAGGATTTGCTCCCCAAACCACATATAAGGGCCACATAGAAACAAAAGTCAACATAAAAGCGAAGATCAAACCCACCTCTTGCCCTTTTATTTCCTTGCCAAGATAGTAGGCTCCAAGTACAGACATCGCGTTAAAAAAGGGTGTAGCAAAAAAAATCACTTTGCTTGGTTCCAGCTTAAGAAACATGCTTAAATAAGCGAATAAAACATGAGACCCTAAAGGGTAAATTACAGCTCCGGATACATAGGGTTGATGAGTCGCCGGAATCTGATTGTTCTCCGAGACGAGGGTAGTGAGTAAAGCATGAAGGGAAGTGTCATGGATGCTACCTAAAACCAACTTTTGAACAGGAAGAATCTGTACCCAAAAGAATAAAATGAACATAGCAAAAACAGCTGTACACACAGTTATTTCATACCCGCGAGTTGAAACAAATTTGTGCAAAGCTCCTTTATTGAGTTTAAAAGCCTTAACGTACACTCTATAGTAAAGGATTACAAAAGCTATAGAAGCACCCAGAATAAGCCATATAGAAATTTCGGCGAAAAGGCGAAAAGGAACTGACGCCAAAAAAAATAGGACAAGCCCGCCCAGGTAAATGTCAAGTACATATATTTGAAGAAGATCTAATCTTCTAAAAAGATTCATTCGACTAGACATTAAGATTCTTAGTGGTTCCCCAATTAATGAAAGCAAAGTGACCGCAAACACAAGTTGAAGCACTAGCATTTGGTTACACCTTCATAAACCTTCTTCAACTCGTTAAAATACTCATTCCAATCGACAAAATATCTTAATACATTTTCAGTTTCAAGTTTTTTGTATCTCTTAAGCGTCTTCGATATAACCTCAGCTATTTCTTCGGGTTTAACTGAACTTACACCCTCTGCTAAGCCTTTCTGAACTAATTCTGCAGTCACACCACTATTAAGCGCTATCGTCGGGACTCCTATAGCTATCGCTTCATGTACCGCCCTACCAAAGCTTTCAAAAGACGAAAGCGAAATAAAAATCCGCGCCTTAGCATATTCGAACAAAAGTTTTTGTCGAGTCAAATCATGTTTCCATTCCACGTAACTTTCTATGCCCAATTTATGGGCCAGCTCAACCAAACGTCTTTTTTCTGGACCGCCACCAATGATTACCAGTTTCAGGTCTTTATTTTCCTTGTTCAGAAGAAGCGAAAACGCCAGCAATAGTTTGTCAATGTTTTTATATTTTCGCAAGCCACCAACATAGAGAATCCTTTTTGAACAAACAGGACTCCACTCCACCGATTTAAGTTCACCAACATCGATTCCTTCAGGTATCAATATGACACTTCTATTTCGCAAAAAATCTTCTTCAACCATCTTCTTCTCATGACGAGAATTAACAATTATTGCGTCTGCGCGTGACAAAGCTATGTATGTCAATAGACGTTTATAAAAAGTGAAAAACAAATTTCTAATCCAAGTCTGTGCAAAACGATGATAATGTGGCTGTATTATCATCCTTTGATCCGGTTTCTTCAGCAAAGCCACAAATATTACTGGCAATGTATGAATATTATGGATGTGGACAATGTCTGCGTTATCATTTTGTATAGCCTTCAAAAACCCAAACGAAGGAAGGTAAAAAGGATCACCAACTATCGGTTTATACCTCCTAACCAGAACGCCATTAACAAGTTCTTCACAAGGCAGCTTAGCATTCAAATCTAAAGCATAGACCGAAACTGAATGATCTTCCCTGACGAGACGTTCACTTAACTCTTTCACAATACTCTCTATACCACCAATATGAGGAAAATACCTAGGCGTTACATGAATAACTCTCAAAAAAGCACTCTCAAGTCGACGTGAATTTTGCGCTGTCCACTCTGTAGAAGTATGGAACCTTTCCACGAGCGGCGTCAAAAACAGCTACAAGGCGGCAGATAAATTCAAGAAATAACATTGTAATAATATAGGGCATTTTCCTCCAATATCTTGATGTCAATCCCAAGAATAAAGAAAGGACCTTATGTATGCCCGTCGTTGGAACAATATATTTTAATTGTTTCCTAATCAACAAATGTCCACAGTAGATTCTTCTCCGCTTAGCCATGTAGTCTCTAAGGTTCGTTGGATCTTTAGTGTATACAATTGCGTAAGGCGCATAAACAACATTGTAACCTTTACTCTGCGCACACCACGAGGCATATTCATCATCTGAAACAATAAGATACGGGAAGCGTTTTACAACATCTTTCCGAATAGCAAAGAATGTTCCATTCACCTTAGGCGGTAGGTTTCTACGCGCCCGATGCAAGCACAATTCATGGTGTAATTCCCGTTGAAACCTTGACATGAAAGAAAATAGATCGTCTCCATAGTTAAGAGACAGTACGTTTCCGCTTACCACGCCTATTGTTTCATCTTTAAAAAATGGCTCGATAATGTTTCTCATACAATGTCCATCAATTACGGTATCAGCATCAATAAAAATTATGATGTCTCCAGTAGCTTGCAGAATTATGTCGTCAAGCGCTGCCGCCTTCCCCATTCTTTCCTTTCCTGTTATTATCCGAATCATAGAAGAATTTCGCAAAGCATGTGCTGTTTTAACAATTCCATCCGTAGTACCGTCGGTGCTTCCGCTGGCATTTACTATGATTTCCATGACATCGTTATTTGCCTGAACGAGAATATTTCGAAGAAGAAAATCTATTCTTTCTCTCTCGTTATAAGCCGGTATACCAATGGTTATCTTAGTCTCCTTACTAGAGCCCTCTGGAACAGGTGCGTGCAGCGTTTAAGCCCCCTCTAACCTTCTATTTTCAAGATTTAATTCCATAGGCTTTGATAATTTAATTCAGAAACTGATCTTTCCAATTTTAGACTTGATGATGTAAGATAAAAAGCACTGAAACTCTGCCTTGGTTAGTTTAGATTTTCCTCGCTTCCGGTTCTCAAAGGTTATTGGAACCTCTCTTACACGAAATCCTCGCATCCAAGCCTGCTTGACGGTTTCAATTTGAATTTCGTAGGTTTGGCTATGAAGATTAGGAAGCACTGTTTTAACGTAACGTTTTGAATAGCATCTTAAGCCACTTGTACAATCATATATCCTCGTTCCGACGATTGTTGAAGCGATGATGTTGGCGCCACGACTGATTAACCATCGCATATGATGCCATCCCACTATCCTTCCTCCTGGACAATATCTGCTTCCGATGACCAAGTCATAACCATTTTTAGCGATGTCTATCAATCTAGGTATATCCCGCGGATTGTGTGAATAGTCAGCGTCCATAGTGACAATGTAATCTGGTTGATTTTCAAGCGATAGAATGGAACGAAAAGCGCTAATGATAGCTGTTCCTAACCCAAGTTTTTTAGGTCTCACAAATAAAGCAATGTTATCATACTCTTCCTGAAGTTTCTTCACCATCTCAGCTGTTCCATCAGGACTGGAATCATCAATTACGACGATCATAAGGTTAAGTTTCAATTCCTGAAGCTCTTGGATTAGGCTTTCAATGTTTTCAGCCTCGCAATAGGTTGGAAGCACAACAGCAACCCCGTGCGCGCACGCGAATCCGCCCTGAAACTTTGATTCCACCATTTGACTGATCCGGGTTTTCTCAGTTGAATCCCCGGTAACAAATGTCTTGCTCGAAGTGCTGGACTCTTCCAAGCCTACTCACTTTCTTTCATTAATCTCGAATTGCTTCGTTTTATGCTCTTCATTTACAAAAGTATACATTTATAACTATTGCGCCAAAAAAGAAGATACCAGCATAACTTTGTTTTTTCTTATCCCTCACCTATTCGATTTCATTAATAAAATTATCAGTGCGGAATCTTTTTGGAATCTTGTGTATTAGTCAATTTGAGGAAACACTATTATTTAATGATATGCAAGATCCAACATGTGTAAAAACGGGGAGTTGCGAGCGTCTTTCCATTTTCTTCATACCTGTTCCACGGCAGTTTCCACTCTTACAGTCTTTAGTTTTTTTCTGTAATAGGCAAGTGGGTGGCGTATTTTTTTGCATATTTCGTCTTGGGTGTGGCAGATTCCGTGGGTGCGTAGGGTGTCGCATCTTGGAGGAATGTATTTTGTTCTGGATCCTCTCGCTCCTGCTATGTGTTCGACCTGGTAGCGGGTCATTCTTTCATCGAAATCTGAGGTTGAGCGGAAAAGGTCGACGACGTTTTCCACGGTCATGCCTATGTTTATTAGAAAGGAGGTTAGTGCGAAGCGGCCGATGTGGGAGGTGGGGCGGCCAGACGCTATGGTGTCGTATACTCCCTTTATGCACTGTGGAAAGGCAGAGATAACTACGCCTTTCGGAATCTCCTCCAGCCGGATTTCTCCTCTTTTCTGCAGGGCCAGTTGTTTTAATCGGTTTACGCGATTCATGATGCCTTGCGGTAATAATCCCACTTTTGTACTTAGTTTTTCTTCGATGTACCTTCGCACTTCTTCTTCTAGGAGGCGACTTGCCTCGCTTTTTGTGAGGAAAACCTCTCCATTCAAAACAAGTCGGTTGACAAGTTTCCATTTTTTGTCTTGAAAATCTGTTGCATTTTTTAAGAAGTCTGTAAAGTAGAGTGCAAAGCTGTAGGGACCTGCGCTGATGTCGCCCTTGACTGGTCTGATCTTCCATTTGAAATTGTCCGCAATCTCCATTATCTTTTCTTCCCCTTCGCCTCTGAGTAGGTCGAAAACTCGTTTTGCCTCGGCCAGTGCGTATCTTTTTTTAATAAGCGAGTCGGCTGTCGCTGCAACCATCATTATAGCTATGGGAAAGGAAGCTATTTCGATGTCGTCGTTGGGCGATTTTTGGCTTACTGTGCGAAAAAGGATGGCCTCTTCTATTCGATTTTCAGCTCTGTCCAGCACCGATTTGTATTCCGGGTCCGCTAGGTCATCGATTTTTATGTCTAACTTTTTGACGTATCCGGCTACTTCTGGAGTGAAGGGGTATTTAGCCCAGTCGCTTTTCGTGAGTACTTGCTTCCCCTCCGGATCCTCGGTTATTCCACTTCTATGCGGGGAGCTAGGTAGAATGTTAGTTTTCCTTCTTTTGGCTGCTTGAAATCCAGCTTGATGGGCATGTCCGTTGAAAATTCTAGTGCGGCTATGTCTGATGTTGCAACCGCGGCCTTAACTATCTCGGAAAGGTAGCTTAAGCTGAAGGTGGCTTTAGATGCCTCCTTTGCTTCGATGTCTAGGAGCGCGTCGCTTCCTTTCTTGAACTCGATTGTGGCTCCCATGAGGTCTCCAGTGGCTTGCATCACCATTTTTTCGCTGTCTGCCTCGATTCGAACGTGGTCGCTTACTAGGGAGGCATCTTCAATAGCCTCACGTAATCCTTCCGTTGTAGTCTTTGCTCTTACATTGAAGGAGACTTTTGGGGTGGGAACCTCTTCCTCCATCGCTTCTAACGTGGGCATGTTGAAGGTACGCGTATACTTTCCCTTAATTGTTATTTTTAATCGTCCAGTTTTTTCGTCAAGGGAAAGCTCGACGGATTCGTCTTTTCCTGTCCGTCTCAGCAACTTCAACATTTCACTTATGTTTACGCACATTTTCATGGCTTCGTCGCAAACGTACTCGTCGAAAACCGTTTTTGGCCACTCAAAATCAACCATGGCGACCCGTGAGGGGTCCATGGCGCGAAGCTTGATTCCTTCAGAAGTCAAGTCGAAGGTGGCTTCGTCTATGAGTATTGAGATTGCGCTCATCATGTCTTTCAAAAATTTTGCATCTGCCATTCTAACTCTGAACAATCACGAACCTCCTTTAACGCTTTATGTTTAAGGTGTCTCTTCATTTAAGCGTAATCCCAGACATCAATTAAGGGGTAAATTCCCCTTAGACAGAGGGAAAAGTAAAAGGTGCGAGCGAAAAATTAAGGTCGTTTATCCGTATTCTCGGAAAGTATAGTTGCATTTTGTGCATCGGAAAAATTGTGTTGAGGACTCATCGCTCCCTCTGGTTTGCACTTGCCATACGTAGGCTAGGTTGTTTCCACACTTGGGACATTCTATCCTAACGGTGGGCAACGTTCGCAGTTTCTGTTCCTCTTTCCCTATAACCGCTATGGATTCTTGTGGAGCGCGTTCTATAACCTTTGGAACAACAACCGCGGCGCCCACTGCCCGTTTCTTGTAGCCACATTTTGGACATACCAACTGAAGGGTAGCCTTCTTCCCCTCTTTTTTATGAGTTGGAGTTAACCTCGTTCCACACTTTGGGCAAAATTCCATGCTACGTCACCACTTTCCGCGCCATTTTCCTTACCCTCGAGCCTTTTAAATCTTTTCTTCTGACCGAGCTAATCCCGAAGCGATGATGTGCGCTACTCGCAACGCCTCGGGAATGTTGCTTCGTGTGGATGTGTTTCTCAGAATCTCTTCAGCGTCTTTCTGGGAAATTCCTGCGATTTGCATATAAACAGCTTCCTCGGTGTTTCGCGTTCGTACCTTAATTATTTTTCCAGCATTCTCTATGTCATTCCATCTTCTTTCGCCTTCTGGCAAATTCTCAAGGGCCTTCTTTATTTGTGCCAAGTCTGGTTTTTCTCGCGTGACTGCTATAACGGGTAAGTCTACTTTTTTGAAAAGCTCATTAATGTCCACTACGTTGAAACCAGCAAAGGTGATTCCATCTAAAACCACTACCCGAATTTGGTTGTAATGAGGAGACTTTTTTATCATGGACGCTATTTTTTCTGTTGCATCCATCCCATCGACAGCTACTTCTGTCCGCATAACTCCGTCAAGCCATTGCCCACCTCGGTAGACAACCCCAATAACATCGACTTTACCCTTCGTGTGGGGAACGAAAATTCCATCGTCGACACCCAGCACCCTGATTTCGGGTTTTATGTAGCGAAATTTCTTAAGGGCCAAGCTTATTCCTCTTGAAAGTCACACTTATTTAGCTTTAAATCTTTTTCAGACACCTACTACTAATTACAGGTAACTAAACAAATCTCAAAGTGAGTATTATGTTTGCCTTTGTATCTGAATATAAAAACCTCCGCGAAGTTTTAGCGGATCAAAAACTAGCGGCCTTGGGAGACGCTTACGTGAACTTTGTTTACTCTTTAGCCCTGTCCAAGAGGAAGGGAGAACCTGTGGGCGCTAAAGTTGACAGCCGTTTACTTGCTGAGGCCCTCAGGAAAGCGGGATTAAGGAATCTTCTGCCATCAAGAATCGACCGTCACAAACAGGCTGATGCCGCTGAAGCTTTGATTGTGTACGCTTGGATACGAGATGCAATGACAATTGAAGAGGGAGTTAACGTTCTTGAACAATTTGAAGATATGGTTGAGGCCTTCCGCTTTTTTCTTCTCACAGCGAGAAGAAAGATTAACCTATGATTAACATAGACGAAAAGGTGGATTTGCTCATTTTCCTTGCCAGTCTTTTAACGCTTTCTCGAAGGACCTTCTGAATTCCTTACATTGACTCCGTATTTTTTTCGCCGCTTCCCGCACAGCGGCTTCTGGTTTTTGCTTTCCTTTTGTGTGAACGTATATTATGGGGTTGCCGATGAGAGGGTGCTGTATGTGGTACCCTGCCATTTCGATGGTGTCGCCTTCCAAGAGGACTTTTTGTAGCACGTTGCAAAAGGTGTGCCCCTCCCCTTCAACTTGTATTTTCAATTCGTTGGATGTTTTTTCCAGAACTTTAATTTTCATTTCTACCCCTCTTACGTTGCTCCCTCCCCGTAATCTGGGGTTACCTTCCGTTTTTCAGTGTTTCCGCATCTGGGGCATCGCAGCCTTTGTCTTCTTGATAGCAAAACGTGTCCACACTGGGAACAGAAAGCATAGATAATCCCCAAATCTTTCTCTGCCGTTGACAAGTAAAATGTCCTGTTTTTGTCGCTGATCAGTTTGGCCCGCATTATGTCGCCTGTTTTGCACACGTCAAACATAGTCTCAACGTAGCTTGGACTCACGTCAGAGATGTGTAAAAGGCCTGTGAAAAAGCCTGAAAGCGATCTCTTCCCTACTTGTAATATACGCAACACGGCTGTTTTGCTTTTCACGTCTAAAACTTGACCGGAAACTATGCTTCCTACTCTTGGAACGCCCGCTGCCTGAACCAGAGGGTAAACCGAGACCTTTTTATTTAGCGTATCCATCAGCGTGCGGCCGGTAGTTTTAGAGTGTATGGTCCCATGTTCAACATATGTCCCGGGACCTGGCGTGAATTCTTCGATAACGCCTAAACGATCTCCGGGCACAACGAACTGCCCGCTTTTTCTTTCAGATCTACTCATAGGTTTCTTCCCTCTATTCGATACAGGTCAACTTGAACGCTATGCCTTCTTTTTGTGTGGAATTCAAACAGTCTCGGAATGTCCATTTTCATAGGAAACATGCCCGTAACCTTTCCCCCATGCCTCTCAATAAACCTTTTGATAAATTCTCGGTTGTTCTTTCCACCCTTGTGAAGCGAGTATACTATACGCCCCGATTCTAAAGATTTCTTTATGAATTTTCGATCCGCCCTCCTTCTTTGGACGCCAAAGGGAGGATTCTGCAGAACCGTGTCAAAGGTTCCTCGCACAACATCGATGTCCGCCGTGATCCAGTGGGTCTTTCGCTTTACATCCATTCTTTCCGCGTTTTTCCGCGCCGCGTTCACTGCCACTTTGTCTACATCAACACCGAAGGTTTCCCGAGCTCCGAGAAGAGCTGCTCCAATCGCTAGTCTTCCTGTTCCGCATCCAAGATCGACGACGGTTTTGTTGATGATGTTGTTGTAGATGTAGGTTGCTATGTAGAGGATCTCCGCGGCGGTGGCTGAAGGGATTGTGTATTGCTCAAGGTAGGCTTTGGGCGTTGGGTGAGGTTCAATCTTTGAGATGGCTTTCTCCAAATCTATTTTTCGAACTATTTTCTTGCTTATCCAAATCAACTCCGGTCTTTAAGGTTTTCAAACTGATTGTACTTCTCCAGTTCTCTTGATAAATGTGTTTTACAAATCGCCACTTTCCAGCATATGGAAATTCAGCTTACGTTCTATCCTCCAAACCAGCCCTTTCCACAGAGTTCCTCCCAGCTCATTTCTTCCACCATGACAAGCATCTCTTCAAAGGTAAGAACGGGTTTAAGAAATCTTGAAGCGTCATCTAGGGATACTCGTGGGCAAGCGGTGTTTACAAACGCCTCTATATAGGGAAACTGCATAAGTGCTTCAGGGGTAATCTCCCTTATCGCTAGTAGGGTGGCCTTTTTGCTGCTTTTCTCCAGTTTCTCCTTGGCTTCCATAGCTTCTTCAATTCTCTTTTGTCCGCTTTTTAAGCCTATTAAAACCCCGAATTTTTCAGCCTTCTTTGCTTCTGAAATGCTTGCCCACCGCTGCTTGAGTATCCTTTGAATATCATCGTGAATGGAATAGGCTCTTTTCTCGTATGGATCAGCGATTATCGTCGGCTTTGCCGTGGCTAACGCTACGCCTATGGCGTGAAATCTGCCTCCTCCGATGAAAAGGAAAGCGTCAACCTCTTTAGAAACTGATTTGGCGTTGCTATAATCACAACCGATCACTTGTCCAGCATATTTTGCTCGTCCAGCATCTCCGATTGCAACAGTTTTTCCAGCCTTGAGGAGTAATTCTTTTGCCTCATTGGGTGTGTGGACGTGTTGAACCGTCGTTACTAACCCGATGCTGTTCCAATGCTTAAGAAGTGGAATTGCCTTCTTTACTGCCCCTTTGACACTTATTTTCGCCCTTGCCTCGATGTAGATTGTTGGCACTCGTTCTTGCTTGACCTGGGGACTGTGACCGTAATGAATTATGAGGTCTGCGCCTAGGCTTTCGGCGTCGGCCAAGGCTAAGTCGCAGGCGCCATAACACGGATCGGCAGAAACTATTGCTAGGGCTCCAGCTTCTTCAGCGATGGCTGCTAGGCGAGGCCCCTCGGCTTTTAATCCTTCGGGAAGCTGGATGAGAATTAGTTTAGCGCCTCGTTTGGTTATTTCCTTCCTCAGCCTTGTCTCTTCAAGGTCGAAGGTTCTTTTCATTTACCCTTGCCACTGTAATGAGAAGTTAGCCATATGATTCAGATTACTAGTGGAAGCTTGTCTGACCGGTTATTCCCACCGGGAAGTCCATTCCCAGTCCTTTTTGGGCTTCTGGGTTGTTTGACCCATGCCACGTTCGCGCATTTCAGCTAACTGCTCGAGTAGAATTTTCTGCTCTAGGCTGGCGACGAGTTGCCTGGTGCTGACCAGGGCGTCTGCGTTTACAGATATGCTGTCGATTCCGCAGCGAACTAGGAATTCTGTGAAGTCTGGTAGGTTTGAGGGGCCTTCTCCGCAAATGGATACGGTGCACCCGTGTTCGTGGGCTACTTTGATCAGGTGAGCGAGTATCCGCTTAACGGCTGGGTCTCGCTCGTCGAAGTATCCCATTAATCCGAGGCGTTCTGAGTCTCTGTCGATCATGAGGATGCCTTGCGTCATGTCGTTTGAGCCTATGGAGTAGCCGTCGCAGAGTTTCGAGAATTCGTCGGCCATTATGGCGATGGATGGGGTTTCAGCCATGAACCATACCTTGAAGTCTCTAGTCCTTTCAAGTCCCTCGTCCCTCATTATTTCTAAGCATTTTTTCGTCTCCCAAACAGTTCTGATCACTGGAAGCATGATCCACACGTTTTTGAGTCCCCATTCTTCTCTGCATTTTTTGATTGCCTTGCACTCAAGCCTGAAGGCTTTTTCATACCACTCGCTTATGTATCGGCTTGCGCCGCGCCAGCCAAGCATGGGATTTGCTTCTACTATCTCGTATTTTTCTCCGCCCTTCAGCTCTCTATACTCGTTTGTTTTGAAGTCGCTGAATCTCACGACAACTGGGCGGGGCTGTATGGCCCTTGCAACGGTGGCTATTCCCTCAGCCAACTTATTTACAAACTTGTCGGCTTGCCCAGTTTCCAAGAGGTATAGGGGGTGCTCTCCTATGTAGCTGGCTAGAATAAACTCGATGCGCATGAGTCCTATCCCGTCAAAGGGTAGGTTCCTGTACTCTCCAATCATCTCGGGAACACCGAGGTTGAGGTATATTTTGGTGGCTGTTACCGGGGCTGACGCAATTACTGTTGGCGCAGTTGCGGTTGTGGGCGTAGAAGGTTTTGCGGGTTCGCTGAGTATCCCTTCGTATACGACGCCGCTTCTTGCATCCACCGTGTATGTTTGACCAGTTGCCATCACTTTTGTGGCGTTTTCTGTTCCAACTATGCAGGGTATGCCTAACTCACGGCTCACTATGGCTGCGTGGCAGGTGACTCCACCTTTGTCGGTGACTATTGCCCCGGACAACTTCATGAACGGCACGTAGTCTGGGTTGGTCATGGTGGTGACAAGCACGTCGCCCTTCTCCATAAGCTTGGAGGCATCTTCGGGTGTGAGAACAACTTTTGCTACACCGACTCCTATGTCCCTCTTGCCAGCTGCTATACCCTTGATAACAACTTTTCGCTCTTCTGGCTGCGTAGGTGGAGTTGGCGGTTTCGGTGCCCCTATTTCAGGTGGCTTCGTTAGGCTCCATACGGTTTCAGGTCTCGACTGAACTATGAAGACGTTTTCTGGAAACGAAAGGTCTCGGTCAACGGCGAATTCGATATCTTGAGGTCTCCCACCATAGTGTTCTTCGATACGTTTGGCAAGTTCCGTGAGCTTAACTATCTCTTCATCAGTTAGGCATGGTTTTTCCTGCCTTTCAGGGGGCACATTAACATGAATCGTTTTGCTTGTTTTTGGGTCACGAGTATACTCCACTGTTTTCTTGGCGATTTTCTTTTTTAGGATTCTCAGTGATTCTTTGTCCACTATGTAGTTATCTGGAGTTACGGAGCCGGATACAACGGACTCGCCGACCCCCCAGTTTGCTTCGATCACTATCTGATTTGACTCGCCTGTCACAGGGTTTATGGTAAAAATGACGCCGGCAGCCTTTGCGTTGACCATCTTTTGCACGCCTACGCTGATGAGAACCTGTTCATGTTTGAATCCCTTCTCGGTTCTGTAGAAGATGGCCCTCGGCGTGAACAAGCTTGACCAGCATTTTACGGTTTTTTCGATAAGTTCTTTGGCTCCCTTCACGTTTAGGTAGGTTTCTTGTTGTCCAGCGAAAGAGGCGTCTGGTAGGTCTTCAGCCGTTGCGCTTGATCGCACAGCCACGAATACTTGGGCTGATTTTGTCCTTTTACTGAGTTCGTTATATGCGCTCTTAATCTCCTTCTCAATCTCGTGTGGCATGGAGGTTGATTCAATAAGCCTTCGAACTTTCTTTGAAGCCTTCTCAAACTGTTGAGGGTTGCTCACGTCGGTAACGGTTTCCCCAATGATTTTGTATATTTTTTCAGCGATGCCCGTCTCCGTAATGAATTTATTATATGCATAAGCGGTGATGGCGAACCCTGGTGGAACTGGCATCCCTGCTTCAAGCATTTCTCCTAGGTTGGCGTTTTTGCCTCCAACAAGCGGAATGTCCTCTTTTCTCAAATCCTCAAACCATAGGATAAGTTCCTCGCTTTTAGACGGGTTCCTTCTTTTACGTGGTTTCCCCAACACGATTCACCTCGGTTAGTCTCCGATTTTCTCGATGAATACTCGGCAGGGCATAGGCAATTTGGCCCCTCCCCGCTTTAACGCTTCCTTCGCAACCTCGAGACCACTCTCGTTCACATTGACAACCAAGACCGGTTGGTTTGATTTGACTCGTGCTGCGGTTCCTATGGGCTTGCCAAAGGCTCTTCTCATTCCATCTTGAAGGCGATCTGCATGGGCTCCAAAAATCATTTTGTTTTCGCGGAGCACTAAGTGGGGGAAGGGCAAGACTCGTAAAAGGTAATTATTTCCCAGTTTTTCTGAAAGAAGCCTATTCGTTGCTACGCGTGCTGCTTCTAAAGCGTTGTGACGAATTTGGACTTCTTTTTGAGCGATTAAGAAGGCTTGATATTCAAAACTAGCCGTGGGATCTCCCATGGTGAATTTGGTTATTTTCGGCGGGGGAGAGCCTCGAATGTACTTCTTTCTCGTATAGGCTTGTCCCTTTACCTCTCGATAGTTGCGTGCTTTCATGGTTTATCCTTCCCGCCTACACCCATGATATTTAAGGCTTTGCTAATAAACCATTCCTTACAGAAAATAAAGATTCAGAGTCGAGGCAACCGAAAACAAAATGTTCCGTCCACCACAGTGTTTCATTTTTCATTTTTAAACCAAATTTTGGCTAGCTCATCAAAGTTTAGAAAAACCTTCTTCAGAATGGGAATGTACATCTTTTTCTCGTCTTCAGTTACGTATTGAAACTGGTATTGCCCCGTGTAAGGTGATGGTTCGCCCTCTCTGGTTACGAACTCTACGTGCATGAAGGGATCTCCCCTCTTAATGTTTATCGGTTGCCTATCGTTACTTAGGTTAACCAGTTCTAGAGCTAGTCGTCCAATGAAGCCGCTGTGAACCTTTGCAGCATTTAGGAAGGATAGGCCCCTTCTTCCGTACTTGCTCTTTGCCGTGAGATGAGCCACGTAGTTCGGCGGCGTGAACACAACTTCATAGGAAATGAGGTTTTTATGCTCCAGATAATGTAACGTGGTTTCTTCTTTCACGGTTAGGATATAACTGTCTCCGTCTAAGAGGTTGTAGTCAAAGGGATAAATTATCTTATACTTTTCGATAAGTTCCATCAACTTGTCTTTGCCCAGAATACACATACCATTCTTCACCTTACCTTTAGCAATACTACACTTTTGCGTTTATACTTCTTTTGGAGAAACCAAACGAGGGTTTCGAACAATTTCGTTGGCCAGAGCCCCAAAGTCCTCCGGCGCTAGCCCCCGCACCCTTTTATCGTGAAACGGTAGAGAATCCGCTAATCCTAGCGCGTTTCCTCCTTTTATTCCCCGTTTATGTAGGAAAGGAAGGATGGCGTTTCTCACCTTCTTGTTTCGCTGGGTAAATAATGTTTGAACGAGTTCAAGAAAGGTTTCTTCATTTTCTACTTGGAAGGGTGGTTCCCTTGGCCTCAAACGCGCTACTGTTGAGTCTACGTCTGGCGGTGGATAGAACATGTTTCTGGGCACATGGTCTAGAAGCTCCACCTCACCTCGGTAGTAGGCGGTGACTGTGAGCCTACCATATTCTTTGCTGCCCACAGAGGCCGCCAGCCTCTCAGCAAATTCCTTTTGGAAGGTTAAAACGGCACATTCAAACTTCCTTTCCAAAAGCCAGAACAAAAGGGGAGACGAAATTGAGTAGGGCGGAGTCGAAACAACCTTGTTGAAGGGAGGAACCGAAAGACTGAGGATGTCTCCCTCTATTAAGTCCACATTCTGCAAGCCATAAAGCTGCTCTCTCAATATTTTTATCAGTTTAGGATCAACCTCAACAGCAATAACTCTCTTACACTCACGAGAAAGAAGCTCGGTTAGAAAACCTAGTCCGGCTCCTACCTCTAAGACAATGTCATCCCCGGTTATGGAAGCATAAGATATCATTCTCTGCAACAGGTCGGTGTCTACTGCAAAGTTTTGTCCCAGGCGTTTTTTGGGCAAAAACTTGTAAAGGCGGAGAAGATGCCTCGCCCTTCGAAGGAGACTCATTTTCTGCCACTAGGGTGCTCTTGTAAACAGTCTATATTTGCTTTCGCCAGCCAGTTCCTCCAGAATTCTCTTCGTAATTAGTTTGGCGGGGTTGGGTATGTTGGCGCGTTGTTGCAAATCCTCGAAGTTTTTGAAGGGGTTTTTTTCCCTTTCATTAAGGATCTGCCACATGTATTTTTTCCCAATGCCCGGAATTAGTTCCAACGCGTGCATTCTAGGTGTTATCGCTTGAGCTGAATTGAAGAAGTTTACGAACCATCTCTCTCTGTTAAGCACGATTTTCTCTACTATTGCAGCGAGTTCCATCTTGGCGTTTGTTGTTAATTCGTCGTAGCCTACTCGACCAATAATGTAGGTTATTTTGTCGCGGGCATCCTTCCCAACGTAAACTCTGTCATAGGATTTGAGGGTAACGCCTTCTTTTGCGATTGCTTCAAGGAGGGTGAAGTACTCTTCTCCCACAACTTGAACTAGGGCGCCTGCTCGATACCCGGGCCTTGCTCCGGGTCTTCCATGGAGAAGATAATCGAGAACGTAGGCGTATTCCTCGTATCTTTTTTCCATTCTTTCTTCGCCCGCCCAAGCTGACAATAATTATGTTAAGAAAAGCCCTTATTCCCTTTTTCTATATTCATCCAAAAAAGTCAGCAGTCTTTCGAGCTTGGAAGTTTCCATCATCCTACGCCCGCCAGCCAGAAAAACCCTAATTTCTTGGATGCTTTCTGGCATGCAGTTAACTATTTGAACGGCCTCCTCCTCTTCCAATTCAAATTGCTTCACGAGTTTATTCACAAGGGTTTCTGCCATGTCGGAATCAACCTTAGAGAACTTTGCCGCGTAATCCAGCGTCCTTCTCTGGAATTGATTCAGCCGTTCTTCACCTATCGCCTCTAAAGTTTCCTTCACCTGCGGAACCGTTATGGGACGTTCCTTTAACGCCTTTCTGGGCATTTTCATCCCTCTGCATGAGGAACCATATGTTCTGGACGCACGATTATTTCTTTAACGGCTTCCCCCTGCGTCACATTCACGACGTAACTTCTACCTCTTTTATCGACTATAACGCCTATTTTTCCGTGATACCTTCGATGAGGCATGCCTTTATGAACGCTTGGGTCTATTTTAACCACAACTTTCTCCCCTGGTTTATACTCATAAAGTATTTTGCTGAGACCTGTTTTTCCCCTTTCTCGAGGCTTTCTTCTTAAAATGGAACGCGTCTTCCTGCGATACCCTTTTGCCTTTCTTCCCATTTCAAGACCCCTTGGTAATCACGTTTAAAACGTCTAACGCGATAGCCTTAGTTTTAGCTTTAATAACTCCTGAAACGCAGGGATTTGTCCGCCCTTCGTCTCCAGTTATCAACTCTTTAATGTAGAGTCCCCCTTGACAGCTTATTGTCATTTCCACACGGTTCGGCGTCAACCTCTTTGTTTTCGCCTCATATATGTACTTTTCTCGAACGAGATCGGCTCTCCTATGCAAAACGCGTAGGGGCGTTTGCTGACGAACAACAGCATTCGTGAAGGTTTCCTCAAGAATCTTTAACTCTTCATCAGAAACGTTTCTATCAAACTCAACGATCGCCATGTAGACTTTCTCAGATGCCTCTGTCTTCTTCAATTTTCTAACGGCATTTTTATCAGCAAAACGAAGATTTAGAACCTTCACTTTACCTTGCGCCCGTTCATTAATGTATTGCGCAAGTCCCCGCAAATCTATAAATCGTCTTTTAGGCTTTTTAACTTCTATAACGAAGGGTCTTCCGCGCCCCAGCATGCGAGCATCCACGTCTTCTCTCCCAGCCGCGTGGAACGAGGCGTCTTCTCCACCAGTTTTTTCTAAGGTTGGTCCCGCAATAATTTCTTCAACGGACTCCGGATACATTTTTCCAGTCCAGTTGCATTGCGGGCATCCCTTTCCCCTACATTTCACGCAAACCCATTTTGACTGGGGTATTCCGCGGGTTAGTTTCTTGTATCTTCCTTTAATATAGAGTGGATTCGCTTGGAGTGTAACTTGTCCAGTGAAGGGGTTGAGGATAATCACGACATCTGGCTTTTTGTATTCAGCTACCTTTTTTGTGATTTTGGAGATTTCTTTGCCGATGTCGCGACTGAACTCGTTTCGCATGCTTTCTCCATGTTTCACGTCAAACTCGGCCTTGAACTCGTCTTCTCTTTCCTCCACTTGGGTTGGTAATTCTACGCCAACGAGGAACGTGGTATACTCGTAATCCTTCAGTTTCTCCAAGGATTTGGCCGCTAGCTCGTCTAGATGTTTAAACCGCCCTTCACAGAGGTAGCATTCACGCCCTTCTCCCACCTTTTTTCCCATTTTCCTCAATATTTCAACAGCCATATCAAAGAATCCATTTATTGCTAGGATTTTGAGGAGGGAGAACCCATCCTTCTTGCCTAGCAGCGCTAGCTGATGACCCCTCATGGTTAGGAGGAGCTTTATGGCTTCGCCTCGCTTCTGATCGTCCAGTCCATAGCCTAGGAGGGCGAATTGTCTCCCTAAGCAGTGGTTGCAGAGGGGGTGTTTTTCAAGCATTTTTTGCGCCTTTTCAAGAATTTCCATGAAAGACTTCCTCTTTCACTTGCCATACATTTCGCGGTATTTGACGTTCCAACGAGATTCGTTAGGCCAATGGAAGGCCCTTTCCAAAAAACGGGAGCCTCTTCCTCCTCAAGGTTTTCATCATCTTTCTCATCATGTTGTATCGTTCAAGTAGTTCCTTCACTTCCTTTTCTTTGGTGCCTGACCCTCGAGCCACCCTCCGAATTCTGGATGCTGTGAGGATTTTCGGTTTCTCCCTCTCTTCTGGTGTCATGGACTGAATGATCACACGCCATTTTTTAAGGGTATCTTCAGCCATTTCCATCATTTCTTCAGGTATGTTATAGCTCATGCCTGGAATCATTTTTAGGAGGTGCCTTAGCGGTCCCATGCTTTTCATGGATTCGAACTGTTCGTACATGTCTGTAAGGGTGAATCTTCCACTAAGGAAAGCCCGCATTTTTTTCTCAGGCACTTTCACCTCTGCCTCGCGCACTTTCTCGATGAGGCTTTCGAGGTCGCCCATGCCTAACAGTCTGCCAACAAATCTTGAGGGAACAAAGGGTTCTATGTCGTCGATTTTTTCGCCTAGGCTAATGAATTTTATGGGCGCTCCAATTGCTGCGACTGCTGAAAGGGCGCCTCCACCTCGGGCGGAGCCGTCAAGTTTTGCGATGAAAATTGATCCTATGGGTGTGGCCTCGTGGAATGCTTTGGCTTGGACCGCTGCTTGTTGACCAATTGTTCCGTCGATGACTAGGATCACTTCGTCGGGTTTTATGGTTTTTTCCAGCTTCTTCATTTCTTCGATTAAGCCTTTCTCTTCTTTGTGTCGCCCCGCAGTGTCGATCATGACGATGTCACGGTCACTAAACTGCTTCAATCCTTCTAACGCAATTTTTACTGGCTCTTTTTCTTTTGGATCACCGTATACGGGGACGTTTGCCCGCTTTGCCATTTGTTGCAGTTGAGCGTAGGCTCCAGGCCTATAGGTGTCGGCGCAAACCAGAGATGTTTTTAATCCTCTCCTTTGGAAGTATCTTGCCAATTTTGCGGCACCCGTGGTCTTGCCTGAGCCTTGGATTCCCACCAACATGAGGATTTTCCTTTTCCCTGGCTCTGCCTTTAGTGGAATTGGTTTTTCGCCTAGAAAGCGGGTTAATTCTTCGTAGACTACCTTTATTACGTGTTCTCTTCTGGAGATTCCTGGCGGAACTTTCTCCTTTAGTGCTTTGTCTTCTATTCTCTTTGAGATTTCGAGAACCAGTTTTACGTTAACGTCTGCTTGGAGCAATGCTCGCTGGACATCGCGAACAAGCTCCTTAACTGTTTCCTCGTCCACAACAGGAGCTCTGAAAACCTTCCTCAAAGCCTCATAGAGTGAAGAACCGAGATGTTCTAGAGCCATAACTTCTCTCCAACTCTAAACTGGATTCCCTCTTAAATAGATATTTAGTTTGTTACCATAACTCTTTTTTCTAGGTTAACGAAACTTAAATGGAGGAACAGCCTTGTCTGAGCTTGTTAGAATCGTGGAGAAGAAACCTATACCCTCTGGAGCCGTAATGCTTCAGGGGCTTCCCGACGTTGGTCTCGTCGGCCTCATCGCAACCTCCTACATAACATCCGAACTCGATTTAGATGAGCTAGCCTACGTGGACTCAGATCTTC
>Ga0315314_1001259_pt1 | contig 23415 bp, 24 predicted proteins | sample TDP9_MG_FD_203631 | JGI IMG/M metagenome (GOLD analysis project Ga0315314, IMG submission 203631) | Freshwater sediment microbial communities from Lake Towuti, South Sulawesi, Indonesia - TDP9 | ecosystem: Environmental > Aquatic > Freshwater > Lake > Sediment | place: Indonesia: South Sulawesi... | reverse complement strand
AGAGTCGGACAGGGATTCTATTATCCACTCTGGATCCCAGGGCAGTTTGGTGCCCATGCCAGACTTTCTAGCACAAGCCTTCTCATGCAACCAATCGATCACGTAGTTGAATTCCGCGCGCAGCTCCTCGGGCAAAATCTCCATTTCGTCTAGTGCTCGGTGAGCCAATTTCTTCCATTCGGGATTACCGTAGTCGATGAACCACTGGTCCTCAAAGATTTTCACTACACATTCAGTTCCGCAGCGGCACATAACCGGCTTGTTCACCAATTCGTACATTGTCTCAGCATTGCCCTCTGCCGTCAAGTCTTTTTTCACTCTTTCTTTTGCTTCGGCTACCGACATGCCCGAGTATTTGCCTGTGTTGGGTTTCATCTTGCCGCCGTGAAACTCGTGGCGATAAACCTCTCTCGTAGCCTCCTCTAGCAACGGGTCACCCTGATTCTTTATAGACATCTGTTTGACCACGTCGCCTGCGGGGATGTCGGAATACCCGGCGACTGCTATGATCGAGACTGGCTTAACATTTCGAATGGCTTCTTGCTTCAGTCTGTATTTCTTGAGGCTAGCTGAGTCGTCTGCCAAATTTTCCAGAGCAACGTAGTCGTAGGGCGCGTGACCAGGAACTGACATGACGACGCCTGTAGCGTTCTTTGGGTCAACGAAATTTGCGGGCAGAATCAGAATTCTCTGGTTAGTGGCAGGGTTCTCAACGGTCTTTCCTATGAGTTCTCTTCCTTCTATGGTTTCGACTATCTTGACCTTCCTGTTCAGATACCTTAGTTTTTCAACGCTCTCCCTGCTGAAAACCCATTTTTCGCCGTCAACTTCGGCTTTCACGTATTCAACGTCTGGATTCAGCCACATGTTAGTGACACCGAAAACGGTCTCTGGTCTCAGCGTGGCAGCAGGCAAGACCCAGTCTTTGTGCTTGAATTTTATCAGTGTGAACTCGCCTATCTCAGGCTCAATATCTCCCTTCGTGTCGTGTTGCCCCACTGGGTTGCCGTCTTTTGGGCACCAGCCCACTGGGTGGCTTCCCCGTGTTATGTAGCCTCTCTGCCTCAGCTTTTGGAACTGCCACTCGATGAAGCGGTTGTAGTGTGGGTCGATGGTAGTGAACTCGCGCCGCCAGTCGATCGAGTAGCCTATCGCCTTCATTCCCGTCTTGATTTCTTCGTGAAAGTAACGCGCCATCTTGAACGGGTCGACAAACTCGCCCAGCTTTTCTTTAGGCACTTTATAGACGTTCACGAAGTCGTCGATTAGGTCTTGGTCCTTTTCCGCCAACCGCTTAGACATGGCTAGAACAGGTGTGCCCGTGTAGTGGAAAGCCATGGGCAAGAGGACGTTGTACCCGCGCATGCGCATGTAGCGTGCGTGGACGTCGGCGAGCGTGTAGGTTCGACCGTGTCCGATGTGCTGGGGTGAATTGGGATAGGGGTAGGCGACTGTTATGTAGCATTTGGGCTTTTTCGGGTCTGGGTCAGCCTCGAATATTTTGGCTTCTTCCCACTTGCGCTGCCATTTTTGCTCGATCCGTTTCAAAAATTCCATAAAGGCTTCTGGATTGGGCTGTGAGCTATTAAAGGTTTTGTCAATTCCTATTGAGGTAGCGATCCCTCATTTTACAGCACCAAACAACACAGAGAGAGAAGACTTGCTTTAATTCTTTGCGTCTCAGAGGTTCACTTCTTAGGTTTCGCAGGCTTTAACTGTTTTCTGACGGCTTCTTCAGCCTTTTCTACGGCTTCAACCAGCCTTTCGACTCGGGTTCCGCCCCCCTGTGCAAAGTCTGGTCTGCCACTTCCTCCTCCGCCCAAGACGGAAGCTGCTTTGTTTGCGATTTCGCGTGCATCCAAGTCTTTTGCTTTAGCTTCTTTGCCAGTCATGACAACGATTCTCGCCGTTTTCTCTTCTTTTCCATAGAACACGACTATCGCCTTCGGTTCCTTTTTTATTAGTTCGCTGGCGGTTTTTATCATGCGGTCTACGTCGAGTGGTTCAAACTCTTGTGCAACAAACTTCAAGCCATCTATGGGTTTCATTTTCGTTGCTTCTTTCCCGGGATGCTCCAATCCGGTTCGAGTGTCACGCGCAACCAGTTCTTCGAGAAGGCGTTCTCTTTCGCGTCGTGCCTCTTTCCATTCTGTGGCAAGCTTTTCGACTGTGGTTTCAAGTTTTTCAATCGGAGCGTTCAGTTTCTCCGAGACTCTTGATAGCAGTTCTTCTTCCTTCTGAATGGCTCGTAGGGCTTGGGTTCCAGCGCTGAAAATTATGCGTTCTACTCCGTCTTGTATGCGTTCGGTGCGCACGATTTTTATTAGTCCGATTTCGCCCGTGTTTTTTACGTGTGTTCCGCCGCAGGCTTGCACTTCCCAGTCGCCTGTCTTGACCACTCGGATTTCTTTTCCTGGAACAGCCCCGCCCTGGTAAAGTCGGAACCCGTGCAGTCTTTCGGCTTCTGTGCGTGGTTTCACTGATGTTTCAACTGGTATGGTGTGCATGACCGCTTCGTTCGCCAACTCCTCTACCTTGTGTATCTCTTTGGGTGTCAGGCGTTGGAAGTGCGAGATGTCTAACCTTGATGTTTCCACTTCTTTTTGGGCTCCGCTCTGCCAGACGTGCTCGCCGAGGACTCTTCGAGCCGCACCCATGATGACGTGAGTGGCTGTGTGATGCCTCATTAGGCTGATTCGCCGTCCCCAGTTGATTCGCCCGGTGACGACATCGCCTTCTTTTGGAACCTGCCCCTTGACCACATGGACGATGACGTTTCCGACTTTTTGAACATCGGTTACTTCGACTTGGACGCCGTTGAACCTCAGGAACCCGTGGTCGGCTGGCTGGCCTCCGCCCTCTGGGTAGAACGCTGTCTGGTCGAGCACGACATAGTTGTTATCGGCGACTCTTAGCACTCGGGCTTCGAACTCTTGAATGTATGAATCCTCGTAGTATAGGGTTCTAGTGGCTGGAAGGTTGGAGAGCGCTGTCTCGATTCCCTTTATGGGTTCTTCTTCGACCTTAGGTGGCGCCTGAAGGTGTTGACCCGCAACCTTTGCGTAGAAGTCTTCGGGCACACTAACTCTGAGAGCTTCTTTCTCCACGATTTCTGCGACCACTTCGGGCGGAAGACCATGGGAGTCGTACAGTTGAACCAGCGTTTCCTCTGGCAGCTCATTAATTCCCTTGTCTTTCAGTTCAAGCGTAATCCTTTTTGCGAGTTGGCTTCCTCGCTTTAGCGTTTCTTCGTATTTTTTGCGTTCAACCGACAGCATGGTGAGTATTTCATCTTGCATCGGTTTCAGGTGGGAAAAGTCTCGGGACCACAAACCTATCTGGGAGTTCACTATGTCGAGCAGTTTGTCTTCGATGCCCAGTGCACGTAATATTCTGTAGGTTCGCCTAATCATCAGCCTGGTCAGGTAGCCTTCAGCCACGTTCGATGGAACAACGCCCTCCGCAAGCATGAAGGCTAAGCATTTGGTGTGGTCGGCAACCGCAAAGGCGTTTTCGACTGGAACCAACGCATCGTTCAGTTTGTCTATGCTTATTCCAATGTTTTTGGCAACTTTTTGTCTCGCTTCGAGACGGTTGCCCATCTTTCCTAGCACCATTAAGCCTGAGTGCTGTTCTGCTTTTCTGAGCAGTTCGTCGTCGATGTTTGTGATGTTTGCCATTCTGAGGATTTCATCGATGATTGAACCGTAGATTGCGTGGAAGCAGCTTAACGAGCCTTGGGACAGCCAAGAGTAGCGTTCGATTCCGTATCCCGTGTCTACGGTGCGTATGGGCAATTCTATGAAGTCGTCGTCCACCACTTTGAATTTCATGAAGACGAGCGTGGCTAACTCGCAACCCCGCACGATTGTTTCCAGGTCGGGTCCTGCGTTGCCGCCTCCTGACCAGACGTCTTCTTTATAAACAACCTCTGTTGGTTTCACGCCCAACTCATGTGTAATGAACTCGTGGTGATAGCGAACTGTGCCGTCTTTCCAGTAGACCTCTTTTTCGGGATAATTGAATGCGTGGTGTCCGCCCATCTCGAAGATTGTTAGGTGACGCCCAAAGGTGGGTCCAACGTTGTCCACGTCTACCAGTCTTATGCAGGGCTGACTGATAACCAGCGGGTTGGCTGGAGGGGGGATTACGCCGTTCGTGACGTAGGGTTGAAAGTCCACGATACTGGCGCTCGTGAAGTAGAGGTCTTCTCGCCATCGAGACGCGACGGGATACGGTTTAATTCGTTCGTGACCGTGCCTCTCAAAAAACGACAGGAACGCTTCACGCATTTCCGCAAGACTGTAGCTTCTACGAGTAGGGGGGCTACCGATGAACGTGAGGGTGGCGCATCCTTCGGGGGTTGATTCTCCGCAGGTGAGTTGGTCGGGGTTCTGCGTCCAATAGTATTCGCTGCACGTTGGGCATTGCTTTCTGACGTAGCCTGCATCGTCGAAGAACGGAACATGGTACTCGCTCTCGGGAAAGCGACGCTTCAAGAGTTGAGTCAATCCTCCGTTGTGCGCCATGGAAACTAGGCGACTTCACAAGTTAAAGCTTGAGGACAAATTTAACCCTTCAGCCCAGAAACGTTAAACTTGCAGCAGGTTCATCGACGTGAAAACAGACGTTGGACTCCCTTGCCTGACGGTGTGGTGGTTGTTCTGGCGTTGACTGTCTGCTGTGGCGAGTGGGAACAAATCGTTGATGTGGAGCAGCGAGTAGTAACCGTTAAATTTGGACACTGCCTAATCATGAGGCGAAAACGAGGAATCAGCATGGTCACAGCGTTCATACTGGTTAAGGTTGGGACGAGTGAGCAGCTCAACTTCGCAAAATCAGCCAAGGAAGACATGGCGAAAATCAAGGGAGTAAAGAACATCTACGGAGTCTTTGGTCGATACGACCTCGTGATCCAGGTTGAGGCTGCAAGCTTGGAAGAGCTTTCTCGCATTATCATGGACAAGATGAGAGCGGTTCCAGGCGTGTTGTCCACAGAATCTTTGATAATTGGATATTGAGCACGTTCGAACACCTTTTTCACTAGTTCAGAGCGCAACAAGAGTAGACTATGTGCTCTGGCTCGAATGTTGTTTTGTGGGTTTCTGCGAGGGTGTATGAGAAACCCGTTTGCGGTTTGCCTGTATTATTGTAGAGCAGTGGCAGAGTCTTGTTTATTAAGTATTATTGCTCAATACTAATTTGGCGTTCCACTATGCCTACCCCTATTCAAAATGCTGTTGTGGAAACTGTAGAAGACACGCAAGTGCGGGAGCAGGTGCCAAGGCAAGAGCAAGCGCAGAAGAAGCAGGAATCGGTGAGTGCTCCCAGAAGCCCAGTCATGAAGGCTGTTTTGCTGAAGAAAGGGGAGTATAGACTCTCTAACAGTATTGTTTTGCCTTCCTTGGACGTGTGCTTGCTCGGGGAACAAGACACGGTTCTGGTTCCGGAGCCAAATGTGCTTCCGATCCTCGGAGTTGGAAACAAAGACATCAAATGCTCAAAATGCGGCTATATCCTCGCCATGAGAGTTAAGAACCCCCAGTTGCAGAACCTTGCCATCAAGTGTCCCTCTTGCGGCGGTCTGACCCAGTGCTAGCCAGACGCTGAGGCAAGGTGACTAGCCATGCCTCAGGAAACTTTTGAAGACAGTGACGACGTATTTGCAGAGAACCTCATAACTTCCTTCTTCATGCTGCTGGGAATTTTAGCAGTCTCTTCATCCATGTTTTTGCTGGGTTATTTGACAATCGAAGCTGTTTACAGCCAACAGCTCTCACCTAGTCTGATGCCCTCGCTCATCGTGGCAGCCTCGTTTCTGGCGGTCGGGTTGGGTGCGGTTCACTTCTTCCGAAGGAGAAGAGAATTGAGGAAGAAGAAAGCAGAATCACTGTTCTGGACCAGATAATGGGCATAGAAAAAGCAGGGTTGCGAGGCGGGTGTTTGTCGTCGCTTTCTATGTGCGTGTTGGTGATAAATACGTCCTTAGTGACATCACCATCCTGAAATGAAAGAATTCGAGAATTCAAAAGTCATATAACTGAAGCAGTAGACAAGTTTGAACGATGTGATTTGAATAGAAAATTCACGTGCATAGTTACTCTGGTTATTGTTGCAGTCGGCATGTTAGTTGCGGTGCCCGAAGTACCGAAAGCGAAGGCGAATGAGGTGCAGATAGGCGTTAAGGCTGGCGACTGGATAAGATATGATTACACCATCGCGCCACTACCATCTCTACCTGTGCCTGTGATGCAGTGGGTGAAGATAGAGTTCCTAAGTGTCGAGACGCCAGTTACTACTGTTCGAGTAACAACACACATGTCCTCCGGAGCCGAGGGTAACGCGACCGTCACGTGGAATGTTACAAGTGGAGGCGGGTTTGTTGGCTCATCAATCTCGGGATTAATCATCCCGTCAAACTCACAAGTTGGAAACACAGTCTTTATGATGGGATATGGTAACGCAACAATTGCTGGCGAGACCACAAGAACATATGTAGGGGCAAGCAGAACCGTAGTTTACACCAGCTATCTGCAGCCAATCAATGATATTCAGTACACTTACTACTGGGACAAGGAGACAGGAGTCATGGTGGAAGCAGACCTCGTTGGAACCGGTGAGGGAGGGTTTGAGCAAACAGCAACGGTCAAAGTAACAGGGACAAACATTTGGCAAGCTCAGTTTTCGGGATTTCCCATAGATCCAACTGTTTTCTACGCCATCATAATAGTGGCAATAGCTATAGTAGCTGGCGTAGCATTCTTCGCAGTACGAAGAAAGAAGAAACCTCCAGACGAAGTCGCGCCTCCACAGTCTTTGGAATATCAAAAGTCAATGATTTAACACAGCCCCTCTCGCAGTTTCCCCACCACCTTGACAGCCCAGATGGGGCAGTGTGCGAATCATTTTATTATGTGTCTACTACTAAAGACTTCTAAACACCCGGAGAAAATGTCAGTTGACTGAGGGTTTCGAAAATACCAAGAACCAAATCGGCTTTTGCGGAATCTGGTGTGGCAGTTGTTTAGGCGGCAACGGCGCCATACTACAACTGACGAGAAGATACGAACAGATTATCAAGCGCAGCCAATCGGCACTGGAAAAGTGGGCTCCTAAAGAGTTTAACTTCAACGATTTTATGGAAGGGCTCGCCTGCATACAAGCTATGCCGCTTTGTCCAGGATGCAGAAAAGGCGGTGGAAATCCGACTTGCGAGGTCAGAATCTGCGCCTTAAAGAGAAACATAACCAACTGCAGCCAATGCGACGAGCTTGCAGAATGCAAGAGTTTCGAATCGCTGGAGCAAAACTATCCCAAAATAAAAGAAGACTTGACGAAAATCAAGGATGCCGATCAAAAAGACGTTATAGACAAGTGGATGAGCGAACTGAAGACAAAATGGCCTCACTGCTTGCTACTCTGTGAAACAACTAGAAAGTAGCGGCGTGCACTTCGAATCAGTATTTGAGGTTAACAAGAGATACATAGCGCATTCACTCTGAGCTTACAACGAGGCTTAGAATTGGCAATGCTAGAAAACAGAGAGTTCACTATTGACCAGAGGCTTCTGTCGGTGAGAAACACCTACGTGGTTAAGGACAAATTAGGTCAACAGTTAGGTTTCATCAAGCAGGAATTCGTCAGTCTGGGACCGAAATTCTGGTTTGAGGACAACGCAGGCGCTCGTCTGGGTGAGGTTGACGGAAAAGTGGTCACCGTTCACCACGAGTACGAAATCAAGGACAAAGACGGACAGGTGAGAGCGCGGGTTAAGAAAAAAATCCTCAAGCTGTTCGGGAGCGAATGGTGGATGGAAGACCCAGATGGAAGAGAGCTGGCGAGAATAAACGGCAACGTCGTCCATCACACGTACGACATCGCTGCGCCGGACAAAACAGTAATCGCTAGGGTCCACCTCAACTGGGCAAGAATTCGAGACGAATACTGCGTAGAGATAGTAAAGCAAGACTTCGATCCACTTCTAGTCCTCGGGTACGCAATCGCCATGGACCACGTGGAGCACCAAGACAGGAGTTCAGTGGGCAAGGGATTTAGGGTCGTCACCAAACTCCTCGGACACTAAGAAAAAGAAGTTCTAAAACGACATTACCAACTCCTACGATTTAGTTCAAATACATTTCCTAAATTCTTTACAAACTCAAACAGCCTAGGTCTGCGTTTTCAACAACTAAACACAGATGCTGCCAGCACGATGAGAACAATGGTTATATTTTGAACACGCTTCCTTTTCAAGGTGGCTAGGCGATGGTGGGGTCGTAGTCTAGCCAGGAATGACGACGGGCTCCAGAAGCACAGCAAGCCCACAACACGGGTTTGCGGACTCGCCCTAAGCGAGAATGAAGAAGTTCTGGAGCGGTCAACGCCCAGGAGAAACCCGTAGGTCGTCGGTTCAATTCCGACCGGCCCCACCAAAAAAGTTGCCAGAGTATCTAAGCGAAAGCAGAATGGTGATTGCATGGATGAGGCTCAATCTTGACCAAGCATCCTGAAGGAAAGAAGGGAGTGAACATCAACCGAGCAAAGTACAGAGCTCTATAGACTGAAACGTTAATAGGGCTAAGCTCATTCTGGACAAGGCGAAGGTAAAGAATCAATGGTCCACGCGGTCGAAGTTGACAGACTGGAAAAGCGTTTCAAAGAAATCGTCGCCCTAGACGGACTAACCTTCAGGGTTGAAGAAGGCACAATATTCGGGTTGATAGGACCAAACGGTGCAGGAAAAACGACGACGCTCAGGATTATTTCTACTTTGATTTCGCCCACGTCTGGTTCAGCTCGAGTCTTCGGTCACGACGTTGTCACTGAGGCTTCTGAAACCCGTAAACTAATCACCTACTTGCCTGAGGATGCGGGTGCCTACAAGAACCTGTCGGGACGCGAGTACCTGCAGTTTATGGGCAGATTCGGCAGCCAGAGCGAGAAAGACTTGGATGACATGGTGGAAGACGCCTCTAAGATTTCTGGCTTAGGAGAACGGCTCAGAGACAAGGTCAAGACCTACAGCAAGGGCATGAAGAGGCGCCTGCTCGTGGCGCGGGCGCTCATGAACAAACCTAAACTGGCGGTGTTAGACGAGCCGACCAGCGGGTTGGACGTGCTTCACGCTTACCACGTCAGGGGAATAATCAAACAGTACGTGAAAGACGAGGGCGTCACGGTGCTGCTCTCAAGCCACAACATGCTCGAGGTGGAACACCTGTGCGACCGAGTGGCGCTGATAAACAAGGGCAAAATCGTAGCCGAGGGCACGCCCGCAGAACTCAAAACAAAGCACAAGGCGACTAATCTCGAAGAAGTGTTTGCGCAGGTGGCGGGTCTTGCTTAAAGGACTGAGAAACATCGTGACAAAAGAGGTAAAAGAGCTGGTGCGAGACCCAAGAATACTCCTAGGCATAATAATCGCGCCCCTGCTGATTTTTCCCTTGATGGGATTCATGATAAGAACCTCTCAAGAAGCCGCGGTGGAAAGCATCAGAAACATCTCGGTCGGCGTCATAGACCTCGACCAAGGCGTTTTCGCTCAAAACCTGACGGACACGCTCAGGCTCTACGGCAATTTTAGGGTTGAGGAACTGGCGGCGTCAGGCATCGACGAAGTCGCAGGCGAGGTGCAAAACTCAAACCTCACAGCGGTTATCGTCATGCCCTCAGGCTTCAGCCAAAACCTCACAAACGGCGAAAGGGCAGAGTTGAAGGTTTATGGCGTCTTTAGAGGCGGCGGTGTCGCTGAAAGTGGCGCCTTCGCAGCCGTGAACAGCGTGCTGCAGCTATTTGAGGAAACTCTGACAAAGCAAAGGCTGTTGGATGCGTCTCTTGACCCTGCTGCTGTTCTTGAGCCAATCGACGTTTCTGCTCGGTCAATCGTGAGAGGAGAGCCAACGAACATAAACCCAGATACACTCTTCGCCTTAGCGATGTCACAGTTCTTCGGTTTTCCCTTTTCCATAATGCTGCTCATAATTCTGGCGATGCAGCTGGCGTCAACGTCTGTAGCCTCTGAGAAGGAAGAGAAGACGCTGGAAACACTGCTCAGCTTGCCAATCAGCAGATTCACAATTCTGGTTGGAAAATTGATGGGTTCTGTAATCGTTGCCGCCGTGGGAGCCGTTGCCACTATCGTAGGCGTAGTCTATTATGTAGGTTCCTTTTCGTTTGGGACAACAGCTCAAATCCCTGTTGACCTGACCCAAATCGGGCTTTCTCCTGGGTTGCTCGGCTACGCCCTTCTCGGAGTGTCTCTTTTTGTTTCGTTGCTCTCAGCCTTGGCTTTGGCAGTTGTGGTTTCTGTTTTCGCCGAGGATGTGCGTGGTGCTCAGTCTCTGCTCGGGTTCTTGTATTTGCCACTGTTTCTTCCAATGCTGGCTCTCCTGTTCACCGACATCAACGCCCTGCCGTTGGCTGTGAGAATCGTTCTCCTCGCCATTCCGTTTACCCACCCAATGCTGGCGGCTCGAGCCATGCTTACGGGAGAATACTTCACCGCAATTTGGGGCATAGCCTACGTGAGCATATTCACTCTAGCCGTCCTCTACGCAGCCGCGAGAATCTTCGCCACAGAGAAGATACTAACCGCAAAAATCAGCCTCGGAAAGAAAAGACCGAGAGAAGACTAAGACTTGAACAAGGTAGTTTAAAACTTGCGTGATCCAATCTTTAAAAAGTATCTGGAAACGGCTAACCTGCCCAGCCTTCTGACGAAACTCGGTGCGCAGAACGCAGAAGTTCTTCTCGGAGAAATCAGGCACTTTACGGTTGAAAAGGCAGAGAAGCGAGACAAAATCGTTCTCGACTACTTTGGCGAAGACGGCGTGAAACAAATCGTCGACGCAATTGTAAAAAGGCTCACTTCAATGCCTAAACCAAAAATGGACGCAAAAATCTTGGACATGGGCGCTGGCTCAGGCTTCTTCACAACGAGAGTTGCACAAAAACTTAAGGCTCATTTGAACAAGGCTTCACTCTACGCCATGGACGCCACTCCAGCCATGTTGCTATCTCTGACTAAAAAAACAGATTCGATAGTTCCATTTCTCGGAATCGCCGAAAACATCGCCGGCAGCGTGCGAGAGGCAAAGAAATACGCCAACGTGCCTGAGCGGTTTGACGCAGTCTTCTCCACACTGACACTGCATCATTGCCCAGACGTGGACAAGGTTTTCCAGAGTATTCGTCAAGTTTTGAAGACGTCTGGAAAAGCGGTAATTGTTGACCTGTGCACTCATCCGTTCGTTGAATTCAGGGAGGAAATGGGAGACCTCCACCTCGGCTTTGACCCCGCCTATATCAGAAAAGCAGGAAGAAAAGTTTTCTCGAAGGTTACGGTTGAAAAAATGCCTGGCATCTGGTGTCAAAGCTCGGGACGCTGTGCCTCACTGTTCGTAGCCCAGATGCAGCCATGAAAACTGAGCTCTCAGACTTATATACAACATGTGAGAAAAACCATGATGTTAAACGAGGGAGCCTCGTGGCAGATTCCGAATGGCTACTATACGGTCTGCTGGCGGCGGGGGCAATCGCAACCGCCCTGATTTTGCTATACGCCACGAGAACAAGAAGAACGAAGCAGCAGACGGTGCCGCAGGCTCAGGTCAAGCCTGTTGAAGCATGGTCGAAGAGGTTTCTCGTATCAGAAAAAACGGTTACCCCTGAGGAGGCTAAGGAAGCCAAAGACAGGCTCAAGATGCTGGACCTGGAGAGAGAGATTCTGAGCTACGCTATCAGACGCCTGTACGAGGCGCAGGCTGAAGGAAAAATCTCAGAGGAAGAGCGGGAAAAAATCGCTGAGTACTACAAGACTCGAATGATGAACATAAGGGATAGCATATCAAAAAGCGAATCGGTTGTGGCGCTACACGAGTTCGAATCCATGCAGGAAGACTTGATCAAACTCTTCAGTCAACGCTTTGATGAATTGGGTCAAAAAGTGGAGGAACTTCGAAAAAGACTGGAGATAGAAGCTGAAAAAGAAGAGGTGCCCACACTTGAGGAGGTGTCACCCGAATCAGAAGCTCCCGAAGCGTCTGGAGAGAAGGAGAAGCAGAAGAAAAAAGCGCGCAAAAAACCTGCACCAGCGCCCACTCCGAAAACCGATGCTGAGAAGAGGATAGAGGAAATTCGAACCGAGGTAGAGAAAGTCCTCGAGAGGCTGGGACAGATAGAGGTTGAGGGTGAAACGTAGCAGGGCTGATTGGACCGAAGACGCCAAGATACGAGCTGCTCTGGAAGCCGTAAAACACGTCAAAAATGGCTACGTAATCGGGCTGGGAAGCGGAACAACAGCATCCTACGCCCTAAAGGAAATAGGAAAAATAATTCGCCAAAAAAACTGGAAGGTTTTGGGCGTTCCAACGTCTCATCAAGCGTTCTTGTTGGCTGTGGACTGCGGTATTCCGGTGACATCGTTGAACGAGCATCCGCGACTTGACCTCACAATCGACGGGGTAGACGAGGTTGACCAGGATCTGAACATGATTAAGGGGATGGGCGGCGCTTTGACGAGGGAAAAAGTCGTGGCGTCTGCTTCGAAACAAAACGTGATTGTTGCCGACGAAACAAAACTCGTCAAGAAACTCGGAGTAAATCACCCCGTGCCTGTGGAGGTTTTGCCTTTCGCCCTGTCCACGGTTGAATCAAGGATTCGAAAGTTGGGCGGCAAACCCATTCTCCGGGTGGGTGAAGGAAAGGTTGGTCCCGTCATCACAGATAATGGAAACTTCATCTTAGATGTGTGGGTTAAACCCATAGACGAACCAAAAGAATTAGACTTGAACCTGAAGTCTATTGCTGGGGTTGTTGAAACAGGCTTGTTCGTCGGGTTGGCTCACGTCTTGTACGTGGGCGCAAGGAGCACGATTAGAAAGATTTCAAGATAATCTGCTCTTAAGCAACGAAATCTTGAGCTAGACGGAAACAAAAAATGGAAAGGAAAGGCGTATTTTTACACTACGTAGAAGTCTAAGACCTTTTTCATGTGTTTTGGGGGCAGCCACCCGTTTTTGCGCAGTTCTTTTATGACGTTCATCATCTGTGGTTCGACTCGTGTTGTTCGTGCGATGTCGGTTAGAGTTATCAAGCCTACCAGTTGACCTTCGACTACTATGGGGAGTTTCTTGATTTTTTTCTGCAGCATCAGTCTGACGGCGTCTGGGATTTCCATCTTTGGAGTGCCTACGACAAGGCGTTTGGACATTATTTCGTGAACCTTCACTCTCATTGGGTTTCTGGGTTGCTCAACGACTTTCTTCAACAGGTCTCTTTCGGTCATTATTCCCAGCACCTCGCCGCGTTTGACGACGAGTAGGCATCCGATCTCGTGTTTGTTCATGAGTCGAGCCGCTTCTTTCACTGTGGCGTTCGGGTCGATTGTTATCACCTTTTGCACCATGATGTCTTCTATTTCCATAAGAGATTCACCTTTCTTAAATCGAGTTTTTTCTTTTGGATGGTGCAATAAGCTTGTGTGAATGAGAAAAAATTACACACAGCTACCTATGCAGCCTTGCCTGCTTGGCGCTCATATGGTCAGCTTGTTTGATTGCCTTCTAACCTTGTAATCTTCAATCTCGGCTAGGTTCAGCATTGAGACGTGTTGGAGAGCCTTGCTCAAAACATAGTAGATGTCGGCTACGTTGATTTCGGCGCCGTCGATTTTCCTCTCAGCCAGAATGTTCACCATCTCCACCGCCATGTCAGCCAACGCTTTCAGACGTCTGTCGAAGCTGCTCCCAGATTGACGCTTCTCGGCTTTCATGGTGAAAACAGCAGACTCCATGTTTTATTGAAGTGCGGACAGGAAATATACTTTAATTCGGTGGCAACAATATGTCAAAAACAAAGAATAGACAGCCAACATAGGAAAGCCTCAAATCAAACACATGACGAGAAATAACACGCAGCCGGGGTAGCCTAGCTTGGTTTGGGCGCCAGACTCATAATCTGGAGAACAAAAGGGGCAGAGGCGCCCGATGTCCAGATGTCGCGGGCTCGAATCCCGCCCCCGGCACCAAAAAAATGTTCCTTGGTTTCTGTAACAAGAACAATAACTATTTCAATTCGGCTTCTGTCCGCTCTTCACCTTTCTGTATGAATCGTTGAACCTTCGCCTAAGTTCCTCTTCAGATATCAGCGGTTGACTAATCGTTTCAAGGACTTCATCTGTCATTCTTCCCTCTTTCACAAGTTGGAAGCCAGCTTGCTTCAGCGCATCTATGATGATTTCGGCTTTCTCTTTGTTTTCATCCATGAGGAATGCGTGTGGTCGGAGAATTGCGCCAGCGAATTCGACGCTCGAGTCCTCTGCGAGCTCTTCCGCGATGCGGAGCACAGTTCCAAAGTTGCCCTTCTCCCACCAGCCAGATGCCGATACCAGTACAATCTTTCTTATCTTAACATCCTCGTGGAGCCTGGCACGGGTGCGACCGTCTCGTTTCTCTAAGATGGGCTCTATCAAGGGACAAAGTCTGTTGATGAAGTTCTGCATCTCGCCTAGGAGAGGAATATAGACTGGTGTAGCCAGCACAAGGATGTCTGCGCTGCGTAGCTTGGGATAAAGCATTTGCATATCGTCAGAAAATGATGCACTCGCCTGGATTTGCGTTCCAGCAATGGAAGTCGCCAATGCAGGGCTTGATATCTAGGCGTTTTACGTGGAACTGCTCGACGGAAGCACCTGCCTCCTTCAAGCCTTCAAGAAATGGTTTCATGAGCATCGCTGTGTCACTCTTTTCCATGCGGATGCTTCCGTTTATCGCAATTACTTTGATCGAGGTCACTCTCCAAAGACTACAAGACGGCACGTTCTTTATAGCGATTTGTGTTATAAGCGACAAACGTAAAACTAAAGTCGCGGACTCGACCCCGCCCACGGAACCAAAGTTTATGCTTGGGGAGTCTTATGTGACGATTCGTTTAAGGTACATTCGGTTGCCCAACAACACGATGGAGTTTGTGGACGAGCTCCTCTACAGGTCAAGCAAGATGATTGTGGGAAGGTCTAAGGTTTCCTCGCAAAACTCGGTTGTATTCGACGGAAAAAAGGTCTTGGCTGACGGCTTCACAATCGTGTACTTCGAATTCGTGGGCAAATGGTTTAACGTCGTCAAGATTTGGAACAAACGAGGAGAGCACACGGGATACTACTGCGATATCGTTACGCCACCAAGATTCTCAGGCGACTGGATGGAACTTACAGACCTTTTCTTAGACCTCTGGGTTTCACCCGACCTCAGGTACAAGGTACTCGACGAAGACGAGTTTGAAGAAGCCTTTCAAAAAGGCTGGATTACGCAAGAGCTGCATGAAAAGGCGAGAAAGGAACTCCAAAAACTCATTCGCAGGGTTGAGAACAAGAGGTTCCCTCCGGCAGTCGTCAAGGACCTGGAGAGAAGGTTAGGCCTCTAAGGTGAAGGAACAGGGGCGCTAAATTTTAAAATACGGGTTCATTGATGTTGTTGGGTGTGCCCCGATAGCTCAGCCGGTAGAGCAACAGCCTTGTATCACCCTCCCGCAAGAAAGCTGTAGGTCGCGGGTTCGAATCCCGCCCGGGGCTCCACTTTTAGAGGTATACTTGAGGTAAGATTTGCAACTGATTGTAAACGTTCTTAAGCGAAAATAGGAGTTTGTAGAAGAAGGCGCTAAGCGATTGTTCTCTTCTTCTTCTGAAATTTAGTTCCCAGCGGAGCGGTGTCATGTGGGCATCACTTTGACAACATGAAAAGACTTTGAGTCTCTGATTCTTTCCTTTTTGTTTGTTCAAACCTTGTTAGGTTCGTGTTGTTATTCAGCTCCCACTGTTGCTGGCGTTGAAACGTGATATTTAATGTTATTTTGGGTTTTTTCAAATTGTTAGTTGTTCGTTGTCGTGGGAGTAAACATAAACAGGGTTGCCTATTGTTCTCAACATGTCAATTGACTTCAAAGCCTTGTGTGCACAGTAGAGCACGCCTGGAACATTTCTTCGCTCCAAGTTCTCCTTCATAGGCGCAGCGTCGCCGCAGTAAACATAGTTCCTGTCACGAGCTTTGGCAATCACAGACTGGTGTCCAACCGAGTGCCCAGGTGTTGGAACAACAGACACGTTGTCTGCAACTTGATGTCTTCCGTGGACGAGTTCGTAGTCAACTCCTACATCGAACAATTCTCTAATGTACGCCGCCTGCTGGAACCTGTCAGGCGCGAAGGCGTACCTGAACTCGTCGGCTTGAACCACGAACTTGGCGTTTGGAAAAAGCGCATTGTTGCCGCAGTGGTCAAAGTGCAGGTGCGTGTTCACGACTATGTCGATGTCTTCTGGCTTCAATCCATGTTGAGCAAGCTGAACCCTCAGACTTTCAGCTTTTCTCTTGACCTCATGGTATTTTCGATGTTTTTCCGGAAGCTCGCCGATTCCAGTATCAACGAGTATCTTTTCTTTGGGAGTCAGGATGAGCAGGGGTTTCAAGGCTGCGTTGTAGGGCTCACCCATGTACTTCATGTAGACCAAGAAGCTCTTGTCCAACGTGAAAAAGCCGTCGCAGAGCAAGTGCAGCTTCAACGTTCACCACCGATAGAAAGCCGAGTTTCCCTATCCTTTTCTTTCTGTTTGCACGTTGAGTTTTTCCACGAGAGAAATCAAATCGATGGGTGAGGTAATTAGGCAGTCGGCGCCTGCGCGGGTTAGTTCTTCAGGAGAAGCTACTCCCGTCGAAACGCCCACGGCGAAGACCCTTAGCTCTTTTGCTGATTTCATATCCCATACGCTGTCACCCACGACCAATGTTTCTTCAGGTTGTACATGCAGTGACTTCAACACGGTCTCTAGGTGGATTGGGTTGGGTTTTACCAGAGGAACCGAGTCCCTGGTGGCGACTTTTTCGAAGAAGGGTTTCAGTTTGAACGTTGAGAGGACGTGTTCGGTGGTTTTCTTGCCGTTGACCGTGAACAAGCCGATTTTTAGTCTCATTTTTTTCAAGGCTTGGAGAGTTTCGAGTATTCCGGGCACGAGTTGTGTTGATTTGGCGCTTTCGTTTTCGTACCTCTCTAGAATGGCGAGAACATCTTTCTTTAGCATGGAATAGTCCTTGTCCATCATGTGGTGGTTTTTAATGTATATCTCCAGTTTCTTGAGCATCTCGAAGACGCTCTCGTTGATTGAAAAAAGCGACTGTGGAAACCCGTGGTTGTTCAAGTATTGTATCACTTCGGCTCGTGCCGATTTGTAGTCTAGGTTAAAGTCAACTATCGTTCCGTCAAGGTCGAACACAACCGCTTTAACAGTCATTATCGTTCACTACAGCAGATTATTTTTCAGTCTGGGCGAAACATATGTGAACTTTAAGATATGTCTTGCGGTGTGGCTGAAAAAGGTATTTTTTCATTCTGGGGTGAAGTGGTATCTTGGCCACGTCGGCCACTTTGCCTGTGTGCCCGCTGGTTTTTCGTACTCAACCTTCAGAGACATGCCGATTTTCAGTTTGTCGGGTGTGGTGTGCATTATCATGCCGAGCAGTTGGGGTCCGTCTTCCAGTTTCACGATTCCTATTGGATAGGGCGTTAACGCTTCGAACTGTTTAGGTGCGACGTGTATCACGGTGTATGTGAGCAGCTTTCCCCTGTTGTTCATAGGAATCCATGTCAGGTCTTTGGAGAAGCAGCTGGTGCAAACTGGTTTTGGCGGTAGCTGTACGGCTCCGCACTTGTTGCATTTCGCTGCCATGAGCTTGCCTTCGTCGACAAACTTGTAGAAACTGTCAATTGTGAAGGAGCGGGCTTCAGACATTTTTCGTTCATCCCCTCTGGTAGATGTTAACCACTCCAGTTGCGCCCAAGCCTCCAATGTTGTGGGTTAGCCCAATCTCGGCGTCGTTGACCTGTCGTTTGCCCGCTGCGTTGGTCAGCTGGAGATAAATCTCGTAAGCCTGTGCCACGCCAGTCGCGCCCACGGGATGCCCTTTTGCTTTCAATCCGCCGCTGGTGTTTACAGCCATTTTGCCGCCGATGTTGGTTACGCCGTCCTCGATTAGGCGTCCGCCCATGCCGGGTTTGCAGAAGCCGAGGTCTTCGTAGGCGACGATTTCGGCGATTGTGAAGCAGTCGTGCACTTCCGCCACGTCTACGTCTTGTGGTGTGATTCCCGCCATTCGGTATGCTTGTTCGCCCGCGAGTTTGCCTGCGTTTAGGCTTGTTAGGAGTTCGCGTTCGTACAGCCCGATGGTGTCGCTGGCTTGACCCGAGCCGATTATGTGAACGGGTGTGTCCGTGTACTTCCTTGCTAGTTCGGGTTTTGTCAGGATGAGGCAGCTTGCTCCGTCTGTTATTAGGGAGCAGTCGTAGAGCTTCAGAGGCCAGGCTACAACCCTTGAGGAGAGAGCCTGTTCTAGGGTAATCTCTTTTTGCATGTGTGCCTTGGGGTTCATGGCTCCGTGGTGGTGGTTTTTCACTGCGACGAGTGCCATCTGTTTTTCGGTTGTTCCGTACTTGTGCATGTGCGCCGTGGCGACCATTGCGAAGAGCCCTGGGAAGGTTGCGCCCTGCCACTGTTCAAACGGGTAGTCGCAGGCCATTGCGAGGTATTCGGTTACTTCGGATGTTTCTCTGTGGGTCATTTTTTCGACACCTCCAACCATTACGATGTCGTATAAGCCTGAGAGTATGGCGAAGAGGCCGGCTCTGATGGCGACGGCTGAGGAGCTGCAGGCTGCTTCGGTTCGTGTTGCGGGTATGGGTAGAAGCCCTGTCCAATCGAGGACTGTGGGACCCGTGTGTCCTTGATGCTCAAACGATTCGCCCATTTGACCGACGAATAGTGCTTTGATGTCTTTTTTGGGGTTTAGGTTGGGGGTTTTTTGGAAGGCTTCGTTGGCGGCGTCTACGAAGAGTTCTCTGGCGCTTGTGCCCTCCATTTTTCCGAATTTGGACATGCCCGCTGAGACTATTGAGGCTAACGGCTTGCCCGTCATAACTGTGCTGCACTCTCCCCTTGAAATGGAAGCTGATGATATAATGAATCGAGTATTTAAGCTGTAGAATTCTGGTGGGGTTTATGTTGTTTGGCTTGAGGATTCAAAGCTGACGTAGTTCTGCTCACTGTCTGGGTGAAAAATTTGTGTGCTTGTTAGTGTTGACTGCGCCTTAGTAACACTAACACGTTCATTGCAGTGTCTGCTGCCTGTGTGTGGTGGTAGTGGCTAATTGCGCTAGAGTGCCATCACTATCCTGCATTGCAGGGCTGCTGGAAAGTAAATTTCAAAAGAAGAAGGGGCTAAATCCCTTTAGCCTTCTTCTACTTGACGCTTCGGTCAAGATGTGAAGTTGCGCTTGTTCTGTTTGTGTTATGACAGTGTTTTTCTGGTTTGGTTGGCTTTTCTGGTTCTGAATGCCCTCTGTTCTGCGCACTTTTCAACATAACCAACGCCCGACCAACATAGCAAAAGAACAGTCAGCACACGCAAAGCCAAGTTACTCAAACAATTGCAGGTGAGATGCTTCAACTCGGCTGGCGATATCTACTCTCTAGCGAATTTCTCTCTTTTCTGCTTGATGACGCATGAAGGTTTGGTTAGATTATGAGCGAAATCAACATTAAACAGTGAGCAGCATCGCTAAGGCGGAGGTTGTCAAGCATAAAAGTCCGAACAGGAATGCCACTGCTGCGCTGGTCCAAAGTGCTCTCCTCGTTGGATAAATGCTAAAAAAGAATATGAAGAAGGCTGACAACAGAAACATGATGGCACCCAGCAAGAGACCAATTCTCAACTCTCTTGGGAAATCACCAATCTTAAGGGCTGCAAGCGACAAAGCCGCTAAGGTGCCCGGAGAGGCGGCATTTCTTATTGGTTTGACCAAGCTCTCGAATTCTTCAACCATACAGACACTCTCTGTCTAATCACTTCTTCCCTTCTTTCCCCTAATCCAGCCTTTAATCCCTAAGTCAGTTTTCTCTTTTTCACGATGTTTTGCTGTATCTTCTCTCCTATCTGTCTTAGAGTGGAGAGTGATTCCCCAGCAGGTGAAGCCATGAATGTACGGCTCTTGGAGTAGATTAGTGAATGATAGCTCACCATACGCTAGGAAGCCAATTACTTGGGTTGACGAGAGCCCTTCTTTCAGTATTTCAGCCTCAGTTCCCGATCTGCATCCAGCCATCAGTTCAACGATTCTCCTGTTAATACATGAAACGAGGAAAGTGGCATCGTTTCTGCGGAAGCCTTGATCTTCTCTCAGCATGTCGTACACGCGGCGAGCTCCTTTTTGCACCTTCCCATGATCACCTATCACAAAGTAGCCCGGCATCTCAGGAGTGTAGCTTCGGATTGGAAACATGAGTTCAATATTGTCTCCAACCACTCGCATAGCAGCAGCACAGGTATAGTTGCCAAAAGGGAAAGCAAAAGCGTATCTAGCCACAAAGGGATTGAATAGCAGTAACCTTTTCTGTGCTCGAGAAAGTCGCATTGCCTCCAGAATTATTTCTTTATCAACCATTGGAAGGTTCTTTTCTTTTGATAGCTGGACCTCATTTTCATAAATCGCTTCAGCATACTTCGTGCAAGGATCTTCGTTACCAATGCGTTTGACGTACTTGTAGTGAGGTTCCTTCTCGCTGTTGAAATGAAAGATATGCTGCCTTCCAATTTTAGTTATAGCATTTACATCTAGACCTATAGATGTTTCACACAAGTTGGGAATCAAGGCACACACTGCTTCTCCATCGAGGACTTTTAATTGTGGATGCTCCTTCAGTTTTCCATGGAATTGACGACAAAGCTTTGCAGTTACTCCATCGCCGCTGCTTCCACCTATCACGTTCATTATTCTTGCCTCGCGAGTGCTGCCCATGAAGTGGGCGATTCCCTCTGCCAGAAAATGCTCGTAACCTGGAGTATCGACCTTCGACCCCTGAGTCAACACCAATAGAGTCTTTCTCATGTGAAGATGCTCTTTGCTTGTTGTCTGTTGGTTAAAGTCAACCCAAGCATCACGAGCCATTTCTCTTCCTTGCTCTCCTGCTTCCAGTGCTGTTCGAAGACCCCAAGTTCGCCCCACACCTAAAGGAAGATTTGTAACCAAAGCTAAGAGAGACAAACCATTATAGCCAACTCCCGAAATCTCCTTTAGCACAAGGTCTTCGTTCTCTAATTCCCCTCCTGTTGTATGACCTATAAGCCTGAGCGGGTTTGCAGCGTGTTTCTTAAACCTATTTTCTATAGCGCTAAAAATGGAACTGCATATTAGCGTGTCTTTCTCTTCAGGTTCACCCCTGTAACTCAAATACAGTATTAACAGCTTTACATCTTCAAGACTATAGCCACTGCTTAAAACGTCTTTTTCAAGTTTGTCAAGTATCATTCCGATTAGTTTCTGAGACTCTTCTGGATTGTTTATTCTTCTTAGCTCCAACTCTTTTTGTTGATCAGTTTCCAACTCATTCATCGTGTGTGCATGGGCGGCGAAACCTGCGAAAAAATCATCATTCATAATGCATCAAATTCAAACTAAGCAACTACGCCTTAAAAAATCTGCTGGGCACCAAACAGTCATCGTCGTTGCTCTCTTTTCTTCATTTCATTGTAGAGGTACTCAAACTCTTCATACATCTTTGGTGAGTTAAATTGTAATCTAACTCCTACAATGGGTTTCAGCTTTTTCCATGTCATTCCAATTGGCAGGAGACTAGCCGTTTCATAGTCCATCATTTTCCTCTTCAAGAGATACCCGACTGCGATAAAATGGTTTGCGACTGACAAAAATGCTTCGTGCTCTGGTCTCTCGGCATACAAAGCACATGGATTTGGATTGTTCTTTCGAAAGTTTTATAGTGCACATGGACTAACCTATAGGATTCTTTCAGCTATTCATGGAGAAGAATGTCATGAGTGAAGAAGTTGCTATTGTTGGTGTTGGATGCACAGGCTTCAAAGCGCTTACACCTGATTTGTCCTATAAGGAACTTATGTTTGAAGCGGCAACTAGAGCTTACGCGGACGCTGGAGGCATTAATCCACGCAAAGACATAGACGGCTTTGTTTCATGCGCCGAAGACTATTGGGAAGGCCACAGCATATTTGACGAATTCGCCCCGGACCAGATAGGCGCCGCATTACGCCACCTGTTCACTGTCACAGGCGATGGATTGATAGGCTTAGCTACAGGTTACATGCTGATCAAAACAGGGCAACTCAACACGGTTGTGGTTGAAGCTCACAGCAAACTCTCAGACGTCATAACGTTTGCTGGAATCGTGAACTTCGGACTTGATCCAATCTACAACCGACCACTTGGCGGGCATCCTCACTATATGGCAGGATTGGAAATGACTCGTTTCCTTCATGAAACCGGAAACACGAGAGAGCAGTGCGCTCAAGTCGTCGTGAAGAACAAACGGAACGCGTTACGTAACCCGAATGCCGCACATGGCAGCAGTGTCAAAATAGAAGACGTGCTTCAATCTGAACCCTACTTTCATCCATTGAACCGCTTGGACGTCAGCCCAAGAGCAGACGGTGGCATAGTCATGGTTCTGGCTTCAGAAAGCTATGCAAAGAAAATCACAGATCAACCTGTGTGGATAAAGGGCATCGGCTGGATTTCGGATACTTCATATCCCGAGTCTCGAGAATGGGGCAGAGCCATATATGCTGAACTAGCCGCAGATATGGCTTACAAAATGGCTAGAATCCGAAACCCACACAAAGAAGTGGACTTCGCGGAAATCGACGATTCATTCTCTTACAAGGAACTTCAACACATGGAAGCACTCAAACTGTGCGGAAATGGCAAGGCAGGCAAGCTAACCGAACTGGGCGAAACCCAGCTAGACGGCGACATACCAATCAACGCTTCGGGCGGATTACTGGGCATGGGATACGCAATTGAGGCCTCAGGCTCACAAAGAGCCTTCGAAGCGGTTCTACAGCTTCGTGGCCAAGCTGGCAAGCATCAGATCTGTGATGCAAAAATTGGCGTGGCTCAGAGTTGGCGTGGCATACCCACAGCAACTGGGGCTGCCGCCGTTCTCAGCAGGGAGGTGAAGTAGATTGTTTGGCAAAAAACGAGTAGCAGTCATAGGTGCAGGGCTAACCCTGTTCAGAAGAAACATGAAGGAAACAGGCAGAGAAATGTGCTGGGAAGCATCAAAGATGGCGCTTGATCAAGCTGGACTTGAAATCAAAGACATACAAAGCGTGGCTTACGGAAGCGCACCAGACGCATTCGACGGCATCCATATGAAAGGCGAAAACATGACAGACGGCTCCGGCGCATGGCGCAAACCCTTCAGTCGAGTCTTCGTTGGCGGTGGCACAGGAGTCTTCACAGCGGAAGCAGGCTGGTGGCACGTAGCATCAGGCTTGTTTGACACTTGCCTTGTTGTGGCAGAAGAGAAAATGTCGCCATGTCAACCGCATCCAGCGCAAGCTT
>Ga0315314_1001258_pt1 | contig 23424 bp, 20 predicted proteins | sample TDP9_MG_FD_203631 | JGI IMG/M metagenome (GOLD analysis project Ga0315314, IMG submission 203631) | Freshwater sediment microbial communities from Lake Towuti, South Sulawesi, Indonesia - TDP9 | ecosystem: Environmental > Aquatic > Freshwater > Lake > Sediment | place: Indonesia: South Sulawesi... | reverse complement strand
AATCGCTTCTGTCTGGCCAACCAGCATGAACAGCGCATGTGATCGAGGAATCAAACCATGTGTCCAACACGGCTGTCTCAGGGATAAACTCGTCAAACCCGCATTTTGGGCACCTATCAATCTTGGGCTTTTCTACCTTAGGGTCTATTGGAACCCATTCGGGCTCGGCGGCGATTGTTTCCTCACAGTTTTTGCAATACCAGATGGGGATTGGGGTGGCAAAAACCCGTTGGCGTGAAAGCACCCAGTCCCAATCAAGAGATTTCGCCCAGTCTATTAAGCGTGTCTTCATGTGGTCCGGATACCATGTGATCTCCAACGCGTTCTTTTCTACGTCACTGGTGAGCACGCGAGTTTTCATGAACCATTGTTTTCGCTCCAAGATTTCAATGGGGGTTTTGCATCTCCAACAAACCCCAACCTCTTGTTGGATTCTCTTAGATTTTTCCAGTAAGCCGTTTTTCTCAAGGTCCCTCACCACCGCCTTCCTAGCTTCCTCCACGGTCATTCCCACGTATTTTCCAGCGTTTTCGTTTAATTTTCCCGCCTCGTTGATGCAGATGATGACCGGCAGTTGGTGCTTTGCAACGCATTTCACATCCGCCTTATCGCCATAGGTGCAGATCATCACTACACCTGTTCCAAAAGTGGGATCCACCGTACTCTCCTCAATGATTTTAACTCTTCTTTCTACAAGGGGCACGATGGTTCCTTCCCCGATGCACTCCTGATAGCGTTCGTCGTTTGGGTGCACTGCTACTGTGACGCAAGCAGGTAAGAGTTCGGGACGGGTGGTGGCTATGGTTAGGAACTTGTTCCTTTCTAATTTGAACTTAATATAATGGAGAGTTCCCTCTCTTGTTTCATGTTCTACTTCTGCGTCGGCAATGGCTGTTTCGCAGCGGGGACACCAGTTGACGGCGTGGGTCCCTTGATAAATGAACCCCTTTCTGTAAAGAAGGATAAAGGAAAGCTGCGTCTTTCCCCAGTAGTTTGGGTCCATGGTCTTGTATTCGATTGTCCAATCAATGGAGCATCCTAGACGAGTTATGGCCTTTTTCATGACGCCGATGTATTTATTTACAAACTCCTCGCAGAGCTCCCTAAACTGTTCTGGAGGAACTTCTGTCCTTTTTATACCATAGTACTCCTCGGTTTCCACCTCGGTGGGTAAGCCGTGACAATCCCACCCTTGGGGGAAAAGAACGTTGCATCCCCTCATCCGTTTAAAGCGGGCTGCAATGTCAAAGTATGTCCAGTTGAGGACGTTCCCCATGTGAAAGTCACCGGACGGATAGGGTGGAGGCGTGTCCACGCTATAAACCGGGCGCTGGGTCTCTTCCCAATCAAAACGATACACGCCCATTTCTTCCCATTTCCTCTGCCACTTCTCCTCGATTTGAAGGATGTTACACTCCTTTGGTAGTTTCGCCATTTGCCAAGCCCCAGCTAACCTTACTAAAGGTTACAAAATAAGTATACAAGATAATTAATCTTTAGCTGCTTTCAGAAACTCGTCTAACCCCCTCGGCTTTTTCTTCGGTCTTTCCATCCGAATCTCCTCACTCACGCTGATGCGCATTCCATCCACAGCCGCCACGGTTGGAGTTCCAGTTTTTTGTTCAATCAGCTTCGCCTCGCGAGTTGGTCCACTGAAGATCATTTGCATCCCGAAGTGGGTTGTCACCGCCACTTCGGGTGTAGCTTCCTCCACGATTTTTATTGCGTCTTCGGTGGTCATGTGTCCCTTCCAAGGTCTCCCCGATGGTCTCATGACGCAGAGCAAGAGGAGCCTAACCCCCTCGTAGGCTTTTCCGATCCCTTCGAAGTACTCGGTGTCGGAGGTGTAGGCTATATCTCCCACATCTTGAGTTTCCAGTCGGAAGCCAACCGCGTCCGGATCCGTGTGTACTGCTTTAGTGGCGAGAATTCTCATATCGCCCACGTTGAAACTAATGCTTGGCTTTGCCTCTATCACCTTTTCCGGCATTTGTTGATGATACTTGGAAATGGCGGGTCCGCAAACCTCGTTGCCGAATAAAACGCTTCGGGGCGCGGCCAAAAGACCCCTTTTCCTCGTCATTCCATGAGTCATAGCCTCAACCATGATCTCGGCGTTTGTGTAATGGTCAGGGTGTGAGTGGGAGACGAGAACAGCTCTGACCTTCTGCGGGTTGAGACCCTCTTCCAGTGAGTATATTAAGGCGCCTGGTCCGGGATCCAGGTGCATATTGAGGGAGTTCGAGAGGAAGCGGATTCCTCCGGTTCTCCGCTTTTGAGTTAGTGTTGCAAAGCGACCGCCACCGGTTCCCAGGAGGATCAGTTCGATTTCAGTCATGCTTCTCACCACAATGCTTTGGAGGCGGACAGTAATCTAGGTCTCCTTCCATATTATAGGTTGGAAAAGTGTTATAAATCCATTTGAACATGCCTCAGCCCGCTTCTGTTCCTCAATCTTGAAAAGCCAGCGATGAGCTTTATTATGTAAGCGTCCACAATAAGTGGGAGGGTGCTTCGGTGAGGGTGGTCCTTCGCATCGGTGGTTCTGTGGTGGCTTCGCCCCCGAATCCTGTTCTCATGGAAAAATACGTTCACCTCCTCGAGGACTTGAGAAAACAGTGTGAGAAGCTCGTTGTGGTGGTGGGGGGAGGATCCGTGGCAAGAGACTTCATTAGGGTTGCTGAGGGCATGGGCTTGAGTGAGTCGGATAAGGATGAGGTTGCCATATCGGTTTCGAGGATCATCGCCCAACTCCTCGCCCGAAGGCTGGGCGACCTAGGGTCAAGGGTGGTTCCCACATCCATAGATGAGGCTCTTCTTTCGCTGGAGAGAGGAGAAATCGTGGTGATGGGTGGACTGAAGCCTGGAATGACCACAGACGCCGTGGCAGCCATGATCGCCGAAAGAATCGAGGCGGATTTGTTGGTGAAGGCCGCGGACCAAGACGGCATCTACACCAAGGACCCCAGAAGGCATCCGGACGCGGAAAAGATCAATGAGCTGAGCTTTGATGAGCTCTTTGGATTGTTTGAGGAGGACAAGCACAGGGCTGGAATCCATCAGATTTTGGACCCTGAGGCGGTTCGAATCCTACAGAGGAGGAAGACCAAAACCGTTATCGTAAACGGCTTCGATCCTGAAAACGTTTTGTTGGCTGTGAAGGGAGAAAAAGTTGGAACCATAATCAAGTAGGATCCACATGAAGAGTCAAAACTATTGGAAAAAGATAATAGAAACCAAGGGAAGTTAACAAGATGGTTCTGCCAGAGTGCAGGGGTGGCAGAGCATGGTCAATCCCGCATAAACAAGAGGGGCTAAATGCGCGGGACTCAAGATCCCGTCCCGTAGGGGTTCGTGAGTTCAAATCTCACCCCCTGCACCACCATATGCAACTTTCGATGTGATCCACATGACTCGTGCGTCAAAAACTAACTCAAACCTAGTAGCAGTTATTGGTGGTAATCAGAAATGAAGACTGAAGCTGAACAATTGCTCTATTACTCGGTTCCTGGTTTCTTTATTTTCTTTTTTGTCTTTCTGTTTCTAGTAATGATGGGCATCACCAACATTTTAGATATCCGAGTAATTACTTTCATAGTTGCTGCTGTAATACCGATTGGATTTGTAACGTACCAGGGCTATATCCGCACACTCTATCGAAAGATATGGAAAGAATGGTACCGAGTTCTAGACCCTTATTACCAGTTCTTTGAGAGATATTTATCACAAAACCTGAAAATTATAGATGAAACACTTGCAAAAGATGTTAAAGAGACAATGCCTCCGACTCACATATTGTTATTTCATATGCACGGCAAGTGTAGCACCGAAACCGTTGACTATAGTTGGAGGTTAGTTAATTTAATTAATGCTCGTGGAGTAGGCATTTTTTCTTGCATTCTAGCAATCTTCGTCCCATTAATTTATGGTCTTTATTTGTATGTATCTTCCCCTAACTTTCCAGTGTTCCCAAATTTTGGGTCTCTGACTTCCAATCATGTTATTGTACTTCTTGCGTATTATGCTTTGATTGGAATTTTTGCCTACGTTTTAGCGTCAGGGGTTTCAGGCATAAAAGAGAATCTTGCAGATCTCAACACTGGAATATTGGTTTCAGAACGTAGCGATTTAGAACAATTGATTAAGGCTTTTTCTGCAACTAAGACTGTCTGTTTTGTCAACGATATCTTATCTAAAGAGAAAAAGCGCATTGGCATATCTCAAGAACTCATCGAAAAGTCGTTCAAGAATCTTGAAAACAAAGATTGGGAGAAAGCTTTGCAAAACGCATCCGAGGCTTACAAAAATATGAAACAAAATAATAATTCACTCCCTTTTGCTCGCAGAGCTCAAGATCCCGTCCCGTAGGGGTTCGTGAGTTCAAATCTCACCCCCTGCACATCTGTAAATACAGACAAAATAGGGGTTTTATGGCAAAAATGTCCGATATCTCTCATTATGTGTGGCGATACAAAAGAGTTGTGAATTAAAGGAATTTTAAAATTCACAAACTTGTTATCTTTCAGTGCTTTGTTAAATTCAGATGCCTACGGAAAAAATCCTTAATCTTTATTATTAAAACGAGACATCTATCTTGAAGCAGTCACTTTTGCTATTATTTTTAAAATGTCTCGGGAAAATATACGTAACCTTTCCAACTCCGTACTTTCTAAAACTCTATTATGAGCTATTGTGTTTCTTGGGATTTCAAGCTCACTTAGCCTACCAATTATAGCATGCTGGTCCTTGAAATAATCCCTGAATGCCTCCCAATTGGTTTGGATAACACGTTGTAGATCGTCAAAAGTTGTATACCATTAATGGATTAGCTTCTTTAACTTCATGCCACGGTGAAAGCCTTTCCCGCTCTTTACGTTTTTCGCATTCTGTCCTAATATTAGGAGAGACCTTATTTTTCCACCAGTCAGCGCCGTAAACTGCATTCATTCTCTCTGCAATGAAAGCCCTCAATTGGTTTTCAAGAAAGTAAAGAATAGTGTAAGCCTCAGCCATCCTATGAGCTTCCTCTGTTAAATTCGGAGGAAGCTTCACAAAACTGACAATATCTTCTAAAGCAGTTGTGGTAACGATCCCTTCCTTTATTTGGTAACCAAGTGTTTTTAGATAAGAGTTTAGCACAGTTGTATCCCCCTTATCCAAACTATGAATACCTAATAAAGCAGTCATAAAACTACAGAATGCCTGCGGGTTACTGATGAACTTTCTTAAAACATGCGCCACCTTCTCAGTTTTATTAGTAAGAAGGGGTACATCTGTGATGCCAAAGGAGTTTAATAATCTATTAATGTTATAAGCTCCATATCTCCTTCCAAAGAAATTTGCTATACTCCCGATGGCTACGAGTTCGGTGTCTGAAATTCTCATATCTAATAATTCCCTTCTATCAAGTTTTGAAATATCTTTCCAGAACTTCCTCGACCACAGGAATTATTTCTTCGGGCACGGTGTGCGTTGGATACCTTCTGCTTCCCGTTTTGTAATATATCTTGTATGATTTTAGCAAGGCTAAGTCGCGAGGTGGTGGATAGGCTCCTTTAAGCTCTCTTATCTTGGCTAATATGTCCACCCAAGTAGCTCCACCGTATGCCTTATCCCATCTTCCCTCTTTATGCAATTCGATAATTGCTTTAAGGAAATAGTAACTCCTCCCGCTGGTTTCCCCTAATGCATCCCAGACATCTTTCTTAAGCTCTTCCAGCTTATTTTCAAGCCTAAGTCCTGTGCTCACATCAAAGTAATAATATTCACCAACAAATCTATCGATTTCAACGTACCGCTCTTCTTCTCTGAAGACCTTATTGACTACCTCCACAAACCTGTCATCAGGTAACTCAGAGACAATGTTCTCTATAACCTCCTTTCTTTCATCATCGGCAAAATACGCATACTTGTCTCTTTCAAACTTCGTTCCAAACCTACTGAACCAAGCCAAGTCTGCGAGCTTCCCTATCTTGTATAGATCCCTATCGCTATGAAAGATCCTTCGTAAGAGTATTTTACGTTCTATATGTTTATCCATTCATACCCCATATCTAACTGTGTTACAATGTATTAAACTTTACTCCCCACTTTAAACGTGGTAGGGTAGCCTTTATAGCCTTTTGACACATGTTATGGTTGGTGAAAGGTTCGGAACCTAACAAGAAATTTGCACACGTATCAAGACGGAATATTAGTTGCGTTTTAGACTTTCACTAAGTTAATTAGTTAAGGCAAGATTTGATTAACTAATAAGAGAGGTTTGAAATTGGGGCTTCCTCCAGAGAAACAAATTGAAATCATAAGTGAGTATAAGAAAGAGATTCATGAAACTGCAGAAAAGATGATGGAAATCATCCAAGAAGCTTACAGCAGAATGGCGACTCAAAAGCATGATTTTCAGTTGACTGATGAAGAAATGCTAAGAATTTCAAATGGTGTGGGTAAGATTAATACGAATCTGAGCCTTATGGCTGCGTTTTCGGATAGAAACACCAAAATCGTGATCTTAGGCATTATGGAAGTTGGTGGAAAAGCTTACCTGTTGTTAAGAACACCAACACGATTTGAAGCGATTGGTATGTTAGATGCTTGGCTGAAAATTGTCCAAAGTATTATTCCAGATTTCACCAGAACTCCTTTGAAGTTTAAGATATCTGCTGAATTGAATGTCATTATTGCAAAAATCAGAGGTTTATTTGAAAAAGGATATCGTTAGCCTATCTCACAAATACTATGCCATCACATATATCGTAACACATTTCACTCCAACCAAAAAATAGACCATTTCGAATCAAATGTGCCGTGACAGGTCTATAAGGACTCAAGATCGCTAGTGTGGCTAAGGGCAGCCCTATGAGCCATCCTTTCCCGTAGGGGTTCGTGGGTTCGAATCCCCCCCGCCGCACCAATTTTTCTCATAAAAAGAACGATATCTAAGAGAAATTTTAATAGAGGCATGGTGGAAGTAAATTACAAGCGGTGTTAGGGTGACAAGGAGTTAGTTAAAGCGGTCTTCACCGAAGAGGACAGGAGGAACCCAAAGGCCTTAACGGAGGAGGTGCCAAAACTCCGTTCGCTCGTAGAGGAGCTCATCGAGACCTTAGAAATCCTTGGCGATGAAACCCTTATGGAAAGCATCAAAGCCAGCGAGAAAGACGTTCAAGAAGGTAGGCTACTAGGCTTCAAGGAGCTCCTCAAAGAACTGAGTTTGGATGAGGCTTGTCCGATTTTGTGTACGTCGTGTATGTAACGGTTAGATTACCATGGTGTCCCTCGTCCATTTTTTATGATGTAGGGCTTATTTGGATGGACACTTATGCGTGTTTGTGTTGTCACTGCTGTTGAGATGAGGGAACTGTTAAATTCCTTAAGATCACTTACCTTGAATCATTGCTGATGAAAAGTTGGTTGAGAAATGCAATACGATCATCTCTCAGTTTACGGGTTCTGTGTAGACTACCCTGAGGACTGGAGGGTGGAGCTGAAACCAGAATCTGATAGAAACAAAGGAAACCTTGCATTCCACTCCCCCACAAAGGACAACATGTTCATCTCTTGGGAAATCCTCGAACGAGTCCAAAAAAGGTACACCTCACTCGCCGAGCAAGTGAACGATGTTCTAGAGAACATCAAGAAGAGCCGCGGCGTGAAGTCTCTTGAGGTCATGGAGAAAAAAGAGCTTGAAATAAACGGGCACACGGGTGTCTTCACGCATTTAAAAGTGACATCCATCCAGCCCTTCTTCTTTAAAAAACGTGTGAATTTGCAAGAGCTTTGGTCCCTACACGTATACTGCGAACAAACCGCACGATTTTTTGCCCTCTATGGATCATCGGGCTCTGACGAAAGATCCCTTGAACAAGCAGATATTTTTAAGCACATGCAAAGAACGTTTAGATGCCACGCAGAGTGAAGGCTAATCTCTAAGGGCAGGCTCGCTTAGTGGTACATGAGCTTCTCCTCATACTTTCTGAGATGCTCCGCGGCCTCGCTTACGTCCATGAAGAGACCATTAACGCGTTCCACATCCTCAAGGGAGACCCTTTCACGTTTGGTCGCCCGAGCGTTCTGGGCTGCTAGGCTTAGAAGCTGAACAGAGTAGCGGAGTGAGGATTTCCCGCCAATCTCGGTGAGCTTTTCTAGGGCGTCGTCCTCTACCTTAACCTTCTCCTCGTTGGATCGGATGCGGAGAATTTCCCTTGTGCTATCCGCGTCGTACTCATGGGTTCCTATGATTACGGAGCGGTCGATGAGGTCTAGGGGAAAACCCATGGGACTCTTGACATCTGTTCCCCTTATGGTGGTGATGCCTCGATTGGTGGCTAGGATGATGATGGGCACCAACTCACTTTCGATAGCTCTGCCGAGAAAGCTGAAGGCCTCCAGGTCTAGGAGATGGGAATCATCTATAAAGAGAACGCCGGGGTGGATGAAGGCCTTGCCCTCGTCTACCCATTCTTTCACTTGCTGATCAACCGCTGTGCGAATTTCGGTGTCGATTTCTTTGGTTTCAGCTGCTCCGAAAAATAGGGAGAAAAAGCCTCCTCCAGCCCGACTTTTAGCGTTTATCTCATCCATGTCTGAGAGAGTGAGGGTATACACGAACTCCTTGTCTTTCAACACTTTTCCAGGCGGCCTTGGAACCTTCCTTCGCGTGTCCACCTCATATGACTTGCCCTTAGTGCTCTCCAAGCTCAAGCCAAGATTGGCCACCCTTCCTGTTTCGGCGTCAACCTGAATCACACTACCTTCCGATATTCCCTCTTGAATGATTTGTTGAGCGATGGTGGCTCCAGCCTCGATGGTTTTCTCCTCATCTGCAGTTTTCAGTGTGATATGAACACTCTCAGGAACTTTCTGATAGGGGTTATAGGGGTGAGGTGCCGTGTTGATGTTGACGTTGGTGACCTCTCCCTCATAGATCTTTCGCATCTCATGGATTTCCACTCCGATGCACTTTCTTATGGCCTCGATGAGGATCTCCGTTTTCTTCCTTTCGCTACTGTAGACCTCGCTTCCACTCATCTGAATAAAAGGAACGTTGGCACCCAGTTCCTTAGATATGGCGACAGCGATGGCCGTTTTGCCAGTTCCTGGAGGACCCGCTAGTATGATGGTCTTGCCGCTCAGTTTGCCTTCCTTAATCATCTGAACTACTAGTCCAGCTGCTTCACGGGCCCGTTCTTGGCCTACCATGCCATCTTTAACCTTGATGGCTTTGAAGTTTTTGTCTAGGCCCAAGCCATTGACATGGGTGTGAGCTCCTATACGCTCGAAGCGACGAGCCTTCGTTGGAACTTCCTTTATAGCCGCCATAAAACCCTCCTCTATGTCAGAACTCTTCCCCGCCCCCTTCCTCTTCTTTAGGGCCTTTTGGCGCTTCTTCCCTAGGTTTCGTTGCTGCGATTACGTCGTCTATTCTTAGGATCATGGATGCTGCTTCAGCTGCAGATTTTATTGCTTGTTCCTTCACCCATAGGGGTTCTATCACGCCCTTTTTGCGCATATCTACAATATCGCCAGTGAAGATGTCTACCCCCATTAAATGCTTCCGGGGCTTTTCGTGAGCTGATCTCAGCGCAACGAGGATATCTATGGGTTCTAAACCCGCGTTTTCAGCCAGGGTTTTCGGCACGATTTCTATGGAGTCCGCAAAGGCTTCTATGGCTAGTTGTTCTCTTCCTCCAACCTTAGTTGCATAATCATGAAGTTCTTTGGCTATCTCCGCTTCGATAGCTCCTCCTCCCGCGACGATCTTGTTGCGTTCAATCACATCTGAGACAACGGAGAAGGCATCCGTCATGGATCTTTCTGCCTCATCGATCATCCTTTCTAGGCCGGCGCGAATCAAAACCCCAACCGATCTCGGATTCTTGCATTTCTCCACAAAGATCATCTTATCCTCGCCGATTTTTCTCTCCTCTACAAGTCCGGCCTCACCTAAGTCTTCAGACTTTAAATCTTCTAAGTTGGTGATGACCCTTCCGCCCGTAGCTCGGGCGAGTTTCTCCATGTCTGACTCCTTTGCCCTTCTGGCAGCCATAATGCCCTCTTTAGCGAGAAAGTGTTGGGCCACATCGTCGATACCCTTTTGGCAAATGAGTACGTTGGCACCTGATTTTTTGATTTTCTCCACCATGTCCTTAAGCATTCGCGTTTCCTGATCTAGAAACGCCTTCATTTGCGTGGGGTCCCGTATCCTAATCTCAGCGCTAATCTCTGTCTTCTCGATCTCCAAGGGGGCGTTAACCAAGGCGATTTTGGCATTTTCAATACGTTTAGGCATGCCAGGGTGCACTACTTCCTTGTCAAGGATTATGCCTTTCACAAGCTCGGTATCAAAAAGACTCTTCCCTGTTTTCTTGACAACTTGAACATTATCAATATCGGCGACAGTTTTTTCACCTCTTTTTTCGGTGATCTGTTTCACAGCGTCAATGGCAATTTCGGCGAGATGCTCCCGCGCTACACCCACCGCTTTACTGGCCATGGCGGTCACGGCCACTTTCCTCAGAGTTTTACGATCTTCCGGGTTGACCGCTATACCTAACTTGTCGAGGGCCTTCACAGCTTTCTCAGCAGCCTTTCTGTACCCACTAACTATAACCGTTGGGTGGATGTTCTGATCTAATAACTCCTCAGCCCTACGCAATAACTCTCCTGCCAACACAACAGCAGTGGTGGTCCCATCGCCAACCATGTCATCCTGAGTCTTGGCTACTTCCTTCATCATTTTAGCGGCTGGATGTTCCACATCGATTTCGTTGAGTATAGCCGCGCCGTCGTTGGTTATGGTTATGTCGCCGAGACTATCGATCAGCATCTTGTCCATTCCGCGAGGACCAAGAGTGGTTTTTATTGCCTCCGCAATGATCCTTGCAGCCATGATGTTGTTCCTCTGGGCATCCCTGCCACGCCTACGTGCCGTTCCCTCCTTCAGGATGAGCACGGGCTGTCCACCTTGTGTGGTCAAATAAGCCATGAATATTCCTCCTTTCTAGTACTCTCCTGCGCCTTCCAGTCCTTCCCCTGGTGGACCTTTCGGAGGCGTTGGAGGGGCCTTCATTTTACCAGCTGCGATCACATCATCAATCTTTAGGATCATTGACGCTGCCTCTGTAGCGGATTTGATGATTTGCTTCTTAACTGATAATGGCTCGAAGACCTCGAGCTCCTTCATGTCTTTGACCTTTCCCTCGTGGACGCCGACTCCAGCCCAAGTTTCGCCCTTTTCGTGACGGGCTCGAAGCTCGGACAGAATGTCGATGGGATCTAAGCCAGCGTTTTCTCCCAAGGTTGTGGGCACGATTTCTAGGGCTTCAGCGTAAGACTGCACTGCAAGCTGCTCCTTCCCCGGAAGACCCTCTGCGTACTCCTTAATTGCCCGTGCAACCTCTAGTTCCGGTGCACCACCACCAGCTACAATTTTAGGTTCCTGCACTACGTCGCGGGCAACGCATAGAGCGTCGTGAACAGAGCGTTCCGCCTCGTCGACTATTCTTTCGGTTCCTCCGCGTACGAGAATAGCCACGGAACGTGGGTTCTTACAGCCCTCGATGAAAGTCATTTTATCGTCGCCGATCTTCCTTTCTTCCACTAGCTCACCATAGCCCATATCCTTCTCCGTCATGTCGTCAAGGTTTGTTACAACCTTTCCACCGGTTGCCTTAGCCAGCTTCTCCATGTCGGATTTCTTTGCTCTGCGTACGGCCAGTATGCCTTTCCTTGCCAGGAAGTGTTGAACCATATCGTCGATGCCTTTTTGGCAGATGAGGACATTAGCGCCTTTCTTCACGATTTTATCCACCATATCCTTGAGCATTTTCTCCTCCTCTTGGAGAAAGGCTTCCATCTGCTCTGGGCTTTCAATGTTAATCTTTGCATCGAACTCGGTTTTCTCCACTTCTAGTGCGCAGTCTAGAAGAGCGATTTTGGCTTTTTCCACGCGTTTTGGCATTCCTGGATGGACCACTTCCTTGTCGAGGACGATGCCGCTAATGAGCTTCGTGTCGGTTAGAGACTCTCCAGGCTTCTTCTCCATCATAATGTCGTCAATGTCTACTTTATACTGGTCTTCAACCTCTTGCGCAACGCTTAGGACAGCGGAAGCTGCAATTTCTGCTAAATGCTCCTTATTTTCAGCAACGAGCTTACTGGCCATGGCGGTCATGGCCACCCTCTTTAAGAACTCCTTATCCGTGGGCTTTACGGATATAGCAATCTTTTCAAGTGTTTCTAGGGCTTTATCGGCGGCCTTTCGGTAGCCATCGATGATAACGGTTGGATGGACATTTTTCTCAATAAGGTCTTCAGCCTTCCCTAAGAGTTCTCCGGCGATGACCACGGCGGTGGTTGTTCCGTCTCCTACTTCGTCATCCTGGGTTTTAGCGACTTCAACCATCATCTTAGCAGCGGGGTGTTGGACATCCATCTCTTTCAGTACAGTGTGTCCGTCACTGGTGATGGTGACGTCGCCGAAGCTGTCCACCAGCATCTTGTCCATCCCCTTGGGGCCGAGGGAGGTTTTCACGGCTTCAGCTATGATTCTGGCAGCCATGATGTTGGCGTGTTGAGCTCCCTTCCCCCTCTCCCTGGTTGACCCCTCCCTCAAAATTAGGACGGGCGTTCCGGCAAGTTCAGGGGTTGCAGACATTCAAACACCTCTCTTCCACGTTTTCACACACGTTTCATCCTCTTTTGCAGAAATTTAAAAAGTTCTTAATAAATATATCGAGACTCTTCCTTCGGTTTTGCTTCTGGTTTGTAAAGCCTTTTCTCGTAGGCTGGTTGCGGCTTGAATTTGCCGCGATAACGCCGCATAGACAATTTCCTGCGCTCCACGTTTTTAAGTCTAGCCTGAGCCTTTGTCACTCTTGTCGTGGAAGGGACTCCTCTTCGGGGTGCACGAGGCTTGGGTGGTCGAAAAGGTTTCTCAGCCGATTTACGGGTGCCTTTCCCGCGTTTCTTGCCAGTTTCTATCCTTGGCTCTGCCACCCTTTTGAACGCCACGGTTCTGTTGCCTAAGTCAACGTCATAAACCCTCCATCCCACGTTCAGCCATGCCTGCGCTTGACTGCGACTGGGCGTGTTGGTCCACCAGTGCGTGTATCGCTGGGCTGAGAAAGGAAGGTTGTCTCCGATGATGCCCTCAATCTTTGCAAAGCTAAGGGCGACTCGATCGCTGTACTGTGCTCGTCGCGCCAAATACCTGCTAAGCGGACTATACTTGGTTCCTAACCGCCTCGGTGAAACAAGCCTCCTAGCACAACCTAGACAAATGATGCTGCCATCCTCAGTAAACATGGTGCAGTTTCTACAGTACCATCTCCCGCATCGATAACAACGCCTTAGAGAGTGGTATGGAAGTACTGTGCCGCACAACCCACACTCTTCTTTCATAAATTAGATATTAGCACAGAGTTAAATGAGTCTTTACTTCTATCAGTTTTTGCAATATTGTTAGGAATGAAATAATCACTATAATCTCCGAAAGCGTATGTACAGCTTGAGATTTTACATGAAGACGGGAAAAAGAGACGAACTCAACATAGTCGCTGACGCCTCGGAGGTGCTCCCTTTTGCCTAGTGATTACTTCGGGAAGGAAATTGAAATTTTACAAAGAATCGTTCATGGACAGAAAGTGAACGCAAAATGGGATTGGGCAAATTTTGAAAGCACGAAGGGCTTCCCTGTTGATGACAACCTGATTTCATGGGTGATTGGTCAAGATAGGGCATTGCAAGAATGCTTTCTGTGTCTCGATGAGTGGGCACATAAGCTGAAATGGCTTGAGAAGAAGAAGTGGTACGATGATTGGAAAGACCCCAACGAAATTAAATCGTCATGTAAAACGAAAATAAGTCCTGGACCTTACCTGCTCCTCTTGGGGGACCCTGGGACAGGCAAGTCTCTTATCGGAAGAGCCTTGGCTGAGAAGCTTACCCAAATATACAAGGAGAAGAACATTAAGCTCTTCGATGTTCTCTGCTGGGGAAACAAAACCGTTCCAAGCGAACCTAAGATTTCCATGCAGGAGGCGGGGAAAGGCAGAGAGATCATACGTAAGGAGAAGATTAAGCAGGAGAAGAAGAAGTTTATTATCTCGGTTGGTTTGAGGACGCTTCAAGTATTATTGACAATCTTTGGTTTGGCTCTTCTGTTTATTGGTTTGTATGGCTTATATCACATGTTCTTGTTGTGGACCTCAAACCCTGTGATAACTGCTGACGGTTTGACCCTGCAAGAATTCCATGCTTACAACTTCTTAGAGTATTTTGCGAAGTCCTTTCCCTCACTGATACTGGTTCTTGTTCCAGCGGGTTCATTATTGTTCTTTGGTGTATTCCTCTGGTGGTTCGGAAAGCTTGGGGGAGGAATGGTTAATTTACCGGGCATCGGCGGAGCACAACAGTCTAACGTGCCTAAGCTGATAGTGGACAACTCTTCTAAGCGGGCCCCCTTCATGGATGCTACTGGTCACAGGTCGTCTCAGCTGTTTGGAGATATTGCGTGGGATCCGTATCAGACTGGTGGGTTGGGCACTCCCGAGCATCAGAGGGTGACCGCTGGAGACGTTCACAGGGCGTGTCTAGGCATCCTATATATAGATGAGGTTAAGAATCTTGATCCTAGTGAAGTTGTCACGCTTTTGACAGTGTTGGAAGACGGGCAACTTCCCATAACTTCGAGGGGGCGTTTACATGGTGGCACTGCAGCTCTGGCGGTTTCCACCGAACCGGTTCCTTGTATGTGTTTCCTCGTTGGTGCCGGCAACTTTGACTCTGTCAGTCAAATGCACCCGGCCTTGATGGATAGGGTATATGGTTACGGTAAGGTGGTGAGGATGAACAATGACATGCCTAACACTGTAGAGAATAGAAGGAAGTACGTGCAGTTCATCGTCCAAGAAGTGCATCGTTTCCATCTCATCCCCTTTAGCAGAGGGGCGTGCGAAGAGATTATTGATGAGGGTAGGCGTAGAAGCAACAAGAAAGATGCCTTAACCACTAAATTTAGGCCCCTCATCTCTATTATCAAGACCGCTGCCACCCTAGCCATGAATGAAGGGATGAAGGTTGTGGAGAGGAGACACGTTATAGAAGCTGTTCAGAACCACTGTAAAACCATACAGAGGCAGATTCTAGAACACCAAATAAGCGAGAGAGGAAAACTCTTAGAGATTAAGCCTGAAGGCAACAAGCTCGGACAAATCTATGGCTTAGCGGTGGTGTCAGACCCCTACAGTGGAGAGATGACCGGGAACGTTCTGTGCGTGAAGGCACACATGGTTAAAAGGAGTGAGATGGCCAGAAAATACCCGCTGGAAGGATACTACAAGGTAACAGGCATAGCCAAGGGGCAGAAAGAGAGGTTCATATCCGACAGTGTTGCGAAGGTCAGAAGTGTCATACTTCAGAAGTACGGCGTGGACATCGCCCAAGACTACTTCACCCACATCGACTTTGCACAAGCCTATGGAGTTGACGGACCATCCGCCGGGGTCACCATGGCTATACTTCTGTGTTCCCTACTCGAAGGTAAACCCGTTCAACAAGATGTGGCGGTCACCGGCGAAATCAACCTCGGGGTAGGCGATTCTATAATGGTTACCGCCGTAGGAGGACTATACGAAAAGATTAAGGCTGCGGAAGCGTGGGGCTTCAAGAAGGTGGTTGTTCCCCAAAAGAACTTCGACCACTCCATAGACGCTAATGACTACAAGATAGAGGTGGTGCCCGGCAAAACCCTGAGCGACTACCTCAAAGAATGTTTAGTATAGTAGTAAGCCTAACCTTACTTTCCTTAGTAATATTTTAGAATTTTCATAGGAGTAATAGAACGAACAATAACGAAAAGTTTGGGTGGGGAATGGGTCGTATCCTCAACTCCGTTCGGATGTGCTCCAGGCTACTCGAAAATCTACTTACGTAGGAAAAAGGGGAGATCAGGCGGAATCATCTCTTCTGAGTGCTTACCTAATGAAAAGGTGGAGAAAATGAAGATTCAAATCAGAAAGCGACTGACTCAGTAAATAACTCCCTTCTATACCCCTTCTGTCTGCGTCTCTCAATTTCAATTCGACCAGCGCCCCACATTTCTTTTAAGGATTTTGTGAGTTAGGCTATTGTCCGACAAAAGAAAAAAGGTTATTGTCAGACAAATGAGGCCCCTTTCTGTCGGTGCTCCTTCGCGAAGGAGCTGCATCATAGGCTTAGGGAATGTGGAGGGGAAGTTGGCTCTGCTGATGAAGATTTTATATTTAGCATGGGTGACTATCTAACTTCAGGTGTTTGTGTGATGGAGCCTACTCTGGATGATCTAATTAAGCGTGGTGAGGCAAGCCCCTACTATAGGCTCTTAAACATGAGAATTGAGGAAGTGAGGGACGGCTATGCTCGTTTAACCATGAACATAGAGGAGAAACACCTCCAGTTTTTGGGAACCGTTCACGGAGGGGCTACAGCCAGCCTAGCCGACTCAGCCGCAGCTTGGGCAACATTGGGTTCAGCCGACTTAAAGGGTGTTCCAATAACGGTGGAGATGAAAATCAACTTCCTCGCGCCTGCGGAGTCGGGTCAACTTATCGCTGAAGCCCGAAACATACATAAAGGCTTCAAGATCTCGGTGAGTGACGTGGAAGTAAAAGATGAAAAAGGACGTTTAGTGGCGAAAAGCCTCGTAACCTACTACCTACGAAAAGATGATCGGTAGCGGTAGGTTGATTTAACTACACGAGCGTATTTTTTATGTAAAATAAGAAGATTTTTGTTAATGATGTTGGTCTAGATATTCGTGTGCGCACAAAGACGAAATGGACTCTTATGTAAGGATGGGCATCATCTAACTATAAAAGTATAAGGTTTAATGGGGTGAAAGCTTATATTGTGGTGCTAAATATGAATTTGTGGTGAATAATAACGGAAATAGGAGTAGAAGTCAGAAAAGTGGATTCCCAAGGGCGTCTAATTTTGCCAGCTGATTGGCGTGAGTCCGAAATCGCTGGAGTTCAGGAAGTTTACGTTATAAAGCGCAAAGGGTCGTTGAAAATTCTTCCAAAGCGCAAGATTGACCTGACCGCCTTCTTTGACAAAATTGACTTGGATGTGGAAGCCATTGGAAACTGGAGAGAGTTCGAAAAGAAATTCTATGAGGGCGGTAAATGAGGTTTTTAGACGCTAACGTGTTCATCTACGCCTACTACAAGCCCAAAAGGGTCCTCACCCCAAAGGAGCAACTCATGAAAAACGGAGCCAAAGAAATCATCAAAAAGATAAATGAAGGGAAAGAAGAAATAACAACGACAGTCATACACATAGCAGAAACTGTTAACATCCTCAAACAAGGCATGCCCCTTGACATCCTAATCAACATGGTCATCGGCCTCTTTATGCTTGACAACGTCAAGATAATCGGTGTTAATAGAGAAATGTACTTCGCGGCAGCCGAGCTAGGGCGTGACCTAAAACTGGACCCAAATGACGCCCTAATAGTAGAAGTCATGAGGTCAAACGACATAAAAGAACTCTACTCCTTTGACAAAGAGTTTGAAAAAATAGACGGAATAACAAGACTACCAATAACATAATGGTAGCGGGGGGTTGATTTTCAGGAGGTTTTGCGCCTCCTTTTGAACAACCGATCTTTGGGTCTCCCAAAAGGGCATTTATGAGCCCAACGGGTTAACCTGGCTACCCCACCCTTGCAGGAGGAGTTTTCCTCTCGCTGCAGTTTCGCCCCGCCATATTGAATTGTGAGATAGGGTTTCTTAAATGTTTTTATGCGCCTCTAATCTCGCATTACGAATGCTTTCATTGGGGAACGTTAAACTAGCCAACTATAGAAGGGTATAGAGGGCTAGAAAGAGAGAAGAAGACACGCCACCAACAGTCATTTCCTCAAAAATCGAAACCTCACAACCTTCACCAAAAATGCCAAGGCTATTTCAGCTAACACATCCAAAGACGAAGCGAAAAGCCTATAGTCGGCGTTGTTCAGTTATGGTTAGGTGTGCTTGGATGGATAAGCCCTATTTTCGTCCCTTGTTTCATCTAGAGCTCGAGAACCCAATCTTTGTGGAGGGTCTCCCAGGGTTTGGGGGTGTGGGAAAGATTGCTGCTCGACTACTGATTGAGTTTACTCGCGCCAAGCCCTTCACTGAATTGTATTCCCCATCTTTTCCGGATTACGTGGTCGTAAGCGCAGATGGAGTTTGCCGTCCACCCCGCTACGGATTCTACTCTTCTTCTGTGGGAAAGAAAAATTTTATAATTTTAACTGGGGACGTGCAGCCCTCCCTTGACGATGTGGTAGTGCATTATCAGTTGTGCGATGAAATCCTGAATTTCGTAGAGCAGTACGGATGCAAATTCATCGTTACCATGGGAGGATTGCCCGCTTCACACCCCGCCGGAGAGGTTTACGTGGCTGCCACCTCCGAAAAGCTCGCTTCGGAAATCGTGGAGATGGGAGCCATGCTCTATGTAGGCGGAAAGATAATGGGGGCCACCGGTCTTCTGTTGGGGCTTGCAAAAAATCGGGGGTGGGAGGGTGTGTGCTTACTGGGTACAGCAACGGGCGTTAAAGCCGATCGAGGAGCCGCATTTTCCGTCTTCAAGTTTCTAACGAAAATGCTAGGAATAGAGGTGGGGGAGGAAAATCGTTAAGAGCAACGCCTAATTATCCATTGCTAAGCGTGGGATTAACGTGAGAAAAAACAATGAAAGAAGCCCTAGAAAACCCAGACTTCGTATTCCAACGTTGACAGAAGAGACGCAGAAAGGGTTCATGAAGGCGGTATTAACGCTTCTTGCAGCTTTCCTCACGTTCGGGGGACCCACATACCTAATCTACGTTCTCAAGAGGTGGATGATTCCTCAAGTTCTTCTCGCCCTTCTTGGACTAGCCTCCCTTACCGCGGGTTTGATTTTGTTTTTGCGGTTAATTGGGGAGGAGGGAAAAACTAAAGTTTCTACTTAGGGCTTCCCTATTGCTTTATGCTCTGCAGCCTTTCACGTATCACTCGATTGGCTAACTTCGGGTCCGCCTTTCCCTTCGTTTTTTTCATGATTTGCCCCACAAGGAAGTGAACCGCCTTTTCATCAACGAGGGCGTCTTCAATGGCCTTTGGGTTCTCGGCGAAGACTTTGTCCACCGTTTTCTCCAGCACTTCACGAGAGGCTATCTTCATTAGGCCCTCCTGTTCTACGATCTGCCACGGGCGTCGCCCGGTTAAGATGATTTCGGGAAGAACTCGTTTAGCGATTTTTCCGCTTATGACTTCCTCGTCGATGAGCTTAATCATTTCAACCAGATGTTGTGGGGTGATTTTGGATTCGGAAAGCTCAAGGTCGTTTTCGTGAAGATAACGCAAAAGGTCGCTCATCATCCAGTTGCTGATTTCCTTGGGCTTATTATACAACTTAACGCATCTTTCAAAGAAGTCGGCCAGTGCCTTATCCCCCACCAAGACCCCCGAGTCATACTGCGGGAGACCATAAGTCGCTGTGAAACGTTGCATCCGGGCCTCTGGTAGCTCTGGCATTCGCGCCTTGGCCTCTCCAATGAAATCCTTGGTGATCACGATTGGAACGAGGTCTGGCTCCGGAAAGTATCGATAGTCGTGTTCCTCCTCCTTGGTTCGGAGGGTGATGGTTATCCGACGCGCTTCATCCCAATGCCTCGTCTCACGTTCAACCGCAAGTCCCTTCTTCAATAGATCCTTTTGGCGAATGATTTCGAAGGTTAGGGCGCGCTCCACCTCCTTGAAAGAGGAGATGTTTTTGACCTCAACTCTAGTTCCGCCAGCTAGGGATATGTTGGCGTCGCATCGCATGGCGCCCTCTAAACTTCCGTCAAAGACCTCTAAATGCTCCAGTATCGACCGCAACCTTTGAAGGAGGATTCTGGCTTCTTTCGGAGAATCTAAATCCGGCTCAGTCACGATCTCTAAAAGAGCAATTCCAGCTCGGTTATAATCAACGAGCGTGTAAGGCGATTGATCAATAGGCCCTAGGTGAATGAGCCTGCCAGGGTCCTCCTCCAAGTGAACCCGACTGATTCGAATTTTCTTCCTTTTTCTATTAACCTCCATGTAGAGGTGACCGTCAACGGCCAGTGGAACCCCACCGGCGCGATCGTACTGGGATATTTGGAAGTTCTTGGGCATGTCGGGGTAGTAGTAGTTCTTCCGGAAAAAGAACATGCGGTCAGACATCTTGCTGTTCAGGGCTAAGGCAGCCATCACCGCGCACTCGACCGCCCCCTTGTTAAGCACGGGAAGCGCGCCCGGAATCCCAAGACAGACGGGACAAACCAGTGAATTGGGTTCTTTCCCCCGATAGTCTGAGGAGCATCCACAAAAAAGCTTGGTTTTCAAGCTGGTCAATTGACAGTGAATCTCGAGTCCAATTTTCACTTTAGGCATAGCCATAGCTTTCACTTTAATGGAGGCTTTCGATCCTTATATGTTGTATTTTTTTCAAAGGTATAAGCCACTTGGAGCATTATGTCTTCACGAAACGGTGGAGCCATGATCTGCATTCCGATCGGCAAACCCTCGACGAAGCCGCATGGAATTGATATGGCGGGCAGCCCTGCTAAGTTAACTGGCACCGTATCAATGTCACACATGTAGATGGCCAGGGGATCTTGAATCTTCTCCCCGATCTTAAACGGAGGAATAGGCATGGTGGGACCCACTATCACATCGAACCTTTGGAAGGCAGACTCGAAGTCTCGTTGAATGAGGGTTCGAATCTTCAGGGCTTTCAGGTAGTATTTGTTGTAGTATCCTGCCGACAAGGCATAAGTGCCCAAAATGATGCGTCGTCTCACCTCAGCTCCGAATCCGACACGCCTGTTTTTCGAATAGACAGTTGACCAATCTGCGTCGTTGCGATCGATTCGATACCCATATCGTAGCCCATCGTACCTGGCGAGGTTGGAGCTCGCTTCTGACATGGCGATGATATAGTAGGTGGGGAGAGCATATTCAAGGCTGGGAAGTGAGGTTTCCTCGAAAGTGGCCCCCAGTTCCTCTAGCTTATGAATGGCTTTCCAAATCAGCTTCTTCACGGCTTCGCTGGTTCCCTCGCCAAAGAACTCCTTAGGCACACCAATCTTAAACCCTTTAACACCATTCTTAAGGAAACTCGTGTAATCTCTTGGCGGCATTCTCACAGATGTGCTATCTCTGGGGTCATAACCAGCGATGACGCTGAGTAATAACGCACAATCATAAACATTTTTCGCCATCGGTCCAATTTGTTCTAGGCTATTTGCGTAGGCAATTAGCCCAAAACGGCTCACCAAGCCATAGGTTGTCTTTATGCCGACCGTAGAACAGTAGCTTGCCGGGCATCGAATGGACCCCCCGGTGTCAGAGCCGAAAGCCAAGATGGTCTCGTCGGCGGCGATAGCGGCTCCACTACCGCCTGAGGACCCCCCAGGAACCCTTGAAAGGTCCCACGGGTTGCGCGTTGGGCCGAAATAGCTGGTTTCTGTGGTAGACCCCATGGCGAACTCGTCCATGTTCGTTTTCCCGATGATGACGGCGTCTTCCCTCTTGATTCTCTCAATGACCGTTGCGTCGTAGGGTGGGATAAAACTCTCCAGCATGTGTGAGGAACAGGTGGTACGGATTCCCTTTGTGCAAATAATGTCTTTCACCGCTATAGGAACGCCAGCAAGCCTTCCGAGGTTTTCCCCTTTCAGAGCTTTCTCGTCAATCTCCCTCGCCTTCTCGAGAGCCTCGCCCTCCATAAGGGTGACAAAGGCGTGAACTTCATTCTCCACTTCATGGATTCTTTCAAAAATTGAGGTCGCACATTCCTCCGCAGTCATCTCTTTACTACGCATTTTCCCCACGATTTCCTCAGCGGTGAGTTCACGCGTTTTAGACATGCCGCTTCCTCCCTACACGATCCTCGGAGCCTTGAGAAACCGCCTCTCTTTTTTAGGCGCGTTTTTCAGAGCCTCCTCTATGGGCAAGGAGGCAGAAACTTCGTCCTCTCGGTAAACGTTAACGAGGTCCAAAACGTGATAGGTGGGGGGGACCCTCTCAGTGTCCGTTTCATCGATTTTTTCAAAAAACCTGAGGATGTCATCGAATTGTCCGGTGAAAAGGTCTTTTTCCTCCTCAGAAAGTTCTATACGCGCAAGCCACGCGATGTGTTCGACTTCTTTCTTTGATATGCGACGCTTTTTCATGATAAATCCTTGTAAGTAAGGAAGGTGCGTTTCATTTAAAGATTTATGAGGTCTATTCAGTGCACGTGTAGCACTGATTCATAAAGTTAATGAAAGCCTTAAGCCTCAGTTTCGCAAGAGGTTGTCAGGTTGTCATGGAAGCTGTTAAAATGGAGGATATTTTTTTAAAATATAATATATGTATAAAAATATATTTAATATGTAGGGAGTCACATGCCTAGGGAATCTTCTGTTAAAAGAACAACCATCATTTTAGAAGAGGAAGAACGCAGGTACATCGATTCGCTTATTCGAGAGGGTAGGGAACCCGGTATCAAGCCCCTCATTTCAAAAATGCTGGATATCTATCGCAGCATGATGATCTACGATTGGAGGTATCCCGGAGAATATTACGCTGGCATCAGCAGGGTGGCTTTCATAAACGTCGAGTTTATCGACATACTACTTCAACACATCCCAGAAGAGAAATGGCGGGAGATGGGCCAAAAAATCGGGGAAGCCGCTAGGGTTTCCATAGAGGCTACCCTAAACCTACAGACCACAGACCGAGAGAAGTGGCCTGACGTGTTCAAGCGGTTGCGTGTTCAGGGTTTCGGTGACTTTTACCTGCGAGACAAGTACTTTATAATCAAGGCTCCCTTCATCACTAACCACCAAGTGTTGTGCGGCTTCTTAGAGGGTCTGCTTGGCGTCCGCCTAGAGACGAGGGCGTTCACTCCTCCACTCGTTTTTGAAATCGTTGCTTGAGGAAAATGAGTTCTTTTGAGTTATGGTTAGGGAAGAATTAGCGTCCGCTATTAAATCGTTATTCGGATTCTGATGCATAATCGTAGAATACTTATTTTGAATTCATACACGTTAAATATGCTACCTCAGAAATCTTAGGAAAGAGGTGAAGCCGAAATTGTTCAAACTGCTGGTTTCAAGGAAAGGGATATCGCCGATTCTCGCAACGCTACTGCTGATCGTCATCGCTGTCGCGGCTGTCATCGTCACCTACGCCTGGGTCATGACCTACACAACGAGCACAACAGGGCAGGCAGGAGTGTTCCTTCGCAAGGACAGCGTAGCTTGGAATTCAACTGCAGGCACCATCACCGTCTACGTGAGAAACACCGGAACGGCTGATGCTGAAATTGATGCGGTATACTTGGGCACATCTTCTACGAATCTGGTAAAGCAAACTTCTGTAACTTACGATCCATCAACGAAAC
>Ga0315314_1001257_pt1 | contig 23434 bp, 17 predicted proteins | sample TDP9_MG_FD_203631 | JGI IMG/M metagenome (GOLD analysis project Ga0315314, IMG submission 203631) | Freshwater sediment microbial communities from Lake Towuti, South Sulawesi, Indonesia - TDP9 | ecosystem: Environmental > Aquatic > Freshwater > Lake > Sediment | place: Indonesia: South Sulawesi... | reverse complement strand
CCCTTTATATATGGCTTTTAGAATTAAATGCAATCATCATGGCGGTATATAAATTGTGTTAGGTGCACTCTTATGGCAGACATACTCATTAAAAATGGTCTCATCGTGGCGATGGATGCGAAAAGGCGAGTTATCGAAGACGGGGCAGTAGCCATCGAAGATGGAAGGATAGTCTTCGTCGGAAAAGCAGATGAAGCCATAAAGGACTTCCATGCTGAAAGGCAAATCGATGCATCAGGAAAAATAGTTATGCCAGGGCTCATCTGCTCTCACACCCACCTCTATGGCATGTTACTTAGGGGAGCGCCGCTCTTTTCGAAAGTAGAGCCGCCCGTAGACTTCACGCAGATTCTTCAAAGGGTTTGGTGGCCGGTTGATGAAGCTTTGAGTTACAAAGATGCCTATGCGAGCGCTCTCGTTGGTTGTCTTGAATTTTTGAAGACAGGCACCACGCTCTTCGCTGACACCTATTCTGGCCCCAACTCCATCGAAAACGTCCTAGACCACATCGCAAAAGCAGTCAACGAGGTTGGTGTCCGAGGAATAATATCTTTTGAAGCTACTGAACGCCATAGCAGGGAGGAAGGGGAAAGAGGGGTCAGGGAAAACGTGAGGTTCATAGAGAAGACTGGCGGTGAAAAGAAGGTTCGTGGCATGTTCAGCATCCACGCAAGTTTTACGGTTTCGAACGACCTGATAAAGTATGTCAGAGAGTTAGCTAACAAATACAGGGTTCCGGTGACTATCCACACGTCAGAGGGGCTCTCCGACGTTTATCACAACATGGAAAGATATGGTGAACGAACCGTTAATAGACTTTATAACCAAGGACTTCTTGGGTTAGACGTGGTTCTCGCCCACTGCGTACACGTAAACGATGATGAACTACGGATTCTTGCCAAAACAGGAGCCAAGGTTGCGCATAATCCAATGTCAAACATGTTGAACGCTGTAGGCGTTTCACCTGTGCCCAAGATGCTGGAAATGGGCATAACAGTCGGTCTTGGAAATGACGGCTATATATTCGATAGCTTTGAAAATATTAGGACGATGTATCTCCTCCATAAAGTTCATCTAAAAGACCCAAGAGTTATAACACCCCTACAGGCCCTCGAAATCGCCACGATTAAGGGAGCAGAACTCTATGGGCTTAAAGAGGAGCTTGGTTCGATAGAAGTTGGGAAAAAGGCTGACGTAATTATCATTAAACCTGATGTGTTATCCACACCTCTAACTGCTCAAAGCGTTTACGGGCACCTGGTCAACACGGTTGACGGGGACGACGTGGAGACGGTGATCGTCGACGGAGAGCTGCTCATGGAAAACAGAAAAATATTAGCTATCAATGAAGAGGAAGCTGAGGGAATCGCTCAGAGGACATCCAGAGAATTATGGGAGAGACTCAAGGAAGTTAAACCACGGGTGGATATAAAAAAGCTCCCTTAAGGGTATGCGACGTAAATGTGCGCATCGATCTCTAGTAACAATATCCGTTGAAGCTGAGTTTTTAGGCTGGAAGGGGCTTAGGCGCTAGTATGGTCTCCAAAGAGTTGGAAAGTATAGCTGTCTGAGGAACAGGATCAGTGAAGGTAGCTGATTTCGAAGGATTTATGGGATATGCAATGAAATTCATAACTAAAAACTATGGTATAGTTTTTTCGCAGGCTGACAACTTAAGCGCTGAAACTGTACGAAAGAAGAATCATTGGTGAAATTTAAAAAGTCTCTTCCGAGGCTATCTGGATTTCTCTGTCGCAACTAATACATTTTTAAGGAATGTACTTGGCGTTTTAGTAAATAAAACCTAAAAATAAAGGGAGAAAAGAATTTACACGTATTTCCCTGGGCTATACACCTTGAAATATGTAAAAGTTAATACTACTAAAGTTATGGCGAAAGCTAACCATACTGCAAGGAAAATCTTGTCCCGTTTACTGAAATGCATTTCTGTAATGTACGTTCTCTTAGGGTAGGCCCCGAAGGCTCTTGTCTCCATCGCAGTTGCGGTTATTCGCGCTCTATTCAGTTCCAAAACCAAGAGTGGAACCGTATATCTCCTGAAGTTATCAAGTCTGCCCCTGATCCCAGTTTTTTCGCCGATGCCCCTGACTTTATGTGCGTCTTGAATGGCTCTCATGTCAATTTCGAAAAGCGGAAGGTATCTCATAACCAAGAAAAGCATATATCCGATTCGGTATGGGAGACGGAAGTTTTGAATTAAACCTAGAGCCATTTCCCTCGGGTCTGTTGTGTTAACAAACACCATCGCAGATACGGCGAGTATAAAGAGCCTAAGTCCAACAGCCACAGCAAACTCAAATGAATCAGCTGTTATAACAAAGATACCGTTTTGCCAAATGATTGGTGACTCTCTAAATGAGAGCCACAGCAATGCGTTAAATTGGAAAGCGGAAATTAAACCGAAGATCATACCTACCACTTTTAAGTTACCTAAAGGTATCTTTGCAAGCCACACGGCTATCATTAAACTTACGAAAATAATAACAGTCGGTATAGCGGCATTCAGTACAGAAGCCAACCCTCCTATTGAAACAACCCATATGAACTTCACCGTTGGAGTAAGACTGTGGAAATAAGAATTTAGAGGCCTGTATGCATAGGCTCTTACTACAGATGACATATTATCACTTCAAAATGCCTACCAGCTCATCTGATGAAAGTAGGACTTCGGGTATTTGATGGTTTCGCTCATGCAGTCGCTTAGACAAATGGACGATAGGCGGCGCGTATAAAGATGCAGCGTCGAGAAGCTCCGGTTTTCCGAAAAGCTCTCGGACTGGTCCCGTAAAAATGACATTTCCCAATGACATAACCACTGCTGTGTTAGCAAACTCCGCTGTAACACGCATGTCATGTGTTATTACTATAGGCGTTAATCCACGTGTCTTGTTAAGTTTTGTTAATAGGTTAAACAACGCCCAATTGTCACTGTAAGATTGACCCATAGTTGGTTCATCAAGTATCAGAATCGGTTGATCAAGGACAAGCATAGTTGCTACACTTAACCTTCTTTGTTGTCCCATGCTCAATGATTGAGGGGCTTTACCCTCTAATCCTGTTAATCCCACAACCTTCAAAACTTCACTACATTTTTCTTTAATTGTTTCTTCAGGAATGTTTCTAACTCTTAGGCTGTAAGCTACCTCATCATATGCCGTGTCTGTGACAAATTGATGCCCAGGATACTGAAAGCAATAGCCTAGAGTCTGCGTCAACTCAAATTGAGTATATTTTGAGGCGTCTTTCCTCGATATCAGTACTTTTCCTTCCGGTGGCGGTAATAGTCCTATGAGATGTTTTGCGAGCGTTGTTTTTCCAGCGCCGTTCTCTCCAAGAATCCCTACGAAGTCTCCTTTTTTAATTTCAAAGCTTACATTCTTTAACGCTTGAACACCAGTCGGATAGGTAAATGAAAGGTCGTGCACCTCAAGGATGTTGGTGGTTTCAGGGATTATTCTTGGTTTAAATATAGACTCGGCCTTCTCAGTTTGAACCTTTTTAATTATATTTTTGAGTTCCTTTTCAGCATCGTCCACCGTGATAGGAATAGTTTTTATGGGTATACCAGCCTCTTGAAGCTTCAATCCGAGCTCCATCATCTGCGGAATCCAAACACCAAGTTTTAAAATTACATCTCTGTTCTCAAGAAAAACTTGTCTCGGATCGCCTTGCGCTACGATTGTTCCCTTTTCATTCATTAAGATGACTCTTGTAACCTGTTCTATCAACTCGTCAACTTTGTGTTCGATTATCACCACCGTTATCCCTTGTTCCTGATTTAGTTTCTTAAGCGTTTTAAGCACATCCGTTGTCATTCGTGGATCCAGGTTGGAACATGGGTTATCTAAAAGAATTATATTCGGTCTCATAACAATATAGGTGGCAATGGCTACCTTTTGTTTTTGACCGCCAGATAATTCCCAAACAGTTGCATTTTCTCGATTCTTTAACCCTACGGTTTCTAGGGCTTCTTCCACTCTTTTTAAAATCTCTTCTGGTGGAAACATAAGATTTTCAAGGCCGAACGAGACTTCATCTATGACTTTGAGACAAATGATCTGTGCTTCTGGATCTTGAAGGATTAGTCCAAGTTTGGTGGCCAGCTCTGCCATGGAAGTTTCTTCTACGGGTACATCTTCAATTTTTATTGTCCCTGTTTTTTCGCCGCCTGTTGTCTTTGGAACAACACCGCATAGGGCAAGGAACAGTGTGCTTTTACCGCATCCACTTGGACCAAGAACTAATGCGTAATCTCCGTCGTACATTTTCAGATTAATATCTTTTATGCACGGTTCAGTTTCATGTGGATAGGTGAAACTGAAATTTTCTGTTTCGATGACCGGCTTCTGCATTTACTAATGCGTCCATTATTTCGCTTTTTCTTGCTTTAGCCTCTCTGCTTCAGCGATGGCCATTCCAGATAAAACGCCTGCTCTTAAAAGTCCTTTGCTTATCAAGACGGTGAGAAGCCCGAGAGAAACAGAGCCCACTATCCAGCCAATAGCAGCCTGAGGAAGCCAAAGCCACCAAGGCAGAAATAGCGTTCCCATCATATAATAAGCTAGGGGAAACATTTGAGCGAATGTGCAGACCGCGCCAGCCACCATCATATACCATGTGCTCCAAAGCCTTTGTCTACCAATTAGGTCGAACATAAGGATGCCCCCCCATGTCCATCCTATTGCGTACACGAAGACCGTAATTCCGGCTGGATCACCTGTGAGGAACTCAACTGTATTCTTTATCCAAATAGCTAAGACCATTGTTAATGGCTTTCTGATGATGTATTGGGGAACCATACCTCCGAGACCGAAAAGACCGCCGAAGGGCGCTGCTAGATAACCACCAATTACTGGAATGCCTAAAGCGACGCTGAGGCCCACTGCAAATGCCGTACCGAGCACGCCGAACACTGTGTCAAAGACTACTATGTATACCAGTTCTGTTGTTGTCCAACTAAATTTGTATTGCGATTTTGTTTCAGCCATACTCTGACCCCCTTTTTAGTTTCCTTTATTTAACTTTTTTAGTATTTAAATCTTCACTCGCTTTAATATTCTTAAATTAAATATGAAAAATAACATGTTGAGACATAATGCGTGGACCAAGAGGAGAAACAATGGCAAAGCTGGAGAAGACAAAAAAGGCCCTTGATTTAGTGTCTAAGGCATATCAAACAAGAGTTATCTTGGGCTTTGGAACTAAGAAAAGGCGTAAACTGTTAAACGAAGCTAAAGAACTCATCGATGAAGAAATCGAAGGACTTAAAGACGATCAAAAATTAGTTAAGGCTCTTAGATTCGTTTCAAAAGCGATCTCAACGTGGTTTGATGAAGTGGGATTAAAATATGGCTCGTCAAAAATGCATCAACTGATTCAAAATGAAAATGAGAACTGGAGAAAAGCAGCTGAAAGTCTCAAAAAATTCAGTGAAGACGGCATACTAAAGAAAATAAATGGGTGGCGTTTCCAATCGGAAGCCCAACTTCACCAAAGAATACCCAACATAGAAGAAGCATGCATAGCATGGCAGAAAGCAGGCAAGTTTTTCCTAGAAGCGGGGGAGATGGTTGTGGCCTCAGATATGTATCTAAATGTTGCAATCTTTCTTGAAAGAACTTTAGAAAGGCCTGGAGACGCTATTAAAATTCTTTCGGAAGTGGTGGAAGAATTCGTGAAATCTAAGCATTACCGTTTAGCTGGAGAGTTAAATCACTACGTTGGCAACGTGTATCTTAATAATTTCCGCAAGTATAGAGAAGCGAATAAGATTCTTATACAATCTACAAAAATGTATTGGAAGGCCCACGCTGTAATTCCATTGATATACATCGTAAATGATCTATTCGTAGGGAAAAATCTTGAAGCCCTTCATTACGTATATCGGAAAACGTTCTATCAAATAAAGAGACGGCTGCCAAAGATAAGACGAACTTAAGAGATAAGACGAACTTAAAAGATGGAAAAGCATAAACGCGCTTTATAAAAAGATGTATAAATGTAAAAACTTGGTTAAGAATTATTAGAGTTCTAAGCGGTAGGAAGAGAGATGCGGCTTATTTGGCTTTTCTTCTCATGTATAATCCAGCTAGGATTAAAAGTATTCCGATACCAGCCCAAGCCGGTTGATACGGCGGGTGTGGCCATGTTATATACCAAGGACCAATTGGCCCGAATGGCCCCATTATAGTAGTATAGATGCCAAGAAGTGCAGTGATTGCGCCGACGAGAACTACAAACATCCAAGGTTTCATGTCCGCAGAGTATTACGCTCTTTATATATAAAATTTACCATGCAAATACGTTTCGATGGTTCCAACTCTGAAGCCGTGAACTTAAGAATAGCGATACCAACATCATGATAAGGCATATAAGTAATTTTTTCGAAGTGGTATTGGAGGCATCTTGAATGATGTCTACAATGCCATTAGAACAACGATTAGAACTTATCGATGCTGCTTTAGGCAGAAAGCCAGCGGACTTGGTCATCAAAAACGGCAAACTTGTCGATGTGAACACCGCTCAAATCTACGAGGCAGATGTGGCTATCAAGGGTGACAGAATAGCCTGTGTAGGAGACGTAAGCCATACAATAGGCAAGCTTACAAGGGTCATCGACGCAAAGGGTCAATATCTTACACCCGGCCTCATGGACGCCCACCTCCACATAGAAAGCTCTCAAATCACGATAACAGAACTTTCAAAGATTCTTCTTCCACAAGGCGTTACGGCTATCATGTGGGACCCTCATGAGATAGCCAACGCATTAGGCGTAAAAGGCATAGAATTGTTCTTAGACGAGGCTAAGGAAACACCGTTAAGAGTCTACTTACGGGTGCCCGGAAGTGTTCCAGGCGTTATGGGATACGAGACCGCTTACGAAGATTTTGATTCTGAAAAGACGAAGGGATTATTAGATCGACCTGAAACCGTTGCATACGCTGGAGACGTTAATCCCAATCTCATTCTTATGAGGATCCTAGACGGTGGCCGACTGCATCTTCAGAACATTCAGTATGCGCTTAGCAAGAAGCTTACAATCTATGGACAGGTCCCAGACTACCTCACATACACTGAAGTAAATGCTATGGCCGCTGCCGGCAAGATGGATTCCCACCATACGTGGACGATTGAATTAATCCTCAGGCTGCTAAAGTTAGGGATGAAGGCAATTTTTCATGGAGTCATAACATCGCCCGAAGTATACAAGGATTTGGCAAAAGTGATTAAGGAGCAGAGGTTAGACACGAGGCACATCCTCTTATGCGTTGACGATTGGATGCCGCACAACCTGCACAAACATGGTAGCATGGCCCGCCTTGTCAGGCTAGCTATTGAAGGAGGGATAGATCCTATCGTTGCCGTCCAGATGGCGACTATCAACTGCGCGGACCACTGCTATTTATCCGCCGATCTTGGCAGCATAGCCCCGGGTAAGCTTGCGGACATAGTTATACTAGATAACCTGGAGAAGTTTGTGGTTGACAAAGTCGTAGCTAATGGGCAGCTTGTCGCTGAGAAGGGTAAGATGCTTGTGGACCTGCCAACCTTCAAGTTTCCAGAATGGTCCAAACATACGGTATACGTCAAGCGGAAAGTAACGCCTGAGGACTTCGATATAGAAGCCCCCATAAAAGAGGGACGTGTGAAAGTTAGACTGCTCGGCGCATTAATGGCAAGCTTGTTCACTAAAGAACCAGTTAAGAATGTTGGAGAATTACGCGTAGAAGATAGCAAGATTCTTCCAGACATCGATAAGGACATTGTGAAAATCGCTGTGGTGGAGCGCCATAGAGCTACGGGAAACATAGGCAAGGGCTTCCTGATTGGGCGGGGACTTAAAAGAGGAGCTATAGCAAGCTCATACTCTCACGATCACCACAACATAGCTGTATTTGGGACAAACAACGAAGATATGGCAAAGGCCGTTAACAAACTCATAGATATTGACGGAGGCATAGTCATCGTAGAAAATGGAAAAGTGCTTGGTCTAATCGAGTTGCCAATAGGTGGCATGATCTCAGATGAGCCTTTTGAAATTGTTATCAAAAAACTTGAAAACCTTGAAGCCATAGTTAGAAAACTTGGCTGCAAACTCGATTTACAATGGCTTGTAACAATTAACACATTTCTGAATGTTGGCGACCTTGGGTTATCCGACAAAGGTTTGTTCGACATCCAAGCATACAAACCTGTGGACCTGATAGTGAAAGAATAGTGTTCCGAAGCCATCAAAATTTGATTTTAAATCAAGCTACCATTTTTTGCATAGAAATGTAAATCGTAGTAGGAAAAACCTAAAACATATATCAACGATTTTTTATGATTGACGTTGGAGAGATGTTAAATGATAACGACACTTCCATTAGAGCAGCGATTGGAACTTATTGATGTGGCTTTGGGCAGAAAGCCAGCGGACTTGGTCATCAAAAACGGTAGACTCGTCGACGTGAACACCGCTCAAATCTACGAGGCAGATGTGGCTATCAAGGGTGACAGAATAGCCTGTGTAGGAGACGTAAGCCACACAGTCGGCAAGACTCCAAGGATCATCGATGCGAAGGGTCAATACCTCGCACCTGGCCTCATGGACGCCCACCTCCACATAGAAAGCTCTAATGTAACGATAACGGAACTAGCGAGGGTCATAGTTCCGAAGGGCGTAACCTCCATTATGTGGGACCCACATGAGGTGGCTAATGCTTTAGGTAAGAGGGGCATCGAACTTTTCCTTGAAGAGGCTAAAGGGCTGCCCTTGAGAGTTTTCCTCCGAGTTCCCGGAAGCGTCCCAGGTGTTATGGGATACGAAACAGCACTCGAAGAGTTCGACTTTGAAATGACGAAGGAGCTTTTAGATCGTCCCGAAGCTGTTGCCCTAGCCGGAGATGTAAATCCTAACCTAGTTCTTATGAAAATATTGGACGGAGGAAGGCTTCATCTGCAGAAAATCGAGTACGCATTAAGCAAAAAATTGACAATTTACGGACAGATTCCAGCCTACTTAACTGATGCTGAAGTTAATGGCATGGCAGCTGGCGGTAAAATGGACTCTCACGTATCCAGCGAACTGTGGGAAGTCATGAGACTACTAAAACTTGGAATAAAAGCAATCCTCCGCACACCACCCATAGAGCAGGAGCAATTTAAAGAACTCGCAAAGGCTATAAAGGAAAGAAAATTAGATGCACGGCATATCCTGATGTGCGTCGATGATAAGCTTATCAGTCGCATGAACTCGGAAGGAAGCATGGACCACAACGTCAGGTTAGCTATTGAAGGAGGGATAGATCCTGTTGTTGCCGTCCAGATGGCGACTATCAACTGTGCAGACCACTGCTATTTATCCGCCGATCTTGGCAGCATAGCTCCGGGTAAGCTTGCGGACATAGTTATATTGGATAACCTGGAAAGATTCGTGGTTGACAAAGTCGTAGCTAACGGTGAACTCGTTGCTGAGAAGGGTAAGATGCTTGTGGACCTGCCAACCTTCAAGTTTCCAGAATGGTCCAAGCACACGGTGTGTGTAAAACGGGAAGTAACGCCGGAAGACTTCGAAATCAAGGTGCCGATCAAAACAGGAAAGGTAAAGGTCAGAGTTATCCCATCTGCCGGCCTACGCCTTCGCATTCCTCCTCTGCCAGTTGAAGAGCTGCGTGTAGAGGATGGCAAGATTCTTCCAGACGTGGATAGAGACATCGTGAAGCAGGGCACGGTTGAGCGGCATATAGCGACCGGCAACATCAACTGCGGGTTCATAAAAGATACGGGAGTTAAAAAGGGAGCTATAGCATCCTCTTATTCTCACGATGCTCATAATATCTGCGTGATCGGAACGAACAGTGAAGACATGGCTGCTGCCGTGAATAAAGTCATAGACATCGAAGGGGGAATTGTAATAGCCGAAAACGGCAAAATACTCGGTCTCATCAAACTGCCCATATGCGGCTTCATATCAGATGAACCCGCTGAAGTAGCCATAAAGAAATTCGAAGAACTCGACAGAATAGTACGACAGATCGGTTGGACCTTTCAACCTTGGACCTTGGACCTTTCAACATCAGTTGCGGTTGGCAGAGCATTCCTAAATATCGGTGTGTCAGGTCAATCTGACAAATGCCTGTTCGACATACAAGCCTATAAGCCAGTAGACCCTATAGTTAAGGAATCCTAGCCTCTTAGGCTTGAGTTAAACGATCAAGCTTCCCTTTTCTTTATTTTTATGACCTAATGTAAGCCTTTCACTTATAACAGCATTAGAATTTTCGGATAGACCTATTTTGCTTTAGCCTTGTCCGCTCATCTCATGATGCTCTGGCTATTCTTCTTCTTGAAGCTTTTGAGAGAGGCTTCCTCTTTGCACGCTAGGCTGTTTAGAAATAAAGTTGGCTATGCTGAACGCCGGTTTCGAAGGAAATCTCATAAATGATAGACGGATCGTCGGATGTCGGTTCCCTATTTACCGACTATCCTTTTCAGAACTTTTCCCGTTAACTCAAGCTGGTCGGCCACCTCTTTTAACCCGACTCTCTCCAGGGTGTCGCGGAAGGGGAGCGCTGTCGCCTCATCCCATCCCCGAGCCTCGTAATACTCATCGAGCATGGGCTGGAGGTTACAGACCTCTCCCTTGGCGCGTCCATTTGGCATAGGCTCTTCCTTGAAGCGTGGAGGGAGGTCTTCGTCCTTACGGGTTATCCCCTCTCTCACATTAAAGCATCTTCTAAGGTTGCATATTCTTTCTGCGGCGAGGCGAACCTCTTTAACACTGCCGTACTCCTCCATCCCTGTCAACGGTGGCAACAGCTTGGCTATGAAGTCGAGGTAGTACATCGGGGGCCACATCGTTCCATACTTACACATCAACACGGAGTCGACGACGGCGTAGAGATCTTCCTGGTCCTTAACTATGTAGCCCTTGTACTTCTCCGAGAGAAGGTTGCATATCTCCTCAGCCTTGTCGACCCCGAAGCGCTCAGCAGCAGCCTCATAGAAGCCTTGCTCATCTATGCAAGACAGAGAACGGAGGTGGTCTGCTCCTCGAACAGAGGTTGCGTGGGTGCAGCCCACAGACTTGTGTGCCCTGCAGTCTTGGCCAGATATCTCGAGGCCTTTGATGTGCATCGCAAACTCTTCAGACCCCTTACCCATCCGCTGGGAAGCCCCCCTAACGCCTTCGGCCAGAAGGTCGCCAAGGCCTTCTCTGTGAGCGATCTTGTGGATCAGAGCCGTTAAAGCCTCCCCGTTGCCCCACCTTAGGTCTAGGCCGTCTGCCTCCTTTTCAGAAAGTATCCCGTGCTCGTAGCACTCCATGGCGAAGGAGATGCACTTTCCCGCTGAGATCGTGTCTATACCGTATAGGTTACACAGCATGTTGGCATGTAGGATGGCCTCGATGTCGTTGACCAGGCAGTTTGAACCCAACGCAAAGACCGACTCATACTCTGGGCCGCCGCTAAACGTTCCGGCATAGAGCCCAGAATCCACAGTGGATACGTACTTACACTGTATCATGCACGAGAAACACGAGTCCCTTGCGACTCGATGCTTGGACCTTATGACCGCACCGCTGATCTTTTCCGCATCCTCGTAGTAGCCAGTCCAATGGTTCTTCGTCGGAAGCCTCCCGATCGCGTTGATAACGGCCACAAGGTTCGGGGTGCCGTATGTTCCCAAGCTGCTCTGAGCTGGCTCGGCCCATGGTCCTTCTGTGTTCTGGTACAGAACTTCGTCCATGACCTCCATGTACCTTTCAGGGTCGGCGACTTCAACGCCCTTGGTCCCGCGGACAGCTACGGCTTTGAGGTTTTTACTGCCCATGACGGCGCCCATTCCGGTTCTGCCCGCAGCCCTGTAGAAATCCGTCATGACCGCCGCGTACTTAACGAGGTTTTCCCCGGCTAGCCCGATGCAGGAGACTTTGACCGTTTCATCGCCGACTTCCTCGCGCACCTGTCCAGTGGTCTCTTTAGTGTCCTTACCCCATAGGTGAGAGGCGTCCTTAAACTCAACCCAATCGTCGTCGACGTAAAGGTATACGGGCTTTTCGGATCTTCCATGGAATATTATCATGTCGTAGCCAGCGTACTTGAGCTCTGGACCGAAGTGTCCTCCGCAGTGGCTTTCGCCCCATATGCCGGTTAGAGGCGACTTGGACGCCATCATGAAACGGCCTGACGATGGCGAGAGAGCGCCGGTTGCGGGTCCCACAGCCATAACGAGGCTGTTCTCTGGACTTAGCGGATTGGTTTGAGGCTTTAGCTCGTCCCACAAAACTCTCGCGGCGAAACCTGTTCCGCCGATGTAATGCTTGGCCATCCAGCTGGGCAAGGGCTCCTTCTTCATCTCGCCCTTCGTTAGGTCGACCCTCAAGTATTGCCCCGCGTAGCCCTTATAGTCAAAGGTCATCTATCGTCACTCCTTCATAATAAGGGGCATTAGTTTTGAGATCTTCTCAAAGCCAGCCCTCTTTCTTTGAATACCCGCTTTATCAGCTCGAACGTACTCCACAGCTTTCCTAACGCAGTATTTTGCGCACCACGGGTCACCATCACAGAGGTCGCACTTGACGACCATCATCGATAAGGGGTCGATTGATATGCCGCCAAAAGGACAGGCTGTAAAGCAGAGGTTGCAGCCCATACATTTGTCGTAGTCTATAACCATGGCTCCCGTAGCTTCATCACGGTAGATGGCCTCCACAGCGCACGCTTCTTGACATAACGGCCTATCACAGTGGTGACAAACCGTGGGGATTGATACGCACTTTTCGTCATTTCTGAGCACGCTTATTCTTGAACGCCTTGGATTGAAGCTTTTGTAATGGTAGAAGGAGCAGGCGAGTTCGCAGATCCTACAGTTGGTGCATTTGCCGGGATCTAGAGCAAGGAGCTTCCTCGTTTTCAAAGGAATTACCTCAGCTTTCTAAGCATCTAAATTGAATTAAAGTGGAGTGAAATAGCTGTATATAAAGTGTACCGACGAGGTAAATCCTCATGATGGACACCTTATCAGAAATGAGGCTGTTAAAAGAGCCCGAAAACCTGTTTAGGCTCAGAGTGTGGCTAGGGCCTTTAAATTTGCAAGGGTCGGCTTAACCGTTGGAGGCTCTTTAAACATCCCCTTAACGACATTCAGGTCTTTGAAACCGCTACCCGTCATCAAAACAACTACTTCATCGCTTGGGTCTACTACGCCTCGATTGGTTAGGGAGACCAGGCCGGCGAGGCCCGTTGCGCCCGAAGGCTCGGCGAATATCCCCTCGTAAGACCCCAGCAGTCTCTCCCCGTCAAGAATGAGCTCGTCTGGAACAGCCTCGGCTGCTCCATTCGTCTCCTTTAGAGCCGTCAAACCAGCGTCTCCATCCCATGGAAAAGGATCAGCAAGTCCCCCTGCCACGGTGTTTGGCTTATCCCACGGCTCTATTCTGAGGGGTTCCACGCCTTGATTGAAGGCTCTCACAAGAGGAGCGTTGCCTGTTGATTGTACAGCGACTAATCGGGGCATCTTCTGAATTAGGTCTAGGCTTAAGAAATCTCTGAACCCCTTCCAGACGCCGGTTAACAGACAGGCAGAACCCGCGGGTACGAAGACCCAATCAGGTGTACGCCAACCCATCTGCTCGATAATCTCATAGGACATCGTTTTTGGTCCCTCAACCTGGTACGGGTTGAAGGGTCCGAAACTTGGACATGGGTACCACTCGTAGTTGTCTATGGCCAATTGAAGCATCTCAACGGTCGGGTCTTCCCCCTTCTTGACGCCTTTGACTCTAACGACTCTAGCGCCGTACAGCGAAAGTTGAGAGATCTTCTCAAAAGGGGCGATTTCAAGGACAAAGGCGTAACACCGTAAGCCAGCCTTAGCCGAGTAAGCCGCCAGCGCCGCGGCTGCGTTGCCGCTGGAAGCTGTCACAACAACTTTAGCGCCCAACTCCACGGCTTTTGAAACCCCCACGGTCATGGACCTGTCCTTGAATGAGCCCGTTGGACTTCGTGTTTCATCCTTCAAATAGAGGTGTTGCAGTCCCAGCTTCTTTGCTAGTCTATTGGCTTTGATGAGAGGCGTGTTCCCTTCGCCTAGGGAGACTATGTTGGAGGGGTTCTTGATCGGCAACAGCTCGGGGAATCTCCAAACGCCGCCAGCTCTCTTCGAGATTTCGTTCTTGTTCAATATCTCTGATATCCCTGCATAATTATAGTGAATATCCAGCCTACCGAGGTCTTTGCGCTCACATAGGCATCGCCCATCGTCTATGTTATACTCCGAACCGCATCGGGAGCATTTTAATACTGTTACAAACGACATGCGATCACTTGAGGATACCAGTGAGGATATCTGTATAAATAAGTTTGCGACATCGGATTCTAAACATATCTGAAAAAACACGCATTTCGTACAAAACAAAAGTTATAAATTTAAAAGGCGCGCCAAGTTAACGCCAAACAAATGTGATGGAAATGTCCCGAGTAGACCTTTTTGGAAGGGACCTGATAACTACCCAAGAGTGGACGGAAGAGGAGATTGAGGAAGCGTTGAGATTAGCCAGGGAATTTAAGACAAAGCACAGAAGGGGGATGAAATTGCCGGACCTTCTGAAAAAGAAAAATTTCTTTATGGTTTTCTACGCTCCATCAACTAGAACCAGAGCGGCTTTCGAAGCCGGGATGACGCTACTCGGGGGGCATGCGGTCTTCGTCGACGTTAGCACGACGAGGATCGGAGCGGGCGAAGCTCTAAAAGATGTCGCAAGGATGTATGAGAGATACGGGCATGGAATAGGCGTTCGTGTACTAGATGACGCCATAGATTATAAGCAGGGGCTTGGCAACCGAATCATCCGGGAATACGCCAAACACAGCGAAGCCCCTGTGATCAACATGGCTTGCTGCACGTACCATCCTACGCAGGGGTTAGCTGACTTGATGACCATCCGAGAGAAGCTTAGAGACGTTCAAGGGAAGAAATGCGTGGTTATGTGGGGGTACTCTAAAAAGTTCAGGGGGAGATGCAGCATTAACGAAGAGGTGCTGATAACCACACGGTTTGGAATGGATACTGTTCTAGCGCATCCACAGGGCTTCGAGATCGACTCCGAGATAATCGAAGCCGCTAAAAAAAATTCCATGGAAAGTGGGGGGAACTTTGAAATCAGTCATGATTACGAATCAGCCCTAGATGGAGCGCACGTCGTATTCCCAAGAAACTGGGCCAGCTCGCGGTTGCTCGAGGTCGGCGCATCAAAGTTCGGTGCAGAGAATGAAGCAGCGCTCCACAATGAGCACAAAGACTGGACTCTCACACGGAGGCTGACCGACAAGATGGACAAGCACGCGATCGTGACCCATGTGTTGCCAGTTTTCCGGGGTGAGGAGGCAACCGACGAGGTCATGGATGGACCACTCTCCGTGATTTACGACCAAGCGGAAAATGGCTTGTACACGAAAATGGCTGTGCTTGCCCTAACAATGGGTATCCAGTAGAAGCATCGTTGGAAAGCGAATAACGGTTAGCCCCATGGTTCGCTGTTAACTCAACGTCTCTATTTACTTGCAAGTGCTCAAATTTTCAGGGCACGATCAGTGTACCAGTTTCCCCTAGCAATGCTCGTTCGATGTTTTCTGGGCTAGTGATAAGGGCTCTTTCTCCACCCTTTTCAAGGAAGGCGATGATGGCCTCGATCTTTGGACCCATGCTACCTGGAGCGAAGTGACCCTCTTTGAGGTATTTTTTGGCCTCGGCTAGCGTCATCTTGTCCAGCCACCTCTGATCAGGCTTGCCGAAATTGAGGGCAACCCTATCCACCGCCGTGGAAATGAGGAAGAGGTCAGCCCCTACTTCGCTAGCGAGGAGGGATGAGGCGTAGTCTTTATCGATGACCGCAGACGTGCCCTTCAATCTGCCATTTTCCTCGATTACGGGGATGCCGCCGCCGCCCACGGCGATGACCACAAACCCCTCGTCTATGAGGGCCTTGATGGCGTCCAACTCGATGATGCGTACGGGGATGGGTGAGGGGACCACCCGTCGCCAGCCGCGTCCAGCGTCTTCAGCCATAACCCAGCCTCGCTCCTTTCGACGCAGTTCAGCCTTCTCCTCATCATAGAAGGGACCGATAGGTTTGGATGGATTTTGGAAGGCAGGATCGTCCCTGTTCACCAGCACTTGCGTCACCACGGTGACCGCTTGTTTATTAATCCCCCGTCGCTTGAACTCATCATGAAGACACTGCTGTATCATGTAACCGATAGCCCCTTGGGTGTCGGCCCCACAGGAATCGAGGGGTACTTCGTGCAATACGTGGCTGGCCAATTCAGAACGCAGCAGAATGAAGCCCACCTGTGGACCGTTCCCATGGGTTATAACCACATCCCAGCCCTGTTCGATCATGCCAGCTATGTGGACGCAGGTCTCCCTGGTAGCCTCGAATTGATCTGGCACGGTCTGGTGATCCTTATCCTTAATAAGGGAATTGCCACCGATTGCAACCACTGCTAACCTGGCCATACTTTTCTCACTTAATATTATGGAAAGAGAGCCCTAAAAATCAGTACCTCTATAAATCACGTACATATTGGCAAATCAGCCCATGATCATGGCCATGATGGCTTTTTGAGCATGCAAACGGTTCTCTGCTTCGTCGAAAACCACCGAGCGGGGTCCATCTATAACGTCATCGGTCACCTCAAACCCGCGGTCAGCTGGTAAACAATGCATATAGATGGCGTTCTTTTTGGCGACATCAATCTTTCCTTGATCGCAGATCCAACGCTTGTTCTTATTAAACAACTGCGCCAAGCCCTCGAAATCAGGGGTCTTGACCTTAGGTGGGACAAAGTCTTGGCTCCACCATGACTTAGGATACACGACATCAGCCCCTTCAAAAGCATCTTCCATGTCATAGCTCACTTCAAAGGAGCCGCCATGTTCGTCGGCGTTCTGCTCGCACCACTTGAGGACTTGGGGGTCAAGCTCAAAGCCCTTGGGGTGGGCTAATACCACGTCCATGCCGAACATCGTGGTTATTAGGACAGCGCTCTGGGGCACAGCTAGCGGCTTCTCAACGCTTGGGGTGTATGCCCAGCTCATGACGAACTTCTTCCCCTGCGGCTTCCGAAGCTTCTCGATGATGGTCATTATGTCGGCCATAGCCTGACACGGGTGGTACATGTCGCACTCCATGTTTATAACAGGGACGTCGGCCCACTTCGCAAACTCTCTGATCACGAGGTTCCCCCTGCCGTAGATCCAGTTCGTGTGTTTACCGTATATCCTGATGGCTATGCCGTCACCGTACCTAGCGAGAACCCTCGCCACGTCAGCTATCCTTTCAGTCGTGTAGGCTACCTCGTCGCCTGGAAGGGCTGGCGTGTAGATGGCGTCTTTCGGATCGAGGAAGTGGGCGTGGCCGCCGAGCTGTGTCATGCCCGCTTCAAAGCTGTTCCTCGTACGCAGAGATCTGTTATAGAATATTAGAAAAAGAGTTTTCCCATCGAGCAGGTTATGTTTGACGCCCTGCCTAAACTTTTCCTTAAGCTCGAAGGAGGCGTCCAGAATCTTATCAAGCTCTTCTCTGGTCCACTCTTGGGTGTTAATCCAATCTCTATTCCTGAAAACACCCACAATACTTGATAGTTCTGACATGTTAACCGTTGATGAAGCCTTTCTAATTTAAACATTTCGAAACATGCCTCGTATGATTTATATGATAAAAGGTGATTGATACTCAGCAAAGGTGTGATCAAGCATGGTTGATCAGCTTAAACCCAGAATCGTTGTTCCTCCTCCAGGACCTAAAGCGAGGAGGTTGATTGAACGCGATGAGGAAGTGCTTTCTCCATCCCTTACGCGAACTGCTCCCTTGGTTGGTGCGGAGACGGAGGGCGTCTGGGTGAAGGACATAGACGGCAATGTCTATCTAGACTTCGGTTCAGGGATAGCTGTTGTCAGTGTAGGCCACCGACATCCCGAAGTTATGGGTGCCATAAAAAGGCAGGTTGACGTTTGCGATCACGTGAACAGCTGCGACTATTACACGGTGCCACAAGTTGAGTATGCGGAGGAATTGTTAAAAGTGACGTCTGGCAAATTTAGGAAAAGGATCTTCTTCACTAACAGCGGAACGGAAGCCGTGGAGTGCGCGCTTAAAATCGCAAAGTGGCACACAAAGAGATACTACTTCATCGGTTACATCCCTGCTTTTCATGGAAGGACTATGGGGTCGCTTTCCTTTACAACAACTTCCACTGCCGCCAGAAGGTTCTTCGCTCCCATGATGCCGGGCGTCGTTCACGTCCCGTATCCATATTGCTATCGATGCTTGTTTAAACAGGAACATCCAGACTGTGGTTTATACTGCCTAGATTACATCGAGGACGTGGTGTTAAAAAGGATAGCAAGCCCCGACGAAGTAGCAGGAATCCTGCTGGAACCGATCCTAGGAGCGGGCGGCTACGTGGTTCCACCAGACGAATATTGGCCCCGACTGAAAAGCCTCTGTGAGTCAACGGGCATCCTCTTCATAGACGACGAAGTCCAATCAGGTTTCGCTCGAACCGGGAAAATGTGGGCTTGCGAACACTGGAACGTTGAACCCGAACTCATGTGCATATCTAAGGCTATGGCCGGTGGCCTACCTATAGGTGCTTGCATAGCCAAGGCAGAGATCATGGACTGGACATCAGGGGCTCACGAAAACACGTTGGGTGGAAACCCCATCATCGTTGCTGCAGCCCAAGCCGTGTTAAGGGTTATCATCAAAGAAAAGCTTGCCGACAACGCAAAGAACGTGGGTGCATACCTCATGGAGAGGCTCAAAGAACTCCAGGAAGATCATGAAATCATGGGTGACATCCGAGGCAAGGGGCTCATGATAGGCGTGGAACTGGTCAAAGACAGGAAAACAAAGGTTCCAGCCACGCAGGAACGCGATAATCTGATCACAGAAGCTTTTAGAAGGGGTCTTCTGCTCCTTGGCGCAGGTCCATCCAGCCTGAGACTCGCCCCGCCGTTGATCATGACAAAACAACACGCAGACGTAGGGCTTGAAATCTTTGAGGAAGCCCTGAAAACCGTGTAGTTGAGCCCCCTTTGGCAAAATACAAGGAGGATGAAGTAACATGAGCGAAGAAATGCCTGTGGTGGTTTGCGCTGACCGCTTTTATATGACCCAGGAAGCGATGGAGGTTCTACAGAGAGCCGGAAAAGTTGCGTGGGCAGACTGCCACACCGAAGAAGAACTTGTTGAAACAGTTCGTAGGGCCAATGCAAAAGTGATCATATCCGAGTACTTTCGGATAACTGGAAGGGTCATGGGCGCCTCCCGTGCGCTTAGGGGAATCGTGGTTTGGGGAGTGGGATACGACCACATCGATGTAAACGCCGCTTCTGAGCGAGGATTGTATGTAGCCAATACACGTGGCTCCAACGCCGAATCCGTTGCAGAGCACGCCTTCGGGTTCATCCTCAACCTTTCAAAAAGGCTTTTTCTAGCTGACGCCTTTGTCCGTGGAGGGGAATGGACCACCCGCGAAGAGGCTGGGCTCCCCCATAATTTGATAGGCCACGACTTATGCGGTAAAACCCTGGGTATAGTTGGGCTAGGCGCCATAGGAACCCGTGTTGCCAGAATTGCTCACGGCTTCAACATGCGCGTTTTAGCCTACGACCCCTATATGCGTCCTGAAGTAGCTAAGGAAGTAGGGGCAGAGTCAGTGAGCCTAGAAAAGCTTCTTAAGGAGTCCGACTTCGTCACACTACACACAGTTCTATCCGAAGAAACTAGGGGCATGATCAGCGCGGAACAACTGAACGTGATGAAACCCACCGCTTATTTGATAAACACGTCAAGGGGAGCCGTGGTTGACGAAAAAGCCCTGATCGAGGCGTTGAAAGATAGAAAAATAGCTGGAGCGGGACTGGACGTCTTCGTTAAGGAGCCGATTGACGTGAAGAACCCCCTACTCAAACTTGACAACGTGCTGCTTTCTCCTCACTGTGCAGGTAACTCCCAGGAGGCGTTAAACGCCACCTCTTTAAAGGTCAGCCAAGAAGCGGCGAGAATACTAAGCGATGAGGCCCCTGAAAATCTAGTGAACAGGCGTCAGCTTGAAGAGAGGGGTTACTTAACCTAATTTTTATCTATTCAGAAGGGCTTCCTGAAGTCTCTTCCCGCATAACTTGCAGATTTTCCAAGCTCCTCCTCTATCCTGAACAACTGGTTGTACTGAGCCGTTCTCTCGCTTCTGCACGGCGCTCCCGTTTTTATCTGCCCAGCGTTTAAACCCACGGTCATGTCTGCTAACCAAGCGTCCTCCGTCTGTCCAGACCTCTCGGAAACTTGAACGCCGTAGCCATGCCTAAAAGCATAGTAGGCCGCATCCAAAGCCTCTGTTAACGTTCCTATCTGGTTGACCTTCCATAGGAGCGCGTTTGCTGCGCCCATTTCTATCCCTTTCCTCAAGCGCTGTATATTGGTGACAAAGAGGTCATCTCCAACGATCTGGATGCTTAAAGTTTTCGTTAATTCGGCGAACCCCTCAAAGTCTTCTTCTTGAAGCGGGTCCTCGATCGACTGAACGGGGTAAGCCTTACACAAGTCCTCGTAGAAGTCCACGAGCTTCTCTCTTGAGATATCTTTACCTATCAACCTATATGTATTCTTTTTCTTATCGTACAGGTGGGTGGCAGCGGCGTCAAGGCCGAGTACAAAGTTGCCTCCATAACCGAGTTCCTCTATCGCCGCTAACTCCGCGTCAAAAGCCTCTCTCGGGTCCGTCATAGGAGGAGTGTATCCTCCCTCGTCTGCAACGTTCAGCACGTATTTGGTGTATTTTTTCGCCAACATCTTTCCGAGCAGGAAGTAGACCTCTGTGCCCATCGCCATGGCTTCTGAGAAGGTCTTGGCTCCAGTAGGCATGATTATGTGTTCTTGAAAATCGAGGTCGGTTGCGGCCAATTTTCCTCCGTTGATATAGTTGAGCAGGGGAACGGGCAGAACGTGGGCGTTTGGGCCTCCTACATACTTGTAGAGGGGGAGGTCAAGCGCGTTAGCTGCAGCCCTAGCAACGGCGAGGGACACGCCTACGATGGCGTTTCCTCCAAGCTTGGACTTGTTCTCCGTTCCATCGAGATCGATCATCGCCATGTCTATGTCCTTCTGTTTCCTCACATCCATCCCCTTCAGGGTGGTGGCTATGATGCCGTTGACGTTCTTCACAGCCTTAAGAACGCCTGTCCCAGCGTACCTGGTTCCTCCGTCTCTAAGCTCGAAGGCCTCGTGTTCACCTCTCGATCGCCCAGCCGGAACGTCCGCTCTTCCCGAAACCCCTGTCTCAGTGATGACGTCAACCTCGACCGTTGGGTTTCCCCGACAGTCAAGTATTTCTCTGGCTTTTATTGCCTTAATATCGAATCGTCCCATTTCAGAGACATCTCCTTGCAGGTTAAGAGACTCCTAGATTATTTAACAATTATTCCAAATCTTATTATGCTGAGAAATTTTCACACTTGCTGTAACTATGTCCATAAAACTCACCTATGATAGGGAAGAGGAGGATCCGAGGTGATGAACACGGTTTAAATCTCGGCATAGCATACAATTTTAAGATGGGTTTGGCGTATTTTATGAGGAAAAGTCCGCCGAGTGTTGTGTACTGGCTGGGCGACAATTTGTATCTGAACATAACGAATCGATGCCCCAACCACTGCTATTTCTGCTTTCGAAACTTTAGGGGTGGCATCGAAGGGTTCAACCTGAAATTGGATAAGGAGCCGAAGACAAATGATGCTATTAAAGAGTTAGGGAAAGTCATCAACAGCAGGTATTGGAGGGAGGTCGTTTTCTGCGGGTTTGGAGAGCCCCTGGAGAGGCTGGATTGCCTTTTGGAAATCACCCGATGGATAAAGGAGCATTACGGAAAGGTGGTTAGAGTTGACACCAATGGTCAAGGATGCTTGCTGAACGAGGGGAGGGATGTTGTTCGTGAGCTGAAGGAGGCGGGAGTTGGGAAGCTCAGTGTAAGCTTGAACGCCCATGACAAAGAAACATACAATTACGTGTGCAAGCCCACGTTTGAGAACGCGTTCGAAAGCGTTTTGGATTTCGTTGAGGAGGGTAGAAGAGAGCTCGATACTGAAATAACGGTTGTAACCATTCCAGAGGTTGACATTTCAAGGGTAAGGGAAATGGCGAGAAAGATGGGAGTCAAGCTTAGGCTGAGAGAATACATACCATTCTTCTGGTGAAAGGCGCAACAAACCCTCCATAAAAAGGTTTAGTTATTCTTTAACGCGGTCGATCTTACCCGGTGTTTTTATCCAAAAGATTAGTATTCAATTCCTCCGTATACTCGCTATTCGTCCGTTAATTTGTGGTTTCTCGCCATGGATCTGCCCTTAAACCAGTCGAATCATTTGTACATGGAGCCTTTTTATGTATGATTTTTAATATTTCTTGCAACAATCAACGATTATGGTGATACGATTGACCCTTGACACGATGATAAAAAATGGGAAGATAGTGACTTCTCACGGGCTTCTAGAGGTCTGTGTAGGTGTTAAAGACGAAAAGATCGCTTTGATAGGCAAAGAAGCCCACATGCCGAGAGCTGAGAATGTGGTTGACGCTGGGGGAAACCTGATTCTGCCGGGCATGATCGATATGCACGTCCACTTTCGAGACCCAGACATCCCCATATGCGAAAACTTTGAAACGGGGACGAAGGCCGCTGCCGCTGGAGGAGTTACAACAGTCATGGACATGCCCACGTTTCTGGGCGAGATGCGAACCGTGTCGATTCCGGCCTTGAAAGGAAAAATAGCCATTATAGAGAAAAAGGCTGTGGTAGACTACGCTCTGTGTGGAGCCGTAAGCCCGAAATCCATGGAGAGCACCATCACCCTAGTAAAGGAGGGAATATGTGCCTATAAGCTGTTCATGCCCACACAGCCCACGGGCCGCATGGGTAGCAAACTAGCCGAAGCCCTGCTGGAAACGGAGGACTTTGTCAAATCAGATGACGACCTACGCTATATGTTCAGCGAGTTGGCTAAGGTAAAGCTACCGCTTCTCATACACCCTGAGAGTGACATGATGACGAAAAGGCAACTCCAATTCGTTCAGAAGATGGGATACAAGGATGTCTTAGCGTTCCCCATGGTCTTTAACATAGAAACGGAGGCCTACGGAACTTACGACGCCCTAAACATAGCAGCAGAGACAGGCGTCCATCTGCATGTATGCCACATCAGCGCAGGAAGGGTCGCCGAGATCGTGGGTCGGGCTAAGGCTCGAGACCAAAGGGTTAGTGGAGAGACGGGTGCCCATTACCTGCTGCTGGATGAGAGGGCGCTTGAGAAGCTGGGTCCGTATGCCCTATGTCGTCCTCCCATCCGACCTCAGGGCAACCAAGAAGCTCTA
>Ga0315314_1001256_pt1 | contig 23449 bp, 30 predicted proteins | sample TDP9_MG_FD_203631 | JGI IMG/M metagenome (GOLD analysis project Ga0315314, IMG submission 203631) | Freshwater sediment microbial communities from Lake Towuti, South Sulawesi, Indonesia - TDP9 | ecosystem: Environmental > Aquatic > Freshwater > Lake > Sediment | place: Indonesia: South Sulawesi... | reverse complement strand
TTATCATCAATACTCTTATTCTCCTCAATAATGGGAGTGATCCTGTCACTTTTCCCAGCCTATGCAACGCGCTTAGGCATCCCCGCCTACGAGATAGGCCTAATAGTGTTTATGTGCGGAGTATCTCGAACGATCACGTTTTTCCGAGCCGACAAGATTGAAGGCAAACTTGGAAGGATTGGCATTTTCCTAGTTGGCTCATTGACCCTTGCTCTCGCTTCGGCTCTAACGGTTAACAGCTTGACCACTATCATGTTCATAATCTGTTTTCTCATCTTCGGCTTCGGAATAGGCATATCCTATGCTGCATCAATATCTTTCCTCCTCAGAAAATGGGGTTCCTCAAGGGGTTACGGAGCCGGTCTCTTCGAGAGCATTATCGGTTTGGGATACTTCTTGGGGCCTCTGATCGGCGGTATAGTCTCAGAATACGCTCTTAACGCCCCTTACATGTTCGGCTGCGTCCTAGCCTTAACAGTTTTCTTCATCCAGCTGATATTGAACAAGAGGTCCCTTGATTTCTTCAGAACAAAAAGAGAGAAATACTCGATTGTGTAAGAGGGAGAAACCTCTTTGAGGTAGAGTTATATCTGGAGATATATTAATCAGCATAACCTCAAGATAGAAGACGATCATTGCGGGGTGTAAAGTTGTTAGTTGAAGTCCGTTGGCACGGAAGAGGAGGACAGGGCGTCGTGACCGTGAGCCGACTACTTGCTCAAGCGACGCTACTCGACGGAAGGTACGTCCAGGCTTTTCCAGAATTCGGTCCTGAAAGAAGTGGAGCCCCGGTCACAGGCTACACAAGGATCTCGGATGAGCCGATAGTCATCCACAGCCACATATACAACCCAGACATTGTGGTCATCATAGACCCCACGCTTCTTGGCAAGATAAACGTGACCAATGGCTTGGTTGAGAACGGAACGGTCGTGGCAAACGCGGACAGGAAACCAGAGGAGCTAAGGGGGGAGCTGAAGATCCAGAAAGTACGTGTCTATACGGTTAACGCCGCGAGAATAGCCCTAGACATACTTGCGAGGCCCATATATAATACGGCTATGCTTGGTGCATTGGTCAAAGCGGCCCCTCTCGCCTCGATGGAGTCCCTGATCAAGGTTGTTAAGGAAAGATTTCCAGGACCTGTCGGCGAGAAGAACGTGGCGGTTATTCAAAGAGCATATGAAGAGGCGTATGGGATTGACTGACGTAGGTAAACTAGGTTGGAAGTCGATACCTATCGGCGGCATACTACTGGAGCCAGGTTCAGCACTGAAGTACAAGACTGGAGACTGGAGAGCCTTCAGACCCATAGTGGATGAAGCGAAATGCGTGAATTGTCTAATATGTTGGATATTCTGTCCAGATGCTGCCATATTGAGAAAGGAAAAGTTCGTGGCGGTAAACTACGACTACTGCAAGGGCTGCGGAATATGCGCGAATGAGTGTCCAGTCAAAGCGATCACGATGGAGGAAGAGAGGAGATGAGCAAGATAATAGGCATGACGGGAGATGAAGCCATCGCATATGCGGCCAAACAATCCAAAGTTGACGTTGTAGCAGCATACCCAATCACGCCGCAGACTATCATGGTGGAAGCCTTCAGCGAATACGTATTCAACGGGGAGGTGGACACGGAATTCGTATGCGTGGAGTCCGAGCACTCAGCCATGTCAGCCTGCATAGGTGCAAGCCTGACCGGGGCAAGGGTTTTCACAGCCACGTCGAGTCAAGGATTGGCCTTGATGCATGAGATGCTCTATATCGCTTCAGGTCTAAGATGCCCAATCGTGATGGGCGTCGCCAACAGAGCTCTTTCTGCCCCAATAAACATCCATGGCGACCATTCAGATATGATGGGATCGAGAGACTGCGGCTGGATTCAAATCTATGCCGAGAACGCCCAGGAAGCATACGACTGGGTCATACAAGCCTTCAAGATAGCTGAAGACCATGATGTTCTCCTTCCCGCAACCGTGAACATAGATGGTTTCATCCTTTCTCACTCTTTGGAAGGCGTCCAAGTACAAGAGGATGAAGACATATCAAGTTTCCTATCGACCAGAAAACCGGCCATCACGATCGATCCGGACAAACCCATAACTGTTGGCGCCTTATGCCTAACGGACTCATACTTCGAGGTGAAGCGGCAGCAGGTTGAAGCTCTGAACAATTCTTTCAAGGTCATAAGCGAGGTTAACGAAGAGTACAAGGATCTAACACATATGGGCTACACCACCGTAGAGACATATGGAATGAAAGACGCTGAAGCCGCCGTCATCTGCCTCGGGAGCACAGCTGGAACGGCCAAAGCCGTCGCCAAGAAGCTCCGGAATGAGGGAAAGATGGTCGGCGTCATCAAACCTTGGGTTTACCGGCCATTCCCAACCAAAGAGATCTTAGAGGCGGTTGGGAATCTGAAGGCTCTCGCCGTGCTTGATAGGGCTTGCAGCTTTGGCGCTCCATACGCTGCTTTATGCAGCGATGTCTTTTCGGCCCTATATGCAGACGGGAAAGGATCAAAGGTCTTCAATGGCGTTTTCGGCCTTGGAGGCAGGGATATAACACCTTTCGATATTGAATCCGTCTTCAACGAGGCTTTGGAATCCGCAGAGACGGGATTTGTTAAAGAACCCGTGAAATTCATAGGGGTGAGGAATTAACATGGTTACGTTGAAAGAGCTAACAACAGAAGAGCTTTTCACTTCGGGGCATCGGTTATGCGCAGGATGTGGCGAAGGTACAATTGTGAGGATGGCTCTCAAAGCTCTGAGAGGCCCGACGATCATCGTCAGCGCCACGGGATGTCTCGAGGTAGCGTCAACAATCTACCCATACACATCTTGGCGTACATCATGGGCCCATGTGGCGTTCGAGAACGCGGCTGCGGTTGCCTCCGGCATAGAGGCGGCCTACAAAGCTCTAGCCAGAAGGAACGCCTGGGACAAACAAGTGGACGTAATCGCCATTGCGGGCGATGGTGGAACATTCGATATAGGAATTCAAGCGCTGTCTGGGGCTCTCGAAAGGGGCCACGACTTCCTGTACATATGTCTAGATAACGAGGCGTACATGAATACAGGAATCCAGAGGTCTGGCGCCACGCCTCACGGAGCAGCAACAACGACCAGCCCAGCCGGCACGAAGATACCGGGAAAACCCGAGTTTAAGAAGGACTTGATCGGCATCTGCGCAGCGCATGGAATTGAGTACGCCGCGACGGCTTCACCAGCCTACTGGAATGATCTCATAACGAAGGTGCGCAAAGGCTTAGAGTTTGAAGGCCCAGCTGTTATCCACATGTTCTCGCCTTGTCCACTTGGGATGAGGCATGACTGGGAAAAGAGCATCGAGATCGCGAGGCTCGCCGTCCAGACGCGTTACTGGCCGGTCTACGAGGTTGAGAAGGGCAAGTACAAGCTGAACATTAAGGTGACAAAGCCTAAACCGGTCGTCGAGTTCTTGAAGATGCAGGGCAGATTTAGGCATCTCTTCCAGCCCCAATTCCAACACGAGATCGACGTCATCCAGCGATGGGTCGATGAGAACTGGAAGAGAATCACGGAACTCTGCGGCGAATCCCTCGCCTGAGCGGGGCGAAGGTCTAGCGGGAGATAAGGTCTAAGGCCGTCTCCCTGCCTTTTTCTATCACCTCATCCTCGTCGAGGGTCTTCACCTTTCTATTCTCCATCAGTATTTTTCCATCCACGATCGTTGTGTCCACGTCGCTTCCACGAGCGGCATAAACTAGGCTGGCGTAAAGGTCATGCATAGGGGTTAGATGAGGCTTATCAACATCTATCAAGATCAGATCAGCCTTTTTCCCGATCTCCAAAGAGCCCGCGGCCTCGTCGATTCCGAGAGCTCTGGCTCCATCCATTGTGGCCATCTCCAGAACCCTCTTGGCTGGTAGAACCCTCGGGTCCATGTATAGTGTCTTCTGTAAAAGCGTGGCGAACTTCATTGTCTCAAACATGTCGAGAGTATTGTTGCTGGCTGGACCGTCCGTACCCAAGCCGACGGTCATGCCGGCGTCCAATAACTCCTTAGCCCTGCATATGCCCGAAGCGAGCTTCATGTTAGCAACCGGGCAATACGCAACCTTCACATTGCTTTCGGCCAGTAACTCTATATCCTCCTGAGACAGTTGGGTGCAGTGAGCCGCAAGAACATCTGGACCTAGAAATCCCATATCACTTAGAAGATCAACTTCTCCTCGACCGTAAAGTTTCTTCACGATACTAGCGGCATCTCTAGACTCGGCTAAGTGGATATGAAGCCCGACCTTTAATGAGGAGGCTGCCTCACACACCTTCTTGAGAAGGTCTAGGCTGCATGTGTAGGCTGTGTGGGGCCCTATCTGCGTCGTGACCCTTCCGCCAGCATAACCATGGTAGCTCTTGGCTATGCTAATGCTCTCGTCTAACATCTTCTGTCCCCTTTCAGGGTCGCCGGCTTCGATTATCCCCGGCGCTAGGACGGCCCTCAAACCTGACTCCTTAACAGCTCTTGCCACCACATCCTCGTGAAAGTACATGTCAGAGAAGCATGTAATACCATTCTTTATCATCTCGAGACAGCTAAGCAGCGCGCCTCGATAGACATCCATCGGTTTGAGCTTGGCCTCAAGTGGCCATATCGTCTCTTTCAACCATTTGTCCAGTTCCAGATCTTCAGCGATGCCCCGGAAAATCGACATAGCCACATGAGTGTGACAATTTACAAGGCCCGGCATTGCCACTTTTCTGTGACCGTCTATGACCTTATCAGCCTCAAAACGAGGCGCATCGTCCTGCTTTCCGACATATATTATCATACCGTCTTTGATCGCTATTAAACCATGATCTATCAGCTGCCCTTGACCTACCGGTAGGATCGTGCATCTGCGGACTATGATATTAACCCTCAAGAGAAGACACATCCACACTTCTCTTATGGTTGGATGCTGGTATTTGAGCTTGCGAAAATATTTCTGTTTCCGGATTCGATTATTCGAAGGCTCCATCTAGAGTCATTAATAAGCCAGTTATCAATTTTTTCCTAGGTGAAGAGGAGGACATTGGACAGAAAATCGCTAGTTTTCGAGCTTCTGACGGCCCTGCTAACGGGGTTGACGATCGGATACTTCATCTTCAGAGGAACAGACAGATCAAGATTGCAGGACGAGATGGAAAACCTAGAAACACAACTTGCGGACAAAGAAGCACAGGTTGCTTCCTTACACCTGCGGGTAGCCAGCGTTGAACAGCAATTGGAGATAAGGATTCTAGGAGTCTATTTCTCCCCAAGACGGGGCTGCGAAGATCAAGTCATAAACTGGATAGACAGGGCGAATGATTCCATCCACGTCCTGATCTACAGATTCACATTAGACTCGATTGGTGATGCCCTAATAGCCGCTCATAATAGGGGTGTTGACGTAAAGGTTGTATTCGAGGAGGGACAGATAAGCAGATAGTGAGTATCAGAGGCTCAAAGAAGCCGGCCTAAGCGTCCGCACTGATACAAATCCATATCTGATGCATAACAAAGTGATGATCGTCGACAGCCTCATCGTTCTCACGGGAAGCTTCAACTGGTCGAAGAACGCAGAGGAGAATAGTGACGAAAACCTGATAGTCATAAGGGGCGTATACGTAGGGGAGATCTATGGGCAGGAATTTGAGCAAATCTGGGAAGATGGCATCTGAGGTTACGTGTTAATGGAAGATGAGCGCGAAAGGGCAAAGGAGATCCTTCAGATACTAGCGGGTAATTTCCCCGTCCCGAGCCTTTCGGGAATAGTCAGTGACCCTTTTGCAGTTCTGATTAGAACGGTGATCAGCCAGTCAACGGCCGAAGTAAATACAAGAAGAGCCTATGAGAACCTTTCTGAGAGACTTCCTATAACGCCGAGAGACCTCGCCGAGGCGGATGTCAGAGGGATAGAAGAGGCATTGAAGGTTGCCGGGTTATACCGGAACAAATCCAGAATTATAAAGGATCTTTCAGAGAATATCCTTGAGAAGTATGCGGGTTCATTAAACTTCATTTACTCGTGCTCTCTCGAGGAGGCCCGTGAGAAGCTTATGGCTCTTCCGGGCGTCGGACCCAAAACCGCCGACATCCTTCTCCTATTCTGCGCTGGGAAGCCCACATTGCCAGTGGATACCCATGTGAACCGTGTTTCAAAAAGGCTGGGTCTAGCTGCTTTAGACGGAGGCTACGAAGAGGTTAGAATGAGCCTCCAAAGGCTATATCGAGCAGAAGAGTATTTTCCTGTACACATGCTTCTGATAGCGGTTGGACGGGAGTATTGCAGAGCCTTAAAGCCCCTATGTAGCCGATGTCCAGTCAGAGATTTGTGTCCCTCAGCCGGTATCTTCTTGGCTACGCAAGAAAAGTCTATGGGTTAGGAAAAGATTCTTCATAACGATCCGTTATTTCCTTTCCGCTCTTGTCGAGTCTGATGCGGCCGGTGTGGATGACTTTGGCTTGTTGGCTCACGGATGTGTAAACCTTTATGGTTCTCCTCTCTAGATCGATCGAACATATGATTCCAATCCCTAAGAATTCGCCTTTCTCATCCTCAAGCCCGACAAGGAGGTCTCTTTCCTCCTCGGTTACAGTCGCTGGTTCCCCGTAGTCGGCTCGGGTTGCCTGCAGAGAGGTTTCATCTATGCTTCTTTGCTCTGGACTGAAGGCGTCAAAAGCCTCGGTAGGAGCCCCTCTTATTTTTACCCAGCTTATGGGATAAGACTGAATCTTTGCGCCCTTCAAGTATTTTCTATAGGCCAATTCACGTAGAGCCTTCCTGGTCTCATGGCTGCGTTTCCTTATGGTTTTAGGAGGCTCAACTGTGAAGATCCTCAAACCATGTAGCGTATCAAGGAGAGGCTTCAGTTCGTCGCCTTCTTGGATGGCTATGATCGCGCTTGGGCCAAAGAGCGCGACTGCTTGATTCTTGTGGTTTAGGGCGTCTTCCCCGTTAACCCACCCGTCTGTGTTGACAATTAGGAAATCTGTACCCATCTCCAAGCCTTTCTCCCTTAAAGTCTTCAAGGCATTCAAAGAGGCATGGAAAGCCTTAGACGGGGTTGTGGCCCCCACAAAGACTGTGCTCTCAGGTTGAATACTGAACAGGTCGACTGTGGGCTCCGTCAGGCGGGCTAAGCCTACGGTTGCTGGAGGACCCAGATCAGATTGTCCTAGGTCTCCATCAATGATCGCTACTTTCCTTTGATTTTTCAACATTCTGTTTGCGAGGTATGTGCAAAGGCTTGTTTTACCAGAGTCGATGCCGCCCATCGTAAGGATGGAAGCTGGGGCCTCCAAAGCTAAGACTCCGTCTGCTGCGTCCTCCCAAGACTTAGGAATGGTTCCTCCGTCCATCTCTAGATACGAGGAGGTTTCACCTAGTGTTAGATCAAACTCCGCATCCTTTGTGACTTCGAAGGGTAGTCGCTTGCCATTCCTAACTACGATTTTGGAGCCTACCCTGAGATCCTTGCCAAGCACTTTGACCGAGCCGAAAAGTAGATTAACGGAGGATGGCCCATCAACGAGCAGAGTTTTCCCTTGTTTCACATTGAGGATCATTTGGATTTCCTTCTAGGCTTCGCGGCCTCTCTTCTGGGCTATTCTAACAGCTGAGTCGGCATCGGTCATTTTCTTTCCTCGGCCCCTCTCCGCGGGATGGCTTGTTCCTTCCTCACTTACGATCTCCATCTTGACGTTCTCCGGTATTACCCGTTTCAACCTCTTTATGAGTTCCTCAGCCAGTTTGGGCATCCCATACCCGATTCTTACAGTCTGAGAGTTCCCGGGGTTCTCTTTTAAGGCTGATAAGATATTGTCGATAGTTCTTTCTAAGCTTAGCTCTTCTTTAGTTCCCAAGATGCTTCCATCGCAGAGAACGGCCACTCCGAATGTTTTCCCCGGGTCGACGCCGACTGTAACCTCTCGATAAGTCTCCTTTCCAGAGCCCGTTCGGAATGCTCCGTTGATGGCGCTCTTCGGGTCGTCATCCTCGTTGAAAATTACTATGTTTGGATGTTCAATCAGAGCCCTCTCTTTCTCTGTCGTGATCACAACCTTCACGGTTGAGGGTATCGATTCGCCCGGCACTAGACTCAAGAATAGCAATCCTCTCTCCTTCAGCTCGTTTACTAGCCTGTAGTATGCTCTCCCAGAAACTGTTACAACCGCGATCTTTGCCCTCATTGCCTCCACTTGAAAGATAATACGAGGTAAGATTAAAATTTAAGCTTTACATTCGCTCTTACTGTGAGCGGCTTGAGGCCTCGAATACCTACGGGGTCCGTTATGCTCGATAGTTTCCTTGAGGGAGGCCTGCCGCCCGGAAACATCATCCTCATATACGGAGGAGCAGAAACAGGTAAGACAACACTAGCTATTCAGTGCGCTGTTAACGCGGCCAGAATGGGTCGTAAAACAATATTCGCGGACTCAGACAACGCCTTTTCCCCAGAGAGACTTTCGCAGATCGCGCCTGGTGATCTAGAAGACGTATCTGCCTCCATAATCCTCATCAGACCGCTGTCGTTTATGGACCAAGGGGTCGTTATAGATCAGCTTGAGAAGTATCTGACTGAGAAGTTCATCTTAGTTGCTGTGGATACAATTACATCCCTATATCGGAGTGAATTGGGAGATACAAAAGAAACGTTCACCTTGAACAGGGAATTGAACCGCCAAGTCGCAACATTGGCCCAGATAGCTAAAGCTCACGACATATCGGTTCTCCTTACCAGCCAGGTTAGAAGCGTCGTCGAAGCCGACATGGTCGAAGTTGCGCCGGTCGCCACAAGGGTGCTCAAATTCTGGTCCAACTTTGTCATAAGCCTAGAGGCTACTGGGGAGAGGAATATGATATTGGCTAGGGTTGAGAAGCCTAAGAAACGAGGTCTGAAGTGCCGTCTACTCATTGAGGAGGATGGCATCCATGACTACGTCCGTTAAGCTTATCTCCTACCGACCAGAATGACGTAGAAGAATGTCAGCAGCCACCGAAATATTCAACGCGCTATACTACATATTTCCAGCTTACTGCGCAAATGGTGCACCTGTCATCTTCGGCGGAGGCCCCCCTCTGGACTATGGGAAGAAATTTCTGGATGGCAAACCGATCTTCGGACCGAACAAGACCGTCAGAGGCTTCGTTGCCGGACTGCTCATCGGGACGCTCGTCGGGTGGGCTCAAGAGACACTTGCGCCGAATATCGGCCTAGAGGAGGGAAGCGTTGTTCTAGGATTTGCGCTTTCTCTCGGTGCAATAATTGGAGACCTGATTGGTTCATTCGTCAAGAGGAGGCTGGATATACAACCTGGGAAGCCTCTACCAATCTCGGATCAGATAGACTTTGTCCTTGTTGCCCTTCTCTTTTCCTTGATGGTTGAGCAGCCTACGGCTTCCGCCGCTGCGATTATAATCGCCTTAACTCTTCCAATACACCTCTCGGCGAATGCTATAGCTTACTTGCTACGTCTAAAGAAGAGTCCTTGGTGAATGTCTGAAAATGCCTTGCTTGGCTGTCTTTCATGCATGCATACTGTGCTCCGTCTGCTGTCTCGCCATGAATCGGGAATTGTCCCTATCTGTTCCGCTTTTCTGAGAAACCTCTTTCCAGAGATAGAGAGGGCAGAAACATACAACCCAAGATTTGCTGTAGGTCAATTGATTGAGGAAGCCTCAAAAGAGAGGTTCAAAGGGAAAGAACAGAACCATACCAGAGAGTTAATTGGCGACAAGCATCCACCCGTTGCAGACAAGCTCACCCATGTCCTCCTCCCCTATCTTGTTCGGGCTGCTGCATTCTGAACTACAGGTGTGCTCAGACAGTTGTTGTGACAGCTCTTGGTGACCCTGTCTTGAGGGGGTGTCATAAGTATTCTTGTCGCAACCAACAAATATTGCGACAGCTGTAATCTGACGGCAGAAATATAGCTGTGGACATGCGGTCCTACATACTCACGGAGAGAGAAAGAGAAATCCTCAAACATTTTGTGGAAACCGGTGAAAAAATCGACGGCTTCGCCGTTCTAGTCCACGATCTGAGAAAACACAGGGACGCGCTCAATGAGGACCTTGAGTTGGTCGAAGCCTTTCTGAAGAAGGAAGCTTCAACTAAGCTGAATGAGATAATTGATAAGACCTTGAGGCGGGCAGAAGCACGGAAGAAGGCAAGGCTAAGAACCCGAGGACCATACAGAAACGCACGAATTGAAACCTGAGAAAAAAGCCACGCATCAGATGCCGCAAAGAATCATGCAGCTTGCCCGGGTGTAGGTTTCCTCCGGAACCCAATGCAGGACAGAGAAGCTGGTCAGATGTAATGTAGTCCTTCTTCCTTCGCAACCCGCTCCAAGTAGAGGACCGCAAGTTTGGCGATTACGGCTAGCACTAATAGTTGGGCTGTCAGTGCTACCCACTCATATTCAACTGTCATTATCAGCCTAGTTCCCATCACATAATACCTCAGAAGATCCATCCCGAATGTCTGCGGTAGACCGTAGCCGACCATCTGCAATGGAACGGGAAGAAGCTGGAACGGAACAAACATGCCAGTTAACATCTGGAAGGCAAAGTTGAAGAAGCTGAAGATCGCTGAAACCTGTCTGTACCGCAACACCAAAGCAGCGAAGACGGCACCCAACTGAGCAAGAGCAGCCACCGAGAACATCGTTGCCGCCAAGCCTAGGAGGAGGCCGAACGGAGTCAGTGTTTCCCTAGTGAACCATAGGCCGACGCATAACATTGGCGTAAAGAAGATTGTTGACTGGACCGCTGAAGCAGCTATGTTGCTGACTATGTACCAGTACCGCGAGAAGGGGCAGCTGAACGTGTAGTCGATCTGGCCTGTGCTAAGTTCGCCTTGGAAGGTGTTTGCAGCCCCCCATAGGGCCATGCCTTGCCAGCTCTGGAAGCTGATCCCAAGGATGATGAACGCCACATAGTTTGTGGAGCCCACTGTCTCTCCGAGCAAGGAGGTGTCGAAGGCAACCGCGAGGACGAGCATGCCGAACCCGAAGAGGGCGCTTGTCAGGATCTCGAATAGGAAGTTCGCTTTGTAACGGGTCAATGTGAGCAGGTTGCGCCAAACGGACATGTAGAAGAGCTTCAAAGGGTTAGGCATCACCGTTCACCATGGTCATTTTCCACGAAGAAGGCGAAGGCGTCCTCAAGCGAAGGCTCAACCATCCTCACAGAAGCTTTGACGCCTGAGCGCTTCATCAAATCCACGACTTCGGGAAGTATGTTGAACGCGTCTTCACAGTACAACCTGACATTCGCGCCCTGGGTTAGGTTGCTGACACCGGGGAGCGCGAGGAGACCGAACTCGACCTCTTTCTCGAGCTTGCTGACGCCGATCTCTATCATCTCCTTGACAACCACACGCTTCTTAAACTCTGAGGGAGTCCCGATGAACCGGAGCTTCCCATTGCTGATGAAGGCTATTCTATCGCAGATCTCTTCAGCTTCAACCATGTTATGCGTGGTCAGACACAGGTTGATCCCATTTTCCTGAGTGTACTCCTTCAAGAAGTTTCTGACTCGGCGTGCAGTTACAGGATCAAGACTTTTGGAAGGCTCGTCTAGGAAGCAGACTTGCGGTTTGTTCATGATCGCCCTCATGACGATTACAAGCTGCTTCTCTCCGCCAGACAAGGCTATGAAGTGCCTGTCCAACCTGTCAGCGAAACCAACCGCGGAGGCTATATCCTCAATCCTCTCTTCCGCGGTCTTCAATGGAACATCTCGAAGCGTATGCGCGAAGTAGACAAGGTTCTCTCTCACGCTGAGCCTAAAGTAGGCGGACCTCTCAGAATCTTGCCCGGCGTATCCTATGATGCGGCGGACCATGTTCTCTTCCTTGTCGACATCGTACCCGCCCACCCATGCCTTGCCATCTGTCGCCTTCAGTAGTGTCGTGAGAATTCTCACGAGCGTCGTCTTTCCCGCGCCGTTGGGTCCCAGCAGACCGAAGACTTCCCCCTCCTTGACCGTCAGGCTTATGTGGTCAAGGGCTGTGACCTTCTTCTTCCGGCTGTTGTAGACCTTCACTATTCCATCACAGACGACAGCTGCGCTCACGACGCCTCACCAAGCCACTTTTCCTCTTTGTGGTCCGGTCGCCTCAGTTGACAGTTTCGGAAAAAACGACCGATCTCTGGACCGCACTCCGCTTACAGCAAGCCTTCCTCGACCTGCTTCGCAATCTGCTCCGCCATTCTATGTGCCAGCCGCCCCGGCATCGTTATTAGGTATCGGCCTCGAGCCTTCTCCTGCACGATCAGCCCCGCCTTCTCAAGGATGTCCAGGTGGCTGGAGAGGGTGCTTGCGCTTATCTCAGGAAGCCTCTCTTGAAGTTCGCTGGCATAGAGCCCGCCTCTGCTCAGCTCTTCTAGGACCCTGATCCGGTTCTCGTGGGCGAGACCGTTCATAACGTCGGCAGCCTTCTTCGGGTCCACCTTGGCTTCTTCGAGGTGCCTGTGCCTGTCAACCCTTATGCCGCGCGGGCCGATGAACACGGAACGGTCAAGTTCTCCGGCTATGCTGTTCATGACGCCCTCGAGGACGCTGCCCACGTATTCGCTGATTCTTTCACCTAAGTCAACACTCACGGCGTAGCCACGTTCATCGCGTCGGTGCTCCTCCTCGTCCTTCTCCCTCTCTGCCTTCAGTTGTTCAGAAAGCTCTCTCAGCTGTGCTTTGAGCTCCTCGATTTCCTCTCTGAGCTTCTTGGTTTCTTCGTCTTTGCCTCCGAACATCGAAATCACCCTTAATTTCATAGAATCGAATTCGTTTTCTACCGAATACAACTCGACAATAGGCAAACTTATAAGTCTTTCGGTTATTGGAAGAGTTGGGGAAGATCTCTGAAAACGTCTCAAGGGTTTCCGGGTTTGACAAGTATATGGTTGCGGCTTTCGACGCTGTCACCAGTGAGGCCTCGGATATCCGGGTCGAACTTGGTTCATTGAGCAAAACCCTTGAACAACAGTCGGAGTTCGACATGAATGCAGCGGCGGTCTTCAACGCCTTGGCGAGACAATCCGAGAAATACGGAGCGCAATTGCCTCCGAAACGCAGCAGATCGATCTTCTCAACGACGAACTTACTTCGATTCACACGGCAAAACGTTCCAGTCCCAGACTCTCGCTAAAAGGAAAGGCTCATATTGGTTAGCTTCTTCGCGATCGGCGGCTCCTTCCTCTTCTTGTTCATCTTGCTGGCAAGGAAGAAAGAAAGCTAGATCTCACGGTGGAGGATCTCCTAGATTAACACCGTATCTCTTTGCTATCTTCATCAGTTTCTTGGGTACTCCCACCTTCTCGGCCCTAGCCTTCAGCCTTCCCAGATTGATCTTTTCCCTGCCCAGTCTCAGGGCTACGCCAATATCCTTCGCATCTTTCCGACGCGGAGACAAGAGTTTCAAGACCAGAAGATCTTCCAAGGGCGGAAGGAACACTTGAACTTCATTTATTTCTATCGCTTCCTCCTCCCATGACTCGTCCAAGATGTCAGGTGGGATAATGTTTACATCTATGTGGCCTATGGGTTCGAAGTCCAGTCCGAACCCAAACCTCGACCAGACATGTTTTGCGCCCTCATATTTTTCCCTAACATAATCGATTGTTTTCTCTCTCTCCTCTGGAGTGAGGGGTGTGTAGATGTCGAAGTCGTCTGTGAAACGCCACAGCGGAATTCCCCTCTCAAACATGGCTCTGATACCGATCAGGTACACCTTCTTGCCGATCGTGGTCTGAATGTATTCGACAACTTCTCTGAACTCTTTGCTGTAGTAGGGAACGTAGACATTAGAGCTAACCTTCGCTCCGCTAGCCTCAGGCTTAGAGTCTCGTTTTCCCCTCAAGTAGCCTCTCGGTCCTGCTGACTGGCATCTCCTTTGGGCATACATCGGCTCCGGCCGCTTCCTGTAACTTATCTCACTCTACAGAAGAAGAGACAGAATGGAATTTTAAGGTTTCTCAGTTTGGTTCTGTCTAGTTTAGGGTTGTCAACCGGGAATCAGACAGAACCCGGTCATCCATCCCGCATTTCGTTACCCAGTCATTTACTCATAGACCTTGCCAGTTTGATCATCTCTCTCAGACTGAGCATGGACAAGTACTGCTTCGAGAGAACCTGAGCGGCTTCCACGGGTACGCCTCTCGCGGTCAGTCTTTGCGGGTTTCGCCGTAGTCTTCCTCTTCGGACATCACACCTACCTTTAGCCTTTCACCGTGATAAGGGAGGTGTGTTGGTTGCTGTCATTCTCGGAACATGCTTGTCTCAGCGAATCTTAATAAGCGTACGAGTAACCATATCCAGTAGTTGTTCCGCTCTGTCTTGTGAGGCTTTGCTGTTGACTTGTTACTTTAGACATCTCAAAGAGGTCTTCGAGAAAGCGGGCATAGAGGTCACAAAGGAGAACAAGCGGGAGGTTGACAGGGTCATACACGGGATCGTAGGCGTGGAATATAAGAACTGCCCAGCCGCATGGAGAGAAGTCAAAAAACGACTAGGCCAGAACCCGGAGACCTTCATCGCAGAGCTTAAGAGCTCACGGTTCAGACAAGAGTAGCAGAAGGTGCGCTTTCTGAGTCACATATTTTTTGGGCATCGACGAAGTGGAATCGTGTTCTGGATTGTGAACAGGATGTTCTAATGTGTAGCATAATAAAAGACATCCTCTCTTATGTCTTCGCGGTGAAAAATGCTTTGACCCAGAAAATAGTCGCTTCGGCAATAATCCTTGCCATAGTCGTTTCAGTTACAACGCTGGCTATCTACGCTCCTTCTTTCAACGCGATTAGTGAGATCGTATGCCCCCAGGACGGCAGTCTATATGTATTGACACCAGTCGGCACGAGGAGCGAGAACTTCAACTGGGTTTGCCTCCGATGCGGTCACCATTGGACGAAGACTTACCCTGAAGATATATATAATGAGTGGCGGGACAAGTTCTTGGAGCCCGCCTTTGTCAGGGACTATGCGCTGCTTTACTTGAGGCTGGTCAGGCAGCGGACCATCGCTGACCCTCTCACACTGTCTTGGACGGGCGGCAGGGAGACCCCTCAAGGAATTGTCGGATATGAGACTTATGTCTACAGAGCTTCTGGCATCATCGTCACAATCGGCTACCCTGTAGTCCTGCCGGAAAACACCAGCTACAAGATCAAGGTTGAGTTCAAGGGTCAGACCCTATGGGAAGGGGAGCTCCACCGCCGAGAATTCCTCGAACCCGACATCACACCACGCGAAGACCTCAAAACCGTCTACGACTATTACGGCGGAGTCGGAGTGTTCGAGAAGGGCATTCATGTCATCGCGACATCCTGTGATCCCTTAACCTTCAACATGACCGGAGACGTCTACTGGCAGATACTCAAGAGAAGCGTGACCGTCAAGGCTTCCACCGAGGACTTCATCAGCATAATCGTATCCCGCGGAGACCACTCAACAGGAGGCTACACTATCCAGATCAAGTCCTTCAGCTGGCTTGAATCCTACCCCGTCAAGCTGCGGTTCGAGGTGAACTTCACCGACCCCGGTGAAGGAGTCTACGTCACAGAGGCGTTCACCAATCCGCTGGTGCTGGTGCCGATCGGAAAGCTCTCTCCCGGCGAGTACGTCGTCGAGGTCCACATAGACCAATATATCCTTACCTTTGATGAACAAGGGAGACCAGTGTACACGCTCCTCCAAACATTCAGAGAAGAACTATGGACACAGAAGTTCGTCATCGAATAAATCAGCAACTTCTGCATCTACAGGTATCTTTGAACAAGGTTCACATGGGTCTCCGCTATCTTTCTGCCGTAGTGGTCTCTTCAGTCCCATCAGCCTTCGAACTCTGCAGACATGTAACAGTCGGAAACCCCCTGCTGTCAACTCTCATCAACAGTCCATCATAGAGGAAGCCATACTCCCCCGGCTCGTGCACATGCTAAGATGTCCGATTCGGTCTATGTGTTCACCGCTCATAGATGGTTGAATTGGTTGTTCTCAACCATTCCGCATTCGCTTCTCCAAGCTATTCTGCTTGGGGCTTCGAAAGCCTTTTCCTCTTCCCGCTTGATCGTTCTCAGCGCCCCTGCGCCCATCTTTCTCACGTCTTCAGTCCACCGAGAGGTGTCAAGCACCCCTTTTGGGTCCATGTTTTCCATTATTCCTTTTCCTCTAATTCACTGATCTAGTCTCCGGCATTCGGCGAAGTATAGTGCTACGTTTGTCGCACGTAACGCTAACGTGAGCTTCGCAGAAGCTACGTGCCCAGAGAACCGGGGAACTGATCTGAAGGCATTCGTAACTGGCAGCTCCATCCATCGTCTCGAGGATAAGAGACAAGGGAGAACCTATAACCGTGCGGCTGACGTTACAGACCGTGACGGCGTCGAGGCGGCGTGCAGCAGTATCTTGAAAGCTTTCCGGACTGTCGATATCCTTGTGAACGGGGCTGGCGGGAACAAACCTGGGGCTACGACTGGGCCAGACCTCTCTTTTTTCGATATTCCGCGGAAGGCTCTCGAATCCGTTATGGACGTAAACCTTCTCGGCACAATTATCCCTTGCCAGGTCTTCGCAAGGGTCATGGCTGAGAAGAGTTCGGGCGTGATCCTCAACACCTCGTCAGTGGTCGCCATCAGGCTGGTGACGAAGGTGCTTGGCTACTCGGCGCCGAAGGCTGGCGTCTCAAACTTCACCCACTGGCTCGCCGTACACACGTCTCAGAACTACTCCAAAGAGATACGGGTCAACGCTTTCGTGCAACTCCCGGTTTTTACGGTCTTCACCCACGCCTTTGGGCGTCCAAGTATGACTTGAAGGAAAGCATATGTAGTTAAGATGCACTGTAGGCTCCAGTATGCATAGATGAAAGGCAGCCACAGTAAGTTCTTAACCGTTACAGGCTTTGTGACGCATATAAGGGCTACCCCGGCGATCAGCAACATAGCGATGGTCAGTAGTAAAGTCAGCCTTGACATTGCCACAAAAACAGGGTCTTGCTCAACTGGAAAGATGGAGAAGAGCACGGAAATGAGATAGTTAGCCAGAAACAAGCACAATATGTATGGTCCCATCAAGGTCACCTCCGCGTCAAAGCTTCTTTTTTCCAGCCTCTTTAGGAAACGGCCATACTTTATGGCGACCTCCATGTAGCCTCTAAACCATCTAATCCTCTGCCTAATCATTTGGGAGAGACTTGAGGGCGCCTCCTGCCAGGATATGACGTCTGGAGCATACCTAATCTTGAAACCTCTCTCAGTTATTTTGGCAGACATCTCCAAGTCTTCCGCTAGGCAGTGTTCATCCCAGCTACCAACCTTCTCCGACGTCTCTCTCCTAATGAACTGGCAGCTGCCGGTTAAAGGCACAAAGAGGTTTAAGACATCTTTTCCCTGAAGGTAATTTTTCAGCCAAACGGCCTCTTCATATGAGATGAACTTGGTCAACATATTCTCATCGGCATTTATGATGGATGTCGTTCCCTGAACAGCGGCGACTGAAGGATCCTTAAAATACTCAGCAACCCTCAACAGCACATCTCGCTCGGGAACATTGTCCGCGTCGAAAACGGCTACTATATCGTTTCGCGCGTGCTTGAAACCGAAGTTTAAGGCTGAAGGCTTTCCCATGGATACTGAACGGTGGAAGAACCTGACACAATCATTGTGATTCTCAGCGAAATCTCTACATATTTCCGAACTGTCATCCATTGAAGCGTCCTCAACGATTATTATCTCCCTCTTACCTGGCGGATAGTCTAACTCTAGCAGTGCCTTGAGGAGCCTACCCACTACTCTATCCTCATCTTTAACGGGAACCACGATCGACACGCTTGGAAGAGTATCCCAATTTCCTCCTTCGATCTTGTGCTTGGAGTCCGAACGGTACATTCTTTTGACGCCCACAACAAGGATGGGTGTGTTATATAGGACCCAAGCATATAGAAAAGAGAGAGTGAGAATGGCAAAAAGACAAGCCAAATCCATCAAAGGTACCGACCCTGATTAGCTTTTGGATTCAGGTAAGGAAAGACCTTACCTCCCTCACCTACTTCCATTTTCATCTCCAAAGAATCTTCCACTACGAGATAGATGTATGAATTCCTTGAGAATAAAAGACTTATGCAAATGATAACCTAAATGGCGTGTAGACAACGTTTTGCCGTGGCTCTGATCCGACGGTTTCGTAAACCCCAATCAGTTGTGAAACCGAGAATGAGTGGGTACGGCATCAAGCTAGAAAGGTGAAGGGACCAATAGGGGTTCTGCTCTTTGCTCGATGTTGTGGAAAGATCTTGTTTTCCAGAGGATATTACAGATGTCTTGTGTCAAAACGTCAGAATCCAGTACGGTTGCTTTCACAGTCTTCATGATACTTTTTCCCACCCTTATTCTAACTGTCAACTGCGGCATCGTTCACTTGTGCTACCCGTCTATGCCGTTGACGGTTTAGTTGTGAGAAAAGGAACCGTCAGAAACTTAGGCTTCGAAAAAGCGAATTTTCAAAGGAGCTTGCCACAAACTTCAGGATTAATTGTAATCTGGCCTTTGACATTTCTCTTCGTTCCGGAAATCATGGGAGAGGCCCCGTTAACGGTTCAGTCCTTGTTTCTTGATGATTCGATTTTCTTTTATTCAGGTCTATTGGAAGAACTGTGTTTTAGAGGTTCGCTTGAAACCAGACTTGAGCGTCTATTTTCCGTTGGAAAGGCTTTGGTGATTCAAGCAGTCATATTTGGCTTATATCATTTGCCGCCAGTAGTCTCTGGAGATCCAAGATGGCTTGTCGTCGGAGGCCAGTTCAATCCGTTCATAGCCTTCATCTTAGGCGTGATCATGGGAATAATATACATCAAGACACGAAACCTCTTTGTGGATATAGGGCTTCACGGAAGCCTTCTCGAATTCTTCCTGCTCACTGGTATACTGCGTGCTTGAACACTAGCGCGCTTTTTTCATTGGGTCTTCTTCTATTCTGGGAAGAGGATGCCTAGAGACCATATGAGAACTATTCCGAAGACGAACAGACCAAATTGAATGATGGATTTTCCAATATTCTCTTCTTTTTGTATCTCAGGAATTAGTTCGGCGGCTGCGAGGTAAATGAAGCCTCCTGCCGTTAAAGACATGAGGAGACCAACTGAGTCCTCCAAGAAGTAATTGGAGATAAGGGTTCCAACAATAGCTGTCAAGGCGGACAAGAAGTTGAAGAGCAGAGCTTTGAATCGTGTAAAGCCACCGTAGACTAGGACTCCATAGTCTCCTATTTCTTGGGGGAGTTCGTGGAAGATTACGGCGACGGTGGTGGTTAATCCCACTGCAATGCTTATTAGAAAGCTGGCGGCAATCGTCATTCCGTCAATGAGGTTGTGGATAGCATCCCCGATCAGATTTAGATACACGAACTTCTTGATGGTCATCTTCTCCTCGACATGGGATTGATTGCCATGTACATGGCCGTGGTACCAATAGATGAATCGTTCGAGGAAGAAGAATCCGAGGAAACCTAGAGTGATGTAAAGAACAGTCGTTGATAGTTGTTCTTCGCCAAGGAATTCTATAGCTTCCAGTAGTAGATTCAGGTAAGCTGCGCCTAAGATTGAACCTGCTGAAAATGGGAGAATAGCAAATAGGATTCTGTCCAAAGTAGTCTCTTTCAAAGAGAGGGCAAGGACCCCAATCAGTGATAGGAGGCTAACTGCAGTAACGGCAAGGATCGCGTAGAGCATACTGGACAGTCGTCTCACCTCTTCTGTTACACCTTATATATGCGTGGTTAATCAAGTTAGTGGAAGACGCTTGAGGGATCTAGGTTCAATACTGACTGTGAAAAATCTATATCATAAGAGGAAGCGCTGATGGATGAACGCCACCAACCGCTTAGCGGCACAAAATACCTTGCAATAGCCTTAGGCATAACGATTTCTTTCTTCGTTGTTGAACTGGTCGGAGGTATTCTAACGAATAGTCTGGCCCTGTTCACGGACGCTTGGCACATGCTGAACGATGTTCTAGCCTTGGTTTTTGCCCTCGTAGCAGCATGGTTTGCGCAACGACCTATCACTGCGAAAAGAACCTATGGCTATTACCGTGCGGAGATTCTGGCTGCCTTTCTGAACGGAGTCTTCCTGTGGGCGGTTGTGGTTTACATCTTCTACGAGGCTCTTCTGCGGTTTCAGCAGCCAGCCCAGGTCCAGAGTCTAAGCATGCTGATAATTGCTGTCTTAGGCCTAATTGCTAATGGCTTGTCTGCGGTTGTCCTTTCAAGGTCAAGGGATGAAAGTCTAAACATTAGGGGAGCCTTTCTCCACGTTGTTGCCGACACCCTAGGATCGCTGGGGGCGATATCCGCCGGGCTAATAATGTTCTTCACGGGGTGGTACCAAGCGGATCCGTTGATCAGCATGATGATAGGCGTGTTGATCTTCTACAATTCCGGGAAACTTATTCGAGACTCGCTGAATGTTCTCCTTGAAGGAGCGCCGGCCCATATCGATGTAAGTAAGATGGAGCGCAGAATAGTTGAGGTGAAGGGCGTGAAAGGAGTTCATGATCTTCACGTATGGTGTATGACCCCAACGAAGATGTGCTGTATGAGCAGCCACGTAGTTGTGGAGGAGGGTACAGATAAGAAAGCTCTAACGTCGACTCTGATCCACATTCTGGAAGAGGAATTTGGGATCGACCACACCACCATTCAACTTGAAGATGAAGGTTACCCAAAATCGCCTGGCGAACACTGAGGACTTGGCATCAGAATGGGAAAGATTGTCAGTTCTACTTGGTAGCTGACCATATCGGCGGCGTACAGGGAGAAACTGGACTTGGGAGAGGAGGTAGCTCTGATCCTCAAAGATGACTACTTTATAGTTTGCAGGACGACAACGGCTGAAGAGTCTAAGATGGCTTCAAAAAGGCTGGCTGAAGAGATATCGAGAACAAAGGAGAAGCCGATAGGCTTTAAGAAGCTTATGAAGCTGGGAAAAAGGTAAGATGATATTCGTTGACGCCATGATCTGGGTCTACAACTGTGATGCCGAGGCTCCGGAATACAGGAACGTAAATTCATGGTTGGAAGGGAAAGACGGAAAAGGAGTCATAGATTCAGAAGAGATGCTTACCAACACGGTGGTAGTCATGGAGGTTATTCATAACCTTCGAAGGAGGGCGCAGCTGCCGCCTGAACTTGTCTACGACTACGTTTTGAAGATGATTGTGCTAAAGAACTTGGCCGCTGAGCCGCTGGACAGGAACTTACTCCACGCCGGCATACACATGTTCGAGAGATGCTATGAATACGGTATCGGAGGCAGAGACGCAGCAATATTGGCTACTATGCTAAGGCGAGACGTGAACACAATCGCCACTCACGACAAGAATGTGCTACGAATGAGCCATTTCCACAGAATAGATCCGACTCACCATGCATATCAACAGAGCCAATTCGAGGCTCAGAAACAGTGAGAAAGTTTAAGAATGACAACGCTTAGCTGAAAGAGGGCTACCCGTGGACGTTGGCAAGTCTGATAGGATTAGGGTGTACCTGAGTGATGCAGATTCCTTCATTAAGGAGGCTGAGGCCGAGCTGAACAAGGGTATACAAGAGAACAACAGCTACCTCATTAGGGACTCGGCGGAGAAGATGTGGAACGCTGTTATTCAAGCAACAAACGCCACCGTACTCTACTGTTTGGACAAGGCGCCCAGTAGCCACTTTGAGAGGAGGAAGCTGCTAAGCGTACTTGAGGAAAAGATGCCAGAGATGGAGAATCTGGGTCTCAGGGATAGATACGCGGCCAGGGAGCGAAACCTCCATGAACTGGTCTTCTATGAAGGAATAATAGATATGGACGAGATAAGGAAGGAACTGGGAAAAGTGAAAAGGTACGTGTTTGATGCAGTATCGCTAATCGTTTTGAAAGATCTTTAAGTTCTCAGAAAAATGGCGCATAGGCCCGGCCGCTTTTAAGCGTAATCTAACGCAGGTGGTATCTGAGGTTCTCATTTTCTTGTGACTCCTTCAGGTACTGGGTTTTCGAGGATGAGGCTTCGCTCCTTGTAGAGGCTCGTGATGTGGTTGTCGTTGCCTACGATCAAAGATATCCCGTTAGTTTCTGCGGACGCTGCCAGGTTTGCGTCAAAGGGCCTGACCTAGTGGACCTTGGCGATCTCGCGCTTTTCCGACAGTGTCAACTGTCATGGATAGAAATCTATTCTTATGGTTCAGGTTAATGCATCAAGCTTAGGCGAAGCTTCCCTTTCCACAGAGTAGTCTTCTACTAATGCATGATATACTTTTAACAGGCTTAGAGTCGCCATTGCAGCGCTCATTCTTCCGTGGATTGCGTTCTGCAGTAGCGGCCAAAAGTATAGGTGAGCATCGTGTCTAGGGAAGAGAGCGTATGAAAGTATGGCTGCATTGAGAATTATCATCGGGTCCAAGCCTTCTCCCGCGAAAAGGCTCTATTGTGGGCTTCCGGGTCACCGGTTTCATAGGGCATGCATGCATATGCTTCTGAAGATATAAGTTTACTTGGTTAGGATGGAAAATTTGTGTGTGTTTTTTCTTGTTGTGTGTAGAGAGAGTATGCATTTGAGCGGGGGAGAGAATGGGAAAGAGACGAACCACCAAAACGAACTTCACAAAGCATTAAATCTGTGAAATAGAAGAGATTTTGTTCATGGTATACCAACCGCGGACAAGGGCAGCCCGAAACTCTGGCAGACGACGTGATATACCTAGACGTGAAAAGGCTAAAGCCAAAGCTGCAGGAAAGAAACACCGATCAAGTCGCAGCTACGTATCGGAGGAGAAGCACGTTCCGACTTCCGAAGAAGTTGTGAAAAGTGCTCTCAACAGTCTGCGTATTGTGGGAAACCAGAGGTTTGGCCTTCCCCCGTTCTATGAGCACTTCGACCGTTGGCTGGCTAACTTAGGAGACGTTTTATCCGAGTTTGAGTCTAGTCCCGCAATAGGCGTAGATGACGAATTCGTGAAGCAGCATTCACAAATACTCTCAAATGCTAGACTTCAGCTTGAGGAAAGACGGCGCGAGGAGGTTTCTCGTGATGAGGCTATCAAAAGTCTTTCGGAAAATAGGATTCTTCTTGAACGAATAGAAGAAGAACATGCTACTAGGATGAAGGAGATCGAGGGGCGGAAAGATAGTGAAATCAAAGGTCTTACAAGCAATGTTGAGGTTCTCAGGGAGGAACTGGATCGCATAGCTCGAATCAAAACGGGCATTTTCAGAGCCGTCTCGAAGAAGTCTAGGGCGCAGAAAGAGGCGGAAGCAACTCAGAGACTGAAGACTGCAGAAGGGGATCTCAGATTAGCCGTAAGGCGTTTCACTGATGAACAAGAGCGGTTACGAGACGAATACGAGAGAAGGAAGCAGCCCGTCATCGAGCAGATACGAGATCTCCAGAAAAGGAT
>Ga0315314_1001255_pt1 | contig 23498 bp, 18 predicted proteins | sample TDP9_MG_FD_203631 | JGI IMG/M metagenome (GOLD analysis project Ga0315314, IMG submission 203631) | Freshwater sediment microbial communities from Lake Towuti, South Sulawesi, Indonesia - TDP9 | ecosystem: Environmental > Aquatic > Freshwater > Lake > Sediment | place: Indonesia: South Sulawesi... | reverse complement strand
CTATCCTCTCAACTCCAAGCTCGTCTAAGAGACGGGCTATATGGACAGTATGGTCTGAGGACACGGCTACACCCGGCATCTGCACGCCGTCTCTAAGGGTTGTGTCATCGATTATAGGCTCTACTTTCAGGGGCAATCCCTCAGAGCATAGATGAAACCTACCGCTTTTTTCAGTGCTCACGTTCATTTTCCATCGCTTACTCGTGAATGAAATGGCATTTATCATTAAGCATATGATGTTTCCTTGCCCTCATGGCGGGGTTAAAGTTACAGGATAGAAGATGGAGATAAGAGTCTCGGTGTGAACCACGTTTGGATGCTGCTCGATCATCTCATAGATGATCTTCTTGAGCTCTTTGAGGCTTTTCGCCTCAACCACCACCACAGCGTCGAACCTCCCCAGGACAGAGTTTGCCATGGTCACGCCCTTGATGCGCCTTGACCTAACTATCTCCTGGGAAGTGCCAGGTTTCATGGTGACCATTACGAAGGCTCTTAAGGTCTTCTCACGGAGATTCCTCGTTGAGGACAACCATGTCACTTCCATTTTATGACAGGGTTAAAGACGTCTCGGTGTGAACGATATTCGGTTGTTTCTCCACCACCTTGTAGACAATCTCATGTATTTTTTCGATGTCAGGCGTCTCTATGACGACTATGGCGTCGAACCTGCCGTAAACGGAATCCGCGTGTATGACCTCCTTAACTCGGCGCCTTATTTCTTCAACGACTTCCTCGGAGGTTCCAGGCTTCGTCTCAATCATTATGTACGCTTTCACCGTTTCTCACCACCTTCCGATTTTATTCAATAATCGAGATACTTCATGATTTCCCAGGGAGTGACGTAGAGGCAGTACTGGTTCCAGTCGTTTGTCTTGTACTCTATGAAGGCGTCGAATATATGGCTTCCGAGGGTTCTCTGGATCAACCCATCGCTTTTCATCTCCTCTAGTGCATCCCTCAGCGTTGTTGGAAGCTCCTTAATGCCCAGGGCAAGCCTCCGCTCGGGGGTTAGCCCATAAACGTCCTCATCCACAGGGTCCCCTGGGTCAACCTTCTTCTTCACACCGTCGAGACCCGCCATGAGAATGCACGAAAAGGCTAGGTATGGGTTACAGGAGGGGTCAACAGCGCGAAACTCCACACGCTTACTTGAGGAAAAACTAGGCCCTTTGTAGTAAACAGGGATTCGTGCCAAGGCTGATCTGTTGCGGCGCGACCATAATACGTAGATTGGGGCCTCAAAGCCGGGTACAAGCCGTTTGTAGGAGTTCACGGTTGGACAACATATGGCGGTAATGGCTCTCGCATGCTCCAATAGCCCTCCCACAAAGTATCTGCCTGTCTGACTCAGCTCAGCGTACTCGTCACCCTCATCGTACATAGCGTTTTTCCCATCTTTCCATATGGAAGTGTGGACGTGCATCCCGCTGGCGTTGTCCAAGTAAACTGGTTTAGGCATGAAGGTGGCTATCAGTCCATGCTTCTTCGCCACGTTTTTGGCCACAAACTTATAGTATATGGTCCTATCAGCGGTTTCTATTAGACTGCCCTGCTTAAAGTCGATTTCCAGCTGGCCCGCCGTGGCTACCTCATGATGGTGCTTGTCAATCTCAAAACCAAAGTTCTCCTCAAGAACGGAAGCGACTTCATTGCGATAGTCTATCGTCCTGTCCTCTGGTGGAGGCTTCAAATATGCTTCTTTAGGTCTCACAGTAAAGCCTCCCGGCTCGATTTCCGGTGACTGAGGCATAACCCTCGGTGCACCCCAAGAGTCTCCAGCGCCTCCCTTCGGGCTGACCCAAAGGTCCCAAACCAGTTTCGTCGGGTCGATGGACGTGAAGACAAAGTACTCCAGTTCGGGGCCAAACTGACTAGAATAACCCATCGCCTCAGCTGTTTTGACGGCTCTCTTCGCAACGTAGCCCCTAGGATCAACCTCGGAAGGTTCTTTACCCCCGTAGGCCTCGTACACGTCTCCTAGGACAATGGCGCTCTTCTGGTTTATGTCGCTTGTCCACGGTATAATTGCCAAGGTCTCTGGATCTGGCATGAGGATCATGTCGGATTCTTCGATGGTCTTAAAGCCTCGGATGGATGAGCCGTCGAAGCCGAGTCCATCGGTTAAAGCAGAGCCCTCAGTATACAGTTTTGCAGGTATGACTATGTCCTGCATTAGCCCTCGTATGTCCACGAAGGCGGAATGCACCCAACGAACATCGTGTTTCTTTAATAACTCCACAGCCCTTTCCATGCGATTCATCTTCCGTTCAATAAACTACCGAAACATTGCGTATTTGTATATAAATTTTTCGATTAAATAAAAAAATGTTTATAAAAATGAACGGGGTAGAAGCAGGGGCTGATTCATAACAGGTTGAGGCATTCGGTTAACGTGGAGCCTTGGCATGGCAAAGATGGGCATCGGTCTTGCGCCGCTTAACGTAACATAAAATTTATAAGAAAGATATATGGCATACGGTTACCGATTGCCAATATTGGCTGGGTGATCACCATGTGTGGGATAGCTGGCATCTCCCTCTCTGAAGAGGCTCATGTAGGAAAGTTGTTGATTGATATGATGAGTGCCCTTCAGCATAGGGGGACGGATTCCGCGGGTGTAGCCATCTACGGCAAGGCTTCTTCCAGTGAGGATGAGTACGTACTACGTATGTTCTCGCAGGATGTCATAGGTGCTGCGAGCAAGATTTCTACGGCCATAGCCGAGGCTGGTGGAGATATAAGAAGCATCCATCTAAACCCAGTCAACGGCTACGGGTTCGACAAATATTTAATCAAGGTTAAAAAAAGCGACCTAAAGCGGGCAGTTACTAGTGTGAATTCGACGCATGTGGCCAGAGTGCTTAGCGTCGGAAGATTCATGGAAATTATAAAAGATGTCTGCGCCGTGGATGAATTGGATGAAAGGTTTGAGATATCTCGTTTAAACGGTACTCATGGAATAGGACACGTGCGTTTCTCAACAGAAAGCCAAGTAGACCTCCTCCACGCTCACCCTTTCCAGACCTTCGACTACCCAGATGTCGCCGTTGTTCACAACGGACAGATCACAAACTACTACAAAATTAGAGGAAAATTAGAAAGGAAGGGACGCTTATTTGAGACGGAGAACGATTCTGAGCTCATAGTGCATTACCTGGCCGAAAAGCTTGAGAATGGTTTCAGCCTTGAAACGGCCTTGGAGGAATCGGTGAAGGACCTCGACGGACCCTTCTCTTACATAATTTCAACCCCGAACGCCCTAGGCGCTGCCAGAGACAAGCTTGGACTGAGGCCCGCCCTCGTGCTGGAGGGAGACAGGGTTTTCGCTATCGCCTCTGAAGAGGTTGCCCTAAGGATCTTCGAAGACAAAGGAGTCATTCGAAATCTAAAGCCGGGAGAAACAACAACATGGCGGAGAAAATAGACGCTAAGCATCTGGACATCCGCAGGCTAAACAATGAATTGAAAACTCTATCCAAGCGTACTGAGAGGATTGTGATTGAAAATCCCGGCGCGAAACACTATATAGCCGCCGGTTTATCCCAAAATGTGGAGGTTGAGGTTAACGGCCCGGCTGGGTACTTCCTTGGAACAATGATTGATGGACCGAAGATAAGGGTTCGTGGCAACGTCGGGTGGTTCGCAGGGGACAATATGACCTTTGGCGAGATCGTCATCGATGGCCAGGCTGGCAACGGGCCTGGTCAGGGGCTCTATGGTGGCGTTGTGGCGATCAGGGGCGACGCTGGCGAGCGTGCAGGGGCCCTGATTAAACAGGGAACGATCATCGTTGGCGGAAACACCAGCATAATGGCTGGCCTCTACATGATGGGTGGGGAGATTATAGCCCTTGGCGATCTCGGAGACTATGCCGGCGAATCAATAATAGGCGGACAAATACTTTTTGCGGGGGACGTATCCAGCCTCGGAAAAAACGCCAAAATGACGAAAGCCACAGAAAGCGAAGAGGAAAAGACGCTACGATTGCTAGAGAGATACTGTTTTGAGGCTTCAGGCTTCACCTTCAGGAAAATAATACCGAGGGAAAACAGACCGTTTTACAACACGACAACGGAAAGGAAGGCATCTATAAGGAGAACCCATCCCTGTTATCGGGTTATGCTAGATCAGGCCCTCTGCACAAGGTGCAACGTGTGCGTGGGACTATGTCCACAAGGAGTTTTCAAGGTTGTCAATGATCGTGTGACGTCATTTAATGAAGGCGAATGCGTATGTTGTGAGACGTGCGTAGAATACTGCCCAACCAGAGCAATAAAAATCCTTCCCAGCCCGTCGTATCCTGTCACCTGGGGCAACCGCGTAATAGACGAAATCCAACGCAAAGCAAATCTTGGGCACCATCTAGTGAGGGGTATGGGAGCCAAAAGAAGTTTCCCGCACTTCGACGACCTGGTTATACTCTGTGCCCAAACCTCGCGGCCGCCCATCGACCATTACAGAGAGCCCTGTAACACAGAAACCATTTTGGGAGGAAGGTTCGCGGAAAAACCTCTGAAGCTTGAGGCTCCCATAATGATAGGAGCCTTATCTTTCGGCGCCATAAGCAAGGAAGCTAAGATAGCCATAGCCAAGGGAGCCTCAACTGTGGGGATTCCCGTCAACACCGGTGAGGGTGGCATGTTGCCCGAGGAGAGGGAAAATGCAGTTATCCTCGTAGCCCAGTATGCCTCTGGAAGGTTTGGTGTGTCTACTCACTATCTTCAAGCAGCGGACGCTGTGGAGATAAAGATAGGTCAAGGGGCTAAGTCGGGGCAGGGCGGACTCCTACTCGGAGAAAAAGTGACCGAAGGAATAGCGGCTGTTAGAAAGATCCCTCTAGGCACCGACGCCGTGAGCCCAGCGCGTCACCTAGACATCGTGGGACCAGAAGACCTGAAGATGAAAATAGAACAGCTCAGAGAGATCACCGACTGGAAAGTCCCCATCATAGTGAAGTATTCAGCAGGAAGGGTCTCCGACGATGTTAAAATAGCCGCCAAGGCAGGAGCCGACATGATCGTGGTGGATGGTAAACAGGCTGGCACCGGCGCAGCCCCGGAGATCGTTCTTGAACACGCTGGATTACCCACGCTCCCAGCCCTGGTGGAGGCTGATAGAGCTTTGAGGGAGATAGGCCTCAAAGATGATGTTGACCTAGTTATCTCCGGTGGAATAAGAAACGGTGCAGACATAGCTAAGGCTCTGGCCTTAGGCGCCGACGCCGTGGCCATGTCCACCTCTGTCCTTATAGCCATGGGGTGTCAAGCTTGCGGACTGTGCAGCACCGGGCGATGTCCAAGGGGTATTGCCACCCAAGACCCCGATTTGAGGAGGCGGCTAAAGGTTGAGGAAGCCTCGACGAGGGTGGAAAACTATCTGAAGGCGACTATTGAGGAGCTGGAGATGCTCGCACAGCTCGCTGGGAAAACGGACGTCAAAAACTTTGAGGCCGAAGATCTGAGGGCCCTAAACGTAGACGCAGCTTCCATAACAGGGGTCAAACTGGCTGGTAGAGGGTAGTTATTTTACCGGCTCAACAGCGCTCAGCATTTTCTGGTTTGACTAGTGTCTACAAAGGGCATGGATCAACGATTATCAAAGCTTAAGAAGGTTTTTTACTTATTCCTCCGGGGTCTCGGCGCGTATCATGTCTCCTGAGTTCAGATGTGCCCGCTCTCTGAATAACGGCTACGTTGACGTTAAATCCACGTAAAGTAGCTCTCAACATAGGTAGAATTTATATATTCAATGTGATAAAGCTGTTCATCTGAAATGGGAGGTTTATAAGTTGAGTGAGAAAAAACCGATATGGATTGCTAGAGACTACGTGAAGTGCAGCGGCTGCAGGCTATGCGAGATAGCTTGTTCCATCTTCCACGAGAAGAAAATATGGCCTGAGGCTTCCACGATACGCGTCTTCATGCTTGTCCCTGGAGCCGAGATCCCCCACTTTTGCACTCAATGCCAAGACTACCCATGCGTCGTATCCTGTCCGCTCAACGCCCTCACGGTAAGCGAAGAAACGGGAGCCGTTTTGGTTGACAGGGAAAAGTGCACGGCCTGCGGAATATGCATCGACGCTTGTCCGGGCAGAGTCCCCCACATGCATCCAACCGAAAACTATGTCTTGATATGCGACCTGTGCGGAGGAGACCCCAAGTGTGTTAAGGCATGCCACGAAGCCGGATACGATTGTTTGTGGGTTACGGATAGACTAAAAACCAACACGTACAAGCTCTATGCCAAGAGGCCGGAGGAGGCGACCCGAAATCTGGCTATCAACCTCTTCGGCGAGAGAGGAAAGGAGTTGATCTAGATGCGTGGTTACGCCGGAAAGTTCTTAGAGGTCGACCTTTCAGAGAGAAAGACGAAGGACGTAACGTTCGACGAGGAGGTTCTAAGGCAGTACATCGGCGGAAGGGGCTTAGCTGCAAAAATCCTCTGGGATCGACTCGGCGACGAGTGGGAGACGATCGATCCCCTCGGACCCGAGAACATACTCCTCGCCCTAACAGGGCCCCTAACAGGATTCTACCCCGGAAGCAGAATATGCATCTCGGGAAAGTCGCCGCTAACCAATGGCATAGTGGGCTCAACGGTGGGCGGAGAGTTTCCGATAGACCTCAAGTGTGCGGGGTACGACGGCGTCATAGTAACGGGAAAAGCCGCTAAGCCAGTCTACCTATTCATCACCGACTCAAAGGCCGAGATAAAGGATGCGAGCCGCCTATGGGGTAAAGACGGAAAGGAAACCCTGAAGCTGTTAAACAAGGAAGGAATAAAGGAGCTGGAGAAAATAAACCCAAAATTTGGGGAGTGGAGACAGCCTGAAGCCATCTACATAGGTCCAGCCGGAGAAAACAAGGTCAGAGCCGCCGCGGTAAACGCCAAGTGGACTCATGGAGCTGGATACGGAGGCTACGGCGCTGTCATGGGGTCAAAGAACCTCAAAGCTATGGTTGCCAAGGGAACGGGACCGCTTCCCGAGGTAGCGGATTTGGAGAGGGCGTTAGAACTGATAGACAAAATCTTAGCAGAGAACAAGGTGAACAACGTGGTGACGAAACGTTGGGGAACGGGTGTCGCTGGCTACAGTGTCGGCGCCGACACCAGCTCGGAACCTATTAGAAACTGGCAGGATGAGTGGCACGACGAGAAGAGCTTCGGGGTAGACAAGTTTGAGGAGAGAGTCTGGGTAAAGCGTTACTGGGCCGACTTCGGGTGCTCGCTGTCGTGCCTTAAGGTTGCGACTCCCAAGACTGGTCCGTTTAAGGGGGCGATAACCGACAACCCCGACTATGAAAACCAAGCGTACGTTGGAACAAACCTCGCCCTCTTCACCCCGGAGGAGAACGTCTACATGATGTCCCTTCTAGACGAGCAGGGACTATGCGGCATACAGGGCGGGAACCTCCTCGGCTTCGCGGGCGAGCTGTACCAGAGAGGCATCCTAACGAAGGAAGACCTGGGTGGAATAGACCTCAAGTGGGGAGACGCAAGGGCTTTTGCGGCCCTAACGAAGAAAATAGCCAAAAGAGAAGGTATCGGAGACGTCCTCGCCGAGGGAACGTACCGAGCCGCGCTCAAGATAAGCAAGATGAAGGGAGTCGACGTGGTGAAATACGCCGTCGTGGAGAAAGGCATGGCCATAGGCGCCCACGGCATCAGGAGCGGACTAGACTACCCTGAAAAAATATCCTATGCTTGCTCTGTTCAGGCCGGAGATCACACGTCGACCGCTTACCCGGAGCTCACACACGACAACAGCGAGCTATTTACGATACTTCACGACTCTGGGGTCTACTGCTGGTTTAACTTCTTCGGTGTGCCTAAGGAATACCTGTGGGGCCTCTGTGAGGCGGTTACAGGCTGGAAGGTTGGACCGGAAGAATGGTTCAAGACCAATGCCCGCAGAATCCTCCACATCCAGAGGGCAGCGCTACTGCTGGGTGGACCAGACCTGAAGTGGAACCCGAAGATACACGACGACAACCCACCGAGGTTCTATGAACCGTTGCCAAGCGGGCCCCACGCAGGTAAAAAGGCTGACAAAGGCATCGTTGAGAAGGACAAAATGGCGTACTATAAAAACGTCGGCTGGGACGAAAACGGAATACCGAGAGAGGAGGAGCTGAAGAGACTCGGCCTACAGGGAGTTGCCAGAAAACTCAAGAAACTGCGGTTCTAAAGGCAAAGCCAAGAAGCCGATGAACGCTGAAGCTTCCTAAAAACATTAAGCCACCCCTTTTTCTTCTACCCTCTTTTTGTGAATCAACCAGATTTAGACGTGATAACTACAAAGGGGTTAAATGAGAAATAATGAAGTGTAGGGTAGACGCCCCTTAAGTCTTCCTCAACGTGCTCCTAACCTCTATCAAAACTGAATCCTTAAAAACTGTTTTTAGGTTTTGCGAGGTCTATTCAAGAATTGCCGGAGAAAAGCATCTAGCCTCCATAGGAGAAGGCAGAATACTGCTACCCGCCGAAGCTAGAAAAATCGTTAAAGCGCACAGGTTTGAGCTGAAGGTCGAAAAGGGACGCATAGAACTGTTGCCCCTACCCGATCCCACAAGCGTGAAGAGAAAATACAAGGACATTACCAAGATGAAATGGGAGGATCTGGAAGAGAAGGCAGAACAATTAGTAGCGGAAGGAAGAAGATGAGCGGCCTACCTCCAAAGGTCCTTGTCGACGCAGATGCCTTCTTCTCCTACCTGAAGGGCGACAGCCTTTCGAGTTATTCCCAAGAATCTGTTCTCTGCTGACTCCATGGGTGTTGCGCAACGACATCCTTGTTGAGTTCTACGCCAAGCCCCGGACTGGTCGGCGGAATGATGAAGCCTTTCTCATACTTCGGCGGATCTTTTACGACCTCCCACATTACCGGTCGTCCTATAGGCCATTCCTGAATGAGGAAGTTCGGGCAACACACGTCTAGCTGTATGGCGGCCATTCCAGCAACCGGTCCATAGGGCATATGCGGAGCGATGGTCGCATAGCGGGCTTCAGCCATGGCTGCAATCTTCTTGCTTTCAAGGAGCCCACCGCAATGAATTACATCTAGCTGAAGGACAGAAGCCGCGTCCATCTCTAGGAGGTCGAAGAAATCGAACTTCGTAAACAGCCTCTCACCCGTGGCGATGGGAATCGTCGTGGCTCTGGCCACTCTTGCCAATGCACCGATGTTCTCAGGGGGTACGGGCTCCTCCAAGAACAGAGGATCATATTTCTCGAGTCGTTTCGCCAGTCTGATGACGCTCGCAGCGTCGAGCTTGCCATGAGTCTCGACTAGAATATCCGCCTCATCTCCCACAGCGTCCCGGACAGCCTTGACGCAATCCTCGGTGTAGCGAAGCCGTTTGAGAGAGATTGGCCTCGGGTTCGGGTAGGTTGGCCCCAGAGTGTCCCATTTCAGTCCAGTAAAACCTCGTTCGACAGCCTCCACAGCTCTCTTTGCGTATACCTCGGGTTTTGGAAGGGTCGGCAGGTCATCTAGGGGTATTAGACTCTCGTCGCCTATGTGAGTGTACACCCGTATCTTGTCTCTGACGCGTCCACCCATCAGGTTATAGATCGGTTGTTTGAGGGCTTTGCCGATGATGTCCCAGCATGCCACCTCGATGGCGCTCATCGGAGCGTTCATGAGGATTCCGGGGTGGTGAAAGTCATGTGTTAGCGCGTACATCCTCTGCCATATTTTCTCTATGTCAAAGGGGCTTTCGCCCACTACCCACTGCTTAAGTTCACTTATGTGTTGCACCAAAGTCAAGTCTCTTCCACCGTAGGAGACCGACGCTTCGCCGATGCCCTCTACGCCTTCGTCTGTAATCACCTTAACGAAGATCCAACCCCCTCTTCCTGGGGAGGGACTCATCATGAGTGTTTGGACATCCGTTATCTTCAAATCCAAAACCTCCACGTAATATGTGAGTTCGGGATCTATTTATGCGTTCGATTGCCGTTTTGACTTATCGCCAGGATTGGAGGGCGTACAACCGTTTAGTTGACAGGTTTTCAAGGTGTTAAGACAGGAGAGGTGTGGCTGAGCAACCAAAGCTTCTTGCCGGTTCCCTTTTCCTCAGTGCGAACCTAAAAATGAAGAAAAATTATGGGGTGAAAACTCAAGACGTTTTCTCTTGGAACGAAAGAGACGCTATAGTGTGTGGGCTTTCGCATCCACCGTCGGGGCTATTTCCCCGCACCTGAGGACTCCGATCTTGGCGTTCTTCCCTTGGCTTTTAATCGCCATCTCTATGGCTTCTTGAAGCATGTCGGCTGGTCTGAACCCCAGCGCCTCCTTGTCGCTCTCCGTCAGCCCATCAGAGTAGCATATCACCTCGGCGCGCTCCAGAATTTGGGCATGGATGAGGAGAGCGCCCATGGCTATTAGATCCTCAACTTCCCCCTTGAGAGCAGCCTCAAGGTTTTCGTCGTAGCCTATCGTTCCCCTCTCTCTAACCGTTGGATGCATGGGAGAGATCCTCTCTGGACAGGGAGTGATGAGGACTATGGTTCCACGCGGCTTAACCAGAGCGTGGGCGTAGCAAGCGGACTTGTGGGCTTGCCAGTAGTCGATGTCCGCAGGGTAGCTCGAGACAACGACTACGTCGGCATAGCTGGGAACTCTTGGACAATAAATCTTCCTAGCGGCTTTAACGCCTTCCCCGAAGGCTTGGATGGGATGTCCGGCTACAATTCGAGAAACCTCTTCTCGGGAGTTCAGCACAGTGTTTACTATGAAGCTGAGTCCCGACCGCAGAGCAACGGCGTCTATTTCCTTCCTCACAGCGTTGTCTAGCGTTCCCGCTACTTCGCTGATGGGTCTGAACCTTCCGGCCATGAAGTGGGTTCTCGCCGTGGTTTCTTCTCCGCAGACGCCCGGTTGGATTATCTTTCCTCCTCCACCCCAGCCAGAATAGCAGTGGGGAACGATGTTTCCAACTCCTATGACGAAGTTGGCCTCATGAACGCGCTTATTCAAGCTTATCGGAGTGCCGGATTCCGTCTCGCCCAAGTCCACTAGGCTTTCGGGGTTCCTCCAATCGCTGTTTATCACCGGCACTCTATCCACCGTTTCCTCGCCAAACCTCTCACGAATCTCTCCCTCGCTCATCATCCGATGCGTTCCGAGAGCCACTACTATCTCGATATTTCTGTCCGGGACTCCTACGGCGTTTAGTTCATCCAGCAGAACCGGAAGTAGGATTTTTTGGGGGGTGGGTCGGGTGACATCGTCAGCCAAAACAACCACCCGATCCTTTGGATGCACAATTTTTGATAGGGGTGGTGTTCCGATGGGATTTTTTAATGCGTTCCTGATTTCCTCCGAAGGTTCTCTCAGCGCCGGCGCTTCCATTCTGTCAGCTAGAAAGCAAAAATTCCTTTCTTGAATCTCCAAACTCACGGATTTCTCTTTTCCATACGGAAGTAAGACCCTCACCCGATCACCATCTTAAAGTTGAAAACACTAGTTATTAAAGGTAAGTGCAAGATTCTTCGGTCAAAACTCCGGATGACAACAACAAAATCTAAGCTGGTGAATGCCTTTTCCGAGAATTAAGTTCGTACCATTGCAGTTTTCATCTGCGCTCCGAACACTACGCGCATTGATCTAACGCTAATATTAAAAAGGTACATATATAGCGTTGTATCTGCCAATGGTTACCTTGGGGAGGAAGCATTTTGACCTTACCCTGCTATGGGCCTGTAACAGAGGCTGTTGTGGGAGAACTTGTGTCAATAGTTGGCTCGGAAAACGTTTCATCGAAGCCGGAGGACCTCATATGCGCATCCTATGATTCATCTCTGTTAAGATATCGACCCGATGTCGTCGTTTTTCCTCGAACAAGCGAGCATGTCGCTGCCATTCTAAGGTTGGCGAATGAAAAAAGGATTCCTGTGACGCCGAGAGGAGCAGGCACCGGAGCATCAGGGGGCGCCCTACCGGTTAAGGGCGGAATCTGCCTAAGCATGTTTACAATGAATAGGATCGTGTCCTTTGATCCGGAAAACCTGACGGTTGTGGTGGAGCCCGGCGTCGTCTGCGACATGCTTAACGAGTTCTTGGAGAAACGCGGCTTCTTTTTCCCACCCGACCCGTCGAGCAGCGCCGGCTGCACGTTGGGTGGAATGGTTAACACAAACGCCGCGGGAAACCGGGCGATAAAGTACGGCACGACTAAAGACCATGTTTTGTGGCTCGAGGTTATTCTGCCAACCGGCGACGTGATAGTCACCGGCTCGACGACGTTGAAGTCTGTTTCCGGCTTCGACCTCACCAGGTTGATGGTTGGCTCCGAAGGCTCGCTCGGCGTGGTCACAAAGATAGGGCTCAGAGTCACGCCGCTTCCAGAGGCTCACGCCACGTCATTATACGTTTTCAAGACGATTGAAGAGGCTGTTAAGACCGCTGTCCAGATTCGAAAAAGGGGAATCGTCCCGGGCATGCTGGAGTTCATGGACGCCACAACCGCTGAGGTCTCGTTTGACTATACGAAGCTATCAGCGCCGGTGGGCTACGTCGTGCTGGTTGATTGCGACGGCTATAGGGAGACCGTGGAAAGAGAGGCGGCGCTTGTCGACGAGATCGTGAATAGGGAGAAGCCGATTTTTGCCGAGAAGGCGCCAGATGCGTCCACGAGGGATAGATTTGTCACCGCTCGGAAGTCGGCTTTCCCAGCACTGGCACGGCTAAGACCAACAACCTGCTTGGAGGACATCTCGGTTCCCGTTACCAGAATCCCAGAGGCTTGTGCGGAGATCCAAGTCATCCCAAAGCGGTTGGCGGTTCCAGGCTTCGACCTCGGACTTTTCGGCCACATCGGAGACGGAAACCTCCATCCGACTTTCATCTTTGATGAGAGGGAGAAGCCTCAAAGAGACGCCTTCTTTCAAGCTTTGGACATTCTCTACAAAGAGGTTGCCCTCCCCCTCGGGGGAAGCGTCACGGGCGAGCACGGGATCGGCTTGCTGAGGGCGCCCTACATGGAGTTGGAGCACGGGGCTAGAGCCACAGGAATCATGCGGGAGATCAAAAAGTCCTTCGACCCAAACATGATTCTCAATCCTTACAAGGGCAAAGGCGGCCCCTGGCCGATAGAATGATGGGCGGATGACGACGAATGGAGAAGGAACAGTTAAAACTGAGCTCATTAAAGGACTACTACGACGACATTTTCAAGTGCATGAGGTGTGGATGGTGCCGTGCCCTCTGCCCAACCCACGACTTCCTCAACCGAGAGGCAAACGCGCCTCGAGGCAAGATACAGATTCTCAGAGCGCTCCTCGACGGTGACCTTACCGAAATTTCTGATTATGCCGTTGAGCGGCTCTTTTTCTGCACAACGTGCGCCTACTGCCTGTGGAGATGCCCTTCTGGCGTCAGGACGACGGACGTGATAGAAGCGGCAAGGGCAGCCTTCGTCAGCCTCGGTTGCGCCACGCCATCGATCCACAGGCGTATACTAGAAAGCATTGAAAATTTTGGAAACCCCTTCGGCGAGTCTCGAGAGGAAAGGATGCGATGGCTACCAGCGAACATCAGCCTCCCCAAAAAGGCGCCTATCCTCTACTGGGCTGGGTGCATGGCCTCGTACAGAGTCACGGAAACCGCGATCGCAACCGTGAATATCTTGAAGGCATCAGGCGTAGACTTCACAGCCCTCGGGTCTGAGGAAGGCGAGTGCGGATCCGTGCTCATTAGAACTGGACACTGGAACGCCGTCGAAGATCTCGCCCACGAAAACGAGAGGTTATTCAAGGACACGGGGGCTAAAATCCTCGTCACCTCTTGTGCGGGCTGCTACCGAACGTTTTCTCACGATTATCCTAAGAGGTTTGGCGTTGACTTACATGGAGAGCTCGGTATGGAAATACTCCATTCATCACAATTCTTTGAGCACCTTGTGAGGGAAGGGAAGCTTACGCTGGGAGAGCTCAAGATGAGGGTGGCATACCACGATCCGTGTCACCTCGGGAGACATTCCGGCGTGTATGACGCACCGAGAAACCTGCTTAGGGCAATGCCTGGTATCGCTCTAGAGGAGATACCGTCGAGAAATTTGTCCCTCTCCTCCTGCTGTGGTGCGGGTGGAGGGTTCAGATCGGCGTTCCGTGACTTTGCCGTGAAGCAAGCCGCTAGAAGGATCGAGCAGGCGCAACAAGCTAAGGTGGATGCTATCGTAACGGCTTGCCCCTTCTGCGTCGAAAACCTTAATGATGGTATGAAGCACGTCAAGGAACCGATGCCAGTCTACGATCTGCCAGAGCTCCTAGCTAAATCACTAAAGCTTTAGCCCACACGCCTGGCCCTTGGTTCCCTGAGTCGTCATCTCTCCGCCGAAAAAGCAACCTTTAATATCGATTACCTTATTTTCTCTAACACCTGCGAAGCCGTGGCTACCGCAGTTCCGAGCTCGGCGTCGTATCCAAAATCGTGAAGCGTCTTTTCTATAGCTGCCAAGGTTGGCAACAAAAACGTCTGCTCTGCTCCGTAGCCCATGTGGCCTATCCGCCAGATCTCGCCCTTCAGTACGTCTAGCCCTCCACCGATTTCAATGTTGTACTCCGTTAGTAGCTTTCTCCTGAACTTGTCGTCGTCGATGCCCTCCGGGATCCTCACCGAGGTTATCATGGGTGCTTCGTATCCTTGTTGGGCGAACAGGTCTAAACCCATCGCTTGCACACTTTTCCTTACAGCCTCGCCAGCTACAATCTGCCTTTCAAACCTTGACTCCAGCCCCTCTTCCTCGACGATCCTCAGCGCTTCATAGAGAGCAAACACCATTGAAACAGGCGCGGTGTGGTGATACCAGCGTTCTTCGCCCCAGTATTTTTTTAGCACGGTCACGTCAAAATACCAACTTGGTATGGCTGTTTTTCTGTTCTCTACGGCTGACCATGCCCGTTCGTTTATGGTGAGAGGCGCCAAGCCTGGAGGGCAATTTAGGCACTTCTGCGTTGCGCTGTAGCAGATGTCTATGTTCCATTCGTCGACCTTCACTGGGGCGCCTCCAAGCGACGTGACAGAGTCCACTATAAGTAGGGCATCGTGCTGTCTGACGATCTCCCCTACTCTCTTCAGAGGCTGCAAAACTGCTGTAGAGGTTTCCGCGTGAACGATGGCTACGGCTTTCGCGTCGCTCCTTTCCAAAGCTTCCTCGATCTGATCAGGCTCTATAACCTTGCCTCTCTCCCCCTCAACGATTATCGGTTTGCCACCCAAACGCCTCACTATCTCAGCCATCCTCTCGCCGAAGGTCCCTACAACTGCCACTATTATCTCGTCTCCCGGCTCGACCACGCTGCAGAGGGAGGCCTCCATGCCTGCGCTCCCGGAGCCGGAGATGGCTATCGTGAACCCGTTTCTCGTCTCGAAGACTCTCTTCAACATCGCAGAGACGCCCCTGAGAATTTCAAGGAAGTATGGGTCTAAATGGCCGACTATGGGGGTTGACATGGCTTTCAGAACTCTGGGATGAACCACGGCAGGACCGCCGCCCATCAGAAGCCTGTTCAAAGGCTTGAGCTCTTCATGCAATTTAACTCCACCGAACCGCATCTTCATGAAGATTATCTAAGACGTGTGTTGTTTCGTTTGTTTTGCCTCCCATGAGTGGTGAAACCATTTCTTAAAGCCTTCGGTTTCCGTTTCAGCTTCGCTGCATTTTCGTCAACCCAGTTAAAGCCCCTAAAAGCGTTTGAATTTCTCCTATAGATCGTCCCGGCTCATTTAGCCTGAAAGAAAAAGTTTCAAAACCTTCTGTCAATCGAACTGCGTGAGCGAGGAGAGCTGAGCGCTCTGATCGCCTGCAATTGAGGCGAAGCGATCCCGGTCAATGCTTCAAAGTCTTTCGGTGATGATTGGTTTTAACAATATCCTCAGTTGGCACTGACCCGTAAACCGCTCCAATCATATTTAATCACTTCGGTTTTTCCAACACACGTGAAGCAACGGCTACAGCGGTTCCAGGCTCCACATGGTATCCCATGTATATGAGCGTCTTTTCCATCGCCGCTAAGGTTGGCAACACAAACTCCGGTTCGGCTCCGTAGCCCATATGCCCTACACGCCATATCTTGCCTTTCAGCACATCTAGACCGCCGCCGATCTCGATGTTCTCCTTGTTCAACATGATGCTCCTAAACTTAGCGTCGTCTATGCCCTCCGGAATTTTCACCGAGGTTATAACGGGAGCTTCGTATCCTTTCTGAGCGAAGAGCTCCAAGCCCATGGCCTCCAAGCTTTTCCTCACAGCTTCGCCCGCGAGCCTGTGTTTTTCGAACCTCGATTCCAATCCCTCTTCCTCAATTATCCTCAGGGCTTCGTAAAGGGCGAACGCTGTGGAAACGGGAACGGTGTGGTGGTACAGACGCTCTTCGCTCCAGTATTTTTTAAGCAAGGTTGCGTCGAAATAAAAGCTGGGAATGGGTGACCTTCGATTTTCGATGGCTTCCCACGCCCTTTTGTTTATGGTGATGGGAGCTAAGCCTGGAGGAGCGTTCAAGCACTTCTGCGTTCCGCTATAACATATGTCTATGTTCCATTCGTCGACCTTCACGGGAGCTCCGCCGAGCGAAGCGACGGCGTCAACTATTAACAGGGCGCCATGATTTCGAATAATCTCTCCGATCCTCTCTAAAGGTTGCATAACGCAGGAGGAAGTCTCAACGTGGACGATAGCTACGGCCTTCGCGTTGCTCTCCTCTAATGCCTTCTCGATTCGATCGGGCTGTATTATCCCGCCCCGCTCCTGTTTAACGATCATCGGTCTACCGCCTAAGCGCTTAACCATTTCAGCCATCCTCTCGCCGAAGGTCCCCACAGGCGCCACTATTATCTCGTCTCCAGGTTCGACAACGTTGCAGAGAGAGGCCTCCATCCCCGCGCTCCCTGAGCCAGAAATGGCTATTGTGAACTCGTTTCTCGTCTCGAAGACCATTCTCAACATTTCAGAGATTTCATCCAAAATTTCGAAAATGTACGGGTCGAAGTGGCTGACCAACGTGGTGGTCATGGCCTTCAAGACTCGGGGATGGATGTTGCTGGGACCAGGTCCCATGAGAATTCTGTCGAAAGACTTAAGCTCCTTACGCATTCCAACTCCTCCTCATGAGACTACATTTTATTTAGGTTATTTAAAACATGTGTCAACTTCATTGAAAAGCAGCCGAATAATGCGCATGGTTATCGTTGGGGGAAACTCTGAAAAATGAAGACAGAAGAATACAGACGGGCTTTCAATTGTAAGAAGACGAAATGCCTTGTAACGGTGGTCGAGACTAAAAAGCTTAAATGAAGAAAAAGGTTTCAGTTAATACTGGGATGAAGATGAAAACGGGTAGAATAGCGCTTCTGGACAAGCCCCTTGGCAAGTTCACGGTTGAAGAACTCCCCGTGCCCGAACCGAGGAGAGGAGAACTGCTCGTTAGGCAGGTTATGTGCGGCGTGTGTGGAACAGACGTTCACGTATATCAGGGGCACCTGCCTGGCGTCAAGTATCCAATCGTGCTTGGACACGAGCCTGTGGGAACGGTTGAGAAGCTAGGCGAAGGGGTCGAAACCGACTACACTGGGAGACCCGTAGAGGAGGGGGACTTGATATACGTTCTCCCTGGACTTCGCTGCCGAAAATGCTACTTCTGTGCCGTTTTGATGGAGCCCACCCTCTGCCTAGACTCCAAGGGATACGGGTTTAACCCCTTCCCCGAAGAGCCCCGAAGCTTCCACGGCGGATACGCTGACTACCTCTATGTGAACCACCCACGATCAATGTTTCTCAAGATGGAGGCAAAGCCCGAGGCCGCCGTGCTCTTGGAACCCCTCAGCGTAGGGATGCACACCGCGGACAGAATCCAGCTCCGTGCAGGCAGCACCGTGGTGATCCAGGGAGCCGGAGCCATCGGAATCTCCGCCCTCGTGATTGCTAAACTAACAGGCGCGCTCAAGGCTATAGTTGTGGGCGCCCCGGAGTCTAGGCTGAGGATGGCTGAGGAGTTCGGAGCTGACATGACGATAGACATAGAAAAGGTGAAAGACCCAAAGGAGAGAATAGACATGGTCAAAGGGGAAACGATGGGTGGATACGGCGCAGACGCGGTGATCGAATGCACGGGAGTGCCGGTCGCCGTGCCCGAGGGGATCAAGATGCTCAGGAGGAACGGAACCTACGCTGTTGTCGGCCACTATACCGACACTGGAGCCACTTCACTGAACCCTTTCACGGATTTCTGCAATAAGCAGATAACCTTGGTGGGTGTGTGGGGAGCCGACATCACCCACTTCGTGAGGGGTCGACCGATCATAGAGTCGGGGAGACACCCCTTCGAGAAGTTCGTCTCGCACAAGCTTCCGCTAGAGAGATGCGAGGACGCCATGAAGGCGCTCATGGGCGGCTACCGTCTAGACGGAAGAGAGGTCAAAAAGATAGTTGTAGCGGGAGGCATCTGACCTCCAAACTTACACCTAACTGCATAGGCAAGCGGCATCCATTTGCATCATGAGCGGAAAATCCCGCATGCTTCAGCGGTGGGATGGAAGCGAGCACACTTTAACTGTTGGTAGTTCTATACTCAAAGTAAGAATTGGCGTTAGGGATTGATAATCTTCTTAAGAGGGTTTGATCTCTAGTCGCGTCTAGGGGAGATGAACCTTGGAACGGATCACCATGGCTCATGGCGCTGGCGGCAGCGTCATGCAGGAATTGATTCGAAACTACGTTTTGAAACACCTAGGCGGAAGCTGCGCCGAGGTTCCCCTGGAGGCTTTAGACGATGCAGCCGTGATTAACGATGTTGTATTGAAATCGGATTCCCATACGGTAAAGCCCATCTTCTTTCCAGGGGGCGACATAGGGCGATTGGCGGTCGCAGGCACAGTCAACGATATCGCGATGCTGGGGGCAGACCCCGTTGCGCTGGCAGCCGGCTTTGTGCTCGAAGAAGGCTTCCTCATCGCCGATTTTGAGAGGGTTCTGCAAAGCATGAGAGAAACATGTCAAGAGGCCGGGGTTCCCATCATAACTGGCGACACGAAAGTGGTCGAAAAGGGCTCCTTAGAGGGCTGCATCATAAACACTTCAGGAATAGGCAAACGAAGCGAGGCGTTGGAGAAAAATATCGAAGAGGTGAAGAAGCATCGTGCCTTTCATGCCCGCTGGGTCCTCGACTCTAATCTACGGGTGGGAGACAAGGTCATCGTCTCTGGAACGGTTGGGGACCATGGATTGGCTGTCCTGTCGTCCCAGGAGGGCTACGACTTCGGAAGCCAGATAACTTCTGATGTAGCCCCCCTAAACAAGTTGGTCAAGAGCCTCCTAGGCGTGGGTGGGATCGTTGCCATGAAAGACCCCACGAGAGGAGGCTTGTCCAATGCGATTAATGAATGGAGCGAAAAATCTCATGTTGGAATACTCCTACGTGAAGAGAAGATCCCTGTACGGGACGACGTGAGAGCCGCTTCCGAGATGCTGGGCATAGACCCTCTGGAGGTGGGAAACGAGGGTAAAGCCATCTTGGGAGTGGTGCCGCGAAAGGCTGAGGAGATGCTGGCTTTCCTCAAAAACACGAAGGAAGGAAAAAACGCGGAGATCATCGGAGAAGCAACGGACAAGTTCCGCGGCGTTGTTCTAGAAACAGCCGTCGGCGGAAAGAGGATTTTACCACCTCCGATCGGAGACCCCGTCCCAAGAATCTGTTAAATGTGTGAGTTCAAAGCAGTGACGGGCGAGCTTGTAGTATGAAGTGGAAAAAATTGGTGGTGCCGAGGGTGTGACTCTCCCCAGGAAAGACGTGCTTTCCCTGGATTTGAACACACGACAACCCGGTCTTCAGCCTCACCCCCCATCAAGGTGGGGTCGGGTGCTCTCCCAGGCTGAGCTACCTCGGCGCCTCAAAGTTAAACACTCCTTTTTCATATAAACTTTTGGAGGTTTAGAAGCGTTATTGCTTCCCTTGGTGATGGAATAGTGCCTTTAACCTTAAGCAATTCCAATAATTTTCTTAGGAGCGAGTACCTTTTCGTAGTTCAATGTTTTATGGAGCCTCCTTCGCCAATTCCGGGACAAACGATATAAACAGAAACGGCGATTTCGTTTTTGCAGACAAGTCCAAAAATCTCAATAAAAGAGGCTCTTACATTATTGCTGCAGGCTAAAGGTCGCTTCCCTCAACATCCTCTATTCCGATGTTCCGAGAAAGCTCCCAGCTTCTCAAAAGGGAGAATATGGTATAGCTTAGCTGTCAGAAGAGTCGCCGCCTCACTAAGGGGCAGAGCAGGGAAAGATCTCTCGGTTCTTTTAGTTATCAGTGTTATCGGCAAGCTTTTGTTGTTCGGGTTTAGCGTTGAAAGTTCGAAGACGGGTCTTTCTTTACCGATTTCGGAGGCGTGGAGGGATTACGCCTACGCTTACGTTCCCACGGTTCAAGCTTTTAGGGGTGGGCATCTGCCCTACATAGACTTCTTTCATGCCTATCCTCCGCTTTTCCTCTACGCCCTAACGTTGTTCTCCTTCCTACCTTATTTCTGGTCGATGGCTCTGCCCTTGATTGTTTCGGACGCCTTGACTGTTGTGCCAGTGTATTTGATAGGCAAGCGCATCCTTAGCGAGCGTGGTGCCTTCGTCGCTTCGCTTCTGTTTGCTTTGGCTCCTATCAACGTGTGCTATGTTGACTATGTTTGGCTGAACCCGCCGCTGACTACTTTCTTCCTGATGGTCTCGGTTTATTCTCTTCTCGAGGGACGCTACGACTTCTCTGCCTTTGCCCTCGCGGCATCCATAGGTTTTAAGCAGACATCCCTGCTGGCTTTGCCGATGGTGCTGTTCTTCGTCGCGAAGAAACTGTCTCATAAAAGGGTTTTGAGGTATTTCCTGATAGTTGCATCTATTTGCTTTGTTTTTTCTATCCCTTACGTTTTTGTTGAGCCCAGGTTGTACCTCTACTCCATATTTCGGGTGCCCATAGGCGCATGGGGTGAGTTGCCTGAGAACTACTTTCAGTTGGGGTTTACAAACCCTGCAGGATCGTCTACGATTGAAACAGCAACTCTAGACTGGTACAGGTTGAAATGGTTGAAGTATGTTCCACTAAACGCACCTGTAAGCCTTTCCCTGCCAATATTCATCTTCCTTTTACCCGAGATGGCTTCGGACGCATACCTTAAAGCGGAGCTTGTACTCAAAATTCTCCTTTTCACAGCCTATGGGCTCTTGCTGTACAAGACGCATGGAAAAGAACGGATTGAGGACGCGGTTTTAATCAAATATCTTCTGTACAGCTTGCTTGTCCTCTTCACGTTTAATCCCGTCTACAAATACTACGTTGCAGGAACCACGCCTTTTCTCTCGTTGCTCGTGCAAAAAAGAAGGGACGTTATCGCTTTCGAGGTCTTCAACTTTGCCCTGCTGGCCATCCCAAGGTTGTTTACCTCCTATCTGCTGTTGCTTCTCCTAGGATGGCTCCTAAGACCCGTCTGGACAGGACACCTAAACTGGGGCTTGGGCGTTGCATTCCGATTAAGACGTTCTGGGGAGAGGGGTTTAAAATCTGATTGAGAAGGGAGGTCCCTTCATCAAAGGGTGATAGCCCAATGGCATCTCGATCTATGAGGGAAATAGCTGAAGCCAATATACGCAAAGCAAGGCTTTTTGAGAAACTTTCCAGCGACAGCTGCCATGATGCTGTGAGCCAAGCCTGCTACCCCATGGGTCACACAAAGCGACGGTTATAGAAAAAGGGTGAGAGGTTATCTTGATCCGGCTTTCCGTCGTTTCAAACAGCTTCTAGAACAGCCCTGGAAAGACGCTCGTCACCCGCATAAGGTCGGACATGGGACCCTCGGCTGACAACCTGCCGGACATGTAGGCGGTAGTGCCGGATATCTCTCCTCTGAGCATCGCGTTCCAAGCGTCGATATCGGTCGTTATTTTCATGTCAGGGCTCTCGTGTTCGCCCTCCATAAGGGTGCACTTTTGATCCTTGATGACGAAATAGAAAGATCCCCCGCCTTCCCCTGTGATGACGAACTGAAGCACCCGATTCCAGTCTTTAGCCGCTTCAGGGCTGAAATTCTTGCCCATCGACTCCAACTGTTCCCTAACACCCAAATCCAACACCTTGCACCATGGTAGCCCCTAACAAAATATAAGCTTTTAGCAATCATCGGTAAGTTGCCCGCAAACGTTGTCAAAGGCGCTAGCATTGGGAGAAAGGTTCAACAGGTTCTAGGTTGGGAAGCTTGATGATCAATTCGAAGGATACGTTTTTGCCAGTGCATCAATATTTTCTGCGGTCGGTTCACCGTAAAAAAGGGAAACCTGATCGTGGCTTGCGATGCCGTCTGTGCAGCAGTGAATAGCGCCTCCGGTACCATCGAACGCGGTGCAGTCGATTCCGACGATCTCCCAACATGGGAGCGCCTGTTGATACACGGCCAACGCCGCGCTGTCTTGCTCAACCCCGTAGATGGGAACCAGAACCTTCCCGTTCTGCATGTACGCGTTGGTGTAGGTTCGCCAGTACCCACTTTTCAGACGATCAGGCTGCTGGACCCGATAAATTTTATAGGGATTGCCGGTTGAAGCAGTCATGTTTTCCAATATAGCCACCATCTCATTCATGTAATGCGTGTTTGGGTCGTCTGCGGGCCATTCCCCAATTATCCATGTCTCGGGATCGACCAGTTTAGCGCACATGTCGATGTGCGGCGAGATCGGGGGCCCGGGAAGGATGAAGAGTTCAACGTTCAGGTAATCCCGTAGAACCTGGCGCACTTCTTCTTCGCTCACGTGCCTGTTTTCCTGTAAGATCCACTCAGTGCAAAAAATTCTCCCCATTCCGTCGGTGTACATGTTGCCGCCTTCAGTTATGAGAGGCGACTCGTAATAATCCATTCCCCATATCTTGTGCAGTTTGGGATTAACGTTGTTGTCCCAGTGACCGTAAAGGCAGCGGAGGTCCACGATTCCCCAGTCACCGCTCTCCTGACCCCAGATATTTTGAGGACCGTAGTCGCGCGTCCAAATCGAGTTGTAGCAGATGTTTAGCCACTCGATGTTCTCTAAGGGAACGTCGTGTGCGATCAACAGATGCTTGATCTCCATCATCTGGAATTCGTCGATGTAGAGCATGTAGACCACCCCCACATCCTGCAGCTCATCCACCATGCAGCAGAAGGCCTCATCAAGCCACGAAATAGCTGTGAAATAGCTAGGCCAAGCTAGTAAGACCCCCTCCGCCTCCTCCCACTCGGCAGTCCAGCGGACCGGTTCGGCAGGTGGCGGAGTGATGTACTGCTGGGCTTCTTCGACCCCCCTCCAGCTGGGGATATACTTTGGTGGAGTCCAATCAAATCCTTGACTGGGGACCAATGGCCTATATGGGTGATTAACCTCACCTTCTGCTGTGGATTTAGAGAAAACAGCCACGGTGAACATCGATATCAACAAAAAGGATACTATAAGCTTCTTCATGCCCATCATACTGATGTGCGTTGAGCT
>Ga0315314_1001254_pt1 | contig 23500 bp, 28 predicted proteins | sample TDP9_MG_FD_203631 | JGI IMG/M metagenome (GOLD analysis project Ga0315314, IMG submission 203631) | Freshwater sediment microbial communities from Lake Towuti, South Sulawesi, Indonesia - TDP9 | ecosystem: Environmental > Aquatic > Freshwater > Lake > Sediment | place: Indonesia: South Sulawesi... | reverse complement strand
TGAGACGCCATACATGATGGCCATGCGCCCCAGGGCCTCCACGCTCTCACGGCCAGCCAGGTCTGTAGCCGAAGCCAGCAGCTCGGCGACCCGCACCAGGCTCATGATCTGGGGCACCGAGATCAGGCCGAGCTGCCCTGCCACCTCCGCCATCTCGAAAAGCTGCTCGATGGGCGTCCTGGTCGACTGCGCCAACGTGAGGAGCTCTTTACGCAAGCCCTCGATGGTATCGCCAAATTCTTGGGTTTTGCCGATCACGGCGGCCGTTGCGTCGCCAGTGAGACCTGTGGTCTTCTGGATGCGCACCAGCGCATCATCCAAGTTGATGGCCGAGCTTGTCGCGGAGCTGATCACCCGCTGCAGGGGGAGGCTAACGAAGACGGACATGGTGATGCCGACGTTCATGAACGCCTGGCCGACCATACGCAAGCCAGTAGCCATGCGCTCAAGGCCGACGTTGAGCTGGCTGGTCGCCCTGAAGAGGGTGGCATAGCCCGAGTTCATTCGGTTCATGGCGTCGGAGGTCCGCCTGACCTGGGCCTCTATTCCGGCGAGGCCGGACGTAGTCTGGCCAGCCGCCCTTTGAAACGAAGCGGCATCACCGAGGACCTGAATCAGTACGTCCCTTGCCACCTAACTTTGCCTCCAGAACATCCGCTTGCCGCTTGAGCCGCTCCCACTTGCCCTTCTCAGCCTGTTTGCGGCCTGGTATCAAGCTATCTACATAAGCACGCAGCTGCTTGAAATACCGATTGGCGGAGTGGGCTGTTTGCTTGTCCATTGGCGTGCGAGCTACCGGCGCCACAAAGAGGGCCCACTCCATATCCCTTGCCCTGTCCTCTACAATGAACTGTAAGCTCTGCTCCAGCCAGCCCATACCGTAACGGATGATGTGCTCCGTGATCTGCCAGTCCGTGTAGCCATAGGCGGCGCGAAGCATATGAAAGGCACGGTCTAATTCCGACCTCCTCCAATGTTCGAGAAAAAACGCTGCTGGATGCGCTGCACAGCAAAGCGCAGGCCGATCTGGTTGTCCCAGATGCGGATGATGGCATCCACCATCCAGCCGGGATCGAAGTGCTCAGCGACGAATTGCTCATCAGAGCCGAGAAGCGCGGCTCCTAGCTTGCAAAGGTTATCGGGGTCCAGCCCCAGGCTGAACAGCGCTATCGCCAACTCGGTGCCGGAGCTCCTGTCTGGCGAGAGGCCCATCTCTCGCAGATGAACGCCGATACCTGAGCCCAGGCTGCTCAGCCAGGCTGTGATGCGACGTAGCTGGTCGGCGTACTCCCGTCCGCTCTTGATGATCATGAACTCTTGTCCGCCGACCAGGATGGTCATGGGATTATCTGTCTGCCAGGGCATTCTTTCGTCCATTCTATCCATTCTCCAGTTTTGTCTATCTGTTCTGCTCGTGGCACAAAGCAGGACAGTTCAAGCGCCTATGCTAGGATAGGCTGTCTCTTACGCGTCAGGAGACCAGACCCATCCACCGGTCGTCTCGAAGGCTAACTCGAGCGTGATATGCTCGGTCGCCGTAGTATTCACGGTGATGTCAAACAGGGCATCACCGATGAAATACTTGGTTGCGGCCTCGCAATCTTGATAGAGGATGGTCTCCTGGACGGTGCCATTCATCCCGGCGGTGATCGCCGCGTCCTCCGAGTCGTCGTAGAGAGCCGAGATCGAGCCGGAGCCAGAGAAGTAACCGGGCGACTTCGTCACCCACTTGGCGGTGGGGTCCGCAGGGCAGATGAAGACCCGCGGTGCCTCAATCTTCTCGACCTCGATGCTCAGCGACCACTCGTTGGCCAGCGGAATCTTGACTCCACCTACGTAAATCAGGCCGTTTTCACCTAACAGCTCACTCATAGTAACAACCTCCCAATCAGGTTTAGGATCGATTGCGCATGGCGATCATAGGTCCTGCCTTGCACCGCCTGCGCAGCCCTGCGTCCCAAAGCTTCCCGCCTATCGGGATGAGCCAGCAGGTCACGTACAGCGGTCTCTAAACCCTGGGCATCCTCGTAGTAAAGGGCTGCATCCCCTAACAGCTCCTCTACCTCACCCCTCCTATCAGTCGCAACCACGGCTCCACAGGCGGCCGCCTCTATAACCCGTGCGTTGGTGGAGTAAGCGCTGGCGACAGCGAAGGGCTCACGCTCCTCCACCACCGTGTCCCGCGAGTAGCTGAGCAACACCACGCGCTCACCGCGGCTGCGATGAACGTTGAGCACAATGGCGCTGTGGCGATATTCCTCAGCTACTGCGTCGTTGGGCACCACGCCTTCCTGATAGAATGGGGCTAGCACACCCTGCGGCGCATCCGGCCAAATGCCCCGCAAGGCGAAGCGGATGCCGGACCAGTTGACCTGCTCCAGCAGCCGCGTGCGTTCGTTGAATCCTGATCCGCACAGATATACATCCCAGCTTAACTCCCTGCCATCGGGAGCCGGGAAGTGCACCTGAGGATCATATGCGTGGGGCAGATACTCCGCCCATACGCGCAAAGCTGATAGCTCCTTAACAAACTCCCTCTCGTTGCTAAAGACCAAATCGGCATAGTGGCAAGCCAGGTGCAGCTCCTCATTGGGACGGTACGGGCTCTCAGTGAGGATCACAACCACTCGCCATGGGTCCCGCAGTCGCCTCCGCGTCGCAGCCAACATCTCCCAGACAGGCAAGGGCAAGACCAGCCCGCTCACCACCATCAACACGTCTGGTTTATAAGCCAACATCTCTCCCAACATGGCTCGGCCAGCCAGGTATTGCACGTCGCGCATGGCTGGCTCTTTGCCATCACGATAACGTTTGTAGAACTCAGCGATGGCCATCTCATTGAAGACCAGCTCTGTGTGCAGCGGGAAGGGCCGCACCTCCGCGCCTTGGCGCACTAGTGCTTTGTGCAGGTAGCTTGCCACATCGTAGGTGCTGGAGGAGTGGCCACTGTAAGCTAAGAACAGGCGCGGAGCTGTCAAATGACATCCCCCCACTGCTTGATGAATTTTCTGTAATTGACGTTCACCCGCTCCGGCTCTCGGGCCGCCAGGTGCTCGCCTGGATGCCAGGCAATAGCCAGTGGATTGAGCACGAAGCGCATTTTCGCTCGGAAGAGACGCATCCCCAAATCCAGGTCCTCCCAGCCATGGCCACCGTCGTACTGGGGATCAAATCCACCCACAGTCTCGAAGGCCAGCCTCGTAATCCCCAAGTTTCCCGTCAGGCAAAGGCGCCAGGGGCGCCGCTCCATGTCCACATAGAACTTGCTGCGGGGATCAGTATAAGGCTGCATGTTTTCCACCGTCAGGAGACCCAAGCTAACGTCATAGAGATTCAGGGCCAGCCAATGCGCCTGAAATAGCAGGGGGTGGGGCATCACATCATCGTCCAGAAAGATCAGGTAGTCCGTGGTCGCCAGAGCTGCTCCACCATTGCGGCACGTGGCCGCCCGTACCCCTTCCTTTACGTGAGCGTAGAGCTTCACCGTCGGCAACATCTCAGGCAGCGGCTCCGAGGAGCCATCATCAGCCACGATCACCTCGGCTGCTGGCGGCATCAGATCCAGCAAGGCAGCCAACTGATTCGGCCGGTTATAGTGCAGGATGATCACAGAGAGCTGCTTTTTCATGGAAAGGGGCCCTCAAGGCTCCTCATGCCTCTCTTCCTTTGTAGCGATAAACAGCAAATAGCTCAGACATCAGCCCCGCATACTCCCACAGGGCCAGGGGCGGCATGGAGTAATGGGCGGGCAGGATCAGCGCTCCCCTCTTACCTATGGCGCGCCTCGCCCGCTGCTCAATGGCGCTAACATCGCCATTCTGGCCTAGCCAGATGATGGCTTGGACCCGTCTGGACCGTATGGCCGATGGCGACCGGCGCAGCATTTTATCGTCCCAGATCAATGCATCGGCGAAATCTGACAGCCGGTAAATGCCAGGCTCCTCATTAGGCTGCCCAGTGGTGGTCCAGCTGTCTGGCATCACTTTCCCCGTGTCCTCTCATAGATCGAGAGGAGGAATGGCACACCGACGTAAAGTTCCCCAGCACTGTATTCGATCACCTCAATAGGCGATCCCCTGGTAATGACCGCGGTGACGACGGCTCCCCCCAGCGTCGAGTCACCTTCCATGTTGTTGACGAGGGTATCCACATGCTGCCGGATAGCCGCCTCGGCCTCAGGCTCGCCCCTGAACTGGAACCATATGCTCACCCGCATGGCCCAATTGACACCTAGCCGCCCATCGCGGGCCACGCCCTCATAATCGAGCAGGATGCCGAAAGAGCCCAGGGAGAGGCGCAGAACCTTAATCAGCCCATGAAAATCCCCTGCTTTGACACAGTCCGAATCGAGAGAGAAGATAGTTCCGAGCCAGCCTGCTACAGCCGTCTCCTGGTCCTCGTAGCTCATATTTCCACCACAATGCGACCGATAGCGTCGGCAGCCGTATCCAGATCAGCCTGGCTGCGCAGCAAGACCTCCAGCGGATAATCCCACACCCCAATGCCAAATGGAATTTTCTGAATGAAGGCAGCGAAGTAGGTCCGTTTAGCTACGGCATAGGCAACCCGCCTGGCGGCACCCCGGCTCTTCCCCAGCTTCCGCTGGGCCCAGGACTCGACCGCCGGGTCCAATATCCCCGTTGCCTCCTTGCCGAACATCACCCGCCTGCTGTGAGCTGCGCTCTGATGAAACGATAGCTCGGCCTGGCCGCGGCCCCTCGGCCGCAGTTCAGAGCTCAAGCCGTTCCAGAGGCCCAGGTCGCTGGTCGTGCGATTGGAGGTGGGGCCAATCACGTCCGAGAAAGTCATGGTCATGCGATAGCGCAGTCCCTCCATAGCCGGCCAGAGGACATGGCGGCCCACATCAGACATGGCGCCGAGCCAGCGATCCAGAGCAGGATCGCGCTTGACCTCCATGCGCATCCACACTGCTTATCTCCTCGTCTGCCGCGGCAACAAGGTGTAGAGGACATCCATCAAGGTCTTATGCAACCCCGCTACATCCGTCCGTAACTCGCGGTCCCCCATCGGCTGAGCCTGCGTCAAAAAGGCCAACCCTGCGTCCGCGCCGCCCCGCGCGGCAACCTGAGCTTGCAAGTTGATCATCTGCGCCATGGCCATCTTGACCAGCTGGTAGAGATTATCGGATTCTTGCAAGCCAGCCTTGTAGGTCAACTCTACATTGTTGACCCCCTTGGGGAAGATATCCTCCCGGCCCTTGATGGCCCAACGCGCTGTCGTCTGGGCCTGGGGCGCCAGCTCGATATAATTCTTGTGAACGTAATAACCTGAGTCGGGATAGCTCAAATAAGTGCCGCTCCCCGCTTCAGCCTTCAGCGCCACCACGCTGACGATGGGGCGGCTGCGGGGCGAGAGGATGGGGGTGCCATCCCCAGAATAGAGCTCCACCAGGGCATCCGCATCCTCATCGTAAAGCAAGGTCCCGGTAGCCAGGTGCCGCTTGATCAATGCCTCCACCCATTCGTACCAGGCATCCTGATAGAGCTCTTCAGCGTAGCCCAAAAGGGCAACGCATTCCTCTACAGTTACGATGTCCCAAGCTGCCATTACGCCTCCTCAGAGCTCCACAGTCACACCGCTGCGGTTATTTGCCTGCACAGTAGCTCCGCCAATCACCACGGCAGCTGCCTCAGCATGGGTGCTCAGATACATCATGGCGACCTGAAAGGCTGCTGCATGGATCGGTTGATCGCCTCTCATGCTGGCTTCGTAGAGCGTCAACCCGTCGAAGCCGCCGAAGCGCGCGTCCCTCTCAGCCAGATCGCTGTAGCAATGCTCAGTGGCCCAGAGGTTCATGTGTTGATCCATCAGGCTGGCCGCCGCCTCTTGCGAGGGTCTCCCCTCAATGTGCACCAGGACCGCTGGCACTCGCTGGCCTTTGCCGCCCGGCGGTGGCGCCATGGCCACGCGCCTGGCCGTGGCCATGGCCTGGCGAGCGGAGCGGCCTGAGCTGAAGATGTCGGGATGCTTGGCGCGAATAACCTGCATGATCTCATCCCGATGGCGCTGGGTCGTCGAGCTCATGGAGAGGCCATGCACCCGGTATTGGAATATGAACTCCGGCACGAGCACGCCGCGGTAGCCCGCATCGTAAAGTGAGCAGTAGAACTCGTAATCCTCCATGCCCAGGTACATGTCAGGATCATAGCCATGGCCGTTGCGTTCTCGCACAGCCAGCCATGCCTCGCGCCTTACCATGGCCGAGGAGGTCATGAAATTGCCATGGGCCAGCCTCGCTCCATCCCAGGGCTGTTGCCGATACCTTTCTTCCTTGTTGCCGAAGAAGTCGATGTGAGAGTAGGACGGGCTGAGATCTGTTGCACCCGTGATACCATTGAGCATCAATCGGGCCGCGTCTGATCTCACCCTATCGTCAGCATCCAAGAAGTATATGAAGGGGCTGAGAGTGTGCAGGGCACCTGTATTCCGGGCATGGGGCAGGCCGCGATTCTGGTCGTGATGAATGACATGGACAAGCTCCCCTCGGAGGGTAATGCCAACCAGCGCCTCGGCCCCCTCTGGGCATGAGCCATCATCGACCACTATCACGCCGACCTGGTCCATGTCCTGAGCCTCGATGGAGGCTATGCACTCACCAATATAGCGCCGATGCTGGTATCTTTCCCCATCATCATAGTACGGCACGACGAAGGTGATCAATGGTGCTCCTGAGACAGGATGCAACGGCGCCAGGGGAGCATCGATGTCCCAGCCTGTCTGCTCCAACACCAACCGCCTGGCATTAACTCGAACCAGCCCCCGCTGACCATCATTGATATGGGAGCGTGTGCTCGTCGTGCGATCATAGATCATGCCAACAATGGGAAGATGGCACCCGCGCAGCCCAAGCCCCGCCAACAGCAGATAAAAGCCCCAATCCTCGTGAAGGGGGCCAGGCGTTGTAGGATAGCCGCCTACTCGTTGCCAGGCTTCCTTGCGGAAGAGGGATGAGCAGGCCGGTGAGATGCCATTGGCCAGGTCTGCTCGCTTCAGAGGACGCAGCCTGCCCCGTTCGCCCTGCGGCGTGGCCGTATCGGTGTAGACGTAAGCGTAATTACCGCTGTCGATAACGCCCAAGCAAGCCAGCACCATACCAGGTGCCAGCCGGTCGTCCGCATCAAGAGGGACGAAGAAGGGGGTCCTCACCTGTTCAACTCCTCGGTTGCGCGCCAAGGCTGGGCCTGTTGGGGCTGCGGCAGCCCGTCCCCTCTTCCTCAAGACGCGTACCCTGGCATTCTCAGGCAAGGGAATCTCACCACAGCCGTCGGCGACCACAATTACCTCGGCTACGCCCTCAGCCAATGCGGACTCCACAGCACTGGCAACCAAATTCTCATGCCCCGGGCCGATAGGCGTCACGACGGTCACATCGGTTGAATCCATAGATTAACCTCCAGCTCTCTCCAAGAGGCGGACGAACTGATTGGCCTGGCGTTGAGCCGACCACTCGTAGCCGAGCCCCCCTTCAATCGCAGCTGCCTCCAACTCGCCAACGGCGATGGCAGCCACCAAGTCCTTGACATTCTTAGGCCCTACTAGAATCCCGGCTGAGCGCACCTGCTCTGGGATGCCACCGATGCGCGTCGCTATCACCTTGCAGCCGCAATGGATCGCTTCGAGGACCACGGTGGGGAAGCAGTCAGTGTGGCTGGGACAGACTAAAGTACGATGCCGATAAAATGCCGTCACCAGGTCGCGGAATCGGCGCTTCCCGATGGGCAGGATCTCCAGGTCGATATTGCCTGCCTGCGATCTCTCCCTCACCAGATCCGATACCCCATCTATGTGGCAGAGCATCGTCAGATGGTGCCGAGGGAGCTGATTCATGGCCTCCACCAAGTCGAGCACTCCCTTCCACTCTACACATTGGCCGACATAGAGGAGATCGCCATCGCGCTGTGGGATCTCCTTCAGCTCGTAGAGATCAAAGTCCAATCCATTAGGGATCACCTCGATCCGGCCTGGATTGAACTCGTTTATGCGCAGGCGCCGCTCGACGTTAGAGAAGACCACCAACCAGTCAGTCCGCCGCCCGTGCTCTCCCAGGGGGTGGAAGAAGGGATCGTGAGCCATGTAGATGCTAGGCACATGATTTTCCTCAGCCCACCGTAGAGCAGGGAGTGAGAGAGGGTTCTCCCGGTGGTTGACTATCACTACATCAGCCTCAGCCAGGTCAGGCCCGCGCTCTTTGTAGCGCCTGACCGTCACGCCCGCAAGCTCCGGGCCAGGGCCTATCACATGCACTGTGACCTGGTGACCCTGCTTAGCGAGAAAGCGGGGCAGGATGGCCTCTGGTATGGAAGGCATCTCAGGCGGAAGACCCCACCCGATGTAGACGATGTTCATACAATTTTCGGCCTCTGCTCCCCTGCCTTGGCGGGGAGCAAAGGCCGTTCCCCCTTCTCTGTCCGCAGTGCAGCCTTGCGCAATCTACTCTACAGGGACCTCTTCGCCACCCTCTGACCCTTCGGGGGGTACGTACTCCCCTTCCTGAGCGGGGTAGATACGGAGGTACTTATACTGGCAGTTATTGCTGGGGTTCGAGTCGATTTCCTCAACTTGACCCACGCAGACTTTGAACATCCACATCCCGGCTGAGCTGGTCCGGGTCTTAGCGGCCTTGTTGAAGCAGCTGCCCCCGGAGATGAACCACCAAGTTGGCGTGTAGAATACATATGCCGATCCGTTCGGGCGATACGCGGTAAATGCTGCGCCGCCCGGGCCAGCAGCCAGAGATTGAAGGTTGCATATTCGGGCAGTGGCCTTGATGTACTGCCCAGCCCTCGTCGTCCCACTCAAGGTGAGCGATGTCACGGCTATGTCGACGGTGGGATACCTGATACCATACTGGGGCCACTGGACGCAAGCTGAGAGCGCAATGGCAACCAAGGCTAGAACCAGGATTACCTGTTTTAGATTCATTTTGTGTCTCCATGAAAAGAATTAGGCTCAGTTAATGATCTTCAGCGGCTCTTCCAACTTGGGCGCGCTGCCCTCACCTATTTCCTCTACCTCAAGCGCGATGTTGCTATCCTTCAAGGCAGCAACGACGCCCTCAAGCTCCAAAGCAGGCGGGAGGACGCGGATGGTCAGCTCGACTGGGTGGTCCACCTCCGCCAGCAACTCGACAGCGGTCACGTAGAGCAGCTCCATGTCGTCAATGTAAATGCGTCCGCTGTCTGCCAGCATGTTGTTGAATATCACGCGCCACTTTTGCGCCACCATCTTCTCCTTTCTCTACCTTCTCCAGATACCCCGCAAAGTCTCATGGATAGCCCTGATCTCCGCCAGGATAGCCCTCTGCCACTGTTCCCCCGTGCTGCCGCTATCCACCGGCGGCGGCTCAGAGGGAGGCTGACGGCGGAACGTGATCTGCAATAGGCCAACCGGCGCGCCCGCTTGCACCATGAACCCCAACCCGGAGCAGACGTCTGAGTAGAACAGGGCGGAGAGAATCCACAGCGCGTGAGGGCCGGCGCCCGCTTTGATGCGGCTCTTGCTAGTCAGCGTAAAGGTGGCGATCCCTTGGGCATCTGTCGCTGAGACGTCAGCGTGAGCGAAGGGGAGCGTGTTATAGGAACCATTGTCAACCAAAAGTGGCGCATCAGGTGCGTAAAGGGCAACATATTGCTCGGCCATCGGCCTGCCGTCTATATCGAGAACTGCCACTGTCAGCAGCCGACGTCCAGCCACCTCCTGCACGATCTCTACCGCCATCCGCGGCGCATAGGAGGTCGGCAACACCTCCACGCCGTAGGTCTGAGCCGCCCACTCAGCTGATTGTTGCGCGCCATTGCGATCAAGAAATTGCATGGCCCAACCTTGTCTCCTCCAGCAAAAAGTCTATCTGTTCAGCTATAGCGCCGGGCTCGTTGCGTTCCAAGGCCAGTTGCTGCAATGCGTCCCCCATGAGGCCAGATCGGGAATTAGAGCTTATCAGCTTGAGGCTATGGGCGGCTAGCTGATCAATATTGCCTGGCTCTGCATACGCAGCCAGATCATCGGTGACCTCACGCAGGACTGGCAGATCATAAGTCACGACCGGCAATCCAGCTGACATGGCCTCCAAGATGGAGAGACAATAGCCCTCATCACGCGTCGGGTAAAGACAAAGGTCAAAAGAATAGAGTAAGTCCCACTTCTCCTGCTCCGTGAGCTCGCCGAGAAAGATCACCGGCACACCTTGGTTGATGGCGAGCATCTCCAACCGGCTCAGGTAAGACTGATCGTAAAATATGGAAAGCTGCCCACCGATCACCAGGCTGATGTTATAGCCCAGTTTCCACATCAGTGCCGCCGCTCTAATGGCGTCTTCTGGGCATTTGATGGGCTCCAACCGCCCGATCCGGCCGATCACAAAACTATGAAGCGGTATGCCGCGGCACTTACGCGCCTCAACCCAATCACAGGAGGACCGGAGCGGCCGGCAAGCCAAGGGGACGACCGGCACATCAGGCCAGCCGATTATCTTCTGATTAGCCTTCGATTGGGTGATGATGCAATCTACCTCGTGGCGCTGAAACCTGGGTGGATAGGCGCAATGGTGAAAGGTCACAACCTGTGCCCCCAGCTCCCTGGCCAGCCTGTGATGCTGCTGCTCGGTGTGATTGAGGGCATGGGTAAACAAGACCTCGGGCCGAATTTGCTTCAGCACGGCTTGCAGGTCAGCCGGAGCTATCACCAGCCCAGGGTGCCCACTGAAGGGTCCGCCACCGGGCGATCTGTTCAGGGCGATGATGGCTGGTACCGTGTGACGCGTGAACTGCGTCCACAAAAATACCTGTAGCTGAATGCCACCCCATCCATTATCCGGGACTATCGGCACCACTCTCGCCATATCTCACCTTTCCCTGGCCCGGGCGGGGGATCAAGCCCCCGGCTTAAAGCCCGGCCTGACCTTGCCTTCAGCGATCCACGCCCGCCCGGGCCTCACAAGGAGGAGGAAGAGATGTCTGCTGCCCTTCAAGTGCGCGAAGTGCTCACCTGAAGGTTCCCTGGCCTGACGGCCAGGGCAGGCTCACTTCACAGGGACGTGCCTGCTGATCCTTCCCAGGCTCAGGAGGTCTTACCATCCCTCCACGAGGCATTTAACGTCTCAATGTAGCCATTACCGTGACGTCGTGCTCTTGCTCAGCCATCCCAGACCATGAAGTCTAATCCAAGTAACCGACGGCATGGAGCTTGTCTTCAATTTCCCTTGCCTCGTCCTCAGAATATGCGCTGCGCAGCCCTGCCGGTGGAGGCTCACTGTAATCCTCGGCGACCCGCAAGAGATCGGTCAGCTCGCCAGGATCATTCCACAGATCAAAAAACCAAGATTTGCCTCCAGTGTCATTCCATTCCCACATTCGCTTCCAGCGCGGGCCGCGCAGAGCATAGTAGCGCATAATGTGTCCCTCATACGAGGCGACACCCCCAACCCTGGTCACTTCCAGCCCAGATGGACGGCCGTGGGCCGCCTTCAGGAGGCTAGAGTCCGATGGCGCTCCCAGCGACAAGCTGCGAATCGCGTTATGTACCGAGACGTGGCTGACCAGCTCATAGCTGGTGTAACCGGCTGGACAGCCCGGCCAGGACATGATCAGTGGCACATGGATCAGGCACTCCCACGGCAGGCCGCTATGCTCCATAACGCCATGCTCCCCCAGCCCTTCCCCGTGATCCGATTGAAAGATCGCGACGGTCTTATCTGGGTCAAAGAGCCGCAGACAGGCGTGAAAGACATGATCGATTGCCTGACAAGCCTGATAGTAGCTGCCCCCATAGTAGGGGGCGTGACACTCCGCCGCCCGTATTAAGATAGCCCGTGGGCTGGGGGTGCCAGCGATGAGCTTGAGGGCATCATAGCTCTCGCCCTCGATGTAAACCTCCTCATAGCGGTCCACGCCAGCGCGATAGAACCCCGACGCATTGGGGAACCCCAAGGCTGCTGTCGCCCAGCCTTGAGCCTTCAACTCTTCAAAGACCGTAGGGGCCGCAGGGGGCGGCGCGTCCCAATCGGCCTGGCTCAGGATGCCCGACTCCCAGGGCATCAAACCCGTGAGAAGGGCCGCAAAGTTAGGATCGGAGGTGGTGGCGACGGCGAAGGCCCGCTCGAAGCGCACCCCCTTCCAGCCAAGGATGGCTGAGGTGATTGCGCCCAGATGATCATAGCGCAGGGAATCTGCGACGAACCAGAAGAGATCATGCATTTTCAGCCCAGCTTTTTCATGATCAAACTGCCGAAGGTGTATTGATGGATGGGCGGGTCAGACCAATCTGTGCAATCTACGAAGCACTGAGGTGCTATCAGCTGGCAATTGCCTGGGATGTATTGGTCCACCGTTTGGGGCGAGATGAAGCGGGTCTTCTCGCACCAGGGCCAAGCTGAATGACCATAGTCGATAAAATCCTGGTACATGTCGAAAGTGAGAGCGAGTGAACATCCCGGTCTCGCTGCTGCTGTCAGCCCCCAGAGCGCGGCACGATAGTCATAGATGTGCTCTATTACCGAGACGGAGTAGACCACATCCACGGAGCCATGAACGAAGGTGGGCAGGTGGCAGATATCAGCATCCACCTCATGGACTTTCTCACAGGCCGGCATTGCCTCCTTGAGGGCCCTGAAGTTGCTGTATCGATCCCTGGCCGGGTTATGGGCATCTAAGGCAAAAACCTGCTGAACAGCCAGGAATGTGGCGAGGAAGTAAGGGAGCAAGCTGTAGCCACAGCCTGCATCCAGTACCACACCGCGTGGCTCCGCCCAATGGACCACGTGCGTATATTCCCACATGCGGCTGAGCTCGCCGTAGCGCGTATCGTATCTGCCATCATGCTCATACTTGATCCCCATCGCATCGGCCAGGTCCATGAGCTGCTTATAGGACCGGGCTAGGGCGGCGATGGGCTCCAGGTAAAGGTCTCCCACGCCGAAAGATGTGTGGGGCAGCAGGACATCCTCGACTATTTGAGTGCCACTAAGATCGCTTCGATGTGCTCCCCTTGTCTCCATTCCAGCCTCTCTGTGTGAAAACGGGCTGCAATGCCGTAATCCGCGAACTCTTCCACGAAACCTGGCTCGAAGTAATGAAATGACACCTCAGAGAAAAATAGGCGATGGGTTGGATCGCCCACGGCCCAGGGGCTTGTGAAATGCGGGACAAAGATATGCAGCTGGCCTCCGGGCTGTAGTACCCTCCAGAGCTCGTTCATGAGGGGGATGTAGCGATCTGACCGCGCGTGCTCGATGGAATTATCAGCCAGTATGTAAGCGAAGCAACCGTCGAGGAAAGGGAGGCCGCCATTAAAATCAGCTACTACGCCCACCCCACGGAACGGCAAGATGTCCAGATTGACGTAATCAGGATGGCTGTGCTTCCCGCACCCCAGATTTAAGGCCGGCTTCGCTGGCGGGGCCAATGGCATACCCAAGGATCTCTCTCCACCGCTGGCTGATGTGTCCGTGCAGCCGATTGGCCAGCACGTGCTGCTTGCCAATGGCAGACAGGCTGATGCGCATCCCCTCATCACGCACTAGCTTCGTCAGGGCCTTGGCCCAGTCATGCATCGTCTTCGCTAGCAATCCACCTCCTGTCTCCTCGATCAGAGCCGCCTGCTCCCCCACCGGGCTGGCCACGACTGCTTGGCCCATGCTCCAGCCCAGCAGGACCCGCAGGGCCGATTTGCATCGGTTGAAGGCCGTCTCCGTCAGGGGGGCCAGGCAGATGTCGAATCCCAAGACCTCCCTCTCCCACTCCTCACGGGGCAGCCAGGGGTGCGAATTGATCCTCCCTCGCACCTTGTCAGGAAACAGGCGACCCTCCACATAAGGCAGCCCCACAACCTTGACGTAGGCATTCTCCTCCCGCGCCAGCACCAAGGCCAGCGCTTGCGCGATCATGGCCAGGTCAGCATAATGACTGGCCACGCCTTGGAAACCGATCAGCACCCTATCGCTAGAGCGCTCTGGGACGCGGTCGCCATAGTCCTCCACCCCGTTGGGCAGCAGGGTGACGCGACCGAACCTGCTATAGACCGCTGCGACCTCTTCCGTGGAGCAGGTGATCACGTCGGCCTGCCTCAAGAGCCGGACGAGGCTGTGACGGTTGTCCCGATTGCGGGCGGCGATCTGCTCAGTGCTCAGGTGTAGGGATGAGCCACCAGCAGGGAAGGCAGCGGGATTCTGACGCAGTATATTCAGGTGAGCCTGAATCAGGTTGGGCTGGATACCCCACATCAGATAGGCCGGATTATCCGGCTGGATGCCCAAGATGTGATCATCCAGATCATAGATTATGTGGATGCCCCGCCGCTTGGCTTCGACTACGAGATCCTCGATGTCAGCGCCAGCGTAGCGCATGAGCAGCAAGGCATCCACATCGTTTAAGTACGCCCTGGCCAACACCGGCTGGGTCGTCTCCAGGATTTGCGCCTCCTCTTTCCTCAGGCTCGACAGGGGCCAGTGGAAGCGATGCAAAAAGGAGGCGTCCCGCTCCGGCGTCAGACAGAGCAAGCGCCACATTAGCTGGTGATCCGCACGCGCCGCAGAACTGCGTGCAGCCGTGGATGGTGCGACTTCTGACCAAGATAGGTCTTGATCATGAAATCGGTCGTATCTTGGATGCGCGCCAGCTCGACGTAGCGCAACAGCTGATCGATTGGGTCTCCCATGTCGTCCACCAAGCTCAGCCATGCCGCACCCCGTGAAGGGTTGAGATTGGCCAGCCACATGGTCTCCTCGCCGGATTCCAAGGGGTGCATGGTGCTGGTAGTCGTCAGAGACCCGTCGTCCGTGTAGCTGGCTACGGTGCCGCTGACGTTGCCATTGGAATCGTAAGTCTTGGCTGCAATCACCGCCAGTAGCCGCAAGTTGTCCGCAGAAGCGCTGGTGGTCGAGCGCCAGATCTTATAAAGCAAGGCGTCAGAGTCAGCGGTCCAGGCCAGATCGACGGAGCCGGCGCCGCTGCCCCCAGTGAGGGTATCATTGCCGCTGGTCCCCATTAGCTGCTCGCCAACCTCTGTCACGGAGCTGATGGCGTAGTAGTAGGTGGCATCGGCAAGGGCCCCACCCGAGGTCACGGCTGTGACGCCGCCCGATAGGGACGGCGAGGTCGTCGTGCCAGCCGGCTTGGTGAATCCTGACGACAACATGGGGATGCCGCCATAGGTGGACATGCGCAGCCGCCCCTCAAACATCTCGGCTGAGGCGATGTTTATACTTATCTTCGTCTGCAAGCCGGAGATGAAGTTGATGAGGCTGGGGCTGCAAATCCACACCTTCGGATCGCCATCCACGCCACGGAACTGCTGGCTGGCAGCTACCAGAGCATTGTCCAAGTCCGTCAGGGTGATCACAGCATCCAGGTCGAAGATATTGTCAGCGGCAGCCGTGGCATCACCCAGCAGCCGGGCCTCGATACCCTGCACCTGATAGGTGTCGGCATCATGGTTAGCCCAGATAGCAGAGAACTCCCACAGATTTGCGAGCCCTTCGACGGCGGCGGTGATCTCCTCGTCCACCACGTCCACGAACGCCTGGCTGGCTGAGCGGAAGAAGCCGGGCAGCCGGCCGTAGATGCGCATGATGGCCAGGTAATCCGTGCGTCGGGCGTAGGTGGCATTGGTATAGGTCGGCGTCGCCAGCTGCCCCTCGAAGCGGGCGCTGGGGATCGTGTCGCGGACGACCGCCTCATGAGTGTGCCCCTTGGCTTGCTGAATATCCATCAGGGTAGCCAGGGGTTGCATCAGGAGCAGCGCCTCGACGATAGCAGGCTCCAGGTCCTCCGGCACAAGATACTGGCCGGTGTTGCCCGTGGTCAGGATGCGCTCTATGTGGGAGCGAATAGCCGCCTCCGCATGGGGCCGCATCTGATTGCGGGCGGTCTGACCTAAAGTGTACGGAACGTGTACGGATTTACGGATAGCCACGTGAAACCTCCAAAGCCTTGTCGGTTAGGTCTCGTCGCGCAGGCGACGGAGCAAATGTTCCCTGATCTCAGTATAGGTTCGAGGACGCTGTTCGGTAGTGCCTGGCTTCACCGCACTGGGGTCTGGCACGGGCGCCCGCGGCTGCTGATCATCCACCCTGCTCAGGGTGGCGATCTGCTCTTGCAGGTCTGCGATCTGGCGCTCCAGCGCGGCTACAACCCCTCGATCCTCCGACTCCGGCTCTGGCCGGCTCGCGATCCGGCTCCCGATGTCACGCAGCATGGCGATTACGTCTGCGTTATCCATACCGCGTGCCTCGACAGTCTGTTCCTCGGACAGACGATCCATTAGCACCTGCAACTCATCCATCATCTGGCGCATCTCGGCCATTGTCTGGTGCATGTCCTCCATCATATGGGCTACATCATCACCGGGGGCAGCCTCACCCCTCGTCTGGGCCGCTGGCCGGGGCTGTAGCACCAAGAACTCGCGCCAGAGGTTCATGCTGGGATGGTTCTCGCCGCAATACTGCAAGAACGCGTCCCAAGTGGCATCGTCGAAGAATAACCCCTCCTCTTCCTCTTGCTCCGTCTTGAGGAGGTGGCGGTGCTTCTCCAGATGGCTGTCAGCCCTGGAGCGTAGCTCCTCCGTGCTGATGGTATCCGTCGCCGGCTGAATCTGGTTGGCCCTGGCCAACGCATTCCGCAGGTGGGGCAGATCGACATTAGCGTCAGAGTGCTCATCGGCGCCCAGGTCATGGTGGGGAAGGTGACGGGCATTGCGCGGCACCGTCTTGCCCCCCTCATCCTTGTTGCCCGTCGGCTCGACGACAGCGAAGACCAGGTCCTTAGCATCATTAACCTCAGCCGTCGTCCATTCCGCACGGGTGATCTTCGGCGTGATCGCTGCCTTTGGCCGTTTGCGGCGCCGCGCAGGCGCCTTCAGGGCGTGGGGCAAAGTGCCCTCCAGCTTGAACCACCGATTGGCTGCGATATCCTCCAGGTGCGCGGCCACCTGGGGATTGGTGGGTGAGACCTTCAGCCCAGCATCAACTGCTATCGACGCCACCTCACCACCCAAGAAAAAGGTGCCGTCGTGAGAGCGCAAGAACGCGCCATGCTCGGTCATGTAGGCATCGTAGTTACCGGGGTGATCCACCAGGCTGATCTCGATGAGATTATACTTGGTGATGATCATCCCGGCCCCTGTCAGCCAGGCCCAGAAGTCGTCGATGTCGACCTCTGGATCATACTCAAACTCCAGCACCTCGATTCCGACCGAGGCCGCACCCAGCACCCCCTCACGCACCAGCAAGGCCGATTGCGGGTCGACGATGCGGGCGATCATCTGATTCCATTCCAAGCCGTCCGCCTCGCCGATCTTGATGGCCTTGCCGATAGGTTCCGGCTGGTGCATCTTGCGGATATTCCGCCATTTCCATCGAGGTATCGCATCCTCTGTGGCCGGGCGGGTGATGGTCATTTCCATCTCATCCCGCCGATCCGAGGTGAAGTAATACTTCGCCAGCTCGGCTCCGCCACTGTCCCCATCCTGGATGCGCTCAATGGTGAAACCACGAGTGATTACCGGGTTGGGATAACCTCTTAGCTGTGCCATATGTCGCTTCTCCTCATGCTCGTCCACCCAGTCCTGGGCCGATTCCGTCGTCCAGCCCTTGCTCTTGTCGAACATGTATTTCTGGATGTGAGTCGGCCCGTCTGGATCAGATTTGAGCTTGCCGATTAGTGCCTTGATACCCTCCTCATTGGAGAGCGTGATAGTCGCAAAGGAATCCTCCACAAAGTCGGAGGCCGGGCGCACCGGTATGTGGATGTACTCCTCAGTCTCCTCCGGCATCGGGCTCCTCCTTAGCCGCTGGCTTGACGATAGTGACCACGAAGGCATGGTCACACGCCGGGCACCTTACGCCTGCCTTGAGCGCCACCTTGAAGGTCTTGTCACAATGAGGGCACGTGACCACAAAGTAGCGCACGGGGTGCCTGGCCGCGTCATAAGCGAGCGGCCTATCCAATCTCGTCATGAAGGGCATCTTAGCTTCTCCTGCGGCACTGCTTCACGATGGACTGGGCCTGCTCATCCGGGATGTGGAGCACGAGGGCCAACTCGTGCGCATCCAGGGAAGCGACCATCTGACAGGTAGCATACCGCACTCCACCCACGCTGATCAGGGGAACCCAATCAGCGCGCCAGTTATCATAAAGACGAGTCGCCAACTCGTCACCCAACACATGCTCAGCGGGGCCGCTTGCATCACGCCCAAAACGTGCCCCGTAACCAGGGAACCATGTCTCACTCTGCTCTGCCATTGCTGCTCTCCAAGGCTTGCGCCTGCTGCTTCGCCTGGACCACCTTGCGCGACATTAACAGCAAAATATAGTCCAAGCTCTCCTCCAACGATGGGAACCAGGTTTTGAGCTTACCACACTGGGGGCAGACGACCACCAGGCACGGGCCGTTGGTGTTAGCGTTCAGCTCTCCTTTGAGCACTAGCTGCCCCCTTACTACCCTTCCCAGGTTATGTTTGCAGTTCGTGCAGGGCCAAGCCTGAGCCGTCAGCGGCATGGGCGATCTCCTTCGCTGCATCAAAAATCTGAGTAACGATGCCAGCGTCCGGCCAGGCCGTTGCCAGTTCAGCGTTAATCGCCTCAGCTAGCATAGGCGCGATGTGCCTTGGCTCCCACCTTTTCCATTGGCCGCCCTTGCGACAGGCCAGCAACGCCAATCTCCGCCAGCGATCCAGCTCACGCGCCCGCTGCTCCTCATCAGGGCGCACATCGGGCGGACGTGCGGCGCCAGTCGGGTCCTCCTCGGCAGGCTCTAACTCGCCCTGCTCTGGCCGTGTCTCGTCTGGCGCCCCTCCAACCGGGCTGACCGGGGCCACGTTGGAAGGCAAGATATAATCATCGTCCCCACCATCTCGGGGCTGCATTCCCTGCAGCTTCCTGGCCTCGTTGGAGGACATGAGGCCCCATTGCCGGCCCCGGGCAGCCACGGCTGCCTTCTCAACCATCGTCAAAAAGTCTGGGGCCAGCCATTGTGGACGCCAACCTGGTGCCCGGAAGAGACGGATGCAGACCTGCTCCCAGATGATGTCCTCCAACATCCTCGCCAAAGGAAGCTGGGTCATTTCATACCAGGAGCGCCTGATCTCGCGCATGTTAGAGAAGGTCGTGCCCTCAGTATCCCCCATCTGAGCGCCGAAGACACCTGTGACTCCGGCGATCTCCGTGCGCGCGATGCGGCGCCCATCCAAGTAAGGCGCTTCATCGGCATTACGGCGGATGGGCTCAAATTTGAGCGCGCCGCGCGCCAGCAACGGATTGGCGGCGAACTGGTTGTAGCGCGCCTTGAGCATGGCATCCACGCGGTCGTACTCCTCGTCCTCCGAGTCCGCAGGGATCTGCCAGATGCCGTCATAGGGCGCAGTGCGATCCCTGTGCATACTCAGGTACGCCTCTTGGGCGGAGATGTCTGACGGCAAAGTCAGCTCCATGAGGGCTTCAACATCCGAGCCCCAGAGGCGGCCGGCCAGGGACGGGTGCAGGAAGAGTACCAGGTCACTAGGTTTGGATACCTTGATAGGCTGCAGCAGACGATCCGGCGTATAGACATGATAAGCCGGTTCCTTGAATTTGCCGCTGTTCACGTCCACTTGAGGCACAACCAAGCCAATCAGGAAGTCCCAGCCGATGGGCACGCCGTCCTGATTTCTCAACACCCACCAAGCAGCCTGGCCTACGGTCTGGAAATAACCCACCGTGAGGAATAGCTTAGACGAGAATCCAAAGAAATCCAAGATGTTCTCGTAAGAGCGATCCCCTCCCAAGAAGAGGAACTGCTCCAGGCGGCGCCGTTGCAGATCGCTGGCATCATAACGCTCATCACGGATTAGCTGCAACGGTGGCGTTATCATGGCCCTGGCTTGGTGGGAGGCAGCCGCGCGCAGGCCAGCATGATAGCCGAGCACTTCCAGCATGTCTCGATAGAAGGTGCGCGTGTCAGGCACTTTAACCCGGTGTTCCTGCCCCTTGGCTAACTCCTCAACATAGGGCCTGACCCTAGTCGTGTGGACGTGCATGGAGCCCTACCTCAAGATGCTCGGCATCTAGTACAATGGCATCCAGCCCCCGCATACGGAGGCTCTGAACCAACTGGTTGACCTCCTCATCGCTGGCTGGGGATACCCAGACTATGTAGGTCCGATCCGGCCGCATCTGGATCACCTCCCGCACTACGGGGAGGGCATCGCGAAAGCCCCTGACCTCATCTTCTAAGGCACGCAACCGCATAGCGATCTGGGCCAGGATGCCATCTTCAGCAGCCAAGCTCACGATGATCTCCCGTAGGATCGCCTGGTCTCGCTCAGGTCCTATGGGAATGCCGCGCCAGGGACGGGCGCCCGTCTCCTCGTTGGCCAAGTCGACTCCTCCGCCGGGCGCCAAGGAAAGCCAGCCTTTGCTCGGGGACTGGCTTAGCCTGTGACACCAGGATTTCGCTCACGCGGAAATTAGAAGTCTGGCGCATCTGAGATGCGACCATAGCATAGCCCAGGGCATGTGCGAAGTGGTCTGCCCCAGCTGATCGCCACACGGGATAGATGCTGGTGCCCGATGGCTTCCGCCTTGTTACCTCATCGCGCACTAGAGCGCGGAGATGTTGGACCACGACCGCCAGGTCCGGTTCCATCGGCTCGGCGGTGCCCCACAACTGCAGCTGGCCCCGAACGATCCTCTCCATCATCGCATCAAATACGTCAGTCCGGTTGATGGCAATGATCTGGTCTTCTTCCTCTTCCTCTTGCTCTTTGTAAAGACCAGGCATATTCGCGTCTGAGTAGTACGCCGCCCATAGGCATGGCTTGTGACGCCTGGCCAGGGAGCGCGCGCTGTGACGGTTAGGCAGCATGTCCAACGCAGCCATCTTAGGCGCCCACAGTTGCAAGAGAAGGTCGAGAGCCGCAAACCCATCCGGCCCCTCAAAAGGAAGGATCAGGGCGTGAACCAGGCGAAGGTGGTCTTCCACTTTTTGCAGTACCACCATGTAGATGTCATTGCCCTGATCTATGCCTATGTAGTAATGGCCGCCTGGTTTGGGCGCAACCTGTCGAGCGTGGTGGGTCTGAAAGCACAGCTCCTTGATCTGGGCCAGGCTCAACCTTATCTGATGCGCCGAGTAAGGCAGGCCCAGGATGTTGCGGTAGAAGTGAGCAATGCTGTGAACCGTATCGTGCTCTCGGATGATCTCCGCGGCCGGATGGGTACGGGGTAGCATGAGCTGGCTGATATGGTAGCCAGCCACCTCCTCGTCGGGATGGGCTTGCACCCAAGAGCCGTCATGGATATTCTCATCCTCAAGCGCGCGACCACAGTGAGCACACTTGTAATATGCGTGCCCGCGGCCAGGACGCGCGATGTTGGCTTCAAAATCAGGGGATTGCCATCTGCCGCAGTGCCAACAGCGGAAGTGCCACTCTGCCGCCGTGGAATGATTGAACAGAACCTCGATGCCCATGTCAGGGAGAAGGGGCACGGAGAGGCGAAGGTGGCGCTTGATAGGAGCAGCATCCAGGCGCCGGCGGAACTGGGGCACGAACTCCATGTCGGAGAGGTCCCACTCGTCGTTGATCACCATCTGAGCGGGGATCATGCGAGGCACGACCGATGATTCGGTGATCATGAGGATGCCGGAGCCTATCTGCTTCACGCGCACGTTATCCGAGCTCAAGCGGCGCGCCAGGTAAGGGCTGTTGCGCAACATGGGGTCAATGATGAGCTGCGTGAAGTCTTTCACGTCTGCCTGGCGGGGCAGAGTGTAAATGATGATACCCTGGTGATAATCGGCAAAATGCAGCGCTCTCACGGCAGCCAGGGTCGTCATGCCCACCTGGGTCGGCTTCATGAACACCTGCTCTGGCCGATCATCAGCGAGGATGGGCAACTGCCAACGCCGATCAGAGAAATCCCATGGCCCACCGTGGTGCAGGACCACATTGCGAGTCGCCCACAGGAGTGTGTCTTGCTCCAAAAACGCCAAGGTTGGATCAAGTACGCTGCCCATCGCTCTCCCCAAAGTCGCTACTCAGACCGTAGTGCTCACAATACTCCCCAAAGGAAGCAAATTCAGCGTGAGCCGTGGCAATGTGGTCCTCCATGCCAATATACCAGCCCTGGCAGGCATGACACTGCACGCGCCCGGAGTCAGGATCGATACGCACCTCACCATGGGCCGGAGCACTATCGGGGAGCTGGCGGTAGGAGATATCAGCGATCTCGACCCCTTGCCGACGCAGCTCGTCGAGCCGTCGGGCTAACACCTCTACCGTGCTGGGGGTTACATGCAAGGTAGCATCCACCTGGCCCTCATGTCGGTGCACCACCTCCATCGTTGAGCGCTTCAATCCCAGCTGATCTACCAAGAACTGAGCGGCTCGCCGTCGTTCCTGATAGATTGTGCGCACGATGGACTCCCCCATAGCTACGATGCGCGGATCAAATGGATCGATGGAGATGCAGTCGATGAGCACCTCTATCGAGCGATAGCCAGCCGCGCCTAGATAGGCGATGGTCCATTTGAGCCGTTGCTCTCGGAGCCGACGCAAGGCATCGCAAAAGAGGGAATCCGTTAGATACCACTTGGAGATGGTTTGCTGGGGAACGCCGGAGAGAGCCGCTGCTTGCGTCTGGCTGACCCCCATCATCAGATAGGGAAGGACGCGCTGTTGTTGGTACGGCAGCTGGCTCATGATGGAGGCCAGCTCCAACTCCTGCTCTAATTCGCGGGCCTTAGCTATGGCCCTGACGGCTTGAGGGCTCTGATCCATCAGGCCCTTATTTTAACAGTCCCACACACTTTTGTCAATAGGCCCTTGACATGGCGCGCCCGGAAGGGTATTATAGATTCTGTGGAAGACCGTCCGTTAGATGAGCAAGGAGGACAAATTGCCGCTGTTTTGGCAGTTGGAGCACAGGTTCTTGCTCGACGAAGTGGGGGGCGACGCTTCTCGCCTGGGCATCGCTCTAATAGCGTTCAACACCCCTGGCGATAACCCTAAGTTCTTTTGGGCCCTCCAATTGGATAAACTACTCAGTGGCCTGGTGCACCCGCCGCGCATCATCGTGGGATATGGCACCCACAATTATTTCTTACCTGCCCTGAAGGGGTTCATCGGTGCAGACAGTGAGGCACTGGCCGTACTGAGGACGAGGTCGGTAGACCTTGCCCAAGTCATAGAATCCTCCGCTGGATATAGGTTGCCGCTGTCAGCACTGGCCGCCGCACTTAAGCTGGAGGGTGGCAGCTCCTTGGTCGCTACCCTCTATTTCCGCATGGCTGCCATCTTGATGGAGAGCCGCCTGAGCGTAGCTGATCATGAGGCATCCGAAATCTTGCTGGACCGAGCCGATCAATGTCTGCGCACAGTTATTAGTATAACTCTGCGGCAGCTCGATGTAGTACAAAGAGCGTATGGAGCCATGGTGGCGGATCACGGGATTCGCGTCATTCACCGGGGGAAGGAACGCTATGTTCCCATCTCCCCCACCTTGCTGGTGAA
>Ga0315314_1001253_pt1 | contig 23512 bp, 29 predicted proteins | sample TDP9_MG_FD_203631 | JGI IMG/M metagenome (GOLD analysis project Ga0315314, IMG submission 203631) | Freshwater sediment microbial communities from Lake Towuti, South Sulawesi, Indonesia - TDP9 | ecosystem: Environmental > Aquatic > Freshwater > Lake > Sediment | place: Indonesia: South Sulawesi... | reverse complement strand
TCATCGCTAACAAGCTAAGCGAAATCATTTATGAAAAGTTTGGCCGCATCTTGGTAGCGCGAATACCACCAGAAACCCTTCGAGACTTTCATCTTAAAAACCCTGAAGATACGAAGGTCACTTTTTTCGACAACGTGGACATTCCTAACGTGGAGAAGCTTTCCTTGTATGGGCCAGACCTCGTGGGCACCGCCCTTTTTGAGGAGTATGGCAAGCATGGAGACCTCTGGTACATTGTGGCTAGGTCTAGGGAATACGGATACGTGGTTGGGTTAACGAGAGACGCCTCAGTCACCATCTTCAACATCACAGACAAAAACAAGTATCTAGAGTACGTGACAAAAGAAATCTACCCCCTAATTTCGTAAACCAACCACCAATTTGGCAACTACTTCTACTTCCAATAGATGTGCATGCCGTCTATGGTATCGACGTGTTCAAAGCAATCTAAGGTTGCCGATTTTCCTAGCCACATTGAGACCTTTATAATCAAAGCTGGTTTCTATATCAGCATTAAATAATCATATAGAGGATATAATTGAAACGGTCAAAACTCTTAATTTATGGAATATTAGTACTGGCAGTTGTTGGAATGATTTTAATTGGTGGTTATGTTCTACGACGAGAACGTCTAATCAATGCTAATTTGGATACTCCCTTTCAACTCAAAATCAACCAGACAGCCTTCATAGAATCTGAGAACCTTAAAATAAAATTTTGGAATGTGACCGAAGATTCTAGATGCCCTTCTGATGTTGTTTGCGCATGGGTGGGACAGGCAACTGTTGTAGTTAATATTTTGAAAAATGAACAAAATCTTGGCGATTTCAGTTTAACAAGCAGAGCAGGAAACGAAGATTTGGCAATTAAAACTTTCGGCGGATATTCTATAAAATTGGTAAAAGTTGATCCTTACCCAAAAAGTACCTCAAAAATAAAACTTTCAGATTACGTTATTACTCTCCTTGTTTGTAAAATATAATTTCGACCACCTTTAGAACTCTGCGGTTTCCTCCGGAACCTTGCTGGTCATCATGTGACCCCAACGATTCATCCGTTTCAAGAGGTCTAGGGGGCGTGTTCTGTACGCTGAGAGCATGCTTTCAGGGTCCTTAAGCCCCGCAAACAAAACGAAGTCTCTTACCGCTTCCATGTAGGTGTTCATGGTGTGTTCGCTCACCCACTGGTCGCCGCTGATATACTTTGGTGCGAAAGCTGTCGAGAGCACTGCCCAAGTTGAAGATTCTAGGCAGAGGGAACTAGGATGAAAAGTGAGCAAGAATTGAGCTCGGTTCCGCAAACTTTATTACTGGGTGCGTCGAGTTAGTGGGAATCCTAAGGAGGCGAATAGATGAGTAAGAAAGCTGTTATCGTGATTTCTCTTGTCGATGAAAGCAGGGAAAAATCGGATAAAGAAATTGAAAATGAAATATTTGATGAGCTTTCAAATAATCCACCTCAAATCCCCTGGCTCAAAGATGTAGAAGAAGTCAAGGTGACGAAAACCTAGGAAGTAACCCGTTTTTCTGACATTTTATAGAAAATTTAGTATTCGATACCCTTTCTAGGCGAAATGCCTCGAGTGTAGGGATGCTTGACCTCCCTCATTTCCGTGACTAGATCAGCAACTTCGATCACTTCCGGAGGGGCGTAGCGACCAGTGAGGATCAACTCCACGTGCTTCGGCTTGTTCTTAATCAACTGAACTACCTCGTCCACCCCGATAAGCCTCAAGTTTAGGGCAACATTGACTTCATCTAAGACGACGACGTCGTATTCACCGCCGCTGACTACCTCACGAGCCAGGTCGAGGGCTTCCCTAGCCAGTTTCACGTCCTCTTCGGTGGGAGGCATCTCCGTGATGAATTTTCCTCGACCAAAGGCTACCATCTTAAAGTTGGGTAACTGTTTCACTACGTGTAGCTCACCATAGTCGAAGCCCCCCTTAATAAACTGGACCACGTAAACCTTGAGGCCTCGTCCAATGGCTCGCAAAGCCAGTCCAAAGGCTGCAGAGGTCTTACCCTTCCCGTTCCCGGTATAGACTTGGGTCAGTCCCTTTTCCAGTCGTTTCGCCGTTGTCAATTCCCTCCCTCGCGTAGTGCCAGATATTAGGTTTTTTCGACTTTTTTCAGCCCGAAGGGCCACGCCAATACCATGTCCGCCGCCGAATACGGGTCCATCTCCCTCGTTAGAATCTTGTGGATCAGATCGTCAAACTTCCCCCTTTCTTTCAGTTCACGCAGAACGGATTCGGTCACTCTCTGTTTGATTGCCTCGACGAGTTCTGCTTCAACCCTTTGCTTACGCCGTAGTTCGAGGGCGCCAGTCTCAAGGTACTCTTTATGTTGGTCTATTTTGTTAAGAAGCTCGGTTATTCCCTCGCCCGTGATGGCTACGGTTTTGATGACGGGCGGCCTCCATTCATCTTTTTCGGGGGTCATGTCCAGCATAGCTTCTATGTCGGTTACGGTTTTGTCTGCGTTTTCACGATCAGCCTTGTTGGCTACAAAGATGTCACCTATTTCCATGATGCCTGCCTTAATGGCTTGTATCTCGTCGCCCAGTCCGGGAGGCAGTACAACCAATATGGTGTGAGCAACTTTTATGATGTCAACCTCGGATTGTCCGGCACCTACCGCTTCAACTATGACCACATCCTTACCCGATGCATCCAAGATTCTCACCGCATCTTTGGTGGCCCTAGCTAATCCGCCGGGGTTGCCCCTCGTTGCCATGCTTCGGATAAAAACTCCCTCATCAACGCTAAGCTCCTGCATGCGGACACGATCTCCCAAAAATGCGCCACCTGTGAAGGGACTGGTTGGGTCCACGCAAACTATGCCCACGGTTTTTCCCTTTCTCCTCAATTCTTTAGCTAACTTTTCTATGAGCGTGCTTTTCCCCGATCCAGTGGGCCCGGTTACGCCTATTATGTAGGTCTTGCCCGTGTGTGGGTAGAGGGAGGATATGACCTCCTGCGCTTCCGGTGAGTTATTTTCCACGAGGGTTATGGCCCTTGCTATGGATCGGCGGTCGCCCTTCAACACCTCATTAACAAGTTGCTCGATGTTTGATGGATTCCGCAAGGCTACTTTCTCTTCCGCACGTTCTCCTTCACAAATTTGACAAGGGTATCCGTGGGTGTGCCCGGTCCGAAGACTTCTGCTATGCCGATCTTCTTTAAGGCTGGGACATCTTCGGCAGGTATGATTCCTCCTGCGAACACCAGAATATCAGCTAATCGTTTCTGCTTTAACAATTCCATTATCCTTGGGAGCAGGGTCATGTGGGCGCCGGATAGGATGCTTAGGGCTATGACGTCGACGTCCTCTTGCAGCGCTGTTTCCACGATTTGCTCAGGGGTTTGTCGCAGTCCTGTATAAATCACCTCCATGCCAGCGTCTCTCAAGGCTCGAGCAACGACCTTAGCTCCTCTATCGTGGCTGTTCAGTCCCGGCTTCGCAACCACAACCCTAATTTTTCTTTCCGAGCTCATTTTGCTTTTCTCCGCTCCACTCCTAAATTACTATTAACTCTTGGTATTCTCCAAAGACGCCACGAAGTACGTCGCAAATTTCACCTAGCGTGGCGTACGCTTTCACGGCTTCGATTATGGTGGGCATGAGGTTTTCATCTCGCTCGGCGGCATCATGCAACTCGTCAAGCACTTTCCTCACCCTTCCGTTGCTTCGCTCCCTCTTCACCCGTTGCAGTCTCGCCAGCTGCTCATCCTCCACTTTGGGGTGAACTCGCAGAAGCTCTACGGGAACCCAGTCCTCCTCAACCGTATACTCATTCACCCCCACTAAAACTCTTTCTTTCTGGTCTATCTCCCTTTGACACTTGTAGGCACTGTCCGCGATTTCCCTCTGGAAAAATCCCTTTTCAATCGCGGGGATCACGCCGCCCATAGCATCAATCTTGTCGATGTACTCCATAACTCGTTCTTCCATCTCTTTGGTCAAAGCCTCCACGTAGTAGGACCCTGCCAGCGGATCCACTGTGTCCACCACTCCGCTCTCGTGGGCGATGATCTGCTGGGTTCTGAGAGCGACCCTAACCGCCTCCTCGGAGGGTAGGGCAAGAGCCTCGTCGAAGGAGTTGGTGTGCAGGGATTGTGTGCCCCCCAACACGGCTGCTAAGGATTGTAGGGCAATCCGTATGACGTTGTTAACGGGTTGCTGTGCTGTTAGGGTGCACCCTGACGTTTGAACGTGCATCCTCATCCACATTGACCTGAGGCTCTTAGCCTTGAACCGCTCCTTCATGATCTTGGCCCATAGTCTCCGAGCGGCTCTAAACTTGGCAACCTCCTCAAAAAAGTCGTTGTGGGAGGCGAAGAAGAAGGAGAGTCGAGGAGCAAAATCGTCCACCTTCAGACCCCGTTCCAAAGCGAATTCAACGTAAGCGATTCCGTCCGCTAGCGTAAAGGCAAGCTCCTGCACGGCGTTTGAACCAGCCTCACGAATGTGGTATCCGCTGATGCTGATGGGGTTCCACTTAGGTAGATGCCTCGCGCAGTATTCGATGATGTCCGTAACCAGTTTCACCGAGGGCTTAGGTGGGAAGATGCACAGCTTCTGGGCGAAGAACTCCTTAAACATGTCGTTCTGGGTCGTGCCACCTAACCTTTCACGAGGCACCCCCTGCTTGTCTCCTATAGCGACGTACATCGCTAACAACATGGCTGCCGGACCGTTAATGGTCATTGAGGTGGTCACCCTGTTCAGAGGTATCCCTTCGAACAGAATCTCCATGTCCCGAAGGGAGGAAACCGCCACACCGCACTGACCCACCTCACCCCTAGCCATTGAATGGTCAGAGTCACAACCCATTATAGTTGGGTAGTCAAAGGCGATGCTCAGCCCGGTTTCGCCCTCCTTAAGCAGGTACTTGAACCGCGCGTTGGTTTGCTCCGCGGTGCCGAAACCCGCAAACTGTCGCATGGTCCAGAGGCGTCCCCGATACATGGTGGCGTGTAAACCTCGAGTGAAAGGAAATTTTCCCGGAAAGCCGAGATCCCTCAAATAATTGTGGTCCTTGACATCCTCCGGCGTGTACAGCCTTTTAACGGGTATGCCGGATGAAGTAGAAAACTCACCCTTCCTTTCAGGGTGTCTGCAAACCCACCTTGGAACGGTTGTTTTCTCCCACCTCTTCCTTTCCTTTACGATTTCATTTAGCCTTCGTTCATCAAACAACCTGAATGTTGCCCCCAAGATCATTAATGCTATTCTAAAAGATGTAAAAGGTTATATTCCTTATGGAAAGTATCTCAACAACTGGACGCGGAGGATGTTATGTGAGTTGGTGGGTCAACCGTTAGCAACAATAGTTTCCGCTGGGCTCTCCAAGTTCGGGGCAAGAGAGGGCCTGTACGCTAGGGAACTTTTTGCCGAGGCTGCAAAGGAGGCTTATGACAGGTGTCCAAACCTCAGCCCTAAGGACATTGAAACGCTTTTCGTTGGGCATATGAGCGAGTCCTATGAACATCAAGGACACACAGGACCCACACTTTCTGACTGGGCTGGGTTGACCCCAACACAAGCCACCAGAATTGAAAACGCGTGTGCGTCTTCAGGAGTAGCGTTGAGATGCGGTATTTTCGCCATACTCTCTGGTATGTATGACATCGTCATGGTGGGTGGGGTTGAAAAAATGACTCACCGAACCACAGCCGAGTCAACCGAATTTTTGGCGATGGCCTCAGACTTCCCCTTTGAGCAATGGCACGGATTAACGTTTCCAGGGCTGTATGCTCTCATGGCAACAGCCCACATGCAAAGATACGGCACAACAGAGGAACAGATGGCGATGGTTTCGGTGAAGAACCACCACCACGGAGCCCTGAATCCTAAGGCGCACATGCAAAAGGAAGTAACGCTGGAAAAGGCGATGTCGTCGAGGGTGATCGCCTGGCCATTAAAGTTATATGACTGCTCTCTCATAACCGATGGAGCCAGTTGCCTAATTTTGACAAAACCTGAAATTGCCAAAAAATTCACAGACACGCCAGTGCACATCATTGGCTCAGGACAGGCTAGCGATACTATAGCATTGCACGAAAGGGAAGACCTCACAAGCTTGAAGGCGGCCAAGCTTGCGGCTCAAGAGGCTTACAAGATGGCTGGAGTCAAGCCTCGTGACGTAGACATCGCAGAGGTTCACGACTGCTTCACCATAGCGGAGATCATCGCGTATGAGGACCTCGGCTTTTGCAAGCCTGGAGAGGGCGGAAGATTAGTGGAGGAAGGCGCCACCAAAATCGGAGGGAAAATCCCGGTCAACACCAGTGGGGGATTGAAGTCGAAGGGCCACCCTGTTGGGGCGACGGGAACCGGGCAAGCCTATGAGGTTTATCTGCAATTAACTGAGCAGGCTGAGAGGAGGCAAGTGAGCGGGGTGGAGATAGGATTGGGCCACAACGTGGGGGGCTCAGGGGCCACCGCGACCGTGCACATCTTCAGGAGAGGATGAAGATGGAAGAGGTTCCTCCCTTTACCGTAGAAAGCTTTTACAAGTTTGTGAGCGAGAGGAAGCTGATGGCCGCTAAGTGTGTTAAGTGCGGATTCGTGCTTCTTCCTCCAAGACCCCTCTGCCCACACTGCCATTCCTCAAACTTAACGTGGGTTCAGCTTGAAGGCGAAGGCAAACTGGAAACCTTTACAATAATCCATGTGGCACCCCCGCAGTTTCAGGCAATGACACCGTATGTGGTGGGCATTGTAAAGTTGTATGAGGGTCCACGGGTTCCGGGCATGATCCACAACATCAAACCACAAGAGGTTAGGGTGGGCATGGATCTTATAGTCGACTTTGACACAGCCTTACCTTCCCAATGGCCCATGTGGCCCCGATATTTCTTCAGGCCACCTTAGGAGATTAATGGTCCTCAAAGATAGAAGTAGGACATGTATTGTTTAAAATTCACTTTCTTAGCTGCGCTCAACTTGAACGGAGAAAAAAGGGGGGTTAGATGTTGATAAGGACTGCGGATTAAGCACTAGCCTTCGATAATTGGCTCAAAGTGTTCGATATCTGTGATTTTTCCCTCGCGTTTCTCTTTCCATGCAGCCCGGACGCGCATGCCAATTCTTATTTCTTTACAAGCTTTCTCTGCGTCTGAGAGGTCGATGCCACCTAAGAAATGGAAGAAGCAGGTGTCCGCCTTATCAAGCTGGATCATCCCGATTAAATAGGGTGGAGCCCTTGGCTGCCCTGTGAATGAGTAGTTTATGAGGGTAAACGACTTTAACGTCCCTTTATCATCCACCTCAACCCATTCTGTTGTGTCAACGAAGCATCTTGGGCAGAACCTCCTAGCTGGCACCAAAACGCGTCTACACCCCGGACACACTGTTCCCATAATTTTCTTATCTTTAAGGGCTTTAAAGAATCTAACCCCTACAGGACCAGCTGTCCATGTATAGGGCAACGAAATAGTTTCACGTATTACACCCAATACCTCTTCACTCATATGTATCACCTCCTATCTAAGGCGTTTTTCCTAAAATCATAATGCCATTCAGTTGATTTAATCCGCCCATGCCTGAGGCAAAGGCGGTTTCAACGTCGGGTATTTGATGCTTACCAGCTTTGCCCATGGTCTGCAGAGCAGCCTCAGCAACGCGTATAAGCGCTGTAGCCCCTATGGGATTCGTACACAGAACACCGCCAGAGGGGGCGCAGGGTAATTCTCCGTCCCTCATTACAGTCCCCTCTTCTACCAGTTTGTAAGCTTCCCCTTTTCCACAGAAGCCGAAGCACTCATAGTATATAAGCTCTTGATAAGTGAAGGGATTATACACTTCCGCGACGTCGAACTGTTTTAAGGGGTTTTCAATTCCAGCCATTTTATAAGCCCTCCTTGCAGCCATTATAGCAGAGTCCCATTGCACTTTATCACTATCGCCCATCCAATACTCGTCCCCAGCATAGCCAACGCCTTTTACCCAAGCTGGGTTGTCAGTTATCTTTTTGGCTTTGTCCTCTGAAGCGAAGATCACAGCACAAGCACCGTCCGATATGGGGCAGACATCCAGAAATCTGATTGGGTAGGCTATTATTCGCGATTTTAACACGTCATCTAACGTGATTTTTATTTTAATATGCGCATAAGGATTGTCAAATGCATCCATATGGTTTCTGACAGAGAGCATAGCCGCCGCATGACGTACCCTTTCCTCTGGAAGTTTGTATCTGTATGTGTATTCGTTACATTGAAATGAGAAAATCACTGGAGCTCCGGTGATGAACTTTCTTTGGAAGAAGGGCTCCGCTATCGTAGCCATCACGGCCTGAGGATCGTTCTCATACATCTTCTCAGCACCCACAGCCAAGACGACATCGAAGAGACCCGACGCCACATGGTAGTAGGCTGAGTGTGCGATTGACATTCCGGTTGTTCCGCATGTGGCAAGTCTCATTAAGGGCTTTGAACGAGCCCCAAGGGCGTCAGCCCACCAAAGATGAGGGGCGTTCGTGCCCTCCATAGGCGCTGGCATGGAGCCAGAAACTACCGCATCTATTTCTTCTATAGTTAACTTAGCGTCTTCAAGAGCTTTTTTCACAGCTTCATATATTAAATCAAGAAAACTAACGTCTTTTCTCCTTCCGTGGACGGTTTGACCTGTGCCCACAACTGCGACTTTTCTCATAGACATCATCTCAATCACTACTCAAAATTATCACTGAATGCAGTTGCCCAGCCAGTCCATGCATGCTATGGGCGAGAGCCGTTTCAACATTTGGCACCTGATGTTCACCCGCCTTGCCCATCACTTGGAGAGTGGCTTCAGCGATACTTATGAGTCCCCTGGCTGTATAGGGGTTAGTTGAGAGTGTCCCCCCAGAGGGGTTAACCGGTAATGCACCACTCATATCAGTCACCTCTGCATCCATAAGTTTTCTACCTTCACCAAATCCGCAGAATCCAAGGTGCTCATACCAAAGAAGTTCTTGGAATGAGTAGGGTGCGCATATTTCGGCCACATCGATTTGCTTACATGGGTCTTTAATCCCAGCCGTGTTGTAGGCCTTCCTCGCGGCCACCTTTAAAGCTTTCACATCTATTAGATCCCTGTCTCCCAAGAAGTACGACTCCACTCTCCAATCGACTCCCTTTATCCAAGCTGGGTTGTCAGTTATCCTCTTGGCCTTATCCTCTGAGGCAAGCATCACAGCACAAGCACCGTCTGAGGCTGGACAACAGTCTAACTCCTTTAGGGGATGCGCCACAACCCGTGATTTAAGCACATCTTCAACCGTTATCCTTGCCCTCCTGTGGGCATGGGGGTTATAGAAGGCATTCCTAAGACTTTTGACCGAAACCTTAGCAGTTTGTTCCTCCGTCACTCCATACTTGCTCATATACCATCTCGCTTGCACTGCTGCAGATGAGATATCGTCAAGTCCGAGGGGACGTTGATAAAATGGGTCGCAACAAAGATTGGTCAGCGCAGATATTGAAGGTATTTCCGAGGATTTTGTTGCGCTGACGACTAGAGCGGTGTTGAAGTGTCCTGATAAAACCCGCATGTATGCATACATGAACCCCAAGGCCCCGTCTTCCTCCGCCTTAGTTGAATCCTTCAAGTATCCAGCAGCTGCATCATAGTGAAACACATTAGAACAGCCCATTCCCTGCCAGTAATCTGAGGTTGAAGCCACCACGGTGTCCACGTCGTCTTTAGTCAAGTTCGTTTTTGCTAGTGTCTCCATGGTCACATCATAAATTAGTTCACGTACGGTTTGCTGCAAATTTTCTCCATGCTTTGTCTGAGCCACACCAACTATGGCTACTTTTCTCATGTGCCCACCTTTCTCTTTTTTTAAAACATGTGTTGCTCTAAAGTTTTGAACATTTAACTTTTTTGGCATATCACTAATTTTCCATCGTTTACAGTGCAGCGCAAGAAGAGAGGGTTAGTACAAGGACATGTTGACATGAGATGTCAAGTTGGAGTCATAATGTTTGAGAGGTGATGTTGAGTGGCGAAAGCACCAAGTGAAGAGGTACGCATCGGATGATATCTCTAGTCACCGAATGGCAATGGAGCAAAAACGTTGATAACGATCAGACTGACCAACATCAACTCTGAAGACATGCACGTGGCCTAAGGTGAACCTATACTACGTCAACGAACCTAGGAGACCTCATGAACACCCACATTTTCAGTAGATGAATATGGTTTTTTGCATGCTAGTTTAGCATTAACTTAAAGAACACGTTTGTCGCTGCCTCGCCCCGCACCTTGGCCACGCGCACTGTAAGATTTTTATCGTTAAGGTTTTAGGTCAAGGTCAATTGGGCGTTGTCATGAGAATAGATATATACTGCGTTCTTTACGCTTCGAAGTTTGTCTATGGACTTTAAGGCTTGGTCAGCGCGATAGAGAACTCCGGGAATGTTTCTTTTCTCCAGATTTTCTCGGAGGGGTGCAACGTCGCCACAGTACACGTAGTTCCTTTCATCCTTCCTGATGATAACTGACTGGTGCCCAATGGAGTGTCCAGGTGTTCGGATGATGATTACGTCGTCGGTTACTCGATACTTTCCGTGAAGAGGCACGTATTCGATGGGCACGTCAAAAAACTCTCGAATGTAGGCGGCCTTTTGAAACCTGTCTGGAGCATACGCGTAGCGGAGTTCGTCCTCCTGCACATAAAACTTTGCGCTTGGAAAGGACGCGTTGTTGCCGCAGTGGTCAAAGTGCAGGTGTGTGTTGATGACTATGTCTATATCTCCCGGCTTGAGGCCGTGTTCTTGCAGTTGCGCCATCAGCCCTTGACCCGGTTTTCTCGTTATGGTATGGAACTTTCGATGCTTCTCTGGGAGCTCTCCGACCCCAGTATCTATGAGAATCTTTTCTTCCTCGGTTATGACCAGCAAGGGTTTTAGGGCTGCCTCATAGAGTTGCCCCGGATACTTTGTGTAGACGAGGAAACTTTTGTCAAGGGTGAAGTATCCGTCGCTGAGGAGATGTAACTCCAACTTTACTATGCCTCGCATCTATTTGCTCGTTAACTATGTTAGAGTCGAGATAAAGAGGTTACGGGCTCGGCTGAATTAAGGCTTGCCAGCGTTTCGGCTGTTGCTCTGTAGCTTGTCGAGTTGTTGAATTAGGGTGATCAGATCCGTGAATGATGAAACGAGGTAGGTAGCTCCGGCTTGAGTCAATTCTTCTGGGGAGGAGACCCCCGTTGTCACACCCACTGCGATAACGTTAAGTCCTTGAGCGCATTTCATGTCCCCTACGCCGTCTCCCACAACCATGGCTTCTTCCGCCTTAACATTTAGCGCCCTCAACGCGGCTTCTAGGTGAACCGGGTCCGGCTTCACCGCCGAAACAGATTCACGAGTGATGACCGCGTTAAAGAAACTCTTAAGTCGAAAACACCTAAGAATGTAGTTCGTAGATTTCTCGCCATTAATGGTGAAAAGCCCTGTCTTTAATTTCGTTTGCCTTAAGGCCTTAAGGGTTTCGACGACGCCGGGCAGCAAGCCGGTCGTGTGGGCAGCCTCCAACTCGTAACGATCCGCTAAGGAAAGCACGGCCTCCCTAACCCTCGCGATCTCCCGTTCTCCCTTGCCGTTGTTTCTCATGCAGATCTCCCCCTTCTTCAGCATCTCAAATATGCTGTCGTTTAAGGAAAGAATCGACGGGGCGATACCTTGCTTGGCGAGAAACAGTATCACCTCAGCCCTCATCGCCATGTAGTCGAGATTGAAATCCACGATAGTTCCGTCGAGATCAAAGACCACAGATTTAATCACTTAACACGACCTCCCTGCGACAGTTCCGTGACTGGGCTTATTGCTAACCCCACAGAAATATACTTTTTGGATAACTCCACTACACTAAAAGTCGTTAAACCTTAAACCACGGTGTGTTCAATAATTGAACATTACCATATTTTTACACTAAATCCAAAAATTCACCTTTAATAATTGAAGACCATTTATGAGGGGGATTCAATAACTTAAGATACCCCATAGCATAATCCGTCCCAACCCTTACAACCTATGTGAGTATGTTGACAAGGCTAAACTGGGAGAATTGGCTGTTTCCCCTTTTTTCTGCACCCTTTTCTACAAGTTGACTGAATAAGCCTTTATTGATTCCTCTTTCGCGATATTCACCTAAATCGTCAATGAGTATTGGCCTTCCATGAACGTCGATCGGTGGGCATTTTACTCCCGCTTCATGCGTAGAGTAGGGAACCCTTGTAAGTTGCTTGAGGTTGCCTAAGCACTTCGTATTTAAGGTGGTGTGTGGCGCTTCCCTCAATAACTCCTCTTGAAGCAGCTGGTAAACCCATCTGCCCGTATCTTCTTGGCCAAAATCGAGCTCTACAACGCTTTGTAGGAGGACATAAACGTGGAAGCCGCGCCACGTCCTCACAATTAATGTTTCAACATCGAAATGCTCTTTAAGCCGCTTGGTTAGGCCGCGTACTTCCTTAAAGGTCTCTTTTAGGTTAGGATGTTTCACGCGAGAATCGAAGTCAAAGAAGACCTTCTCCAAGCCGAAAACAACACCAGGGGCCCTGAAGGGGTGAACCGACATGAAGCAAGGCTTTCGATTTCCAATGCAACTCTCAGCGGTGCTAAGAAAAACGTTTGGATTATCCGTAAACCAGGATTTCGAACAGCCTATCTCCCGACCCAAAGAGCCGAACCAGTCCAGCCAGAAACTTCTGTGCTTCCTCGAGTCCCTTAAGTCCTTCATTCTCATACTCCCAACAACTTTTATTCAGGTGGTATTACTGTGGCTTTTAGCACGGGTCTTAGTCTTTGGCTGTGGCTGATGGCCACCCAATCGGCTTCCATATCGACTACTACTATCGTGGTTTCTCCAGCCTTTATTTCGAAGCGCACAATGACATCGACGTGTCCCGGGGGAACTATGAGGTCCACGTTTTCTCCGCTAAGGTACGTGGCCTTAGCTGCGGTTATAGTCATTCTCAGCTTGGTGTAGTTTCCTGGCGGAATTTCTGTAACGGAAAGGTCTTCGGTTACATTACGTAGCGCCAATATATCGACGGTAAAGTCAGGAACCCCGTCGACAAACGAAAGTTCTTCCCATGTTTCTTCTCCGTCTTCTGCTCTTAGGGCAGAGACGCTGAGGTGACCTATGGTCACGTTAAGATGTTTCAACTCCACTGGCGCGTCGGTCAACTTCACGATCAAGGTTCCCGTGTCAGGGATAAAAGCCGGAGGCCTCAAGCTTGGAATCTTTACGCTCGAGATCACCACTCCCACGATTATCAAAGCAGCCACTAGGAAACCGACAGTTCCGTAAAGACCAATTTTTCTGGAACTAACTGCCATTTTCTTTTTCACCCTACTAGACAACAACGGTATCGTAATATTTAATACAACGCTTTTGAACAGCCCGTTCAACTTTTTGAACAAAAATTTTGTTGGTGCATGATGAATCTACAGTTATTATTCTCCATTCACAGAACTTTTCACTTGGGTCCTATTGAATAATAAAATGTCTTGAGTCCATGAGAGGCCTTGTGAAACTTGGAAGCTCCGGAACTGGATCAAGAGAATGTTGCTAGCAAATTGAAGGGGAATACGCTTCGAGTTTACTGGTACCTACTAGAGGCTTCGCATACAACGGTTGGGCCTAGAGAGGTCCAAAGAAACCTTGGTTTCTCGAGTCCCGCACTAGCAGTGTATCATTTAGAAAAACTCATGGAGCTAGGTTTGGTTCAGAAGGTGCGAGGTGAGTACCAGTTGGTCAGGGTGGTTAACGTCGGAGTCCTCAAGCAATTCTTTAAGCTCGGAACCTTTATTCTCCCTCGATACATTCTGTACGCAATTATGTTCACTACGTTACTTGTCTTCTACTTAACGCAATTCAGAGACATCAACTTTTACAGCATCTTCGCTTTGATCTTTGGTGTTCTTGCCACAGGAATCTTGTGGTATGAAACCTTTAAAGCGTTGCTTCAGAAGCCCTACCGCTGAATGAAAGCGGTTAAGGGAAGTATGAGGTGTCTGTTGTTGAAGGGGAAGAATGAATATTAAAAGCGATAAAAACAAATTGAACATGAAGATGCAAAATGTTGTTGAGGGAATTGGTATGAGTTGGGAAGGGTATGAAAGCAACCCCCTCTGGCCCGTCCTCGTGGAAACCGTTCACGTCATGATCATGTACCCCCATCACAAGGCCTACACTCGAGACGTGATCCTTCACGATCAGCCCGACGCGACGCCTCAAGACCTTGCGATAAAACTGGGCATCCCCCTAGGTGAAGCCCTCGTAATCCTCTACGAACTTCAAAAACAAAAATCTGAAGCTAAATCTTGAACTGAGGAATCCTTAACCGCTTAGCCTGGTTAAATGATATTTACGGAAGATGCCTTAAACGCGATAAAGACCTTCGAATCAACATTGAGTCGCATTTCGTTAAATGATCGCTTGGTTATCTGCACGATGAAATCTTTACCCGCTCTAACCTTCAGCTTCACTAGAGGCCCAATATCGGATATCTGCACTATTCGACCTTCAAATGAGTTTCGAGCACTAGAAACTATGGGATTTGATGAGAGGATTATGTCTTCGGGACGCACAAACACGGTTATTTTACCAGTTTTCTCAAAGGGGGCTTCAATCTGCAAACCGTCGCCGATATCCACAAGCGAAGTGCCTTCACACGTGACTTTTGAAAAGCCCGAAAAAACATTTTCAAGTCTCGCATAGCTAGCCAAGAGTTTGGATGGCAATGTAAAAATTTCTTGAGGAGCTCCCACTTTCACTATCTTTCCTTCAAGCATCAAAGCTACCCTTTTGGCCAGAGTTTCCGCCTGAAACATATTGTGTGTAGCTATGACCATAGTTGTTTTCTTTTCCTTGTTGATCCATGAGAGCACGTCTTCAATAATAGAGACATTCTTTGGGTCAATGTTTGCTGTAGGTTCATCCAAGAGCAAGACATCGGTGTCAAGCGCCAGAGCCCTAGCCAGAGCCACTCTCTGCTGTTCGCCTCCAGACAATTTCTTAGCTGGGCGCTTTTCATAGCCTTCCAAACGCACTGTTTCTAGAACTTCTTTAATCTTCTCATCCGTTTCTCTTTTTGAACAACCTCTAAGTTTGAGACCATAAGCAATGTTCTTGTAGACGCTGGTGCTGAATAGCGCTGTTTTTTGAAACACCATGGTGGTCTTTAACCTTACTTGGTTTATGTTGTTCTCGCCAACTTTGATGCCGTTGAGGCGCAGTTCTCCGCTTGTGGGTTTTTCAATGCCCGCAATAATTCTCAGCAGAGTGGTTTTGCCTGAACCGTTCGGACCGAGAAGGCTAAACACTTCGCCTTCGAGAATCTGGAGGTTAACCTGTTTTAGGGCTATTATGTTCCCGTAAGTTTTGCTTATGTTTTCTAGTTCCATTATAGGTTTCATGTCTTGCGCCTCTGAATCAGATTGACTGTAAGGGTTAGAGCAGACACTATCAACAACAGAATGATTGCCAGGGCTATTGCGAGCGCTATTTCTCCCTTGCTGGTTTCCAATGCTATTGTGGTTGTTAAGACGCTTGTGAAACCAGCTATGTTTCCACCCACCATGAGAACAACTCCCAATTCAGCAATGGCTCTGTTGAAACTCGCTGTTATGGCTAGAACAACGCCACTCATGGATTCCCTTAAAACAGCAATTGAGGCTTCCGTTTCCGAAGCACCCAAGGTTTTGGCTAAATCTCTGATTTCTGGATCAACTGATTCGATGGCGCTTATGATGAAACTGACAGTGATAGGCGTTATTAAGATCGCTTGTCCAATTATCATCGCGGTCGGCGAATACAATAATCGCAGAAAGCCTACTGGGCCGGCATTTGAGAAAAAGAGGTAGAGAATAAGTCCTAAAGCCACCGTCGGTATACCAAGCATAGCGTTAAAGAACCCTTTTGCGAGGAATTTGCCTGGAAATCTCTTTAAGCCCAACAACGTTGCCACTGGTAGTCCCCATAAAGCGGAAAGCATTACCGCTGAGCTTGAAACCAAAATGGATCTTATGCTGATCTCCGCAACTGTCGAGTCACCTGAGAATATCAGTTGAAGCGCCTTGAGGAACCCATCAATTATTTCATTTCCCAAGCCACAATGCACCTTTAGTCGTAGAGTTCAGGGTAGCCTTTGCGATACTCTTGTGGGCATTCTGTGTCGCTGAAGAAGGCGTATTCTTTTATCATTTGTGACATTGTAGGATCTGTGTTCTCTTTGAGTAGCCTCACCGCTGGATTAAACAGGCTTTGGCCATATTCGTCTTTGCCGAACTGCTCAATCATCTGTTGCCCCTCGTCTGATATGAGAAACTTCATGAATGTGATGGCTCCATCGAAGTTTACATTTGGATGTAATGTTTGATTGACAGCTATGGCACTGTACACGTTTAGCAGGTCTTTAGCTTGTTCTACCAGCACCAACGATGAAATTAAACCGTCTTTTTTATACTTCAGATACGTGCCTATGTCAGCAAGCGTGTAAGCTCCAAAGTAGTCGGCCTTCTTCAAAGTTTCTCCCATCCCTGAACCAGCACTGACATACCAAGACTCCTTAGTCAAAGTTGTTAAGTTGAAACCAGCAGACGTCCATAAACTCTTTTCCTTTGTATGCGTTCCAGAGTTGTCGCCTCTTGAAACCCAAAGTTTATCAGCTCCGCTTCTGCCTCTCTCTGCAATTTTAGTCAAAGCCTGCAATGGTGCAGTGTTCCTTATTTGTGCAGGGTCTTCTTCTGGTCCAACGATAGCGAAGAAATTGTAAGCAATGATTTTTCTGTTTACTCCTGTTCCTCCTGTAAGAAAACCTAACTCGTCGGGGGGTGAGTGAACTAGGATTAAGTCGGCGTCGCCCCTCTGCGCGTGCTGAATCGCTATGCCTGTTCCAACAGAAATGAAGTTGAGGTCTATGGGATATTTTGCTTCAAACTCCATTTCAATGGCGTCCAGCAGTCCTGTGTCGTAAAGGCTCGTGGTAGTTGAAACAATCAATCTCTCTTTTGTTGAAGGTCTAAGATAGTATGTGGTTGCCGCAACTGAAGCTATTACAGCAATGACAAGCAAAGACCCCCAGACAAAGAATACTTTGCGCATTTTGAACCTCCGTTATGTTTGGTCGTATACATCGCCGTTATAACCTTATAAACATATCGGCTTCTCACTGCAAGGCTATACTCTCTTTCCAACTGTTGTTCTAGATTCCCTTTTCACATTTCTTATAAAAGTGTCCAATGTAGAGTTCAAACAAGGAGTTAGTTAGAATCTGGTGAGAACAGTGAGGGAAGCAATCATCTTGGCTGGAGGAGAAGGATGGAGGCTCAAGCCTCATACGTGGATACCTAAGCCTCTTCTGAAGATTAACGGAGAAACATTGATAGATCGGCAGCTATCTTGGCTGTATTCCAATGGGTTCGAAAACATAGTTGTGGCATCTGACAGAGATGACCTTACAAAATATGATGTAACGTACTCTCTTGAGGAGAGGAAGCTAGGAACCGGAGGGGCGACGAAGAAGGCGTTCAAGGGGATTAGTGGAGACAGGGCGTATGTGATGAATGTGGATGACATCGTTTTCTACAACCCCAACGAGTTGCTGGATTACGCGAGTAAGGGAGCAGGGGTACTACTCGCCAAACCAACGCTTCCCTTCGGAAGGGTTACGCTTCAAAATGGAGTAGATGTCATTAGGTTTGAGCAAAATTCGACTCTTGACTTCTGTGTTAGCGCAGGACACTATGTGTTCAAGAGAAGAGTGGTCGAGAAGTTCTTTCCAGATGTAGGAGACTTCGAGTTCGCTACAATGCAAAGACTAGCCGACAATAGGATGCTTCAAGGACACATATACCAAGGTGTGTGGTTCACCCTTAACACCATGAAAGACCTAATCAGAATCTGCGACTTCTTTAAGCCACCAGTTAAGAAGATTTATGCGGTGACACCCTCTCCCGTTAGGTAGGGTTCAAATCCCACCCCGCCCGTTTACGCCGAGCCCTCCTAGGGTTTTCAACTCCAATTTGCCATCTACTTTTGTGAGAGATTTTGCCACCTTCTAAGTCTTCGATGCTTACACAAGAGAGATAACAAACTTGAACCCAGGCAGACTTGCACAATTGATCAAAATTGCGGGTTCTTGACGCAGATGAAGCCTTACTTGTTATGCAAAAAGAAAGTGTGGCTTTAGTTAATGCGCTTTGTACAACGTTTTGAACTCATCTTCCAGAATGCTCATCATAACGAAATCACTATGTTTGTTGTCGCAATAATATCCATCTCTCTGGACGCCTTCCTTCTTGAAGCCAAGGCCTTCCCAAAACCTTAGCGCTCTCTCGTTGAACCCAACCACACCTACCGCGACCCTGTGGAAGCCCAATCGTTCGAAGGCATAATTGAGGAGGAGATGACCCGCCTCCGTCCCATAACCTTTTTCCCACACGTCTTTCTCCCCGATGATGATACTCATATCTGTGCATCGCCAAGGCCTGAACATCCGCAGCAATCCAGCCTCTCCTATTACTCGATTTCCTCTTTTCAGAACTATTACAAACCATGCCCGATTCTTGTCAACGCTAATTTGCCTATAGAATTTTTCAGCCTCGTTTCGGCTCATAGGCGCGACCTCTCCCGTTAATCTTCTGATTTCAGGATCGTTGGACCATTTTTGAACGTAGGGCAAATCACTTTTGCTGAAAGGTCTTAAGTAAACCCTTTTACCGACCAAGGACCCTTGTTCCAACATATTCTTTTTGATAGGCATGTTTTCACAAGCCACATTTTTAACATGCCCTTTCGTATAACCTTTTCTTGGCAACAAAACAGAACCCTACCCTTAAAAAATGAACACCTCCGCCCTTTTGGCGCACGCCAGCTTCTGACGTCGATAGCGCGCACGTCGATATAAATCGAGGAAGGTTTTCCAAGTCAGAATAATATTCTAAATTATAAAACATTGTGGAAGCGTACGCTATAAACAGAAAAAAGGGGAAATGCGGGAGATTTCTCCATTTGGTGTTGGATACAAACCTCTCCCAACCCACCACCTAATTATTCTCCTCATAAACGCTCGGCTGGTGTTACTGGAGCAACCTACCCTTCTTGTTGACAATGCTCGGGTCGTGAAGTATGGCGGGGATACGTGAATCTTGTCGATATAACCTTATATACATAACGAGACATTATTGATCCGGAAAGCCATGCTCACCCACGAAAAGCGTAGGCCTCTATGCAAGGTCTGGCTAGAATACAGAGGAAAACCTATCCTCGGGAAGGGTGGCGCCGAGATCTTGGAGGCTATCAAAGGGGTGGGATCCATTTCCAAAGCGGCAAAGAAAGCTGGTATGTCGTATCGATACGTGTGGAACCATCTGGCGAAGATGGAGAAGGTCTTGCAAGAACCCATTGTAGAGACGCATAAGGGTGGAAGGTTAGGTGGAGGCGGGGCAAAACTAACCGAGCTGGGAGAAAGCCTACTAAGAGAGTACAGGCGGGTTGAAGGCTATGTGGGTGGGATCTTGGGTGACGAGGAGTACTGGGAGGCGGTGGGATTGAAGATTAGTGCTCGTAATCGGCTGAGGGGCGTCGTCAAAGAGGTGGAGAAGGGGATGGTCACGGCAAAGGTCAAGCTGGAAATAGAAGCACCCGTGGTTGTGACGGCCATCATAACCAGAGAGGCTGTTGAAGAGCTTGACATAAAACCGGGAGACAGGGCAGAAGCCGTCATCAAGGCAACCGAAGTTATGGTGGCGAAAGAAAGAGAATAAACTAGCCCTCAACCACATACCTATAGGAAACGTATTTTCCAGCAGTGGAACTGTCCCTAATAATCCTAACGATATCACCAGGCCTAGCGCCGATCGCCTTAGCTGCTGGGTCCGAGGACCTGATTTGTGGCAGTTGATACGGCTGAACCCGATACTCCATCAACACCTTCTCTTTTTCCTCGGGTGTGAGAATTTCATGCCTTGGCACAAGCACGTGCTCGAAAAGGTTGAAGGAAGGGAAGATTCTTGGAATGAGTTCGATCGCCCTCTTCCTTGCGTTCACCTTAGCCGCTTGAGTGTATCGTCCTCCAGTGATAATGATCCCTCTACTAACCTTCGCCTCCTTCATGGTCTTACTCAATTGATTAATGTACTGAACTCCCACGGCTCCTTCGGTTAGTATACACCAGATGAGCACTTTTTCCTTGCTCGGCATCTGAACCATAAAGCTAACAACATCCTTCTGTTCCTCTCGCTTTACTAGTATATATCCTCGAAGTCCCATGAGAACCCGAGCTTTCCTCTCCTCCAACGTGGGTTCGGCGCTCAAACCTATAACCTCATGGTTTAAACGTGTAAGTGGAAATCGCTTACATCACCCTTAAACTTTACGCTTCCTTCGCAGGATTAGCTGTTTAAAGAGGTCTAAACAATCCATACAAAATTCTTATCTAACAAACATGTTTTCCCCTTTCATGATAAGATGGTGATGGAGCCTGAAGGCGTTAGATGCTGTGGTAAGCGGAATATGTGGAGCGTTGTACGCCGCGGTCGGATACATAATCTATCTCTTTCTCCCTATAACAACTCCGGGTGTGGGCATAGTTAGATTCTGGCCCAATGTTGTTATTCCAGCAGTCTTTGCGGTTCTCTTTGGACCATTAGTTGGCGGAATCGGTGCAGCAATAGGCATATTCATCAGTGACACGTTAATCCACCACGACCCTCTACTCAGCCTTACAGTCGGCGTTACATCCAACTTCGTTGGCTTCTACCTCCTAGGCTTGATAGCCAGAAAAAACGTTGAATGGACAAAAACTCTCGCTATGCTAGGCGCGGTTCTAGGCCTCAGCTCAATGGTATTCGGCTACGCCCTATATGTCTTCGTATCTCTCAACGCAACCATACTATTCATCAGCCTCGTCATCGTAACCTATCTAATCACAATGGTAGCTGGGCAGAAATGGCCGGAGTGGAGGAGCTATGGCGTAGCTTCAATGGTAGGCCTCGGCGTGGGAAGCACAATAATAGGCGTCGGGGTCTGGGCCTACAGCCAAATCTTTCTCCTACCAGAAGCTGTCGGAGGAGGATTTCAACTACCTCCTTGGACAATTTTAATATGGCTCATATGGACCTTTGCCACAGAAATACCATTCCTAATAACGCTAGGTCCACCCATATTGAAGACATGCTATAAATCTTTCCCACATCTGAAACCGATGAAGGAAAGGAGCAGGTGATGCCATCAAAAAGTGCGCGGGCTTTCTCCCCTGCCGGAATCTCCAGTTTCTTCCAAATGTGCGATAAAGCACTAGACGGAACACCCCTCACCGACCTAGAGCGAATCGGAGCCCGCGGCGGGGGATTCGCCCTCGCAAAGGGAGTGCTCACCGAAGTCAGCGCAACCAAGTCGGAAAAGAATAGGTTTAAGGTTTTCATTAACGGAAAACCCGCACCTGAAGCAGAAACAACTAAAGCGGTTGTGGACATGTTGTTAGGGAATGTTCAGGAAAACTACAACGTGACGGTTAAGCACCATGTTGAGGTTCCCATAGGAGCAGGCTTCGGATCAAGTGCGGCCGGAGCCTTAGGCACAGCCTTAGCTTTAAGCAAAAAATTGAACATCAGCCTCACCTATAACCAATTGGGACGAATAGCCCATGTTGCTGAGGTGAAATGTCGAACAGGATTGGGAACGGTTGAAGGGCTCATGGTGGGAGGGTGCGTCCTTGTGATAGAGCCTGGCGCACCCAGATACGCCATCATTGATCGCATCCCAATTTCCCAAGATTATCAAATAGTTGCCGGAGTTTTTGCGCCTCGCCTCACCAAGAACTTTCTTGAGTCAAGGGAAAAGGAAGCAATAATCAATGAGATGGGACAGAAAACCATGAAAAAAATCCTTTCGAATCCTTCTCTCGAAAACTTTTTGCGGTCATGCCGAGAGTTTACGGAGAAGACTGGGCTGGTTACTGAGCGAGTTAGAAAGCTTATGGACGCTGCTGAGGAAGCTGGAGCCGTTGGTGCCGCTCAAAACATGTTGGGTGAGGCTGTTCATGCCCTTGTTAAAGCTGACAAGATGGAGGCGGTTCTTCAAGTTTTTAAGAGACAATTGCCTCAAGAAAGAATTCTGACGGCGAAAATCGACCTTCAGGGTGCTCGCTTGCTAGGATGAGAAAACCATGAGCAGAAAGTTTAACGTGGTGGCTGTTGGTGGAACCTTCGACGAGTTTCATAAAGGTCATCGAGCCTTGCTCATGAAAGCCTTTGAGGTTGGAAACCGCGTTTTGATTGGTTTATCCTCGGATGAATTCGCCAAGAAGTTGAGGAAACCGCATAGAGTTGCAACCTATGAAAAGCGCCTAGAGGGCTTAAAGGATTTTTTAAGGAGGCATGGTATGTTAGATCGGGCTGAGGTTATTCCTCTGCATGATCCTTACGGGGTTACCTTGTCGAGTGGTTGTGTTGACGCGATCCTGGTGAGCCGAGAGACAGAACCGCGTGCTCATGAGATCAACGAAAAGAGAAAGGCGAGACGTCTGCCGCCCCTAAGCATCGTTGTTATCGAGATGGTTCCAGCCGAGAACCATGTTGCTATTTCCACGACGAGGATTCGGCGAAGAGAAATTGACCGTGAGGGACGCTTGCTTAAATATTAGCACTACTACACGTTTGATCAGATAGTTTGCTTCAGAAAGGCACGTTTAAACGGTTCTTCTCGTTAATACATTTTGGGTTGGGGTGGATGCCTTGAAGAGGACTGGCATCGCGAGGCTTCCCCTTCACTACGGGAGGGCTCCGAGGTGGTTGGTGGTTCGAATGGTGCGGCTGGCGAGGGAGATTGTCACCGTTATGGTTGATGAGTATGGTCGAGACGAGTTCCTACGTAGAATCTCGGACCCCTTCTGGTTCCAGTGCCTCGGCTGTGTTTTAGGTTATGACTGGCACTCTTCTGGCGTCACCACGGTTTTGACAGGAGTCTTAAAGAGCGCCATAGACCCGGAGGAGCAAGGACTGGCCGTTTGTGGTGGGAAGGGAAAGACCTCAATGCGGGCGCCGGTAGAGATAAGCCGTGTAGGAGAAACCTTTGGTTTCCCAACAGATAGGATCGAGGGTTTGCGATACGCCAGTCGGATGAGCGCCAAGGTGGACACCACCGCCATTCAAGTCGGGTATCCCCTCTACCACCACGCCTTTTTCGTGACCGAAGATGGGAAATGGGCAGTGGTTCAGCAGGGGATGAGCGTGAGGGATAGAACCGCTAGGCGATATCACTGGCTATCCGATCACGTCAATAACTTCGTGGTGGAGCCTCACGACGCCATACTTGGCGATGTGAAGAGGGAAATCGCCCTGAACATGACCGCGAAGGAAAGTGAGGGGTGTCAAAAAACCTCCACGGACATCGTAAAGGAGGAGCCAAGAAGGATCATGAGAATGCTTAAGTCGATTCGGCCCGCCCATCAGAGGTCCCTACAAGAGTGGATGCCTAAAGCTGGGTGGAAGGAGTACGTCATCGACATC
>Ga0315314_1001252_pt1 | contig 23553 bp, 24 predicted proteins | sample TDP9_MG_FD_203631 | JGI IMG/M metagenome (GOLD analysis project Ga0315314, IMG submission 203631) | Freshwater sediment microbial communities from Lake Towuti, South Sulawesi, Indonesia - TDP9 | ecosystem: Environmental > Aquatic > Freshwater > Lake > Sediment | place: Indonesia: South Sulawesi... | reverse complement strand
TGGCGCAGGAAGTGTGAGTGCGACATCGAGTTCCTTGAGGTACTTGCCGACATTCGTGATTTCCAACATCAGAGTGCTGTTCGTAGAGGCCTGAAACACGTTTGCTGAGGAAGCGACCGACAGATTCGCTGACGTCGCCGCGTGACTGTTAGTGGTTGACAGCGAGAACGCGGCGAGTCCGATAAGGGCCAGTAGGGCGGAGGCTCGAATATCCAGTGGCTTGATCCGTCGGTTTGGAGGCAACACTTCTGAGAACCTACGCTAGCAGTGTCATGAGATTGCTGATTCGGTCCTCAATGGTAGGACTGCTTGACAGCATCCTTCGCAATCCCGTGCGGGGAAGCTGGGCAAACGCGAATGATGCCACCGGAATAGAAGCATCCACTACTCCTGAGAAACCTCTCAGATAGTCCGCGGTCTTCAGCAAGGCCGACATCAAGGGCAACGGGGTCTGCTCCAGCGTGGCTGCAGTTTCGTCCGCGAGGTATTCCCTCCTTCTGAAGATTGCCTTCACCATTAGAAGCACGAATGGTTGGTAGAAGTATTGAGCGCCGACTATCAGGCCGAGGATCTTGATCCTGCGGTCCTTGTTCCTGATGTGTGCAATTTCATGTGCGAATACACTTCTCAGCTCATCTGTTTCCAGTATTTCCAGCATTGAGATCGTGACCGCAACATAGTACTTCGGTCCCTTGCTGAACGTGAACGCGTTTGGAAAGCTCGAATCCAAGAGAAGCAGCTCAACATTCCTAACTCCCGCTTCCTCTGCAACGTCATCCAACAACCTCTGACAGCGGGGATCAGGGATTGGGATGCAACTTCGTTCTATCTTCCTTCTGATGCGGCGATTGTTGTACTGGAGGATGCCAAGAGCTGCAATACTGTAGAATACGAAGTTGGGGGGTGACGAAAGGAAGCCCATGGTGAACAGGAATGCCGGTACGATCCTAGAGTATGCCTGAGATGCTATTTCAAAAACATCACGTGGGTGACCTGTCCGTACAGGCGGGTTGATAAGAGCAGTGAATGTGACCAATATGACAGCTAGTGCAATGATGTAGAAAACGGTCTTGCGGTCCCAACGAGGTCTATCCTTCATGAGGTTTGTGCCTCTTTTTGGATAGCTCCTCTATTCTCCTACGCAGTTCTTCCAGCTTGTCAGGGTCCTCAGCGAGGGTGCTTACGAGTGTTGAGACCGTGGGGCCCTCGTACTCCTTGAGCAGTTGCCGCGTGATTCTCTCAGCTATGAATTGCTTGAACTTGCTCTCATCCATCATAGGCCTGTACACATAGCTCAACCCTCTCTTTCCCTTCCCGACTTCTCTATGAAGTAGACCCTTCTCGTAAAGCCGATTGAACGTCCCGCTGACCGTGGTCAGCGCTATGCTACGATCTTTCCGTAGCTCGTCGTAAACTTCACCAGTGGACGCTTCTCTTCTTCGCCAAAGGATTTCCATTATTCTCGCTTCAAGGGGTCCCAAGATGGACAATGCTGCGGTCTTGCGGATTGTGTGACGCATCCAATTCTTGTCTCGCATGTCAGTATCTTCCATGCCCGATAGTAGCTTTCATCGGGCTGAAAAGATTTAAATCTTGCGGGGCAGGCGAAAGAAACGGGGGTCCGCATGAGAGGTGATGGGTCTGCCATCGAAACGATTGATCTCAAGAAGACGTACCGCATGGGCCTCGTGAAGGTGCCTGCTCTGCGCGGAGTGAACTTGAAGGTTGGACACGGGGAGATGATCTCGGTGGTCGGCCCATCTGGCAGCGGAAAATCAACCTTGCTGAACATGTTGGGTGCGCTCGATACTCCCACGAGCGGTAGGATACTTGTTGACGGGGTGGACATAAGCCGAATGGGAGAGAGGGCACTCGCCAGATTTCGCAACAGAAAGGTCGGTTTCATCTTCCAATCCTACAACCTCATCGACAGGTCAAAGGTGACGAAGAACGTCGAGTTGCCCGCCATAGTTGCAGGAATGCCCAAGAACACTAGGGACAAACGAGTTTACGAACTGCTGGACCTTGTCGGTTTAGGTGACAAGGCGGATCGTAGACCAAATGTACTCAGCGGCGGAGAACAACAGCGGGTCGCGATAGCACGAGCACTCATCAACGATCCAGCGTTCATTCTTGCAGACGAGCCCACCGGCAATCTCGATTCCAAGACCGGAGAAGAGATACAGAATCTCCTACTTCGCGTAAACCAAGAGAAGAACGCAACCATAGTTGTCGTCACACATAACGTGGAACTGGCTGAGAGAACGGGTAGAATCCTCCACCTGAGAGACGGGGTTGTAGAAAAAGAGAGCGTTGGACTCCTTTCGCAAGGCCAAGTCAGAGACTCCGGTTGGGATGTCATGACAGACTGGAGGAACTGAGGACAATGACAGTGCTTGATTTGGTTGGGCTATCTTTCGGAGCCTTGAAAGAGAGAAGACTGAGATCAGGCCTTACAGTACTGATGGTGATCATAGGCGTTGCGCTCATGACCTCCATCAACGGACTCGGCGGGGGCATGAACAACTACGTTACTGAGCAGCTGGGTACTCTGGGTGCCAACGTTCTGATAATCACTCCTTCTGCAAGCGGATTTGGAGCTGAAGGACAGGGACCTGGAGCACAATCTGGCATGCAGACGAAGTTGACATCCCAGAGTGTCCGCACCATCGAGAGAATTCATGGCATCAAATACGCTGTTCCGTATTTCAGTAGTAGTGCAACCTTGAAGTCTGGAGGCCTAACGACAACCGCGGCAATTCAGGGGATAGATCAAAGCAAACTGGTCTACATTACTCCAAAGATTGGTCTCGAATCCGGGTCATTTGTGTCAACCGGTGACTCTAGCGGAATGGTGCTCGGATACAGCGTTGCTCATCCCTCGAATCTCGATTACCCTTTTGCAAAGACAGGTCAAACAGTGTTTGTTGAGTTTTCAAAGGTTGAGACTGAAGGAGGAATCGAAAAAGTCGTCACAAAAAGGAAAGCCTTCCAAGTGAGGGGTACGCTCAGCGAACTTGGCAACTCACAGGTTGACAGCGTGGTCTTCATGTCGCTCGCTGCGGCAAACGCTTTGTTCGAAAAAAGCGGATCGTACGACGGCATCTATGGAATCACCTCCAGTCCGGACGACAACGATAGAGTAGAGGCGAGCATCACAAAGTTTTATGGGACGAATATCGGGGTGACATCGCCCAAATCGATGGTGAGTACCATACAGGAACTCCTGGGGACCTTCATAGGTTTCCTATCCTCCATCGCCCTCGTCTCCATGTTTGTCGGGGCTGTCGGCATAATCACAACCCTGTACACATCAGTCATGGAGAGAACCCGCGAGATAGGACTGCTGAAAGCAATAGGCTACGCGCGAGAAACAGTGCTCTTCATGTTTCTCACAGAATCGTTCGCAATGGGGCTACTAGGAGGATTCCTGGGACTTGTCTTCGGAATTGGTGGCGCTTATTTCTTGCTCGAACTGATGCCTTTCGGAGGGCCAGGGACAATGTCGATAACTCCTTCGTTTCTGCCTAATGACCTTTCGCAAGTATTCCTTCTTGCCTGTGCTCTAAGCGTCGTAGCGGGTCTCTATCCTGCTTGGAGAGCGTCAACGCTGAGCCCGATAATGGCCTTGAAGAAAGAGTAGGAGGACAAGAGTGAATCCATGGTTCGTGGGCGCATCGAATCGATAGTGGCGAACCGATCCACAGGTTGAACTGTGCAATGGTCAACGGTACAGGAGGTTGCTTCAGCGAGCAAGGGTCTCTAGTTCAAGGGCATGCTTTCCCGGGGAAGCGCAGTCACTTACTTGTGCCTGACCCTATAGAGGACTTTCTCTGGGATTTCGACACGTACCGTGCCGTATACGAACAACTGGAGACCCGAAAGAGACGCCCGCTTGCTCCTCATCTATTGGATATCGGGAAGGGAGTCAACCAATGCATTAGGCCATGGAACAAGTCTGATCTGAAGGATATTGTTCGTTGGAAACACATGCATCGGCTGATACCGAGAATCGAGAACGCGCCAGACATTGAGGAACGCCTAGAACATGCCTTCAGGATTCAGGACGAACAGGCGAGAATCGAAGACCTATGTGGGATACCCGGCATCGGACCCGTACTGGCCTCTACGATACTCATGCTCACATCCCCCGAAACCTATGGACTCTTAGATTGCCACGCATGGAACGCTTTGAGATTTCTCGGCTTCCATCTTCCGAAAAAGGATGCCAGCAGCGGCACCTTCACAATTCCTGAACTGTTGGAGTTTCTCAGGATTATCAGGAAATTAGCTAAGGAGAAGACTACAACCCCAAGTGAAGTCCACAAAGCGCTCCATGCGCTAGACAGAGTGAGAACGAGTAGCAGATGGAAGCGGCAGAAGCGGAAAGTGCAGCTCGACATCTTCAAAAAAGAGGTCAACAGATACAAGAGAGCAAATGGGCTCTAGTGTATTGTGGTCCCACCGAAAACATCTGGTGGGGCCGGTTAGGTGACATTTCACGTTTTGAACCAACGAAATCCATGAGGACAATAGCTACGCGGAAAGCCCGCAAAACATCCGCAGATAGCCCGGCGCTGGCAGCTGTCCAGACGGCGAAGGGAGCGGAGTCTAACCTATCAAGGTGTTGTGGCGTTCAAGTCTGGTTCCGACACATCCCGTGCCTCACCCCGATCGAACCTAAGTTGAACCCTCGTTCCAAGCTGCGCCCGAACATCTGCTATTGTAACTGGTGTCACGGTGTATCAAAAATGTTAACTATTTAAATACTAATTAACAAAAATCATACACTGTGAAACAAGGCGACACGGGAATGCAGCGGATTGGACTAGGGCGGGATGAGCTCAGGTGCCTGCGCTTCATTGCGGGCCATGGGACTGCGCGCGCGTCGGAGATAGCTTCAGCTCTGGGCACATCAAAAGCCCAACTCTCGCGAATCGTTTCCAACCTTGTGGACAAGGGCTTCATCAGCACAGAGAAGCTGGGCCTTTCAAAAAACATCTCTCTCTCCGAGACCAAGCATGCGGCGCTCTGGAGAAAGCTGGCCCTTGAGTTCGGCCATATGCGGCTGCACGAACTGCTTTCGGGAGGAAGCCTCGAAGTCCTCTCGGCTATAGACTCTCAGCAGCTTGCCAACAGAAGGCAGATTGCAGAGAACTCGCTAATCTCGGAGGCAACGGCAGCACGGGTCCTCGAAAGCCTGAGGCAGCTGGGCATCATTCAGAAGGATGGTGCGTACCGCATCTCCACGAGGTTCCAGATTCTGGCGGAATTCACGGCCGAGTTCAGGAGATACATGAACCAGAAGCTTGCGCTGGAGTTCGCTCCCGATGCGGTAATAGTATGGGAGCGCAACGAGGAATTCATCATAGAGAGTTCCAAGTCCGAGCAAAAGGACGGCTTCCTCCTGACAGGCGTGTCAGCGTTCGCAAGGTTCGGCGTGCCCTTGCTGGCGCCCAAATCGCATTTCTTCTATTCACCATTTGCGAGAAAGCTGAGGCTGGAGGATGCGATCATACATTCGCTCCTAGTCCCGGATGGGAGCATGCTGCCGACGCTTCTGACATGGAAGAAGAACGAGGGGAGGCTGAACTTCCAGTACCTGAGGCATAAGGCCGAGAAGTACGATGCGAGCGCCTCCGTAACCGAGATAGTCAACTATTTCGAGAGCCAAGGCAGCCAACGGCCGGAGAGGTTCCCGCCATGGAATGAGTTTTTCGCGAGAGCGAAGGAGTACAGAATCCAATGAGCCAGCCGCACATGTTCGGAGAAGCAGACCTGACGAAGGCGCTAAGCGACAGCGGAGCGAAGCTGTCCCGCAAAGTGTCCGCGTATCTCATAGGCGGATGCGCGATGACGTTCATGGGAAGGAAGGTCGCGACAAAAGACGTTGACGTTGTGTTCGGATCCCTTGATGAGGCCAAGGAGTTCACCAACGCACTCGGCCAGTTCGGGTTTGCCAGCGTGAAGAGCCTGACAGGACCTTACGCAACAATGGGCACGTTCGCCATCGTCGAGGACAGCGGGGGCATGCGTTTCGAGATATTCGACCGCCATGTATGCAGGGCACTGGAGCTCAGCACGGGGATGAAGTCGAGAGCGCGCCCCTACCGCACTTTCGGCAATCTCCAGGTGCATCTGATGGCGCCTGAGGACGTCTTTCTTTTCAAGGGCATAACGGAGCGCGAGGCTGACCTAGACGATATGCGGATACTTGCCGAGGTCGGGCTGAACTGGAAGACCATCGAGACCGAGTGCCTGTCGCAGAAGCGCAGCGGGCGATGGGCCTACTTGCTGGGGACAAAGCTGATGGAACTGCGCAGGAAGTTTGACATCGCGTCGCCCATCATCAAGACCCTGATGGACCATGCGGACATGGACCTGCTGGTGTATGCGTTCGGGAACGTCATTGGAGACAAAGAGATCCCGTTCAAGGAGATTGCGCGCGTCATTAATGAGAAATACGGCTACAAGGATTCGTGGACCCGCAAGCAGCTCGCTTTGCTCGCAGCAAAGGATTTCGTGCGAAAGCGAAGGCAGGGCAGAGAGGACATCTATTCGATGACAGCGTCAATGTTATCGCGGCCTGCGGCGTAGCATCTCCGACATCACATTCTCAACAAGTCCAAACATGGATAGTTTCATAATCGTCAACGCAGAAAACGCAAAGACGTGCTTCCCGCTTGGATCAAGGACTGCTCGAATTATCGAGCGGTAACGGCATCCCCCTTCGTGCGTAACCGGTTTGGTGTCCCCGCTCCATTTCATCATCGAGAAAGAGCTTGTGAACCCAAAATGTGGTGGGGCCGGTGGGATTTGAACCCACGACTTCTGGCCTCATGTCTTATGTGCGTGAGGACGCCAGCGCCCCAGGTTCACCGCCGCGTGCGGCTCTGGTATCCTGTTGGCGACAATCGTTGTCTAGACCAAGCTAGACGACGGCCCCTACCGTCGGCCAAACTCCGCCTCTACTGATAATAGCCTTTTGCTGGAGAACACTCAGAGACCTGCCACAATCTTCACTCTCTGGAATCTATCCTGATCGAGTGCTTCTTTGTAGTCTCGAAGTACGCGTATCAGTGAGGCTCTTCTCCGCCATTCCAAGATGTCCCGTACGCGCTTTGCGGGTCCTCCTCCTATTAGCAAATACTGAGCGATCGATGTCACATTGGACGGTCTGCGTCTGTCGCTAGCGCTTTCGAAATCCACAATTCTCGGGTTGTCGCTTTTCTCGACGAGGACATTCTTCGGGGCCTCGCTCAACTCGCCGTGATCGAGTCCAATACGGTCCAGTTTGAAACAGTCGTCGAGGAGCCTCTCTAGCATCCCACGAAGACGCCTTTTGCATCCTCTCTTGGGCAACATGGCCATCCATCGATAGAGAGGAAAACCCTCGATTAATTCCATCACTAGAAAGTTCGGACTTCGCGCTAAGAGCCTGGGCCCCACACCGGCCGAGTTTGCGAGCTGTAACATGTTCGCTTCGTGTTCCATGTTACCTCTGTCGGCGTCGGTTCGTCTGATCTTCAGAGCGACGATGGTGTCGTGCATTCGTGCCTTGACCACAATACCCACGCAACCCTTACCTAGGATCCCAGCGCGTCCAATAGACTGACCGCCGGTCAGCTCGATCGCGTCGATTCCAATCGATGCCAGCTCCATGATTCGCGCTTCGAGTTCGGTCTGCTCTGGTCGTGGGTAACAGAGCACTGCAGCCAGGTCGCTTGCCTCGACGAGGTGTCTGGACGGGCGCCGGGTCTCACCCAAGCCATGCAGGCCTTCCCTTGAGGAAACCGGTAATGAACTGAGCCGCGTCCCTGTTCTTCTTGTAGAAGGTGACTAGTGCTTGCTCCGCCAGGACCTGGTGGTGTCGCTTCAAGACTGGGGCGATCCTGCTCGCTACTCCGACACGGCGGCCGCCATCACGGATTCTCGATCGAAGAAGTCCGATCGCGTCTCGACTCTCACGCAGCTGATCAACGGCCCATCGATCATCATCGACCCAAGGGCCTGATACGCTCCGTCGTTCTTTCAAATGCTTGAGGAGAAAGAGATCCGACGCCTGTGATCTGGTTACGTGCGGGCCCATGTGCTTCCTCACTGGCGGCAGCGTCAGTTCATCAAGCTCCAAGAGGATCACGTTAAGATCGTCCTCGTTGCTCCAAGATGCTGATCGGGTGACATTGTGGCCTTCTTGTTTGAGCATGTTTCGTAGCGCTTTCTCTGTTCTGTAGAGTTGACTCCAGAGGACATCGACCACCGCGTCAACTCGGCCGAACTCGATCGCGACCAAGTTCCAGCCGCGCCGGTTCATCTCTTCGCGGAATCCTGCGACACTGAGAGGTGCTCTCTTGCGCGCAAAGAAGAAGTTCATCTTGGGTTTGTAGGAGAACGCTCTTGCCGATGCGACGAATTCCCAAAGCCTCCTCCGCGATATCGACGCCGCTAGGTTCCTGCCTTGGTCCACGGGATCGATGACTACAAGTGGGTCCTCAAACAGATCGCTGAGTTCGTCCTCTCGGCTTGCATAGTACCGCTCAAGATCGATCACAGTGGGAGCTTTCCACGACTGCGCATGCTCCAGCGTCTTCAGAAACAAGCCGTAGAACATGATCAAGGTCTCGCAGAGCATGCCACTGAAGCCCGAAACTTTGACGTCGGCGCCGTAGGCTCCGATTCCTTTCAAGAAGGCTTTGAGAAGCCTGACCTCGGTCTTTTGGCTCTCGCTCAGGTGTGAGATCACGTAGTCGGTGTGGAAAGGGGTGCGGTCTGTAGCGCTTCGCCACTCGCCTCGTGCGACATCGTAACACGGGACCACGTTGACGCGGACTTCGCCAACGTGCGTCTCGATGTAGGGATGCTCCGCAAACCTCTCGACGATTGGATGGCCCTTCAACGCTCGCCTTGCGGCGTCCAGGCAGCGTCCTTCGAGTTCGGCTCTACTCGTGGAGGTAGGCACGCGTAGGAAGATGTCGATGTCAGCGTCTCCCCGTAGCCAAGTGTCCTTCGCAACCGACCCGTCGATCCTCACTTCAGCGTTCAGTTTCTTTCGTTCCGATTCAGAGACAAGTTTTGCCTTAAGCTGCTCGGCGAGGCGGCGCACACGTTCTCGCTCAGAGCTTGTGGGAGTGACTCGGCGGGCGACAGAATTGCAGACGCTGAGTGCACTGTTCAAGTTCTCACTACTTGACTTGGGCGATTAGCCGCTGGCTCGCACTGCGTGTATCGTCGAGTAAAGGGGCCCTTTCGGCGTGAGCACGCTCTTCTTCAGACGCAACTCGTTAACGTGTAGAGTTCCGAATGGCGTGTCTCGCATCTCGTCGACAAACTTCGCCAGCTCGTCTCTCATTCGCCCGGTCTTGACACGTGCGATCGTCACGTGCGGGCTGAAGCCTTTCTTATCTGGCGCGAATCCAATCTTCTGGAGCCTGGGTTCGAGTTGTTCAAAGATCCTTGTGATCTCTTCATGGCCTTTCCTCATTCCGACCCAGACGACGTTGATTCGCCTCAAGTTTGGGAAGGCTCCCAGTCCGACAAATTCCGCGTCGAACGGCGTGAACTTGACCTCATTCATCTGTTCCTTGACGAGCTCCATCGTGTCCAGGGGGACTTCCCCCAAGAACCTCACAGTCGCATGGATGTTGTGCGGCTCGACAAGTTTCAGGTCCGCTCCTAGATTCCGTAGGGCACGCTGCGCCTCTACGAGTTTGGAAATGAGGCTCGCCTCGTCCATGTCGACCGCAACGAAACTCCGAATCCGCTCGGCGGCCAAGGGTTGCTACCAAACCCACATATCGCCGCGACGGATTTAACAATTCAAGCGCGATTGCGACGCGGAAGGTGCGATCAACACCAATGAGGAAGCGAAAGGTAATCACGATTGCAGGAATGCCTGGTGCAGGAAAAGGGCTCGTCTCCGAGCCGGGCCGCGCTCAGGGAATCCCTGTGCTGATCTGTGGTGACGTGATCCGTGAAGAGACGAAGAGGCGAGGATTGCCTCTCACACCTGAGAACATGGGCACCGTGATGCTCGCGATACGACGCGAGGAAGGGCCCGCGGTCGTCGCGGAGAGGCTGGTCCCCAAGATAGCAACCTCGAGGGCTCCTATCGTGATCGTCGAGGGAGTCCGCAGCATGGCTGAGGTTGAGGCTCTCAGGAGAGACCATATGGTGACGATCGTGGCTGTGCACGCGTCGCCCGAAACCAGGTACAAGCGGCTGATCAAGAGAGGAAGAAGTGATGACCCAAAGAGTTGGGAGGAGTTTCAAGAAAGGGACTCACGCGAACTAAGCGTCGGCATTGGGAACACAGTCGCGCTCGCACAGGAACTGCTTGTGAACGAAGGATCCTTCCAAGACATGCGCGCCGCCTCAAAACGAGTGATCTCAAAAGTGACGCGCAAATGACGGAGATCCGAGTGTGCATAGAGACCCCTCTCAATCCCACAGAGGATTCCGACAAGGTCTCGCGAGCAGTGCACAACCTCTTTCCAAACGCGAGTCTGCACGAGATGAGGACTGATGAGCGTCACGCCAAATTGGAGGCAACAATGTCCGGCCTTCAGGATCTGGAGAATCTCAAAACAATCCTTCGTCAAGAAGTCATCAGGGACGCTGCGCGTAGAATTCTGCTTCAAAGCGTATCTGGGTCCACGATCGCCGTCTATCTGAACAAGCAGGCAGCTTTCGCCGGCAAGGCCTCCTTCTGCGAACGCTATGACGAGTCACCGCTCGGCCCGATCACACTTACGATCACAACCGACAACCCCGCGGAGCTAGTAGACTGGCTGACGCCGAGTTCGCGAGCCAGGCAGCGGAGCGGAAAACAAAGGCCGAGTCGTTAACCGCTAGATGTTCAGGGCAGTTCCAGTGACTCCAGTTCCTCAGCCAAGAAGGTTCTGGGAAAGATTCTCTTCGCCTCGGCCAGAAGCTGCCTAGTATTGTCGTAGATGGCGCTCAAGTGAGTTAGTGCCAAGCGCTTGGACCGGCTTCTCTTTGCGACCGTAGCGGCCTCGGCGGCTGTGGAATGGCCGAACTCTTTGGCTCGGTCGGAGGCATCGGAAGCGAACATTCCATCATGCACGAGCAGGTCTGATCCCGCGGCAAGCCGAACGATTCTATCACAAGGTCGCGTGTCAACCGCATAGGTGATTTTCAACCCCTTGCGAGGTGGGCCGACGACTTCCGACGGTTCGACTTTCCTCCTGCCGACCTTCACAGCCTTTCCCATCTGTAGTGTCTTCCACAGAGGACCCTTCTTTATTCCTAGCCTTCGCGCCTTTCCTGGATAGAATCGTCCGGGCTTATCTTTCTCCACGAGCGCGTAGGAGAGACATGGGACGCCGTGATCAGCCCAAGCTGCTTCGATTCTGTACGAGTCTGTTCTCGTCACCGTTCCAGGCCGAACCTCAACCGTTCGAACGGGGAATAGCGATCTGAACCTGACGGTCTCGGTCGTGCATCTGACGAAATCGCTGATGCCAGGAGGCCCGTAGATCTCGAGATCTCGGCTTCTACCCATGAACGACATCGAATGAAGAAGGCCCGGAATCCCCAAAATGTGGTCGGCATGCATGTGCGAGACTAGTACCTTCATCTGTCGGTTGAAGCCCAACTTTGCGATCAAGAACTGCTTCTGAGTTCCTTCCCCACAGTCAAACATGACAAGGTCTCCGTCAGCCCTGACGGCGAAACTCGGAAGATTCCGCTTCTTCGTTGGAACACTTCCCCCGGTCCCGAGAAAGGTCGCTCTCATCCGCTCGGCCTCTTCCTCTACATCATGTCTTTCTCAGCACAAGAATGCGTCTGGTGAGGCTCCTGTGCACGTACACTAGGTGGGATTCCACGAGTTTGAAGCCTGCTGTCTTCGCCGCAGATGAGAGCTGCACATCGCTCGGACAACATATGCACAGGTAGTGTCCGCTTGAGAGAATTGCACCAGCTGACGGCAGAAATTCTCGGAAGAGGGTGCCGAGTTTTCGCCCGTGGGTTGACGCTTCTCTACCATATGGTGGATCGGTCACAATCGATTCGACGGCTCGTATCGGCGCTCTCATCGCGTCTCCTACAACGAGGCCGAACGGCCCTGCTCCGTAGTGTGTAAGGTTGGCCCGTGCCCCTCTAACCATGCGCAGGTCTGCGTCTGCGCCGACAGCTCTACAGCCGACCGCGGCAGCTTCAAGAAGAATTCCTCCGACGCCGCAGAAGGGATCCAGCAGAACGCTATCGTCAGCAGGCCTAGCAAGGTTCACGACACATCTGGCGAGCTTCGGGGCCATCGTCGACGGATGAAAGACAGGTCGTTTCCTAGGCCTCCTTGAAGCGATCAGTCCAGGGATTCTTGAGTGGGTGACTCTTCCGAGCATGAAACCTTGCGAGGAGATGACGCAGAGAAAGGTCACGTCGGGGTTCTCTAGGTCGACTCTTATAGGGGGCTGCTTTCGCTGAAGGGCTTGTCCGACTTCTCGTTCAAGCGCTATCCTTTGGTATTGCTTGAAGGCTCCTTCAATTCGAAGTGAGCGCACGGCATAGGAACGTCCAGCTGCAAAGTGACGCTTGAGATTCATTCTTCGCACGAGGGATAGGAACCGCATCTTGCCAGGCTTTGTGGCAATTATCTCGATTCCGCATTGGTCATACATCATGCTCCTTTTCGCTACAGCGTCAAGTGCTGAGCGATCTGCCTCAAGTCTCAGAAGCTTTGGTGAGGCTGCGTTTTCCTTGAAGTCAATTTCGTACGCTTGAAGTATGGCCCGGATCTCCGCGTGGGGGAGTGTTCGATGTTCCCCAGACACGACGAAGAAGAGCCTTTCTCTCACCAAATCTTTCTCAACGCTTCAGCAAGTACCGGGGCGATGGAGACCGGACTTGGGCGAAGTTCGATCGAATCCGTGCCGAACACTTGATCGACTCCGGCGGACTTGAGCGCCTGCTCAGCGTCGCCTGTCAGAATCAAGTGCGCACAAGCCGCTATGACCCGTTTCGCTCCCTGCTCCTTGGCGATCCGTGCAGTATTCGCTACTGTCTTCCCGGTGGAGATTACGTCATCGACAACGATCGCATCACGGCCTTTCAGGTTCACATCCTTGCCTGATGTGCTGACAGCTCCTGTTATCTTGTCTCTAGATTTCTCAAACCAAGCGTATTCTGTCCCAAGAGTAGCCGATGTCGTCTCAGCGAGCGGTACTGCCCCGTCGTCAGGCGCCAGCACATAGGGTCGTTCCAAATCAAGTCCTTTCAGATGTCCCGCGACAACATTCATGCACGTGAGATTCTCGGAATGGATCTTGAAGAATCGAAGCGCCTTATTGCTCGGCATGTCGACCGTCAAGAAATGTGATGCTCCGGTCGCCTCAACCAAGCGGGCAACAGTTCTCGCGCTGACGGCTTCTCCCGCTCTATATGCGTCGTCCTGACGTGCGTAGGCGAAGTAAGGCACAACCGCAGCTGTCTCTCTGGCTCCGAGGTCTCTTGCAGCGTCTAGGATGAAGAGCAGGTCGAGTAGGTTCTTGTTCTGCGGAGGATAGCATGACTGTATTACAGCAACCTGTTTTCCAGCAACCGAGTCCGGGAATCTGACATATGTCTCTCCATCCGGAAACACCTTGTGCTCGAGGTGAACAGAAGTCGCTCCCAAGATGTCCGCCACGCGCTTCGACAGCGTCGGAGAAGCTGGTCCATCCACTATGATCAAATTCAGGCCCACTGGAGGGCCTTGCTCTGTTCCCTACTAAAATAACTGACTGAACGCGAGGCAGTTTTCTGATATCGCGAAACATTAATCCTAGCCATGGCCCTTGCATAATCAAGATCGAGGTGCCCGGTTCCATGCCTCTGATTGCGGAACAACACAAGTCACACGTGAAAGAAGAACTGGCTTCTCTCCAAAACCCCGTTCGAATAGTCGTGTTCACGCAGGAATTCGAATGCGACTTCTGCCGAGAGACAAGAGAGCTTGTACAAGAGATTGCCCAACTTTCCGACAAGATCTCGGTTGAAGTGTACGATTTTGTGAAGGATGCGAAGAAGGCTGGCGAGTTCGGGGTCGACAAGGTTCCAGCGCTCGTTGTCGTAGGAAAACAGGACTATGGCGTCCGGTATTACGGAATTCCGGCAGGATACGAGTTCGGAACATTCATCAAAGATCTAAAGATGGTCTCAAAGGGAGCGACCGAGCTGTCCGAGAAATCGCGAGCAAGGCTCGCGACAGTAACAGCGCCTGTACACATCCAAGTCTTCGTCACACCTACCTGCCCCTATTGCCCGATGGCGGTAAGCCTCGCCCACCAGTTCGCCATCGAAAACCCGCAGATAAAGGCGGACATGATTGATGTGACAGAATTCCCGCATCTTGGCCAGAAGTACGCAGTGATGGGCGTTCCGAAGGTAGTTATGAACGAGCGCGTGGAGTTCACTGGCCTGCTACCGGAGGATCAGTTCCTACAGCATGTGATAGTGGCGTCTAGGCCAGTAGGGGCGGTCTACGGGTAGCGTAGGGAAGAAAAAGAAAGGATCCTGCTGCGTGAGGTCGGTCTAGTCGGTCTGTTTCTGGCCGCATTCAGGGCAGTAGACCTGTCCCTCTTTGAGTTCGTGGCCGCAGTTTGTGCAGCGCAGAGCGATTGAGACTGGAGGCTTTGCCGTTGTCTCGGGCTCAGGAGCTGGCGGAGACGGCTCTTCAGGAGTCGCGGGGGTTTCAGTTGGTGTTGGAGTCGGGGGTGGAGGCGGTTTCACCGCAGCTGGTCCAGCTGTTCTTCTTCTCCAGAGCAGCACGCCCGCGACTGCCGCGATGGCGGCAATGACGCCTATGATCAGGTACAGTTGGAAGTAGCTTGTGGTCCAGACGGCAACGACCCGTTTCGGTCCATCCATCACCAGTGAGCCTTTTGGATCCTTGCCTTGGAAGTCGCCAGTGTATTCGACGAAGACATGCTGTATCCCGATGCCGTCTGGTGTGGTGACTGAGAACTCAGCGGTCTCACCCGCCTTGTAGTACTTGCCGCCCGTGGGTCTTCCATATGGTGATTCTATGGTTAGTAGATACATTGTGTCGAACTTCGCGACTACCTTGTGAGGTGTGTCCATGACTATGGTGAAGCCGTTTCCAGACCTAGTGGTACCATCAACAGTCCACTCGATGAACAAGTACTTGGTGCCCTCGCTGGGTTCCACTTCAGTAGGGACTGCTGAGATCGATGCGGATGATCCCAAAGCGTACCAACTGGAGGCGGTGACATCAGTTGCGCCCGTCGGATCGGTGCTGACATCCAAGTAAACCTGGGTCGCATAGTTGAAGACGTTCGTTCCTTCCGCGTTCGCGCTCCAACTGTTCGATGCACAGTAGTACCTGTATCCCGACGCGCCGCTCACGTACTGGCTCACTTGGAAAGTATGTGGTGTCCCAATGGGATACTCAAGAACGCGCACGTCGCCGCCTTTCATGTCAGCGACCTTATTGCCGTCAACAACGAGTTCAGTCACTGCGTCAGGTGGAAGTCCGTTCAGTGAGATGGTGACGTCATATGTGTCAGGGGTGACTGAGAATGTCGCAGTGTCTTGAGCGACTCCACAGTAGTAGGCCATCAGCTCGGCTGTATAGGTTCCAAGAGGGTCTGCCGCCTTGGCTGACCAAGTGGCTGGAAGGATGCCGGATGCTCTTTTCCAGACGCTACCGTCCGGCTTTCTCACTGTGAGAGAATACTCTGCACGCAGGTTCGAATCCATCTTGAGAGTAATCGTTTCGCCTTTCATGTAGGAAGTCTTGCTCGGTTCAACATTGACCGTGAGTGGGTACGTTATTGGCAGTAGGTTGACCACCAGCGATGCGCTGGCGGACAACGTCGTCACCGTGTCGGTACCAATGACGGCGAACATAACTGAATATGGTCCCGGGGTGCTCTGTCCCGGACACACATTCTCAGGTCCGGGGACTGGGAGAGTAAGCGTGGATGTGACGATTCCGGGAGGCACGGGAAGAATGACTGAAGGGGGATTGAATGATGCGCCCCACCACCATCCGCCCGCGACACTCAGAGCCAAGTTCACTACGTGACCTGCTACGAGGGGGTCTATAGTCTGCACGCTTACTGTAACGAGAGCAACTGAGCTCATTGAGGTGTTTATCATGTTCGGAGCAACAGAGACCGCAAATCCTTGCGCTTGAGCCGGTTTGACCATCGAGACGGCGCTTATCACCAGGATAACTAGAATCAGCCAACGAGATATTCTCTGCAATTCAATCTCACCTTTCAGTCGGAGATTCGATGGTATATAAGACTGCAAGTGACCGCTGTTGCACGAGGGTCAGGGTCGGTCTACGTCGGATGCTTTGCGAGGGCCGCATAAGGGTCCATAAGCCTAGGTAGTCTTATTAAAGTATCCTTGCTCCATGAACTCTCGTCGGCCGAGCGGGCCTGTTCCAAGATCGGCTTCCACGAGTTCAAGAGGCGACTCAGAATAATGCCTTCACATCACATGTGTCTTGCGTAACTCTGAATCCTCATCGTCGCCGGCTTCTTCTCACTCCAAACCGGATAATAAGGCGTGCTCGTTCTCAACAAACAAGAGCGTGCTGATGACCGAAAGAATGAGCCGTACCACGGGATCTAGGAAAGAACCAGGAATAGGACAGCGACCGCAGCGCCGAAGGCGGTTGCGACTAGGTTGACAACGTTGTTGTCGATGACGCTGTGGCCTCTCAGCGGTATTGAAGGAGCGCCGCAATGCCTGCGGTTTTCTGTGATCTTGTTGCAGACTCGGCATTTGTAGATTCCTTGAACTGTTGCCCCTATGACGCTGTCGATCGAGCATCCGGCTAGGCCCGCTATCATCGTTGTGCCGATCAGAACGTTCAGGGCCCAGCCGGGATTACCTGTCATTCCAAGCAATGCGGCAGCGATGCCAATGACGAGCGCTCCCAATAATGTGGCAAGTTCTCCGAGAATCGAGATGCCGCCTGATGTTCCGGCAGGCACAACCTTTCTCAAATTCGTAATCAGCCGGGGGTCGGTGGGGTTGAGGAGTCCTATCTCTGTGGCAAGTGTGTCTGCGTTCGCGGTTGCAACTGCACCCAGAAATGCGGCCAAGACAGGTTCGCGTGGAAAGAGCAGAGTCAGCGACGCTAGAACGCCCGCGACGACGCCGTTGGCGGCGACGTTCGGCCATGCGCGAGCGCCACCCTTCTCCTGCGCGAATCCTTTCTTCCGTTTGACCTGATACTTGTAATGCGTCATGTAACTTGAAACCGTCAGAAAAACCAAGAGTATGATGAACCATTTCCACCCGTCAGCCGGAAAGACGAACGTGACAAAACCGATCAGAAATGCCGTGACTGCGCCCCACTGATCAAGGATGCGTGATTTCCAAGCGCCCAAAGCCAACGCGGTACACATGATGCCAGCGATCAAGACGGTTGGGGCGTCTATCATCCTTGCCACCGCATCCGCGCGTTCTGGATCACGATCGCATGTTATTTATTCAGAGCACACCCGCCTTGCTATATATCACTTGAGAAGCTGACTGGTGTTGCAGATCTCGCTCTTCGATCTAGGCTTGGTCGTTGTAGTCTATGTTCTCGTGATTCTTCTAATCGCAGTGTCGGAGTTCCTCAGGAAGAGACTGAACCTCGGAACCTACACGACTCGCAGAACCATTCACCTGCTGGCCGGAGACGTGATCCTGTTCCTACCTTTCTTCTCAAGCGTCATCTACCCACTAACGCTTCCGATCGGAATGGGCCTGATGACAGCATTCGCATTTGCCCTCCGGAAGCAGAGCTTCCTAACGCAGTCGATGGTCGATGAGAAGCGGTATTCGCGACTGCATACGTACGGTCCAGTTTTCTACATAATCTCGATCGGCATCCTATTGATCTCTCTCTGGAATCAGAAACCAATCATCATGGCTGCGATTATGGTGATGGCGTGGGGCGACGGGGCTGCCTCGGCAATTACGCCATCGCTCAAGAAGAGACACCTATACCCGTTCTCTGACAAGTCTCTCGAAGGCTCGGCCATGATGTTCGCTTCTGCGTTTCTAGGCGCCCTCGTCTCCTATCTCGTCTCCTTGTGGACTGGAATCATATCAGCCGGTCTTAGCTCGATTCTCGTGCTTTGCGCATTTGGGGCCCTGGTTGGAACGATCGCTGAGGCGTTGACGATAGGTCCGATTCGACCGTTCGACAACTTCACCGTACCATTTGCATGCGCAATAGCCCTCTACCTGTCAACACCGTTCCTACTGTGAAGACGCCTCCTTGTTCCGGGGCGTGCATGCAAGATGCTTTCATATCAGAGCGGCCATAGTGTCGCGTGGTGGAATTCTTGGGAACAGTCGGCATCCATTCTCGCGGTCAAATGAACTCCGAACGCGTGATAGAAGAAATCAGGAAGCATCCGGACTCGACCAAGGCAGGAGCGCTCACGGTATTCGTTGGCATCGTGAGGGAAGACCCAGTCGGGGACAGCAAGACCAAGGTTCAGTATCTTGAATACGAGACCTTCGAAGAAGTCGCAACTGGGAAACTACGCGAACTACGAGACGAACTGTTGACCAGAGAAGGCATTGTCGACATCTCAATTCACCATGTTGTGGACAGGATCAAAGTCGGGGAAGAGAGCCTTATCGTCGCTGTGCTCGGAACTCACAGAAGTCTGGTCTTTCCGGTTCTGGAGGAAGCGGTGGAACGAGTCAAAAAGGAGGTGCCGATATGGAAGAAAGAGTTTACGTCCGACAAGGCTTATTGGGTGTCTGACGCGCTGACTTGAGGCGACCAGAAAGTCAGTCGTTTAGTATGAGCCTGAGTTCGCTCCTCAACCGTTATCGGAACCTGCTCCTTATCGCATTGAGAATTGTATCTACTTTCTTCTTCCACTCCATGAAGCTCGAAGGCGTCCTCGGGTATTCCTCATACAGATGATTAAGTGCGCTCATTCTGGAGACGGTGTACGCAAGGTTTCTGAAAGCGTTCAGTCTCCGGAGTCCAAGAGCGACTTTCACGATCCTGTCGCCGAAACCTAGCTCAGGCACCTCTCCCCAAGTGAAATCAACAGCCTCCTTCTTTGTGACGAAATTGCGCAGTCCATAATTGAGTTCGGAGTTGTTGAGCGTTTGAAGGTATATACGAAAGGCTTCCAGAGCAGCGGTCTTCTTGCCGTACCTCTCGACGTATCTAGCGTTGTATTGCCAAAGACTTGACTCCCCTACATCGTTCCCTTCAAGCGCAACAGCTGCCACTTCTCCTGCAATTAGGCCTCCTTCCATTGCCGGACCTATTCCGCCTGCGCTTATGGGATTGGGGAACCATCCCGAGTCTCCTGACAACATGAATCCGTTTGCGACGAGGCTATCGTTCTGATGCCTTACTGAGACGGGCCAAGCTCCAGGGAGGTTTCCATCATCCGTCAGTATCGTCATGCCATCGAACAATGGTGTCCCAGCGATCCATTCGTTCAGCAGACCTTCAAGTGACTTGCCAGCGCGCTTCTGCTGGACGCCAAGTCCGATGTTGACCTTGTTGCTCGCCTTTGGAAATATCCACAAATAGCCTCCAGGCGCCTTCTCCGCGTCCAAGTAGATTTCGCATCGGGAAGTGTCAACTTTCGTTCCGTCAGCAAGCCTCGCTTGGAGGCGAATTGTAGGCTCTACATCGTCTCTGTCGATCTCTTTCTCTATGAAGCTCGGAACCTTGAGATTTCGTCTCAGCTTCGTCGACATGCCTGACGCGTCTATGACGATCTTCGATGTGATCTTGTATGAACGCGTTTGCTCGGCAGACACGTCTTGGCAAACGATTCCAGTCACGAAGTCATCTTCGGCTAGGAGGTCGACAGCCTGAGTGAGTTCGCGGTACTCAATACCTGTCTTGAGAGCCTCGTTGAGTAGGCGACGCGCAAACTTAGGTCTATCCAGCACGTATCCTGAGCCCTCGAATGGGTAGCTCATCTTCTTGTCTGGTGAACAAACGACGACTGAGTTGACGCGGTTCTCGACCTCTGGCGGTCCGAATGTGATTCCAAGCTCGTTCTGGACGAACTTGGCATGATGTTCGCCCACCGCGTCGCCGCATATCCAGCCTAGGGTGGTCTTCTTGCCGACCGTCGATCGAGGATTCCGATCGATCAGGAGTATTCGAGAGCCTTTGCTACGAGTCCCAAGCGCGGTTGCAGCCATACACCCCGCGACACCTGCTCCTACCACGACGACATCATACTCAGGTTTCATGAGACACCATCGTTGGGCGCGTCGGCGATACTGAATAGAATCTGATTTTAGCCTTTCTAGTTTTCTGATCTCCTCTGACAATCAGTTGTCTAAGGTGTCAAGTCCTCATACTTGCAGAGAAACCACGTTACGATTTTCAGATAGGGTCTGCTCGTTGACCACGTGAGGACGTCGCCGGTCGCCTGAGAGGACACTGGCGTGACTCGTCGTGCTCAAGAATTGTCGCGTCGTTGTCCCGAACAAGTGTAAGTATTGTATTCACTTTCGCTTCATCACAAATAAGAGAAATACGCAAGGTGTTCAACCACGCGTGAACGCGAACTCAAGAGAGGAAGGGGATCGGATGAGATCGATCAGCTCTGACGCAATCGCGGAACAAGTGAAGCGAATGTGTATAGAGGCAACCCACAACCTTAGCGAAAGAATGGTGAAGAAATTCCAAGACGCAAAGCAGACAGAACCGTCGCTGCTCGGCAAAGACGTGCTCCAGCAACTCGTAGAGAACGCGCGGATTGCGCGAGAGGAAGACTACCCCATTTGTCAGGATACCGGGGATGCGGTGTTCTTTGTGGAACTCGGTCAGAACGTTCGGATAGAAGGCGGAGGACTTATCGACGCGATAAACAAGGGGGTGGCGAAAGGGTACCGTGAAGGATTCCTACGCTTTTCGATGGTGGCGGATCCGCTTAGACGAAAGAACACTGGCGATAATACTCCGGCGATGGTGACAATCCAGCTCGTGCCAGGTGACAAACTGAAGCTGTCGTTCTTGGCGAAAGGAGGCGGCTGTGAGAACATGAGCGCATTCAAGATGCTGACGCCTGCAGATGGGGTCAAAGGCGTGAAGGGTTTCGTCGTCGACACAATCAACAACGCAGGTGGAAACCCGTGCCCCCCGGTTGTCGTTGGTGTAGGTCTCGGAGGAACATTCGACCAGTGCTGCATGCTTGCGAAGAAAGCGCTTCTAAGAGAGATCGGCGAGAAGAACACGGATCCATTCTACGCACAGCTTGAGGCAGAACTTCTCGATGACATCAACAAGCTAGGAATCGGGCCCATGGGGCTAGGTGGGAGAACGACCGCGGTGGCGGTCCATATCGAAACGCTGCCCTGTCACATAACGAGTCTACCTGTTGCGGTGAACATGGACTGTCATGCACATAGGCAGAAGAGCGTGGTACTCTAGAGGTTGACGACAATGTCAGCAACTGTGAGAACAATCAAGCTGAAACCGCCACTGGCCGATTCAGATGTTTCCGCTCTTCAGATCGGGGACAAAGTTCTCATCGACGGGGTAATCTACACCGCACGCGACGCAGCGCACAAGCGGCTTTTCGAGCTTATTGACGCAAAGAAGGATCTGCCCTTTTCGTTGAAGGGAGAAGTGATCTACTACGTCGGGCCCACGCCGCCACGTCCAGGAAGACCTATCGGAGCTGCCGGCCCCACGACCTCGTACAGAATGGACACGTACGCTCCTCGACTGATCGAGCTGGGAATCAAGGCCACCATAGGCAAAGGCCCAAGGGCGCCCGCGGTGATCGATGCGATGAAGAGGTTTAAGGCCGTCTACTTGGTTGCAATAGGAGGTACCGGCGCGCTTCTTGGCAGGCAGGTCGTAAAGTCGGAGATGGTCGCGTTCGAGGACCTCGGGACTGAAGCTGTTCGGCGGTTGACGGTTCAGGACTTCCCGGCGATAGTCGCCAACGATGTGACGGGACGAGACATATTCACAGAGGCCGTGGCAAAGTACGCTATGAAGTAAATCCTGGAGGTCTATGATACGGGCGCGTAGACCAGGCCCAGTTCATCAGCAAATTCGTACGCCGCCAGCATCTCTTCCGCGGTCGGTCTTCTTGATATCTCGGCGTACTGAGAACGCTCCTTTGGGACCTTGTGGTCCGGACGATACTGTCCCATTATGTTCACCAAAGCTCGTGGGCAGTGTTCAGAAACCCACCGTAGCACAGGCTTCGTGCAGCATTCAGTGTGATTGGGTAAGACGAGGTGCCGGATGATCATGTCTCCGTTTGACTGGGCAGACTCGTGGTTCCTGGAGACAACGTCGAAGTACCGTGGAACCCTTGAAAGTCTGATCGCGCATTTGTCGTTTCCGTACTTGAAGTCTGGCAGCCAGATGTCAATGAGATCTGCAAGTATCTTCATCGTCTCTTCTGAGCAGTACATGTTGCTGTTCCAAAGCATCGGTACGTTCACATCAAGCTGATTCATCGCCTCGACTATTCTGTGAAGGTTGGGGGTCGGCTCTCCGCCTACGAAGTTGATGTTCAGCGCACCTTGAGTTCTAAGCTCCTTCATGATGAGGGCCAGTTGTCTTGAATCGACTGGAGCGCCACTCATCGGATCCTGGGATATGTCCCAGTTTTGGCAGAAGACGCATCTGAAGGTGCATGAGGCGAAGAATATTGTTCCGGATCCGCCTAGCCCCACAAGGGGAGCTTCTTCACCAAAGTGGTGGAACCAGGTGGTGACGCGACTCTTGTCATCAAGCTTGCACGCTCCCTTCTTTGTGGCCGCAACTCGGTCGACTCTGCAATTCCACTCACAGAACGTACATCTACGAATCATCCGGTTGAGGAGTGCCACCTTCAGGTCAAGAAGGCTCGGGTGAGCAACGGATAGGCCAGCGAGGTTTCCATTCCCCGAATCTAGTCCACTCAACACCACACGAGCTGCTCCGCTGAGGCGTTCATGTTCTTTCCACAGCAATTCGTCGGAAGCCTCATCCAACTCGACCTCGCAGGCCATCCGCCTGGCTATTCGGTACTTTGCTGGTCGCAGGTCTTTCGCGACTCTTTCGTACCATGAGAGCCTTTTGTGCATCTCATCGTAGTCGCGGGCTTTTGGATGAGCGAGACGCAAGACCTTGCACATTGCCGCGTTTGATGTGACTCCATTATAGAGTTGCCGAACTCAGCTGTCAGTTCTATCGAGAGCCTCAACTCAAATATATCTGAGAATAACTTACCGTGATCGTTCGACTGCGTGTGGGTCCGAGTCGACCCCATTCGGAGCTCCTTGACATGGCTAGGGATTTCGACAAGGCTTGGAGAGAACGGCTAGTCAAAGCCAACCTAGACCTGATCATACTTCGTCTCCTGAGGTCGAAGCCCCGCTGGGGATACGAGATTAACATGGCGATCCGTGAGAGATTCAAGGTGTACTTGAGCGCTGGGACGCTATACCCACTCCTGCACACGCTCGAAGACAGTGGAAGAATAGAGGGAGTCTGGGAATCAGAGAAGGGACGGGGGAGAAGAATCTACCGAATCACCGAAAACGGTCTTGCATTTCTCTCTTCTGGCGAGAGAATGA
>Ga0315314_1001251_pt1 | contig 23593 bp, 26 predicted proteins | sample TDP9_MG_FD_203631 | JGI IMG/M metagenome (GOLD analysis project Ga0315314, IMG submission 203631) | Freshwater sediment microbial communities from Lake Towuti, South Sulawesi, Indonesia - TDP9 | ecosystem: Environmental > Aquatic > Freshwater > Lake > Sediment | place: Indonesia: South Sulawesi... | reverse complement strand
CTTGGGTGTACTTCCAGAGGATCCTTGACAGGCTGACGGTGCCGAGCTACTTCCTCCCAGGCAACCATGACCACTCTGGTGCCAAGGGAGCATACTACAAGCTCTACGGCGGGCAGCTGAACTACTCGGTCTGTATAGGGAACTTCCTTTTCATAGCCTTGGATTGCGCCGAAGTAGGCTTCTTGTCATCAGGTCAACTCCAATGGGCAGAAAAGGTCCTGCAGAGATACCCGAATAAGGTCAAGATAATGGGTTTTCACCACCCACTTTTCGGCAGCGGTCGGGGTGGAAACATCACAGGGAGCTGGAAGCAGATAGAGAAACTCAAAGACTATATGTATTATAGCTGGTGGGAACAACTTGTTGAGGCCCGTGAGCTGCTCAGGCTGATCGAGATACACGATGTCAGACTGATCTTGTCAGGGCATGTGCACAGAGACCTCATATATGTATACAACAACAGACACTACTTCGTAACAACATGCACCTTGGGCGGAGACTTCCCCGACGGCTTCTATCACTGTTCCAGACTCATCGAAGTCGATGTGAAAGGAAACATCAAACTTGACGCATATGCGGGGAAGCACTTGTTTAACCCGCCAAACGCGATACCTATAGGCAACCTTGTATACTACTACAGGTCAGCCAACAATGGCACTGAAACAGCGGTATCAGCGACCATCATTAACAGTCAAGAGCAGAAACTGACAGATGCGAAGCTGGAGTTCTACGTAAGCCCGGAATTCAGTGTTAAGGACTATGCTTTTTATCCATCTAAGCCCACTCACCACGAGACATTATCGACAAAGAAAGGTCCCCTTTTCGTCGCCTACGTGGATGTGCCACCTCAGGGAACACTCCACCTCACCCTAGCGGCGGCTAAGGATGGAGAGGCACCGAGGATCAAAGTTGAGACTCCGAGCGAGATCAAAGAGGAGAAACCTATTCCATTAAGAATTGAAGTTACCGATGCGGCGTGGGGCGTAAGAGATGTTGAGGTCTCATACTCAACTGACAAGGGGACGACCTGGACCAATGTGGATCTGCCTTTCGCAGTGCGCGTAAATAGAGATGAAGTTGTTCTACAGTATCCGGTTGTTGAGCACGCGGTCTCCATACCAGGACAGGCAAGCGGCACTAAGCTGATTGTTGAGGTCAAGGCATGGGACTTCGCTAACAACTCCAAGACCTATCAAGCCACATACACCATCGGTCCCCCGACCTATACCCTGAAAGTTGAATCATCGCCTGTTGTCGGTGTAGCCTTCACCCTCGACGGTCAGAGCAAGACAACCCCGTACTTAGCAGTCCTCAAAACAGGGAACTATTCGGTTGCTTTGCTTACAGAGGTCACAGTCGCTGGAACGACCTATACCTTCATGCGGTGGGGAGATGGGCTGACCACCACTACAAGGACCATAGATTTGAAGAAGGACGTGACCTTGACCGTTTACTATGAAGTGAAGGCTGGCATGCCCCTGTTGCAGATCTCAGCTGTCGCGGCAGTGGTCGTAGCGGCAGTCGCAGTGATACTTCTTAGAGCGAGGAGGAAACTCTAGATCTCAAATCCTCCATTCATAAACCGTCGAGAGAGACTAATCGTCATCGAGAAGATTATGAAAGAAAAATCTATAATTCAAGATTGCGATTCTTATAGGATCAAAATGAGTCAACATGCATCAGAAGAGAGGAGACAAGCCTGTTCCCTGTTGATTCTAGTTGTCCTGAGCCTTGCGTCGACCTTTCCAATCACATCTAGCTCAAGCGTAATATACTACGCAGACATAATCAAGTATCCGTTACCAAGCATCCCTGAGGCTGTTCTAGACGGAGGCACATTCATTGTGCAGGTGAAACTTGGGTCGAGCACGATCTGGCAAAACGCCACAGTATTCAGCGATCTAGCAATGGCGACGGCAAGACTGCTAAACTATGACTATGACATGCAAACTGGCCTCTGGAAGCTCACCTTTGATCTTCCAACAGGGCTCCGTGAAGGAGTGTATAGCTTAGATCTGAAATACAAGCTTACTCAGACCAGCCCGGTCGTGACGTTAACTCAACCTCGGTGTTTGTGGATCCTCCAGAAGTGGCCTCAGAGACTCAGGATCTTAGTCTGTGGCGACATATTGGCGAGCATAGGGTACTGGGAAGAAATGGTGAATGAGGCGAATCTCCTGGATCCAGATGTTATTCTATTTGAAGGCGACCTTGTAGATGTGCCTATACTGGCGAGGGAGTGGATCGCTTTTGAGGAATCCTTCAATGCGTTCCTTGATCCGACTTTTACGACCGCTGGTAACCATGAATATACCGAGACAGGTAAGGCGGACATGTATAATCGGATCATGGGACCCGTCAACTACTCAGCTACCGTCGGCAACTTCCTGTTCTTGTCTCTGGACACGGACTCAGACGGTTGGGTCCGTATGAATAGGCTTCGCTGGGCTGAACAGGTTCTGAATGCAAACCTCAACAAGACAAAGATCATCATCTCCCATCATCCTTTGTTCAATGAGATGAAACTGAAGCCCCTAGGGAGCGCTCGGTTCAACATAACGTCTTGGCAAGATTTCAGTCAGCTTCTGAACAATGGCTTCATCTACCCGACGTGGGCAGCGCATCCAGCAGAGGCACGGGAGCTTTTCAGACTGATAGTCGAACATGACGTAAGGCTAATCCTATCTGGTCATATCCATACAGATCTGAACGTCATAGTCAATGATATCACAAAAGGAAGGAAACATTATTTCGTCTCCTCCGTCGCCCTTGACAACGACATACCTGACCACGACTACCGCGGCTATAGGTTAATAGACCTCTATGTCAATGGAACAATTTTCGAGTCAACTCTATACTACAACGGAACAGGAATGTTCAAGTACCCGAACTCGATCCCGATAGACAAAGGCACCACCGTCAACTACAAGCCAGTCGAACCCTATAAGATCGGCTTCCTTGAATACTATTACACACCAGCCAATGACGGTAAACACTCTGCCGTGAGTTTCACAGTCAAGAACGAGTTAAACCAACGCTTCGATAATCTGAGAATCGTCTTCAAGCTACCAGCCAATATCCCATTAGACCGCTATAAATGGCATCCATACAAGCCAGCTTATGAAGCCATAGAAAGAGACGGAGTACACTACGTGATCCTCAAGAACATCACAGTGCCTGTCTATTCTACATTGTCCTTCACGGTTGAATCAGTTGACGATGCTGATAACCCGAAGTTGAGCGTCTTGGAAGTGCCTAAGAAAGTGGATCCTAAGTCTTGGATATGTTTCAATGCGAAAGCCATGGATCAGGGATGGGGGATCAAGGAGGTCATCTTAAGCTACTCAGTGGATGGAAAGATCTGGGTCGTCCCCGACCTACTTGATTTCCTAAGCGCTGAGGACGGAAATGTCACATATAGGGTGTGGATAATAGCGCCCAACCTAAACACGACCTTGACGATCAAAGCCAAAGCCCGAGACTTCGCAGGACATGAAAGCATTGAAGCCATAGAAACCGTTGTTGTAGGAACACCGCCGCCACCAAAGTATACTCTGAATGTAAATTCGTCGCCTGTGGCAGGCGTACCCTTCACTCTCAACGGTCAAAGCAAAACAACCCAATACTCGGCGACTTTGGAGACGGGAAGATACACGGTCGCTGTGCCCATGGAAGTCACTGTCGCTGGGACAACCTACAGCTTCCTGCGGTGGGGAGACGGGTCCACCGATTCCACGAAAGTTATAGATCTGAAAGGAGATACATTCCTGACTGCTCACTACGAGGTCAAGCCAGGCATACCCTTGTTGCAGATCTCAGCGATCGCAGCGGTAGTGATAGCAGCAGTCGTGATTGCACTTCTCAGGATGAAGAGGACAATCTAACCACTTTTTTAGCGACCCTTCCAGCAAGAAGAGGTTGAAAAGCGTAGGATAATCCCTGTAGGGGGTAGCAATCAAAAAAGAGGGGGTTTAGCAGATTCCAAGGCTCACACGTCGCCTGATTCCTTTATCTTCGTGTCCTCGTATGGGGCTGCGACTCGTCTGTAGTACTCCTGTTTGATGCACTCCAGAACCCCCATGGCTCTGTTGAGGTGGAAGTATCGGAGAGGGTAGACCTCCTTCAGCACCTTGGTCACAACATAGTTTACTTCTCCATCCACCTCCTCCACAGGCAGGGACTTCAGTATGCCGATCAGCTCTCCGAGGACCTTCTCGTACTTCGTCCTCTTCTCAGGTCTTATATAGGGCAACTATCTCAACCTCCCTCAAACCGTAGTTGGACTGTCAATATAAGGGTATTAAGTCCTTTTCGTGTATTGAAACCGAAGAATTTTATTGCCTCCTCTCCATCTGCCTAATAGTTCAAACCGAACAAGCCCAAAACCCAACCTGAGGTGCATCCTTGAGAGTCAAAGTCAGATACTTCACTACATTACAGGAGTTAGCAAGAACAAGAGAGGAGGAGCTTGAGGTAGAAGAAGGCTTCAGCCTAGGAAGACTCATTGAAATAATATCATCAAGGTACGGTCAAGAAGCTCTTAACTACCTTCACGATAAGACTATGGGAGAAATCGACCCATCCCTAAAATTCCTTGTCAATGGAGTCGATTTGCGCCGTCTGCAAGGTTTTGAAACAAGATTGAAGGAAGGAGACATTATAGCTATAATCCCCGCTATCGGAGGCGGGTGATCAAGCCAAAGTTTCTCTAGTTCCCAGCATGAAATCGACGGCACTTTTGGCTGAAGCCGCGATTTTTCTAGGAACTTTCACCGCGTACCTCTCCTCTTTCAAGGATAGATACAGTTTTTCAAGCGTGTGAAGCTTCATCTGAGCACATATCGCTTCATCATAGGCAGGAATGAATACGGCGTCAGATCTCTCCTTCTTCATCCTGTGAAGGAGTCCGACCTCGGTTGCTACAATAAACTTCTCAGCCTTCGACGCCATGGCCTGCTTACACATCTTAGAGGTGCTACCCACAAAATCAGCCACGGCACAAACCTCGGGAGGACATTCGGGATGAGCTAGCACCTCTGCATCAGGGTGTACCTTCTTGACTTTCAGAACCACCTCCTTGTTAAAAAGCTGGTGGACTGGGCAGAACCCCAGTTTAGGTATGGGAATCACCCTTTTCTCAGTGTAGCCCTTAATGTACTGAGCTAAATTCCAGTCTGGTCCGAACAAGACGGTGTCGGAGTCCATTCGATTCACGATTTCCGCGGAGTTCGCTGATGTGCATACCGCGTGGCAGTGAGCTTTGGCCTCTGCTAGGGAGTTGATGTAGAGGACAACTTTTGCGTCGGGGTATTTCTTCCGATAGAGCTGTACAAGCTCTCCCGGTAGCATTGCCGCCATTGGGCACAAGGCGTTCTTGTCGGGGATCAGCACTTTCTTGTCGGGATTGAGCATGGCTGCTGTCTCAGCCATGAAGTCAACGCCACTGAAGAGTATGGTTTCTGCATCGGTTTGAGCAGCGCAGAGGGAGAGCTCTAGACTGTCGCCTACAAAGTCTGCTGTGTCCTGTATCTCAGGGCGCTGGTAATTGTGAGCAAGTATAACCGCCTTCTTCTCTATCTTCAATCGCTCGATCTTTTCTATGAGCACTGCCTCTGTCATCTCTCCGATCTTCCTATAACTGCAATAAGCGCGCTTTTTAAACATATAGTCAAACAGAAGAAAGGAGTAAAGGGAGAACTTGGCGAATTGAAGAAGCTAACCAGCTGCTCAAAGGTTAGGAGGCGATTCTCGTAATCTCGAGGCTGATGTTAGAGGACTTGACTGAGTGAGTTATGGCTCCCGTCGAGATTATGTCAGGTCTAGTTTTAGCATAGGGAAGAAGATTCTCCTCAGTTATGCCTCCTGAGATCTCTACGAGAACCCTGCTTCGAAGCTTCTTCTGTTTTAGGGCACTTATGCTTCTCTTCACTTCCTCAACCGTCATGTTGTCAAGCAAAACGATGTCTGCGCCGGCTTGAGCAGCCCTTACAGCATCCTCAGTGGTCTGAACCTCAATCTCGATCTTCTTTGTGAAGCTCGCAGCTGAGCTTGCCCTTCTTACAGCTGCTTGTACATCGCCGACAAGAGCTATATGATTGTCCTTTATGAGAAGAGCATCATCCAACCTGAATCGGTGGGGATCTCCTCCGCCTACGACTACAGCTCTCTTGTCAAAGTATCGAAGCCCCGGTGCCGTCTTCCGCGTCGCAGCTATTCGAACATTAAGCCCTGCCTCTTCAACCTTTCTTACAAGCCGTCTCGTTGCTGTAGCGATACCGCACATTCTCATGAGAAGATTCAGCAAGGTTCTCTCAACCAGTAGGATTGTGTGAGCTTCACCTTTGGTTTTGGCGAGGGCTGTGCCAGCAGGCACTTCAACTCCCTCTTCAACGGATTCGACAACCTCGGCTCCAACTAGTTCGAGGAGTGCCCTTGTCTCAAAGAGCCCTGCAGGGACTAAGGTCTCCTTTGCGATAATCTGTGCTTCAACTCTGATGTTGTCAGAGATGGTTGCTTGGGTGGTTATGTCTCCCATGCTGATGTCTTCCTTGAGAAAGTCTAGGAGTTTTTCCTGAAGTAATTTATCAGGGATATTCGAAAAAAGGTGTGGTGGCTTCAATTGTTAGTCACCTCGCCTACAACATCAAACATCTTTTCTAGGGCGTGTCGAGCTTTGTTTGCGATACTGGTGGGCACGGTTACAACTTGTTTCTCGTCTCTTAGGGAGGTGTAGACGCGTTCCAAGGTGTTTAGCTTCATGCTTGGGCAAATAGCCCCCTCATAGGCGGATACAAAGACTTTCTTCGGGTTTTCCTTCTTAAGGTGGTGGATTATCCCGACCTCCGTTCCGATTATGAACTTTCTCTCAGCTGACTCCTTGACGTACTGACAGATCTGAGAGGTGCTCCCAACGAAATCTGCCATTAGCTGGATCTCGGGCCTACACTCGGGATGGACTAGAAGTGGCGCATCAGGGTTCTTCCTTCTCACTTGAAGAAGGTCGTCGGCTAAGAAGAGTTCATGGGTGGGGCAGAACCCTTCCCTCGGGATAGGGATAACCTCAACTCTGCGGATCGTCTCTCTCTCAACGTACCACGCTAGGTTGTGGTCCGGGCCGAGGAGAACCCTGTCCACGCCCAGCGACTCGGCTATCTCAACAGCGTTGGCTGAGGTGCAACAGATATCACTTTCTGCCTTGGTTGCAGCTGAGGTATTCGCATAGAGAACGAGGGGTGTTTTTGAGAACTTTCTCCTCCAAACCCTAATAAGTTCGGGGGAAATCATCCCCGCCAAGGGGCATCTTGCCCCTAGAGAAGGGAGCAGAACCTTCTTTTCTGGGTTTAGGATTGCTGCTGTTTCAGCCATGAAGTCGACTGCAGAGAATAGGATTATCTCGGCGTCTCTCTCTTCCATGGCTCTCTGACTCAGCTCAACACTGTCGCCAACATGGTCGGCGACATCTTGAACTTCCCCTCGTTGATAGTTGTGAGCCAGGATAATAGCCTTCTTCTCTTTCTTAAGTCTCCTTATCCTCTCGAAGATCTTTTCTGTATCAGCCCCCACTAGAACCACACTTCGTCAAACTATGTTATCCATTTAAATGGAGTCTGAGCATAAAATTGTTTCTTCGGAGCCATGGACATAAAGTCAACGACGTATGCTTGCGGAGTGTTGCATTCTTAGGTTTTTCAGGAAGCCTTAGGCTGCCATCGTCGCGGAGAGACTGTAAAGGATATTAGTTCATTTGACAGCATTGTTTTTGAAGCCTTGTCAAGCCTCGATAAGGAGCTGAAGTCTCTGAGCCAAAAGCTGGAGGAGGTCATAAGACGCCTGGACTACATAGAAACAGTGCTAATGGAGGGCCAGAGATATCCTGAGATTGCACAGGTTATAGGAGGATTCAAGACTGGGGCTTTGCTTTATGGTGAACCCCTCAAGATGATAAGGCGACTTCTCTTCGTGAAGAGGTTCATAGACAGGAATGCGGTTGTGAACGATGAGGCCTCTAGGATCATACTGAACGCCTTGGCTATGAAAGATCAGATGAATATCAGCGAACTGACCCGAGCAGTGGCACAGGAGAGGGGAACTGCTTCAAGGGTTACAATCCGCAATAGAGTTCGTAAGCTCCTCGAGCTGGGCATCATTGAGAAGGCGGAGGGGTTCACCTATCGCCTAGTGGAGTAGCCAGTTTCTGGACAGAATTATCCGATAAACCCATCTACATTGACCACCCCTCCCATTATATCGAGGTGGATAACGTTGAGTGAAGAAAGAAGTAGGAAGAAAACAGAGGATATCGAAGAAGTCAAAGCTATCTTAGAGACCGTTTCAACACAGATACCAAACTTGATCAGGGGAATCATCGACAGCTTCTTCTCCCCGGAGGCAGGCACAAGGATGGGTAAAGCCGTGGCAGAGTTCTACAAGAGCTTGAAGGAGGCAGGGATACCTGAGCAGGAGGCACTTGCTATGGCGAAGGACTATCTTGGAACCCTAACAAAGTGGAGCGACTTACTGAAGAACATGAGGTTCGGAGAAAAAAGAACCGAAGTAAGAGAGAAGAAGGAAGAGTAGGTACATATGAAGCCGATGGTTTTCCTCGAATCCCTTTTTTATCTAACAAAGCTATCAACACAGCTAGGCATCCTTTTCATCAGCTACAAGAACCAAAGGCGTAGAGCCAAGAACTACTTCAAACAACAACTCATCATAGCGGGGGTCTCAAGAACAGGAGCGGAACAAATCGCAGAGGCATATCCCAGTCTACCTTCAGTTAGAGAGCTAATGAGCTTCTCTAGTAACTGGAATAGGAGACTTTAAACGCTCCCTAGAAGATGCGCCCCTATATGAGACTTAAATCAAGCCTTGGCTCTATCTTACCGTGAAGAAGGATGATCGACATCGACGGCAGCATGCTTGAGGGCGGCGGACAGCTCCTCAGGATGGCTGTAGCCTATAGCGCTATCATAGGTGAGTCGATAAGAGTCCATAAGATCAGAGCAAGACGAGAAGAGACTGGGCTGAGACCCCAACACCTCACAGCTGTTAAGGCGGTCGCCGAGCTTTGTTCGGCGACCGTTGAGGGTCTGGAGATAGGCTCGAGGGAGGTTGTCTTCCATCCAGGCGCAATTGTTGGAGGAAAATATAGGTTTGACATTGGAACAGCCGGAAGCATTGGTCTCCTACTCCAATGCGTTGCTCCTGTAGCCGCTTATGCTGAGAAGCCTACACATCTAGAGGTCGTGGGCGGCACGTCGGTGAGGCGTTCGATGCCTGTGCTCATGCTCAAGGAGGTTGTTTGGAAAGCCTTTGAGGAGATGGGGTTCCAGGGTGAACTCCAAATCAAGAGGGAGGGATTCTATCCGAGGGGAGGGGGGATCGTTGAGGCAGACATCACCCCCGCGAAGGAGTTGAAGCCCCTGAGATGTCTAGAGAGTGTAAAGCCTACTAGAATCCACGGACTCTCCCTGTGCGGGAGACTTCCTTCCCATGTTGCTGAGAGGCAGGCGAGCGCTGCTGAGAGCTTGTTAAGAGCAGCTGGCTATCGTAACCTGGGAATTGGCAGAGAGGTTTCAGAGGGGGAGAGACGTCCTCTGTCGCCAGGTAGCGTCATCTGTCTCTGGGTCGCGTCTGAAGCACCGTACCACTTTGGTTCAAACGCCCTTGGAGAGCGGGGTAAACCAGCAGAGGTAGTTGGACAGGAGGCCGCTGAAAGCCTTTTGAGGCAGGTCAGAACTGGTGCCAATGTAGACCTCCATACAACCGACAATCTGATCATCTGGTGCTCCCTTGCAGAGGGACAGTCCGTCTTCAGGACGAGCGAGCTGACGATGCATACGCTTACAGCCATAAGGCTGGCAGAGATAATTACTCAGTCACGCTTCGAGGTCGAGGGAGCTCTTGGGAAACCGGCCTTGATAAAGTGTCAAGGGATAGGATGTAGAAACAGTACTCAATCAACATGTTAATATTTCTGCTCTAGTTATACTCGTAAAAGGTGACTAGATTGTCTGAGTACATCAACATCTCAGGCGCCACAACTATGGGAGTTGTATGCAAGGACGGCGTTATCTTGGCCTCTGAGAAGAGGGTTTCCTACGGAGGTATGATCCTTAGCAAGTCGGGAAAGAAAGTCTTCAAGATAACCCCAAACATCGGAGCAGCTTGCGCAGGTCTGATCTCGGACATGCAGACACTGTCCCGTGAGGCTGGTGCTTACTCAAACCTTTTCAAACTCGACTACAACCGCCCCATCTCAATTAAGGCAGCAGCAAAGCTCTTCTCGAACCTCCTCTTCCAAAGAGGACTCAGACCCCTTCTAACAGAGACGCTCGTCGGCGGCGTCGATGAGGAAGGCCCATCACTCTACTCTCTGGATGCCCTCGGCTCCCTTCTGAAGGACAACTTCATCGCTATGGGCTCCGGCGCTGAGATCGCCATGGGCGTTCTAGAGGCAGAATATAGAGAGGGTCAGACCCTGAAGGAAGGAAGAGAGTTGGTTCTGCGGGCGATGAACTCCGCGATGAAGAGAGATATAAAGAGCGGCGATGGTGTAGACATGCTCCTCATCTCAGCCAATGAGGTAGGAGAGGAGACTGTCTCTTTGAAATAGACTGAGGACCCAAGAATCTCCACACAAGCTTGCCTTAGCGAGCTCCTGTCTTCTTCTTCTTTAATCTGAGGTTTTTACTCCTACATCTCCTACATTTGACCGCTTTGAGGGCGTTCCTTGCTCCACAGTATCTGCAAATCTTGAACTCTATTGTGTGCTTCCTCGCAATCTCAAGTTTGACAGGGTCTCTGAGCGCCATCACTATCTCATCCTAAATACCTTGTCTTACCCCAAGACTTCACATAAAAAGAAGCTCCATCTATTTCTCCTTTTCCATTTTTCAAGCGATATACTTTTAACGGTAAATGGCGAGTATCTTAGGAAACGTATAAAAGGAGGAGTTGAGGTGTCGAGGTCCAACACCGTTTTCATTGGAAATAAGCCGGTTTTGAACTACGTGTTAGCCTGTATCACCCTTTTCCGAGGAGATGAGAAGGAGGTCATCCTCAAGGCCAGAGGCAGGGCTATAAGCCGAGCGGTCGACGTCACCGAGATCATAAGGAGCCGATTCCTACCTGGGGTGAAGATCAAGAAGATCAGTATCGGCACTGAGGAAGTCTCGTCAGAAGAGGAGAACCGCGTGACGAACGTGAGCACCATGGAGATCACGCTAACACGGTGAGCCAAGTAGTCAGCATCCCCATCAGCTCCTCCGGTCGTCGGAGGGTAAATCGGTGAAAACACTGCTATGTGACTTCTGCCTCAGAAGCGGAATGCTATGCGCAAAATGTCAAAAGCTGGTCCAAAGCGGCTCCATAACGTCACAGTACATGGAAGTAGGTAAACTTCTGCTAGCCCTAGAAAAGGAGTACCCCGCTCTCCATGAAGTAACCTTGCATAATGCCTTCCAAGAGGGAGGTATTCTAGTCCTCGTTGTTGGGCGAGGGGAAAGCGAAAGACTTCTAAGCTACGGTGGGCGCCTAACTCGGGCGCTTGGTGATAAGTTCAGGGGTAAGCGTGTCAAAGTCCTTGAGAAAGGTGTCTCCAGTCGACATTTCTTGGAGGATCTCTTCTCTGGCATGACTATACTTACAATAAACACGATTTGGCTTCCAGATGGAACAACCGAGACGAAGGTTGTATTGAAGGGAAAGGGGAGGCAGCAGCTTGGCTCGAAGAGGACGAAGGCTCTGGTGCAGATCGCCAAGAAGGTTGGGAACATTAATCTGCGGATCGAGTTCGTGTAGGCGTAAGTCCTAAATCTCTTTCATCAACTGAAACTTTTTATTGAGATTGATAACCTATTCTCAGGGTTAAAGGTGGAAAGGTGATCCCGTGTCGTGGAGGACGCTCATCGGAGAAGCGAAGGAGAAGATCGGGGAGGAGCTAACCCTGGCGGGCTGGGTGACTCGGAAGAGACCTCTCGGGAAGATACTCTTCTTCCTGTTACGTGATGCCTCGGGAGTTATTCAGGTCACTGTGAAGGAGAAGGATACCCCTGAGGTGTGGCGGATAGCCTCAGATCTTGGGCGAGAGGATGTTGTCAAGGTTAGGGGTTCTGCCGCCCTCAGTAAGATCAGTCAGGCAGGTGTTGAGTTCATGCCAAAGAAGATTGAGGTGCTGAACAAGGCAGCGTCACCTCTGCCATTTGATCCCACGGAGATGGTTAAGGCGGAGCTGGATACTCGGCTTGACAACAGGTTCATGGATTTCAGAACCCCGCACACCTCTTCCATCTTCAAGATTCAATCCCAGATTCTGAGGGCTTTCAGAGAGTTCCTTTTGAATCGAGGGTTTATTGAGATTCAGCCTCCAGGCATCATTGCTTCTGCTTCTGAGGGCGGTGCAGATCTGTTTAAGATTCCTTATTTTGAGAGAGATGCTTTTCTTGCTCAGAGTCCTCAGTTGTACAAGCAAATGTGTGCAATTTCTTTTGAGAAGGTTTTCACTGTGATGCCTGTCTGGAGAGCTGAGAAGTTCAATACGCCAGTTCATTTGAATGAGAGCAGGCAGATGGATGTGGAGGTCGCCTTTGCGTCGAATGAAGATGCTATGAAGTTGCTGGAAGAGGTTTTCGTGCATATCCTCGGCGAAGTGAAGACGCATTGCAGTAGGGAGCTCAAGGTTCTCGGGAGAAATCTCGTGGTTCCGTCCCTGCCTCTCAGGCGTGTTACCTACACAGAGACCGTTGACTTGCTTCATGGGAGCGGTGAAGAGATTGTGTGGGGCGAAGACTTCACTAAGCCTCAGGAACGTCTTCTTCCCAGCCTTTTGGGAGAAGAAGCTTTCTTTGTTGAGGATTGGCCTACGGTGCAGAAGCCGTTTTACGTGTTGCCTTATGAAGATAGGCCTGAAGTGTGTCGTGCATTTGACTTGGTCTATGGAGGGCTTGAGATTAGTTCAGGAACTCAGCGGGTTCACTTTCCTGAGTTGTTGAGGAAGCAGATTTTGGCGAAGGATTTGAAGCCCGAGGACTTTGAGCATTACATCCGCTGCTTCGCTTACGGTGCACCACCTCATTCTGGCTGGAGTATTGGGCTTGAGCGGTTGACGATGAAGGTTGCAGGGACGGATAACATCAGGGAGAGCTGCATGTTTCCCAGAGACCGTAACAGGCTTGTTCCTTGAGGTTAGGCAAATGGGCAGTCCGTTTGAGTTTAAGCAGGTTATAGTTCTTAGAACTGACTTGGGGATGAGTGTAGGGAAGCTGATCTCTCAGGCTTGTCATGCTTGTTTAGATAGCGTTGAGGAGGCGAAGAAGAGTCGGCATGAGGCTTGGCGTCGTTGGCGGGACGAGGGGGCGAAGAAGGTTGTCGTGCAGGCGGAGTCTCTGGAGGATCTACTAGAGCTGGCTGAGGAGGCAACGGAGCTGGGTCTACCCTTTGCGGTTATTGAGGATCGAGGTTTGACTGAGGTTCCACCGGGAACTGTGACGGCTCTAGGCATAGGTCCTGAGAGGGCGGAGCTTGTTGACAAGGTTACGGGAAGCTTGAAGCTGCTGTAAGTTGCTGCTTGGTAACCGCTGCGGTTGTGTTTGTTTCTCATGGTTTTCTGTTGTACAGGGGTTCAGAGGGACTACACCGTTCTCTTCATTTTTCCTACGCCGCCTTTCTAGTTAGTTGGTTGACTGTGGCGATCTTGGCTTATAGGTAGAATCACCCTGCGTTTGCTTGTCGGAAGGTATTTATGTATGCATGTGATACCGTTTGAATACGGTGAACGTGTTGACGCTTAAACCCCTCGCGGTGAGGGTACCAGAGGAGATCGAGCGGGAGATTCTTGAGGTTGTTGAGCGGGAAAAGTTGGACAAAGCCACGGCTGTGAGGACTCTTCTCGAAATCGGAATAGTGGAGTGGAGGAAGAAAACCGCTTTGGAGTTGCTGCAAGAGGGGAAGGTGACTTTTGCTAAGGCTGCGGAAGTGGCTAAGCTCTCGCTTTGGGAGTTCGCTGATTTGGTGAAACAGCGCAACATCGAATGGGTTAGGTTTACGCCCGAAGAGATAGAGAAGGAAGCCAAGGAAGCGTCGGTGAAGGCTGAGTGAAGCCTCTTGTTTTTAATGCTACACCATTGATTTACATAACCAAAGTAGGGTTGAGCAAGATTCTTGAGGATTTAAGAGATGAGAAGTTGACATCGCCGCAGGTTATGAGAGAAGTTGTGGATGAGGGAAAGACCAGAGGTGTTCCAGATGCTGTCCTCTTGGAGAAAATGTTTCAGAATAACGTGTTCAAGGTGACAGAGCCCAAGAACCAAATCTTCTTGACAAGTCTTTTGAAAACAAAAGGGCTGCATATAACTGACGCAGAGGTCTTGACAATCGCCAGAGAACACGACGGAATAGCGGTCATAGATGATGAGGTGGCTAGAAAGACCGCGAGAATCTATGGAATATCCTACGTGGGTACGCCATACCTTTTGATGAGGGCTATTACACAAAGGTTGATTACAAAGGAGAGAGCGAAACAAGCGATAAACGAAATGATCTCTGCCGGTTGGAGATGCAGCATAGAGACCTACACGAAAATCCTAGATGCCATAGAAAGATTGCAGAGCGGTTAGAATACATATAGCCAGAGTTTACCGTTGCCCAGTTAGTATGCTTGAGACCGTAATATCTTTGGAGCTCTTGAAAGTATAAAATAATGAGCATATGCCCGAAAAATTAGATTTCATTACGTCCATGCATATGGAGAGGGGTTCTGGATAAGTCCTTCGAGGCAATGGGTGGTCTAAACCTCTTCCAAGGTTTTGAGGAATTCTTCTCTTGATAGACCGGTGTCTCTTATTTTTGCCAGGAGACCTCTGCCTATCTCTTCTCCAAGGTGAACTGGGACAACAGTTATCCTTCCATCAATATGTTTAAGCACTACGTGGCTCCCTTTGCGTCGAACAATTTGGAAGCCAAGCTTGACTAATGCTTTGATTACTTTACCTGCTGGTGTTGGTTTGAGTGCCATAAGGTTTGGCCTCAACCTCTAAGAGCTGCACGCCCACAAATTCTGTTTTCAGGCTTTTTACAGCCTCTTCACCCCCAGCCTCCAAGTAAGCCTCCACTGCTTCCTTTATTCGTTCCATCAGTTTATCCAAGCTTTTCGCTTGTGTATGACAGCCTGGAAGCTCAGGAACCCAACCTACAAGCCATCCATCCTCATCCCGTTCAACCACAACACTGACCTTCAAGTCGGGATCACTAATAAAACCATTAGCAAACTATCTTATAACCCATTCCCAAGACTAGGTAGATGGCGAGGCTAGTAGAACAACTCCAGCCTTTAGGAATTTTGTATTTAGCTTGCCAAAGGCACTTCATTAACAGGCGAAATCCATTTATTGTTTCCGAGTTCCAAAGAGAGTGGTATGGCTGAGAAAAGGGGGGTCTTCATAGTCTTCGAGGGCATCGACGGAAGCGGGAAGTCGACCCATATTCGTTTTCTTCGTCAAGAACTCCAGAGAAGGGGGTTTGATGTCCTCAGTACAGCTGAGCCGACTAGGACGGGTATAGGTCGGCTCATTAGGGAGTCTATTCAAGCCGCTTCCAGTCAGATGTCTCCTGAAGTTGAGGCTCTTCTCTTCGCTGCTGACCGTGTCAACCATGTGAAGCAGGTGATAGAGCCCGCCCTTGCGGCTGGGCGTGTGGTCGTCTCTGACCGTTATGTCTACTCGTCCTTAGCTTATCAGGGAGAACGGGGGCTCGACTTCGAGTGGGTGAGATTGATCAACAAGTTTGCGCCGAAGGCTGATCTGTGCATGTATTTAGACATATCGCCAGAGGTGGGCATTAGGAGGATGCGGCGGAGAAGGAAGTCGGTCTTTGAAGTCCTCTCTCTTCAGCAAAGGATAAGAGAACTCTATCTGCGACTCGTGGAAGAGGGCGATCTTCTTCTCATCAATGCAAATAGACCTGTTTCAGAAGTTCAAAGAGATGTGTGGAAAGCTGTTTTCAATCTTCTAAAGGAAAAGGGACTGATAGACCTTTAGCCTGTCTTAGCCTTCTTCAGATTTTCAAAGGTCTCTAAGAGCGAGGAGACTAGGCGAACGAGGCGCTGGAGCTCGTCGGGATCTTCCTCTGACCTCATCCTATCGTTCGTCTCCCTCAATTTCACAAGAAGTGTGTCCTCAAGCTCCTCCCATAGAAGAGGCTTAACAACGGGTCCCTCCCTCTCCCCCTCCTTGACAATGATGACTCTCTTGTCACAGTTGGCGCAGTATATTTCGCCGCTTTTGAGCTGAAAGAGAGGTGTGCCGCATTGGGGGCAGGTCTTGTCCAGCATCTTTGCTCCAGACTTGAGGAGCTCCGCCATCTTCTTCATCTTAGTTCTCTCTGCATCCAAGCGATCCACCATCAAGTATCCCTTTGTCCAGCCCACTTAAGAGTTATGGCACCAAAGAAGGCTCCTCAAAATGCTTTATCTAACTACTCTCTCCACATAGAGATGATGCAACTACTGGAGGAGTCTACCTGTTCCTTGAAATCCTGATACTAGGCATCCTGCAGGGAGTCCTAGAATGGCTTCCTATATCAAGCAAGGGAAACCTCGTCCTCCTCATGCTCTACTTCCTCGGCATAGAGGCGGAAACTGCACTCAATCTCTCCATCTTCCTCCACACTGGAACCCTTCTATCCGCAGCTCTCTACTTCAGAAAAGAACTTGAAATGCTAACCTCCCTGAGAGGGGGAGGCTCGCCTAATAGTAGAAGGCTCCTCATTTTCCTAATAATAGCCACCGCCCTAACAGGCTTGTTGGGCTTCCCCCTCTTCCTCCTCGCCAGAGCAACAGCGACCATCGGAGAAGGCTTCATAGCTCTCACAGGCATAGCCCTCATCCTCACAGGACTCTTCGAGAAAGTAGGAGGGAGAATCAAAGGGCGTAGAGAAGCATCAAACCTGAGAACAGAAGACGCTGTCGTTGTAGGTCTCGCCCAAGGACTTTCAGCTCTCCCCGGCATCTCACGTTCGGGCATAACGACCACTGTCCTCCTCGTAAGAGGGTTTGAGGGAGACACGTCTCTGAGACTCTCCTTCCTCCTCAGCATACCCGCAATTCTGTCCGCAGAAATAGGTACGACCCGCCTATACGGCTTACCTCGTTTTAGCTGGGAGACTCTCTTCTTGGCTGTGACGGCCTCTTTCGCTACCTCCTTCCTCTCGATACATGCCTTGATGAGGCTTGCTAAGAAGATAAAGTTCTGGCTTCTCTGCCTCCTACTCGGCACCCTCTCGCTGATTCCACTGCTGGGCTATGTATAGGGCGTTCCTTCCTCTATCTCCTCATCAGGGCTCTGATGATGACTGCGGTCCCGAAGAGAATTAGTATGAAGGGCCACGGCGTAAGCCAACTGAGCCAAGGGAAGACCTCACTGAGGAGCCAGATGACGCCGTAGAATATGAAGAGAAGACCGAAAAAGATGCCCCAAAAACTGGGGGAACGTCTCACAGGGCACAAGGCTCTTCTTTACACCTCGTACTACTGTACCCGCTCTACGACTATGGTGCACCTTGTCGCCAACGCAGCTATCACGCCCAAGGCAGCCAGATAAGGAGCAAAAAGAGCGCCTATAAGCCCCACTGTAACAGGTATCTCAAGCAGCTGATCTCCTCTCTCGTTCTTGACGATTATTCTTCTCACGTTTCCTTCATGTATCAGCTCCTTCACACGGTCAACAAGATCTTCTGCTGAAAGGGATAGCTCCTCGCTCCTCGTCTTCGTAACAGAAGCCCCGCAGGAGGGACAATACTTTGCTTCGGCAGGAAGTTCCGCCCCACACTTCGGACAATAGGACATGCCTCGTCACTTCAATTTATGCTGAGGGGAAAGATAAAGTAGTTGGCGAAGAAATCAGCGACCTAGGAGATAGAACGCTACGACGCCAGTAATCCCCATGATTCCCGCGAGAGAAAATGAGGCTTGAATGCCGTAAGTATCCATGATGACGCCTGCGATTAAAGGACCAGCAAACATCCCCATACTCATCGCAGTATTGAGCACGCCCATCGTAGCCCCCGCCCCGAGGGCTTTTCCCTCTCTCGCCACTACGGCGGACATAGCTGGAAGGGAGAGTCCCTCGCCCGCCGCGATTATGAGTTGTGCCGCTAGTAAGTCAAAGAGGCTTTTCGTTAGAGTGAGATAGAAGTACCCAAGAGAGGCCGCGGTGCCTCCGATCAGGATGAGAAGGGTTCTGTTATACCTGTCAGCAAGGACGCCGAAGGGTGTCTGTAGGAGAGAGCTTGTAAAGATCCCTGCTGCCAGAATTGTTCCGATGAGGGTGAAAGGGATTCCGAGGACCTGATATGCGAAGATTGACAGGAACCCCATAATCCCTCCTCTACCAAGCGCGTTGAAGACCCGATAAACAAGCGCCCCGAGGAGTCGCCTGTTTGAAAGAATCTTCATAAAGGGAACGCGGGGTCTATCCCTCTTCATGCCAAGTCCTTCCTCCTCAGGGACAAACAAGATCGTCAGTAGCAGGCTTAGGGCGACGATAGCAGCCATGGAGTAGAAGACAGCGGAAAGGGAGAAGTGGTCATAGATGTATCCACCTAGGAGGGGTCCTGCGCCGAAGCCTAAGAACATCGCCGTGCTTGTCAACCCCATGTAGCGCCCCTCCTTACCCCTTGGCGTCAACTCCACTGCGTAAGCCATTGCCACAGGCATGACCATCGCAGAGCCTAAGCCATGGATCAGCCGTATCAAAACGAGGAGGGGAAGCGACGAGGCAAAATTGTAGAGGAGAGAGATGACAGCGTAGATCGCTAGTCCAATGCAGAGGAGCCTCTTCTTGCTGCCCCTATCAGCCAACCGCCCTATAGGCGTCTGCATAACAGCTCTGGTGAGAGAGAAGCCTGAGAAGATCAACCCTATCCAGATGCCCGTGGCGCCGAGCTCACTTGCATAGTTCGGCATGATAGGCGAAAGAATCCCCAGCCCAGTCATAGCAGTGAAGACGCAGAGAAGAAGCGTCTGAAAAGCGGCGAACTGCTTGGCTTCGGACATACCAGAGAGGGAGAGACTTAAAAAGATAAAAAACTTATCACGGTCAGAAAATTGCTTCTTACTTCTACGGGCTCAAAAGAGGCGCAACGAGTAGGGCAGTCATGCCTACCAGCTTCATGAAGATCAGGAGCGAGGGGCCAGCCACATCCTTAAGCGGGTCTCCCACCGTGTCGCCCACCACCGCCGCCTTGTGGGTTTCCGACCCTTTTCCTCCGAACAATCCAGACTCTATGAGCTTCTTCGTGTTGTCAAAAGCGGCGCCGACATTGTTGAAGAACGGCGCCAGCACCGCAGCTGAGGTCGTTATCCCAATCAAGAGGGCGCCTAAAACCTCGCCACCAAACAGGAAGGCGGTCACCATAGGAGTAACTATTGCTATGAAGCCGGGGAGCATCATCTCCTTGAGAGCGTTTCTCGTCGAGATGTCGACGCATCTGGCATAATCTGGTTCAGCGGTTCCATTCATTAGACCAGGTATCTCTTTGAACTGTCTTCTTACCTCGTCAACCATCAGGAGAGCCGTCTTCGCAGTCGAGCCGAGGGTGAAGGATGAGATGAGGAAGGGCAGGGCAACGCCGATGAAGAGAGCTGCTAGACCGAGCGGCTGTGTCACATTCAGCCCCTTGAGCCCAGTGATCTGGAAGAAGGTGGAAAAGAGAACGAAGGCTGTGACGGTTCCCGATGCCATTGCATAAGCCTTGGTAGCGGCTTTAGTGGTGTTGCCCACCGTGTCAAGCGTCGCAAGAGTGTCTCCTGCTTCTGAAACCCCCGCCATCTCCGCTATTCCATCTGCGTTGTCGACTATTGGTCCAAAGGTGTCAGAGGACATGATGAAGCCGATCATCAGGTCTGTCCCGATGTTTGCAGCTACAACAGCGTAGAGAGAGTAGCCTGATATGAAGAAGGAGAAGACAACCGCCCCGAGAACAGCGATTAGGGGCATGAAGGGGCTCTGAAGACCATATGCCAAGCCCGTTATGATGGCGATAGCAGCCCCTCGCTGAGAAGCCTCCGCCATCCTCCTAATAGGCTTCCCCGTAGTTCCAGTATAGTATTGAGTCACCCCATATGCGACCAGCATTGCAACTAGACCACTCAGCACTGAGTAAAAGATAGTAGCATCGTTCAGAAGCCACATTGAAAGGAAGTAGGACCCAACGCCGCTTAGAATCGCAGTTGTGTAAAGACCGAGGTTAAGCGATGTGGTAGGTTTCCATCCATCCCAGTCTTTGACAAGAGAGATACCCACCATCGACGCTAAGATTCCGAGGGACTGCAGGAGAAAGGGAAAAACAATAGCATCCGCTCCGTATCTATAGGTAAAAGCGACGCCCAAAATCATTCCAGTGACTATGTCGCCGCTGAAGGACTGGAAGAGGTCTGATCCCCGTCCAGCACAGTCTCCAACATTATCTCCCACAAGATCAGCTATCACAGCAGGGTTCCTAGGATCGTCCTCGGGAATATCCATCTCCACCTTCCCAACCAGATCGGCGCCGATGTCCGCCGCCTTGGTGTAGATCCCTCCCCCAATCTGGGCGAACAAAGCCGTAAGGCTCGCGCCGAATCCAAAGCCGATCAGGGCGTGGGGGTCTCCGAACAAGAGGTGAAGAAGATAGAGTCCAACTAGGCTTATTCCAGTAACGCAGAGACCCATGACGCTTCCGCCTAGAAAGGCGATTCTGAAGGCTCGGGGAAAGGAGCTCCTAGCCGCGTCGGTGGTCCTCACGTTAGTCTTGACAACCATAGTCATCCCCAGATAGGCTACGAGCAACGAAAAGAACGCCCCTAAGACACAGGTAATGGCTTCCTCCCAACCGAACAGGAGGTACACTGCCAAGGCAAGTATTGGAATAAACCAAGAAATCGTCTTAAACTGCCTGTTCAAGTAAGCCTTTGTCCCAACTTGAATGTGGTCTGCTATTTCCTTCATCCTAGAAGTGCCAGTGCTTTCCTGCAGAATAGAGCGCGCTAAGTATGCGACTAATAGGATGGCGCATATGCCGACAAGTAGCGGAAAACCTAAGAGACTCAATTTGCACCCACATCAAATGCTTGGCCATTACAGCTCTCTCTGCACCCCACGCCGACTATTAAAGCTTGCTTCCAAGCGAACCCTTTGGAAGGCCAAAGTTGAAGAGGAGAAAGGCATTTAACAGATAGACGACATAGAAAACTTCGAGCAACCTTCTGGGAGATATGGAGTTGTTGAGAAGCCTTTCCAAGATCTTCTCTCAAGGCTTCCTGTTAAAGGACTTGAACGGAGACGGTGTGACAGATTACCTCGACACAAGGATCGTCGTAAGCGGGACCCCTTCCACTGAAGATGTTGTCGGTGCCTCTAACATAGCCGCCCGACTCGGCTTCGAAACGACAGGGCTCGACATGCCCCTTGTCCTTAAGGATGGCGAAGTCCCAAACATAAACGAAGTGTCAAACCCCATCCTGCTGGGTAGGAGCAACAAGTTCGTTGAGTGGATGGTGAGAGAAGGAAAGATCAAGCTCGACGACTGTGTAGCGGGTCAAGGCTTCGTCGAACTCTGCACTCAATCCTCCACAGACCACAGTGCCGTGGTTGTTTTGGGCATAGACGAAGAAGGCACAAAGGTGGCTGCCAACTACGTCGCGGCGAGACTGCCCTATCTCTGGGATCTCAACGGTGCCTCTTTAGAAGACTTGGAAAGAGACATCAGCGTCTTTCTGTCTGAGCAGGGGATCACCGTCGCTTCTTGCCATACTCTTGGAATAGTCGTTGAAGAGGCTAAGAGAAGGGTTAAGCGGCTGAGAGTTGCTGTCGACTTCAAGGGAGATGAAGAACTCCTCTCAGCCGAAAAAGCCCTGACTCGACTCGCCTCGGCACATGCATGGGGTCAGATGGAGAATCGCCTCAAGTATCCTTCAGTCGTCTCCCTGAACCTATGCCTTACCTCTCCAAGCCTTGTGAAGGATGTTGAGTTCTCAGGCAAAGAGGAGAAGCAAAAAGAGGAGCCCCAGCTTGAGGAGAGGAAACCTCAGCCCAAGGAGTTAAGCCTCTCCAAGCTCTATAGTGTTGAAGGTTTCTTAGGAGCTCCAGCAAGTGGACTCATTCCAGATCGTTTTGACGCTCTTATCGTCGCTGGCAAAGGTGTTCCAGAGACGGTGAATATCGCTGCTCGGCTTGGGCTTGAATCGACGGGGATAAACATCCCGTTGGTGAAGGGCGATGTAGAAGTTAAAGACGCCAAGGAGCTCATCAATCCAATATTGGTGGGAAGCGATAATCTTTGGGTCAAGCGGCTAGTTGATGAGAAGAAGCTGGACATAGGGGCTCTTAATCCTAGGGAGGGGGTTATTCGGGTTGTGCCTAACGCTTTCGGCAGCAGTGACGCTCTAGCGGTCTTAGGCGGAGACGAGAAGGGTTTGGAAGCTGCCTGTGGCTATCTGTCGAAGAGGCTTCCCCATCTTTGGAGGGCTGGGAAAGGAGAGCTTGAACTCGGCGACGTGGAGGAGGATGTTCGAAGGTTCTTTTCGTCAAGGACAGGAGCTGGGCAGGCGGCTGCAGCGCTGTATAGACTTGAAAAGATTCTTGAGAGCCTTCAAGAGGAACTTGATGAACTGAACATTCAGGTCTTCGCCGAGGGCGCCACTCCAGCGTTGGGAGAGCTCCTCAAGCAAGTGCTCTCAGAAAGAATCAAGGCTGAGAAGTTTGGTGTCTCCGTTGGGGACTTGGATAGGGGTGGCGGCGTTCCTATCATTGACGAGTCTGTTGATCTTTCCTGGGAGGTGGACGACCTCTGGAAGCGACTAGGGGCGGTCGTCTTTCCGAAGATCAAGGAGAATCCTGTTGTATACGTTGAGGTACGGGTGAGCGAGCCGCCGGCAGTCAGGGAGCGGTTGAAGGCTGTTATTGTCGAGGAACTGCTTAAACGGGGATGCCAAAGGGACCGTATTAGAGTCGGAGTGTTGTCAGCCTACAAGCAGGGGTATAGCTGGCTCTATGATGTGGTTCTCCCCTTAGTCAAGGAGAAGGGTGTAGAGAAGATAAGGATATTCTTCAGCCTAGAGGAGCCCGCAGAAATAAAGTGGCAGACCGTTCACTCTCCCATTCGTTGGTTGCAGGAGCTCTACCCCATAGATGAGATATTGGCGAAGGAGCTCAACATACCTGCCGAGAACATCACCTTCCACAAGTCCGCCGAGCTGAAGCATGTCTACAGCGTTGAGGTCGTTGACCGTGCTGGCAGAACCGTCTATGCGGGAGCCTTTGACCCTAAGTCTGTCGTCCAGCCCTTCTTATTGAGGTTCCCTGAGTACGAGAAGGTTCGAGTTACTACTGGTTGGGTCAGGGTTGAGATAAACAATCAAGTGGTACTCGATGAACGAGTTGTGACGGACTCTGAAAGGTTTTGGAGTTACTACCAAGAGAAGGTGCTTGAACGGGTCTTCGAGAACGTGATGGATGTCTACGAAGGCGCTCCAATGGCGAGTAAGGCACCCTACTTCAACATGCTTGAAGTGGAACTCTGGATGAGTGAGCCCAACTACTCTGTAGGTGTAGACCAAGAG
>Ga0315314_1001250_pt1 | contig 23598 bp, 18 predicted proteins | sample TDP9_MG_FD_203631 | JGI IMG/M metagenome (GOLD analysis project Ga0315314, IMG submission 203631) | Freshwater sediment microbial communities from Lake Towuti, South Sulawesi, Indonesia - TDP9 | ecosystem: Environmental > Aquatic > Freshwater > Lake > Sediment | place: Indonesia: South Sulawesi... | reverse complement strand
TGAATGCTAAATCACACAAAGTCTATTTTGGCACTAAGCCTGGCGAGATGTCACTACTGGCTGAAGTGCAGAGCTCCATTTATACTGAATTGCCGGCACTGGAAGAAGGTTCCAAGTATTACTGGCGTATTGATGAGGTTTGGGCTGATGGTACGGTTATAACCGGCGATGTCTGGAGCTTTGCCATAGGCAAGCTGGTAGGCTGGTGGAAGCTGGATGAGGCCAGCGGTGAGATGGCAAAGGACTCCGCGGGGAACAATGACGGCAGACTTGTTGGCGACCCACAATGGCAGCCATCCGCCGGCAAAGTGGGCGGAGCACTGAAGCTCGACGGCGTGGATGACTGTGTGGAGATTGATGACAAGGCCGATTTGGCTGTCTGGACTGTGGCCGTCTGGGTAAATAGTCCAACTGCACCTACGTCAGCAGGGCCAAGTGGACCGGTTCATCGGGAGAAGAATTATCAGATTAACTGGAACCACCAGCAGGATGATTTCCGCGGTGCGGCAGGCACAATGGTTGGAGGTGTGTGGCACGCCGCAAGTTTTGGAGAATTACAAGCCAATAAGTGGTATCACCTTGCTGCAACTTATGACGGAGAGAATCTCAAGGCGTACAAAGATGGCGTCTTAATCACGAATAATTCAGCTCCTTCAGGAAACCCAAATGCCGAGAATGAGGCTCTAAAACTTGGAAGGCACGCGGCGGGTACGGAGTATTTCGGCGGTACTATTGACGACGTTCGTATTTATAACTATGCTCTTAGTAAAGATGAGATTACAGCACTTTACAACGAAGGCAAATAGAAATACCAAATGAAAATCAAAGGTAAAATCGGTGCCGGTTACAATCAGTTGCGGTGGGTGGTATTACTGCTCGCGATAGCGGTAATACTGCCCACCGTGTGCTTGCTTTGGTTTATGAGCCAGGCGGTCAAAAATGAGCGTCTGGCGGTCAGGCAAAAACTGTCTGATGTTTACAAGCAGCGTCTGGAGATACTGAGCAAAAGGATTGACGAGCTCTGGTTGGCCCGAATAGGGTTGATTGAACAAGAAGCGGCGATAAAACGCGACCCTGTTGAGATGTTCAGCTTGCTTGCGGGCCGAAAAGATGGGACTGAAAGCTCAAAAAAAATATGTTGTCTATCTGCGATTATTATTTACGACGGTAATGGAAAGCCGGTTTATCCTATTGCCGGAGCCGGCGAATACCAGGGTGAACTTCCGGAGCAGTTCAACGAAGCATGGAATATTGAATATGCTGAAAAGGATTTATCCCAGGCGATAAGATTGTATGAACAAATCGTCAAATCCCCCGTTGATGATTATACCCGTTATAGTGCTTTATTGGGCAAGGTCCGGTGCTTGAGAAAATTGGGGGAAGTTGAAAAGGCCGTTACACTCTGCCGCGAGATAGCTTATGGACAAACTCCCGAAAGCGTAAGCTCATCCTCCATAGCTTTGATAGCTCGGGCAAGGATTTTGCTTGTAAGGCTTTTACCAGAGAGTAAAACCAAAGACGGTCTCAAGCAGTCGGATTTGCAAGATTTGATTGGCTCTGCTATCAATTACACACCCGGCAGTCCGGCAGAATTGCCGGACGGTTTTCTGCTAATGCCGTCAGGGACGAGGATTTTTCTTCTGCGCGGAGCGCTTGAAATTGTAGAAAATAGCGAATGGGCCGAAGAGCTAAAACCGCAGATAACCAGAGCAAAAGAGCTGCTCTCGGCCGAGGAGTTAGCCGCTGCCGCTCTTGAGCGGTATTATACCGGGGCGGTAACGGAATCCTGGTCCGAAGATGATGCACTCAAAGTGATATCATTACTGCGTGCGACGCTGGACACAATTGAAGGAGTTGAATGGAAATGGACTGAACAGCTCACTGAACAGATGAAACGACAAATATCCACGATACTAAATTCATATCAAACCAGGAAAGTTGGCAATGCTGCGTTTGGCCGGCCTGCGTTTGCTACTTTTGAGTCCTGGTCCGAAGACAGCCTTCGCCGGCTGGAATTGCCGGAAGAGGCCTTCGGGATGTATCACAACTCAGAGGGCAAGACGTACCTATTGATACAGAAGGCAAAAGAGCTCGGTTCTGATTTCGAATTATGTGGAGATGACCTTGAGGAGCTTGGAATTTCTTACAGAATAACAGACAATTTTGGTGAGTATGCCTGCGGTTTGGAAAATCCGGGGACAGCGGCTTTTCTGAAAGCACCATTAGGAAAATTTTTTCCAGGCTGGGATGTTGAAATTCATTTCAAGGATGCTAATATCTTTGAAACAACAGCCGGCAGACAAGAAGTCATGTATATGTTGACCGGACTGCTGGCTATTGCGGTGATGATTTCAGCCGGTTCGCTGGCCACCAGGGTTGTAGGAAAACAGATAAGGCTAAACAAACTAAAAAACGATTTCATTGCCACTGTTTCACACGAATTAAAAACACCCCTGGCCTCGATGCGAGTTTTGGTTGATACTCTGTTGGAAGGAAGCTACCGAGACCAGCGGCAAGTTACCGAATATTTACAGCTTGTTTCAAAGGAAAACGAAAGGCTTAGCGGATTGATTGATAATTTTCTTACCTTTTCAAGGATGGAACGAAACAAGCAGGCCTTCGTGATGGCCAAGACCAGTCCGGCTGCAATTGCCCGTAATGCCGCCGAGGCGGTTAAGACCAAATTCAGCAAGGGAAAATGCAAGTTTGAAGTTAATATCTCTGAGGATTTGCCGGATGTCCTGGCCGACCGTGATGCGATGGTAACGGTGCTTGTAAACCTGCTGGACAATGCGTACAAATATTCTTATGATAACAAGCAGATTGAGCTGAGAGTTGCTCCCTATGACGGTTTGGTTTGTTTCAGCGTTTCCGATAAGGGTATAGGTCTGTCGCGCAGGTCTGCCAGGAAGATATTTGACAGGTTTTACCAGGTTGACCGCAGTCTCTCTCGCCGTGCCGAAGGCTGTGGACTGGGTCTAAGCATCGCTAAATTTATCGTAGATGCCCACAAAGGCTCAATTACGGTTGACAGTAAACCCGGCGAAGGAAGTACCTTCACAGTAAGATTACCGATTTGTAATTAAATCCGTTCGAAATCTACTTTTTTATTTTGTAAGAAATTGACGAATCGGTTCTAACGGGATTAAACCTTAGCAAGGAAGGATTACCTGAAATGAGAAGCGTGCTGATAGTCGAAGATAATGAGGCCATGCTGCGGGGTCTGGAGGACAACTTCGAGTTAAAGGGCTACCGCGTCAAGATTGCTCGTGATGGTGAAGAGGGTCTTAAAGCAGCACTGACTGAGAATCCCGATTTGATTATACTCGACATTATGCTGCCCAAAATGAACGGCTATGAAATGTGCAGCCAGGTCCGTAAAAAGAAACTCGATATGCCTATAATCATGCTGACCGCCAAGGACCAGGAATCCGATGTTATTCTTGGGCTGAATCTGGGTGCGGACGACTACGTAACTAAACCGTTCAGTATAAAAGAGCTTTTAGCCAGGGCCGAAGCGTTTATGCGGCGCAGAGGTAAGGAGGAGCCTGAAGTTTATGAATTCGGCGATTGCCGGCTTGATACCGTCGCGTGCACCCTTACACGAAACGGCAGTGAAGTAAAGATTACGCCGGGGGAATTCAAAATGCTGCATCTATTCCTCAGAAGGGCCGGTTGCACTCTGACCTGCGATGAAATACGCAATACTGTATGGGGTTATTCCCACTTTATTACTTTACGGGACATTGACGATGCTATCGTTTCTTTGAGGAAAAAAATCGAGCCCGACCCGAACAATCCGACATTCATTCATACCGTAGAAGTAATCGGATACAAATTTAAATTGCCCGAATAAAATGGAAACGGTCCTGATAGTTGAAGATGATGCTACAATGCTGCGGGGCTTGAAGGATAACTTCGAGTTCAAGGGATACCGCGTACTTATCGCAGTCGACGGAGAGGAAGGACTGAATACCGCTCTTAATAAAAAGCCTGATTTGATTATTCTCGATATTATGCTGCCGGAGATAAACGGCTATGAAGTGTGCAGGCTAATCCGTAAGGAAAATCTCAATATGCCAATAATAATGCTAACCGCCAAGGGTGAGGAGTCGGATATAGTCTTGGGGCTGAATCTCGGCGCCGATGACTATGTAACCAAGCCTTTCAGCATTAAAGAGCTTCTTGCCCGTGCAGAAGCGTTCCTCAGGCGAAGCAGACAAACCGAACAAGATATTTATGAGTTTGGGGACTGCCGGCTTGATATTCCCGCCAGAAAACTTACTCGCAAGGGAAATGAAATTAAACTCTCACCAAAAGAGTTCAGCTTATTGGAATTTTTTGTCAAGAAGCCGGGCAGAGCACTTACCCGCGATGAGATACTGAATATGGTTTGGGGTTATGACAGCTTTATCGGGTCCCGGAGCATCGACCGTTTTGTTACTACACTACGAAACAAAATTGAACCGGACCCGCACAATCCGACTTTCATTCACACGATACGCGAGATAGGATATAAATTTGAGCCTCCTGAGTAAATTATGGGCAGTTCGCGAAACGTCCCTATAAGGCAATGGGTATTCACCGCTCTGCCGCTTTTATTGCATCGGAAAGTTTGAGCGTACCTTCGTATAAGCTTCGGCCTATTATTACCGCTTCGGCGCCCAATTCGGCAAGTCTTTTAATGTCACCAAGCTCTCTTACACCTCCGGAAGCGATTATGGGCATATTTACCGTCCGGATAAGTGCCTTTGTTCTTTCGAGATTTGGGCCAGTCATCATTCCATCTTTGGTTATGTCGGTGTATATTATTGCCGCCAAAGGTAGTTTGGCCGCCTTGGCAGCCAACTTCAACAAATTATGGGGGCTGTCCTGCGTCCAGCCGTGAGTGGCAACCTTTGAACCTCTGGCGTCGAGGCCGAGAACAATTTTATTGCTGAACTTCTCAGCCATTTCGCTGAACCATTCAAAATCGCTCACGGCTTTAGTGCCGATTATTACCCTTTCGATGCCTATATCGAGCAGTTGTTTTATGGCTTCTTCGTCGCGAAGTCCGCCGCCGACTTCTATTTTGAAAAGTCCAAGAGCTGCAATCGCTGATATCGCATCGGTATTGACCGGCCTGCCGAGCTTAGCGCCATCAAGGTCTATAATGTGCAGCCATTTTGCACCGTCTGAGCTGAATTCTTGCGCCTGTTTCACAGGGTCATCCTGATAGGTTATCTGGCGATTATACCGGCCCTGTATAAGCCTGACGCACTTTCCATCCCGCAGGTCAATAGCAGGTATGATATACATCTCTGCGCCCTCGAAATCTTATAATGATTAATAACATCTTAGGTTAATAATTTTAATCTTCTCTAAATAATCAGCCAGATTCATAATTTTCTTCTTCGAGCGTTAATAGCCTTTAAGGCTTTTTTAACATCGACATACCTGAATTCAAAACCGGCGTCCAGAAGTTTTTTTGGCAGAACCCTTTGTCCTGATAAAAGCATCTCATCGGCCATTTCGCCCAAAGCCAGCCGCAGAATAAATCCCGGGAAAAACAGCCAGGATGGTCGTTTTATAATCCACCCCAATTTTCTACAGAATTTTTTCATTGTTACCGGCTGCGGCGAGGTCAGGTTGAAAAAGCCTTTAAGATTTTCATTTTCCATCAGAAATTTTATTGCAGCGACCTCATCATCAAGGCTTATCCACGAAAACCATTGCCTTCCGCTGCCGGGATGCCCGCCGAGAAAAAACCTAAACGGCCTCATTATTCCCGGAAGAGCCCCGCCGTCACTTCCCAGAACCACTCCTGTGCGGATGACTACACATCTAACACCTGTTGCCTCGATTTGGCTCGCAATGATTTCAGATTTGCAGCACACATCAGCCAGAAATCCCTTACCCGCAGGCGAGGTCTCATCCAATTGTTCGTTACCGCGAGAGCCATAATAACCGATGGCCGAAGCCTGAATTACGACAGCCGGCTTTTTGTCCACCTGCTTAATCATTGCGAGCACTGCTCTGGAGCTATCCAGCCTGCTGTGAAGTATGCCGGCCTTTTTCGAATTGTTCCACCGGCCGGAAGCAACGTTTTCGCCGGCCAGATTGATAATGGCAAAAGCCCCATCCGCATATTGAATCCAGGTTCCGGTCGTTCTTCCGTCCCATTCGACAACCTTAGCCCGGTCGCCCACTGATTTGGCGGCTCTGGTTGTGTCGCGCGTCAACGCAATTACTTCATAATCTTTACAAAGCTCTTTGCACAATGCCCTGCCTATAAAGCCGGTCGCACCTGTTATCACTACTCGCATAATACACTTATATATGCAATTATCGAAAAAATCAAATTGCTTTGACAAAATTCGGCTTTAGATTATATTTACAGATGATTTCGATGACAAAAACTTTTTAAAATCAGGAGGTCCAATTTATGAACAAGACAGGCGTTTCAACACGTGGGGGATTAACGCGATTAGCTTTTTCATTAAAGCCTTTTCGACCAACCATTTTGGGGATTCTTGCAATGTTTTTAGTAACATTAGGCTCCTGTGCTTTCGATAACAATTCGCCATCGTCTCGTAGCGGAAGAATACCCGTTATTTTCGATACGGACATCTGTGATGATATTGATGATACTTGGGCGCTGTCACTGCTTGTTCAATCGCCCGAATTCGATGTTAAATTGATTACGACCGCGGTACGTAATACCCCATCAAAGGCAAAGGTTGTGGCCAAGTTTTTGGAAACTGTCGGCAGGACAGATATACCTGTCGGCATAGGAGTACAACATAATAAAGCCAGCCATAGGCAGGATGCCTGGGTAAAAGATTACAAACTTTCGTCGTATCCCGGCACAATTTATGAAGACGGTGTGCAGGCTCTGATTGATACTATAATGAGCTCTCGCAGGCCGATAAAAGTGATTGCCGTAGGTCCCCTGCCCAATATCGCAGCCGCTCTTGAGCGCGAGCCGCGGATAGCCGAGAAAGCGGAATTTGTCGGAATGCACGGCAGTATTTACCGTGGATATGGCAATAATCCAAAACCCAGCGCCGAATATAATGTAGAGGCTTTCGTAAAAGAGTCGCAGAAGGTCTTTACAGCACCCTGGAATATGACAATTACCCCTCTGGATACATGCGGTATAGTCAATCTTAAAGGTGAGAAATATCAAAAAGTCCTGAAAAGAGACAGCCCTTTAACGCGAGCGCTGATAGAAAACTACCGAGCATGGTACAAACAGGGCATACTGAATGAGAACAAGGATTTGAGCGAGGCAGAGGTCAATAAGAGGGTCGAAGAAAAACTGAATTCGAGCAGCACAACCCTTTTCGATACGGTCGGCGTTTATTTAGCTATGTCAACCGAGCTGGTTAAGATGGAAAAGCTGGGAATTAAGGTTACAGACGATGGGTACACGAGAATCGACGAAAACGCCAAGGTGATTAACTGTGCCACCGAATGGAAGGATTTAGGCGCCTTCGAGGATTTCTTAGTCGATAGATTAACGAAATAAGAGATTTGCAGAGAGCTATTTTAATCAAAGAACATTTGGTGTAAGGAGCTAAAATTAAACAGAATATACCGAAAATTGTTGTGGTCGGCAGCTCCAATATGGACTTGGTGGTAAAATCTCCGAGGATACCTGCCGTAGGGGAGACTATTCTTGGTGAGGATTTCATAATGACTCCCGGCGGTAAAGGTGCAAACCAGGCGGTGGCGGCAGCAAAATTGGGGGCGGAGGTCTATTTCATAGCCAGATTGGGTAACGATATATTCGCGGAGCAATCTTTGAAGAACTTCAAAAAAGAGGGTGTCAGCACAAAATACATTACACAAACCAACGAAGCTCCCTCCGGAGTAGCCTTAATTGCCGTCGATGATGCCGGCAATAACGTAATTGTTGTGGCTCCGGGTGCCAATCAAATGCTGTCCCCTGATGATGTCGAAAAAGCCGAGTCGGATATTTCTTCATCGGGTGCGCTGGTTGCCCAGCTCGAAATTCCATTAGAGACAGTCGAGTTCGCCGCTCGGTTGGCAAACGGCTCCGGCGTGCCTTTTATTTTAGACCCGGCCCCGGCCCAAGAGCTTCGACCAGAGCTTCTTAAAATGGTAGATGTGTTAAAACCAAATGAAACAGAGGCTCAGATTCTTACCGGCATAGAAGTAACGTCTAATAGAGATTCCGTCCGCAGGGCAGCAAAGAAGTTATTGGAATACGGGGTGAAATCAGTTATTTTAACTATGGGGGCAAAGGGCTTTTTGTTAGCCAACGATGACAAGATGGAATTTATCCCTGCTATAAAGGTAGATGCCGTCGATGCCACGGCTGCCGGAGATGCTTTTACCGGGTCTCTGGCGGTAGGTATAGCTCAGGGAAAAACATTGGCCGACGCCGCCTTGTTTGCCAATTATGTTGCGGCTCTTTCTGTTACCAAAATGGGGGCACAGTCTTCGATGCCCACAAGAGAGGCGGTGGAAAGTTTTGTAAGGGCGATTCGCGAACCGTCCCTGCTCAAGGAGTAAGCGATGCGAAAATATAGCTGCTTAACTACAATTGTTCTTATCTTCTGTGCCGTGATTTTATTCATCCTGCCTATAGGCTGTAAGCAGCGCGAGGCGGACAAGCCAAGAATTGCGCTGATAATGAAATCTCTTGCGAACGAGTTTTTTAAGACGATGGAGGAAGGCGCCCGCTCACATCATAAAGAGCACGAGGATGAGTACGAGCTTACGGTAGTCGGTATCAAGGACGAACAGGACGTAGCCAGACAAATTGACTACGTTGAGCTGATGGTTGCTCAAAGGATGGATGCGATAGTGATTGCACCGGCTGATTCCAAGGCCCTGGTGCCGGTATGTAAGCGGGCGATGGATACAGGGATTATAGTGGTCAACATTGATAACAAATTCGATGTTGATGTGCTGAGAGATAAGGGTGTAAAGATTCCATTTGTCGGACCGGACAACCGCAAAGGTGCAAGGCTTGCCGGCGAATACCTGGCGAGCAGACTAAAGCCGGGTGACAAGGTGGCAATCATCGAAGGAGTGCCCAACGCCTTCAACGGCATTCAGCGAAAGCTCGGCTTCGAGGACGCAATGAAGGTGGGCGGAATGGACATCGTCAGCTCCCAATCAGGCTACTGGGAGACGGCAAAAGCGGAACCAATTGTTTCAGCGTTGATTACAGAGTATGCGGACCTCAAGGCCGTCCTCTGCGCCAATGACAGTATGGCCCTTGGCGCGATAGCGGCGATTAAAGCAGCGGGCAAGTCTGACGACATCCTCGTCGTCGGCTTCGACAACATCTCGGCCGTGCAGAGACTCCTCAAGGAAGGAAAAATTTTGTGCACAATTGACCAGCACGCGGATAAGCTGGCCTTGTACGGCATCGAGTACGCCCTTGAGATGCTTAAAGGAAAGGGGACGCCTTCAGACAGAGAAACTCCTGTTGACCTTATTACCCCGCACCAATTGAACCCGGGTCGTTCCGATACACTATCTGAAGGTCAAAGCTTTCTCCCAGAAGCAATTGGTGCGGGGGGAACCTTTAAATGAACCCCGTTAGAAAAGAAAAAAATTCTAACGGGGTAAAACCCGTGACGAGCAAAACAATTTTCAGAGCTTGCGGGATTAACAAGTCGTTCCCTGGTGTGCAGGCGCTATCTGGTGTCGATTTTGATTTGCGGGCCGGTGAGGTTCACGCTCTGGTAGGTGAAAACGGTGCCGGCAAGAGTACGCTGATGCGCATTATAGCCGGCGTGGAAAGACCCGATTCGGGGCAGATGTTTCTTAACGAGCAGCAGTATCAGCCGGCTGGCAGAGTCCGCCGCAGAGGGACAGAAGCACACGACGTCCGGATGGTGATGCAGGAGCTGCATCTTATCTCCAATCTAAGCGTTGCCGAAAACATTTTTATCGAGAAGCTGCCCAACAGGTTCGGGGTTATTGATTATGGCAAGCTGAACGGCGCCGCAAGAGAAATTATGAAAAAGGTGGGTCTTGGAGACGTTGACCCTGATGCGCCCGTAAAGTCGCTGGGGGTTGGGCAGCAGCAAATGGTTGAGATAGCAGCGGGCTTGTCGCGGCAGTGCCGGATACTGGCGCTGGACGAGCCGACCGCATCGCTCACCGACAAGGAGATAGAGCTTCTTTTCGCTCAAATCAGGAAACTCAAAGCCGAGGAGGTCGGCATCATCTATATCTCGCACCGTATCGAAGAAGTTACTCGAATAGCCGACCGCGTTACGGTGCTGCGGGACGGAAAGGTTATCTCGACCCGTCTGACAAGCGAGCTGAGCGTCAGCGATATTATCCGTATGATGGTCGGTCGCGACCTGGAACAAGAGCATTTGCGACACAGCTCAAAGGTAAGCCAACAAATAGCTCTTCGTGTTGTCGGACTTACTGTTGGTGACAAGGTTAGAGATGTTAGTTTTGAGGTTCATCGGGGCGAGATTCTCGGTGTTGCAGGTCTGATGGGCTCTGGCCGGACAGAGACGATGCGTGCGGTGTTCGGTGCAGACCGGCCTGACAGCGGCAAAATATATTTATACGGTGCAAGCAAATCGGTCGAAATCCGCACACCGCGTGAAGCAGTACACAACGGTATCGCTTTCCTTACCGAGGACCGCAAGGAGCAGGGGCTGCTGCTGAGCCTTGCTGTGCGGGTTAATATCTCGCTGACGCGGTTACGCGATATTAGTCGGTTCGGGTGGATTGATATAGCTGAGGAACGCTCTGTGGCGGATAAATATATCGCTGTACTGGGAGTACGCTGCTCATCCATCGAGCAGACAGTCGGTGAATTGAGCGGAGGCAACCAGCAAAAAGTAGTAATTGCGAAATGGCTCTACAGGAACTGCGATGTTCTTATCTTTGATGAGCCGACCAGAGGCATCGATGTCGGGACCAAATTCGAGATATACCACATGCTTGGAGAGCTGGCAGAGAAAGGAAAGGCCGTAATTGTAGTTTCGTCGGACACCAAGGAGCTTATGGCTGTTTGCGACCGTATTATGGTAATGTCGGCTGGCCAGGTTGCAGCTACTTTCGACAGGAGTGAATGGAGCCAGGAAAAGATAATGGCTGCCGCCTTTAGCCAGTACGTCGCAGTCTGAGCAGAGAGTTATAGAATTTTATGCTAAAAAAAACTAAAAAGAGCATATCGGACCTGCCGGCTTTTGTAACGGATTATCTCGGTATGGCAATGGCGCTAGTTTTGCTGTTGGTCATATTCGGTCTTTCCGCCAAGAACTTTTTTACCCTCACGACGTTCAGGACGATTGCCAACCAGGTCCCGGACATAACCATTGTGGCTGTGGGGATGACCTTCGTCTTAATAATTGCGGGGATAGATTTGTCGGTAGGTTCGGTAATGGCTTTGGCCGGTGCGGTGTTAGGGCTTTCTCTGGTCAAATTCAATCTTCCTCTTCCGGCAGCGATTGTCGTGTGCCTTGCGGTGGGTATTCTTTGCGGCACGGCCAACGGCCTGGTGATTATACGCTGGAGGCTGCCGTCTTTTATCGTTACCTTAGGGATGCTGGAAATCGCCAGAGGCGCCGCTTACCTTGTAACCGAATCCCGAACTATATATATCGGCGGGCCTGTGGAAGTAATAGCCGAGACCTCAATTTTAGGGCTTTCCCTTCCATTTATCATAGCCGTCGCCATTGTTATTATCGGACAATTCGTTCTTTCACGAACCGTTTTCGGGCGTTATCTGATTGCAATCGGCACAAACGAAGAAGCGGTGCGATTGTCCGGGATTGACCCGCGTGGGCTTAAACTTGCGGTCTTTGTTCTGTGCGGTTTTCTAACATCCATAGCGGCGGTGATACACACAGCGAGGCTGTCATCGGCTAATCCCAACGCCGGCTACGGTTTGGAGCTCCAGGCCATCGCAGCAGTGGTCATCGGGGGCACGAGCCTGATGGGCGGTCGCGGGTCGGTAATAAGCTCGTTCTTCGGCGTGCTAATTATTGCGGTCTTGGGTACGGGCCTGGCACAGATTGGTGCGCAGGAATCGACTAAACGACTTACCACAGGATGCGTTATCGTGGCGGCTGTTATCCTGGACCACTACCGTCACCTGCCCCCGCGGTTCCCGCGACCCATCCTCCGCAGTAGCACTACTACAGAGGGTGGAGGTGGGGCGGATACGTAAATCCCGTTAGAGACATCAGACTCAAGACTCCAAACCACTGCCGGTAATTTTACAGCGTACAGCGGATAGCGTTCAGTTTTCTACATGCTTTTTTTATTATACGCTGAACGCTATTGTTTTTTAATTACGCCGGGTTCAGAAAGTGGACTTTTTTGTTGATTGCCTTGACCATTTCCATTGCCCATAATGGCAGCGATGAGACTACAACCACCATAAACCAGTCGGCGACTTGCAGCGGCACGGTCTTGAAAATTAGCTGGAAAAGCGGCAGATAGACGACCGCCATTTGCAACAAGAAGGACATTGCAGCTGCCACCAACAGTTTTGCGTTTGTTAGTATGCCGATTCGCAAAAGCGATTCGGTCTGACTTCGGCAGTTCAAAGAGTGGAAAAGCTGACTGCAGGCGAGCACCACGAAGGCGGCAGTTCTGGCTCTTTCAACTCCTTCATCCTCGACAAAAAGGACAAAGGCGAAAGCAGCCAAGCTGCACAGGGCTATGAAGGCGCCCTGGGTGAGGATGAGCAGAGCCGTTTGTGTAGTTATGACCGATTGCCCGCTTGGCCTTGGAGGCCGTTTCATAATATTGGGGTCAATTGGGTCAACGCCGAGCGCCAATGCGGGCAGGCCATCGGTTATCAGGTTAATCCAGAGTATCTGGATGGGCAGCAGCGGCATGGGCCAGGCGATGAGCGAAGCGACAAACATTACCAGAATCTCACCTGCGTTGCAGCTAAGCAGATAGTGAATGAATTTTCTGATATTGTCATAGATGCCTCTGCCTTCCTCTACGGCGGCCACGATTGAGGCGAAGTTATCATCGGTGATTATCATATCGGAGACCTCTTTTGTTACGTCAGTGCCGGTGATGCCCATTGCGACGCCTATGTCTGCTTCCTTGATTGAGGGGGCATCGTTGACGCCGTCTCCTGTCATCGCGGCAACCTCATTTTGATGTTTAAGAGCCCGGACGATTCTCAATTTGTGCTCCGGCGAGACACGGGCGTAAACAGTTCCCTTTTTTACGTATATTTCAAGCTGTTCATCAGTTAACTTATCGATTTCCTCGCCGGTCAGCGCCACTGAATCCGGCTGGAAGAATCCCAAATCTTTTGCAATGGCGACTGCGGTGTTTTTGTGGTCGCCGGTAATCATCACCGTCCTGATGGCGGCAGTTTTACAAGCCTCGATGGTCTTTTTGACCTCCTCACGAGGCGGGTCAATCATCGCCACTAATCCTACAAACGTAAGGTCTTTTTCGATTACGTCAGGGGTGTAATCCCGCCCGGCTTCGCCGGAGGCGAGAAAGTCGCTGCTCAGCTCTCTATAAGCCAAGCCGAGAACCCGCATAGCGTCGTTTGCCAGCCGATTGTTTGCGTTCAAAATATCGTCAACATCTTTTTCGGTAAGGGTTCTGGCTGAAACCGCTGTTTCGATTTTGGTGCAGTCGTTGAGCAGGATGTCCGGCGCGCCTTTTGCATAAGCAACAAGTTTGACGTCGCTGCGACGAATTATTGTCATCTTCTTTCGTTCGGAATCGAAAGGAATCTCTGCTACGAACTGCCAGTTGTTTTCTGCTTTTTCCTTCCAGATGCCAGCCTTGGCGGCGGCGGTTAGTATCGCTGCTTCTGTTGGGTCACCGACTATTTTGAACTGGGGCAGAACCGCCTGCCCAGAGTGTACGGCGGGCAGGTCGGAGTTTTGGCGGACTAATTGCGCACCGTTGCATAATGTCCCGCAGAGAAGCGTTTTTTTCAGTGTCGGATAGTCGTCCGCATCGACTTTTCGGCTGTCGATGAAAAATTCTCCGTGAGGTTCATAACCGATACCGGTTATTCTGAATAATGATCCATCGGCGTAAACCGCCTGAACGGTCATTTCGTTTTTCGTAAGAGTCCCTGTTTTGTCAGAGCAGATAACGGTAACACAACCCAGTGTTTCGACAGAAGGCAGCTTGCGGATAATGGCGTGGCGGGCGACCATTCTCTGCACGCCGAGGGCAAGGGCGATAGTAACAACGGCTGGCAATCCTTCTGGTATTGCTGCAACAGCCAAGCTCACGGCTGTCAGGAACATATCCAGCACCTTTCCGCCTCGAATCAATCCCAGCAGGAATATCAGGCCGACAATAACAAAACACAGATAAACAATCCACTTGCCGAACTGTTCTAATTTTTTCTGCAGGGGTGTCGAGTCACGCTTGATTTCCGCAATCATACCTGCGATTTTGCCGAGCTCCGTTCGCATCCCTGTTTCGGTGACGATGGCTCGCGCCTTGCCGCTGGCAGCCGATGTTCCCATATAGAGCATATTTGCCCTGTCGGCAAGTGGGACGTCTTTTTCTTTTAATGCGGCGGCTGTTTTTACTACCGGCGTTGATTCGCCCGTTAAGCTTGCCTCCTGGGTGGTGAAATTCGCTGTCAGCCACGATACTCGGCTGTCAGCGGGAATATTGTCACCTGCCTCCAGCTCTATAATATCGCCGGGCACCAGCTCGAAGGACGAAATAACCGCGTGTTGGCCTTGGCGGATTACTTTTGAGGTCGGGCTTGACAATTTCTTTAGCGCCGCAAGCGACTTCTCGGCCTTGTATTCCTGTATAAAACCGAGTATCGCATTAAGTATGACAATAGTGATTATCGCAATGGCGTCGCCCCATTCCTGCAAGAAGCCTGAGACAATCGCTGCTCCTATCAGCACCCAGACAATAAAGTCTTCGAACTGCTCTATGAAAATACTTAAAGGTGAAGGTCCTTTTGCCTCTTTTAATTGATTTGGGCCAAATTTGATTAATCGACTCCTGGCTTCTTGAGTTGTAAGCCCTTTTATCGGGTCGGTTACAAGACCCGAACTGACATCCTGAATGTCTTGCTGCCAAAAAAGATTCATTCTTTTCTACTTCTTCTGTTTACCCGCCAGACGAACGGCGGGTTTACCTGACGATTTGAAATAACAAACTTTACTCATCAGTATATTTATTTCAATAAAAATTGCCAGCTATTCACCTCTACCAAATGGAGGTTAATCGTAACTATCCCTGAGAATCTGATGTCCTATTATCCTGCGTTCTGAGGTCCTCGCCTGAGCGTTTAGTTTTCTATCCGCTGTACGCTATTCGTTATCAGCCGCTCCACGTTGAATCAGAGGGCGGCCAAAAGCTCCCCAAAGTGGGTCAAAACGGCCATTTTTTTATTACTCGACTTGACTGACTTTTTAAGCTGTGTTGCTGAGAAGAGCGAAGCATCTGGCTTTAGCGATAAATAATCTCGGTTTATCGCGGCCCAGGTTCTTGGCTTCACTTCGTTCCGCTCAGGATGACAAATTGTGTATGTTCTTGTTAATACTACACTTATGTCAAATCCAGCCAAGTTGAGTTTATTATTTTCGCCGTTTTCTACTTAAACCCGAAGTTTGATAATAGTTTATTTGACAAACTGCGCCAAGTCCTGTATAATTACAACAAAGGATAATAGTCTATCCTTCGCAGCAGAGATACTGCGGGGGATGGGAAATCAATTGCAGCCGTGAGAGACTTTCTCAGTTCCCGCCCGTTTCGGCGAAGGCTTGAGCCGTAGCTGGGCCCGTCTTGGCTCAGCAAAGCCGATACAGGCGAAGCGGGGTCTCTCTAATAAACATGGAGAGAAAGCGATGCGGGTGCTTGTAAAACAAAGCGACGGCAATACCAAAGAATTGCAGTTCACAGAGGGCCCTATTTCTATCGGCAGAGGAACCAATAATCACGTTTTTTTGCCGGATAGAGGCGTCTCGAGAGAGCACGCGGTAATCGTCAGCACGGAGGATGGAAAATGGATGGTCGAGGACCTGGACTCGGCGAACAAAACTTATCTAAACGATAAGGCAATTCGCAAGGCTGAAATCAAACACGGCGATTGTCTGCGCATAACCGATTTTACCCTCGAAATCATTCTCGAAGAGCAAGCTCAAGCTGATGAGCCAGTCTATCCGGAAGATACTCTTCATCTGGAAGCGGCATTGACAGTCCCCAAGCACGAAACTGTGGTAAGAAGGCCGGATGCCCAGCACGCACCGGCTATGAGATTGGCTGCCAGGAGGTTAACCGACTTTTCGAAGGCAACCGAGAAAATATGTGAAGCCGGCGGCCTCGATGAACTGTTGTTGACCTTGTTGGATATTACCTTAAAACAGTTCAGTGCGTACCATGTCTGGTGTGCTTTGAGAAAGCAGCCTGCAGGTCCGATGACCTGCCACGCGGGCAAAAGACGAGATGGAGCGCCGGTTCAGCTTAATGAATTACAGCTCAGTGAAAAAATCACTCAGGCGGTTGAAAAAGGTCAGTATTTTGTCCTGCCGAGTGTTTCGGCTCAAGTGGAGGCGAAGGGAAGAATACGCTCGGCAATGGTAGCAGCGATTATGCGTCCGACCGGCTGTTTCGGAGTTCTGTATGCCGACAACGCTATGATACATGAGCACTACAGTCTCAGCGATTTGGACTATCTGATGCTCATCGCAATGCACACAGCCGCGATAATGAAAAAGTTCCTGGATTAGCTTGCCCCGTTATTATTCGTTATAGATTTCTAATGTTGTAAATCAAGTCCCCCCAATCTGATTCATTTTTTGCTTGATTTTCCATCCCAGTTCTGCTATTAGCATAACCAAACTACGATGGCACAAAGCGCTGACTCTCTACACCCGTTTCGTCGTGGATAACGGCCCGGGCGTATCCGCCGAGACCGCAAGCTTCGACCATATTGTTAAGGGCACTGTCTTCGTTCTCAAGGATGGCAAATCGCCGATGATTTTCCTCGCGACGCCCGACTGTATAGGAGCCGAGATAATCGGGAACGGATTATATGGCGGGAATGGCAGTTTCGTGGCTGGCTCAGGCACAAGCCTGACCGTGGTCAAAGACAACAAAGCTCTTATGCTCAGCGATGCACCAAGACCCATCCCGAAGGTACCGTCAATCTACGAATGGCAGCGCAAGCAGTAAAAACAATTGCATTTTTGGGGCTGATTTGATATAAACGGCGATTTGACCCTGGACTTTATATTTAACTTCGAAGATAAAAAGCAGCCAGATAAAAAGAAGGAGAAAACATAGATGAAAGAGAAGGAACAAACCAGAAGACAGTTCCTGCAGTCCTCGGGATGCCTATCGGCAGCGGCGGGTATAGGGGCGGTGACTTCACTGGCCAGCACAAGCCCGGCAAACCACTTCCGGTGGTTTGACGGGGGCCAGGCTCGCCCAGCCCGTCGGAGGAGTAAGGTTCGTGGTTCCGCGGCACAGCGAGCAGGTAAACCGCTGTTTGAGTTAGGCCTGGCTTCATACACATTACGAAAATTCAATCTTGATGACACGTTGGCGATGACCAAACGGGTCGGTTTGAAATACATTTGTTTCAAGAACATTCATTTACCGCTGGACAGCACGCCGGCTCAAATCCAGGCCATCGTGGCGAAGGTCAATGAAGCAGGGCTGATACTCTACGGCGGCGGTGTAATTTCTATGACAACCGAGGACCAGGTGCACAATGCCTTCGATTATGCCAAAGCTGCTGGAATGAAGGTCATTATCGGGGCGCCGGCGCCCGAGCTATTGCCTCTGGTCAACAAGAAGGTGCAGGAATACGATATCAAGGTGGCCATTCACAATCACGGTCCGGGGGATGAAATTTATCCGACGCCGGCCAGTGCGTACGAAAGAATCAAAGATTTGGATAAACGGATTGGGCTGTGCAACGACATCGGGCATACGATACGGATTGGCTCAGACCCGGTAGTCTCAGCTAAGAAGTTTGCAGACCGATTGTTGGATGTGCACATGAAAGATGTTTCGCAGGCAACTACAGAGGGACAGGCGGTCGAAGTTGGGCGAGGTGTGATTGACATCCCGATGTTCTTAAAGACCCTGTTGGAGATAAAGTATTCGGGTATCGTCTCGTTCGAATACGAAAAGGACGCCGACGACCCACTGGCAGGATTGGCCGAGTCAGTCGGTTACGTCAGAGGTGTGCTGGCTGCCATCTGACAATGGGACTTTAACTTGGACTATTTGCCGAGACCCAGCCATCTCATAATCAGGCTTGATGTCGTCTATATCGCAAAGGCAGGTCAGTTATGCCATATAATATTAGAATTGTCAGCAGGTAGCAGGTAGGGTGGGGCTTGCCCCACCGCAATATAATTGGTGGGCTAAAGCCCGCCCTTCGGGCTGGCTGTCGTCTATATCGCAAAGGCAGGTCAGTTATGCCATATAATATTAGAATTGTCAGTACGTACCCACCACGAAAGTGCGGAATAGGGACCTTTTCACGTGACCTGGCTACCGCACTGGAGCACTTTACAGCAGAAGTCGGACATATAAGAGTCGCGGCAATTGATAATGGCAATGGACCATACGGTATTCCGGTGGACCTCACTATCGACCAATATACCCCGCAATCCTGGTCTGATACGAGCACGCACATAATCACCCGCGCAGGTGAAAGTAAAGAACCTACTATTGTTATACTACAGCACGAATACGGACTTGACCCGGATAAGGATGGCAATGATGGGCAGGGCACTAATTTTGTTGACATGGCAAAAGCATTTCAAAAGCAGGGGCTGACCACTTTAGTTTACCTTCATACTGTTCTTGATGAGCCGGACCCACATCAGAAAAAGACATTACAAGAGCTATCCCAACATAGTGATGGGCTTATCGTTACCACAGAAAGTGCGATTCAAATACTCGAATCCGATACTTACGGAATTGACCACGCAAAGCTCAAGCACATTGACCACGGTATCAGGATGAGTCACCCATCGCAATTCGACCGACTGGAGATAAAGCGGGCTTTCGGCCTGGAAAATCATTTTATCATTACAACACTTGGGCTTCTTTCACCGGATAAAGGGCTCGAATACGGTATCCGCGCCTTTGGCAGGTTTTTAGCCGAATCCTGCACCCAAACTCAAAGAGAAAAGATGGTTTATTTGATTGCCGGCCAATGCCACCCCGAATTTATAAAGGCCGGAAATGGAGAGCCATATAAAGAATACCAAGCCTCGCTCAGCAAAGCACTGGAAGATTCAAAACTAACCTGGTGCAAAGTGAAGGAGCTTGGTACAACCGATGTTAATAAGTACGATATTGTTTTTGTTGATACTTTTCTGGACGAGAACACCTTGTTAAAGCTTTATGGAGCGACCAATGTAATGGTCCTGCCTTATCTTAATATGCAACAAATATCGAGCGGGATATTAGCTGATACACTCGGCTCAGGCAGAGTAGCAATAACAACGAAATTCAGATATGCTACGGAGTTAATTCATTCGAATAAAAGGTGTCCGGAAGGGATTATAATCGGGCGGTATGCCAGAGGTATTTTGGTTGACCCTGGAGAACCTTCAATCGAACAGATAGCGGAAGGGCTCGATTATCTGGTTTTCAATATGGATAAACGCCTTATGATGGAAAAGCAGGCCCATCAAAGAGGTTATCAAATGAGCTGGAACAATAGCGCCTGGGGATTGCTGCAGTATATTGATTTTGTAAGAGAGCAAAAAGAAATAGTGACCGGCAGGGGAGTGAAATTCAACCGGGAAAAACCTTCCGTTCTCCAAAGAAAGAAGCACCGAGACTTACAGCTCGGCCGGTCCGAAGGACTCCTTTCGGAGAACGCTATCAAGTGAGCCTAACGAGTTTTTGCTCTCTGGCGGATTTATATATTGCAAGAATGACTTCTACCGCCTTGCGGGCCTCGCGTCCATCTATCCAGAATTCCTTACCGCTTTCGAGTGCATCAAGAAACGCTTTAAAATTTCGGGTATGATTCTGATATGAGATAGCAGCCGGGTCGGCTACGCCGCCCCCACCTTCGATTTTGCCGAATTTTTTTCGTATTTGCTCATCTTGGGGTTTTTCGTCAGCGAACCGCCAGAGGGTAATACTGTTTTCCACATTTATAACAGTGCCTTTCGTGCCTGTAATTTCAAATCGCCTGAATTGCCCCGGATAAGAAGCCGTTGTACCGTAAATAACTCCCAACGCTCCGTTGGTATAACGCAGCACAGCGACAGCGGTATCTTCCGTTTCAATCTGAGGGTGTCCAAGTTTCGCCGTGAGCGCCTGTAGAGATTCGATTGGTGGCATTACATCACACAGCATATCCACCATGTGGATGGACTGGTTCATCAGCGCGCCGCCGCCGTCAAGTTTCCACGTGCCGTGCCAGGAGTCCTTATAATATTCATCGGTTCGCCACCACGGGACATATATGCCGGCGTAAGTAATCACGCCAAAGCGTCCTGAGTTTATCGCTTCTCTAAGTGGTACCATCATATCGTTAAATCGGTAGGGGAATATTCCGCCCAGCCGTGTGCCGCTCTTTTCGTGGGCTTCTATCATAGCGTCGATTCGCTCTAAGGTAATATCCATCGGCTTTTCGCATATAACGTGTTTGCCGGCCTTGGCTGCGGCAACGGTCGGCTCCTTATGAAATCCGCTCGGCGTGGCGATTGTAACAATATCTATCTGGTCGCTCTCAAGCATATCTTCGTAATCGTCAAAAGCCCAAACATCGAATTTGTCCGCAAGGTTTTTAGCTCTTTGGGGTATCTTGTCGCAACAGCCGATTAGCTTTGCATTGGGAATATCGCCGATGGCTCTTGCATGAAAATCAGCGATTAATCCGGCACCGATTATTCCAAAATTCCAGGTTTTCATCTGCGTTTTCCTTTCTGTCTAAGGTTAATCACAAGTCAAGCCGACCTCGGCTGAAAGCTCTCTGACCGCGTCGATAGCCTTTGAAAAAAGCTCTGGTCCTGTCGAGCCTCCGAACTGGCCGCCGGTTTGAAGGTGCGGCTCCATTGTGAGGCAGCCGTCATAGTTAATCGCCGCCAGCTCGGCAAGCAGCTCTTTGATTTGACCGTCCCCTTGCCCCGGTATGCTGCCCACGTCTTTTGCTCCGAGCTTCCAGTCTTTGATATGAATGTGGACAACATAAGGCTTCATAATCGGCCAGCAGCTTTCGACATTATCCGTTATCTTTTCGCCCCAGACGAAATTTGCCGGGTCATAGACCAGCCGTAATTTCGGGGAATCGACGGTCTCGACAATCTCAACGCATTGTTCAGCAGTGTGGCCGTAAATGTGAGCTTCGTTCTCATGCACCATCATAACATCAACGTTTTTCAGTACATCAACCTTGGCGGCCATTCGCTCCATAACCTCATCCCGGTGGTCATCGATGTTCTTGCCCTCCGGGGCATAGTAGCTGAACATTCGTATATACGGGGTTTCAAAGAGTAGTGCCAGGTCAACTGCGTGTTTGAACTTGTCCAGGTGTGGCTCGAATGGCTCATCAAGTTTTACCTTGCCTATCGGTGAGCCGATGGCGCTTACCTTTAAGCCGTGGTCCTGTATCATCTTTTTGGCTTCTTTTAACTGGCCTTTTGTGAGGTCCATAATATTTTTTTTGTTGATAAAGCGAGGCTCAATGTAACCGACGTGTTCCTTGGCAAGGTACTTAACCTGCTGTAAGAAGTCATCGGCTACTTCATCCGCGAATGCGCTTAGTTTTGCCATTTTCAATTACTCCCTAAAAAAAGAACAAACAGTCCCGTCTGGCTGCCGGACAGGTCAAACATTACTTTTCAAAACTCGCTGCCAAATAAGGCAGCTCTCTTTTGATTTCATCCAGTCTGTAACCAAAACCCGGCCCGCTTAATGTGGACAGGTCAACCTGTCCATTGCGTCTTCGATAAAGGCCCGGATGTACCGCCTCCTCCGGCGCCGAAGCAGCCGGGTAAAACTGCATCGAATTTGTCTCGACACCCATAATCGTTCCCGCGTGCGCCGCCAAAAGAACATGAGGAATCTGCGCCAGCATCGGATTAGTCAGGTCCTGCACCATCAAGGTCATTCCGTGAGCCTTGGCCCAGCACAGGCTCAGCAACGCACCGGTTTGAGTTTTGCAGGTTTTCAATGCAACTCCGGTCCAGCCGAGGTTGCGGCCGAGCTTTATTAGTCTCCAGTCGTGGGCGCTTTCATCCATAAACAAAGGCTTGCGCGCCGATACGCTGTGAACGTCAATCTGGTTTTCTTCAAGGTCGTATGGAAAGGGCTGCTCGACATAGAGAATCTGCTGGTAGATTCGAGGATGTTCTATCATTAACCTGTCCAGGATGTCATTAACGTATGCGGGGTCGGTAACCGTGCAGTTAAAATCGCTGGTCAGCCATAGAACGTTATTTTCGAGCGCTATTTTGCCGACCTTGATTAAACGTTCATAATCCCACGCAGAATCATTGCCCCGCAATTTCACCTTCAGGCACGTCAGCCCATCCCGTTTTATCCAGTCCGGCAATAGAACCGGATAGCCATCGTCCGGTTCCTGCCCCGTCAGTTCGCGAGCATCGAGCAAATCTTTACCACCAACAAGATGCCAGGCAGGCATAGTCTTCGCCGGAGGATAAGCGAAGAAATCAGCAGGATATTTACTCTTGAACGAGAAATCAACGCCATCAGCCGGCTGGAGGAAAGCGGACAAATCGGTATTCATAAATTCGGCGTTGTAAGTCGAATAGACATCCCGCTTGTGAAGCTGGCCGTACGCATCGTGCAGGGCAATATCAAAAGCCGAGCAGCAGACCAAAGCCGCCAGATAGGGCATCGGCTCTGTCTGCTCGCCGCGCTGTTGATTGAGCTGCTCCAGCAGTCCTGGCAATATTGATTCAATAAAATCGCTGCCCAATTCAATCGGGTGACCCTGCCTGTCATATTTTGCCCAGGCCTCGGCAAGCATACGGCAGAATAGCTGCATCGCTTCGCATCTTTCCTGATATCCTAAGCTGCTGGGCCAGGCCCACTGGACACTCAGCGGAGTTTCACCCCAACCCTGTGCCTTTTGTCCCCGGCTGTTCGCCACAGTCAGGCAGGCCCGCGCACATATAACAGAAGTTAACGTTTCAGGGCCAAACTTAAGTGGAACCCTTGTCTTTACCGGAATAAAGTACAAATCAACAGATACCGGACTAATATCGGTTTTCATTTTTTGCCCGTTGAAATATTCGGTTACAACTGAATTTTATCAATGGTTCATATTAGGTGATTTATAACTAAAGTTCAATTATTGTCAACCCTAACTTTGCTGTATCCTCGAATTGACCAGTTCTTTCGGCAGGTGGACGGTTCTTTGTCTTGATTTCTTTTTTTATTAGGGGTCTTGCGGAATAGGGACATTTAGGTTATATTTTTCTTTTCTTGTTGGTTTAAATTTCTATAACCAAAAAGGATGTCTTTTCGGGTTGCTTTGTCGGACTAAAGCTCTATAATCCTGGAAAGTAACCGTTCACAATAAATCAGGATAACAGGTATTAGTCCAGTGAGCAACCAGTGTATGATGGATAAACTTAAAGACATTCCGGTTTTGCTTTCTACAGGTGGCCAACGCCGTCCAAATACGTTCGC
>Ga0315314_1001249_pt1 | contig 23599 bp, 27 predicted proteins | sample TDP9_MG_FD_203631 | JGI IMG/M metagenome (GOLD analysis project Ga0315314, IMG submission 203631) | Freshwater sediment microbial communities from Lake Towuti, South Sulawesi, Indonesia - TDP9 | ecosystem: Environmental > Aquatic > Freshwater > Lake > Sediment | place: Indonesia: South Sulawesi... | reverse complement strand
CCCACATCGTATTAAACGTTTGCTGTGGGAGTCAGCATCATTCCGGGAACAATGAATAAGATGGAGTGATGTTGAGGGAGAGAGGGCTTGTCCTAAGGAGTTGGCAACTTCCTCAGCTTTATAATTGCGTTCAGCTTTTCCTCGTCAATTTCGTCGGCGTATTTCAATTTCTGGTCTTTTGGCGCCTCCTCCCTTCTCGGTTTCTCGCTTGCCCTTTCCTCCTTTTCCTCCGGTTCCTCCCTTTCTTCGATGAATTCCTCTTCGCTCGTCCTTAACAGGATGAATTGGCCCACCCTGTCGATGTGGGAGAAGGGGATCAGGGCGACTGAGTTCTTCTTGCTGCCGTGGTCACTTGAGACGACGACTCTTATCTGCCCGTCTGAGGTGTAGGTCCAGTCTTTCGCGAGTCCAAGGTAGACCAGTCCAGAGTCGAACACATGCTTCCCTAGTATCTCCTCTTTAGGAATGAACGTAGGCAGCTCTAGTTTCGCTGTGAATCCGGCCATTCCATCCCCTTTCCTAAGTACGGTAGAGACGAGTAGGTAAATCTGTTTTATGAATAGAAGGTATATATGGTATCTCTGTCCGTTGGGCAGTGACGGTCTACATAAAGCAGACCTCAATTCTTATATCTGCCATTCTTTAGTCAATATCCTCTAGCCTTCTCGGTTGTTCTTTGACGGTGCACTCGAATGTACAAGGCAAGGATCATCACACTGCTCTCAGACTTCGGGTTGAAAGACCCTTACGTGGCAGAGATGAAGGCCGTCATCCTCTCCATATGTCCAAACGCATCAATTGTAGACATAAGCCACGAGGTCAGAAAGTTCGATGTGCGGATGGGAGCCTTCTTTTTGGCTCAGGCTGCGCCCTTCTTTCCGGAAGGAACGATCCATGTTGCTGTTGTGGACCCCGGAGTCGGAACGAAGCGGAGACCCATCATACTGCAAACCGAAAGCAACCTCTACGTGGGACCAGACAACGGGCTCCTCATGTTTTCGGCACAAAGGGAAAAGATAAGCGGCGTCTACGAGATTGCCAACCCAAAGTATATGCTTAAGAAGGTCTCATGGACCTTCCATGGACGCGATGTATTCAGCCCCGCAGCCGCCTACTTGGCCAAAGGCGTCGTTCCATCGGATTTCGGGCCTAAGATAAGTGACCCGGTGACCCCGAGTTTCACGAACCCAGTTGTCCATAAGGGTGAGATGCAAGGCGAGGTGATCCATGTGGACAGCTTCGGCAACCTGGTCACAAACATAACCTTGAAGGATCTAGGAGAAATCGGCATCTCGGAGGGGAAAAATTTCTTCATTAAGTCTGGAAACCGAGATCGAAGGCTGAGGCTTTGCACAGCCTACGGCGAGGTTGAGCCGACCATGCCGCTCGCAATAATTGGAAGCAGCGGTTTCTTAGAGGTTGCAGTGAATCAAGGAGATGCATCCCAAGCCTTTAACACGAGAGCTGGAGACCGGGTGACGCTCAGGGGCTTGATACCGATCACCTCAGATTGAGCCCGTGTCCATGTTAGCCTTAAAAGCGATAATATCTCTTGATGAGTTGATGGCGATGGGGCATGTTCAAGTTAGGCGTGATCACGGACGAGATCACCCAAGATGTGGAGAAGGCTTTAGGTGTCGCTAGAGAGCTCGGTTTGGACTGCATAGAGCTTCGAGGATGCTGGAACAAGAACGTCAAGGATCTGACAGACTCGGAGATCCGAAGGGTGCAAGCGACAGCTCGAGCTGCGGGTCTGGAGGTTGTGTGCATAGCCTCACCCCTCTTCAAGTGTAATATCACCGATGAGAGAGAAGTCGACGAACACCTCGGGTTACTTCCCAGACTGATTTCGATCACTAAACTCTTCGACGCTGAGATTCTCAGAGGTTTCGCCTTCTGGGCAACTGAAAACCCGAACCAACACTGGAACAAGGTAGTCGAGAACCTACGGAAGGCCGCTGAGATTTGCCAAAGCGAGGGCGTGATTCTTGCCTTGGAGAACGAACACGCGACTTTCGTAGGCACGGGAAAGGAAGCAGGAGGAGCCCTTGAGAAGGTAGGCTCAAAGGGTCTAATGCTTGTTTGGGATCCTGGAAACGCCTTCTGTGCTGGCGAGGTACCTTACCCGGATGGGTACCTTCAAGCCCGCAGTCACATGGTTCATATGCACCTAAAGGACGCTATGCGAGACAAGGACACTGGAAAGGTCAGGTTTGTGGCTGTCGGGAGCGGGGCAATAGACTACCTGGAACAGTTCAGAGCCTTGATTGAGGACGGCTACAGCGGATGCGTGTCCATCGAAACCCATTACCTCATCCAAGGTGATGGCGAAAAGAGCACGAGAGAAACTTGTTCCGGGCTTAGAAGGGTCTTGAGGAGACTGAACATCTGAGGGGGGAGTCTACGGGAGAAACCCCCTGCAGCTGAAAGGGGCTTCCGCATTCGACGAGTTGGCATTCCTTTCATGGAGTCTTTAAATAAAACAGTAGACATGAGATTTCTCGGTTAGCGGTCAAAGGAGTCTAGTCAACATGTCTGGATCTGAGACCTTGATACCCTTCATTAAGGAGGATGAAGGCGCGAAGCAACCGACGATCATAATTGACAGCAGAGAGGCGAGTGCGGCGCCCAAGATCGTCAAAGGCTTGAAGGAGCAGGGAGCCAGCGTCAGGGTTGAATTCCTTGACAAGGGGGATTACATAGTCTCCGATGAATGCGCCTTTGAGAGAAAGACTGTTCAGGATTTTGTTTACACGCTTACTCGGCGGTACCTTTTCGATCAGCTCTTCCTCTTGAAGGAGGCCTATCCCAAGCCCTTTATCCTGATTGAGGGATACTTCCCCATAATCTACAGGTTCAGCAGAATAAACCCCTCAGCAGTCTGGGGAGCCATGTTCGCCCTTGCCAAACAGGGCATAAATATGATCCAAACGACCAACCAAAAGGAGACCGTGGATTTCCTCTACACCTCGGCTAAACAGGAGCAGATTGTTGAAAAGCGGGTTCCGGCGGTCCACCCGGTGAAGAAGACAGAAACCTTGGCCGATGCCCAGGTATTCTTTCTGGCCAGCCTGCCGAACATTGGAAGAGAGAAAGCTCTAAGCATACTGAAAACTTATGACACGCCTTTTAACGCTTTGGTCAACTTAGACCGATGGCCAAAGGACGTGTATGGTCTAGGCCCAAAGATCACGGAGAAGGTCGGCGAGGTTCTGCACACGCCCCATTCGGAGGCGGGAAAAAGGTAAAAAAAGGAAGCTAAGCGAAAACCAGGTTTGCCACTGGGGCAGTTTCTCTCTAGCCCTTCACAACAGCCAGTGGGACCAACCGAGCGACTCGTGTGGCGATCCCGACGGCGTCGCTGACCATCGCGACTTGGTCGACGTTCTTGTAGGCGGGGTCAGCCTCCTCAGCGAGGACCACCGCACTCGCAGAGCGGATTACCATGCCGCGACTTTCCAGCTCTTTCTTGATTTCCCCACCCCAGAAACGTTTCTTCGCAGCTGCGCGGCTCATCATTCTGCCCGCTCCATGGGCGGTTGAGCCGAAGGAGATTTCCATCGCTTTAGGCGTGCCCACCAGCAGCCAAGAACTTGTTCCCATAGAACCAGGTATCAAGACTGGTTGTCCCATGTCTCGGTAGTCTGGAGGCACGGCTGGGTGTCCAGGAGGGAAGGCTCTGGTTGCGCCTTTCCTGTGAATCCAGACCTTTGCCCGTTTCTTGCCGATGTCGTGCTCTTCGATCTTGGCTATGTTGTGAGCAACGTCGTAAACAAGGTCCAAGCCTAACTTCTCCGCTGGGGTCTTGAAGGCCCTCTCGAAGCTCTGGCGAACCCAATGTGTGATCATCTGGCGGTTCACAAAGGCATAGTTCACCGCGCACGACATAGCTTTGAAGTAGTCCTGACCCTCGTCGCTCGTTCCGGGAGCACACGCCAACTCCCGGTCTGGCAGAGCTATCTTATACTTGTGAACAGCCCTCTCCGCCACCCGTAAATAGTCCGAGCATATCTGATGGCCGTACCCACGCGAACCGCAGTGAACCATGGCGGTCACCTGGTCTTCGCTATGTATGCCTAGGGCTTCAGCCACCTTGCGGCTATAGATCTTGTCGACTTTCTGAACTTCGAGGAAGTGGTTTCCAGAGCCCAGTGTCCCGATCTGGGGTAGCCCACGGTTCTTTGCGGTACTGGAAACCTTGTCTGGATCGGCAAATTCCATGCGTCCCCTCTCTTCGCAGTGCTCAATGTCTTCGGGCCACCCGAACCCCTGTTCGACTACGCGCGGCACTCCTTCAATAGCGATCCGGTCGAGTTCGTGAGCCGATATGTGAAGGTCTTTCCGGCGGCTCCCGAGCCCAGATGGGATATTCTCAAAAAGCATGCCGGTGAGCTCCGCCAGTTTGGGACGGACCTCCTTCTCAGACATGTTCGTGGTTAGAAGGCGGACACCGCAGTTTATGTCGTAGCCTACGCCGCCTGGGCTTATGACTCCTTCCTCGTAGTCTGTAGCTGCGACTCCTCCTATGGGAAACCCGTACCCCTCATGACCATCGGGCAAAGTTATCGAGTGCCTATATATGCCGGGTAGATGCGCAACGTTTACACATTGCTCCAAGGTTCGGTCGGTCTTCATCTTCGCGAGAAGGTCGTCATCAGCCAAGACGAGGCCTGGAACTCGCATGCCAGGCTTGAAGCTTTGGGGAATCCGCCAGATGTACTTGTCCACTCTCTCCAGCGGGATGCTCATCTTTTCACTCACTCTACTAACTAAGGGATAGCCGTGATATAAACTATTTTGACGTCAGCACCAATAACGCTTTTATCCTTCTCGGCGTAGATGATGATGAGGGGAGAGAAAAGGCGTTTCCTCTCTCTGTGATTGACATGCTGATCAATGTTCCACGGAGGCTTGCGCTCGACGAGGTGGAAGCATGATAGAGCGACAGTGCATGTGGAACTACACGTACGATTTCGAGAACAGGCTCACGTCTATTAAGAAGAACGGTGTAGTCCAGAATAGGTTCTGGTATGATGCACAGAGCAGACGAGTTAGGCTCTGGGACAGCCAGAACGGATACTTGACCCAGATCTACTCCGGGCTTAATGTTATCTTCGAGAACTCTTCTTCAGGCTGTGCGAAGCATTTCTACGCTAATGGCTTGCACATAGCCGAGAACAGAAGCGGCACCATAGAATACTTCCACCAAGACCATTTGGGCAGTACAAGGCTCAAGACCAACAGCACAGGCGGCATTGTCTTCAGCACTAACTACAAACCCTTCGGACCAAGCTATGCCGAGACAGGCACAGAAGAGTTCAAATACACAGGCAAGTACGAGGACACCAGCGGACTATACTACTTCGGAGCAAGATACTGCGACCCAAATGTTGGAAGATTCATAACAGAAGACCCAATACAAGGAAGACTAGAAGACCCCCAGAGCCTAAACAGGTATGTCTACTGCAGAAACAACCCGCTAAAGTATACGGACCCAGATGGAAGATTCTGGAATATCGTTATTGGAGCAGGGATTGGAGCAGTTATTGGCGTGGCTGCATATGCGATTACTACGATTATGTAAGGAGAAACTCTAGATGCACGAAAGGCTGTTGCAGCACTCGCTTCAGGCGCTGTCGCAGGAGCAATTATGGCAATAGCCGGACCTGGAGCCACCACGGTTGTGAGCGCCCTTACCAAGGCAACAGCCTCCACCGCGTCCTATCTAACTGAAACAGCAACGAAGCAAGTTTTGGGTGTTCCTATAAAACCCGTAGGCCCTGTAGAAATGGTTGCTGATATTGCATTGACTACGGTAATCACAACAACGGTTTCAAAGGGGTTTCAAAGTAAAGTTTTAAAGCCAGTTACGGAGAAGCTAACAAATGCATTGAGTAGGGAGTCAGTACTAGACAAAATGGTTACTGTGTTCCACGGCTTTCCCTTGGAAAAGTCTACTCTGGCAACAATAATTGCGGAAAGTGTGCCTCCCGCAGTTACTTCGAAGGTCATAAGACATGTAGTATCTCCTTATATGCCAACATGTGTTTCGGGTAATTATGGCATTCCTAATTATGAAAGGCCCTGGCATGATAGGTAGGGCTTGGAGGAAGAATCCAACTGCCAAGCGATGAACAAGAGGGCTCTGAGACCACAGAAAAGAAGGCTGTCAAATACTTATTTTCCAAAGTTGCCGTATTATCCATACTTACGTTCATTCAGTTTGCTTTTCCCAGCGCGTCACTTAATGACCCACTTGTGTGGTTCTTTGTTTGGTGGCTCGATATCTGGTGTATGTTCGATGTTTTGACGTATTTAAGGTGGGAAAGCATGAAGAATCCGCGCTTCAAAGGCCCGCGGTATTACTTGGTGCTTGCCGCCTCTGTGCTTGGAGTATTTGGGCTATTCCTGTTAGGAGCTAGCCAGATGTATTTCAGAATATCCAGCCTTCAAGGAAGGCTTCTGATTTTTGCAGTTTTTCTAGGATGGCTACTAGTCTTGATTGTTGGCTTTGGATGGATGGAAGTATGGGAGAGATTCAAAGACCCATACAAATTCCTAGCGAGATACTGCGCGGCTATCCAAACTTTATTCTTAATGCTTATTCTGAACTCAACCATAACAGATGGAGGGAGGAGCATTGCTCTTTATGAACTTGCACTTCATTCTCCCTCGAATTCCTATTGGATTTACTGTTACATATTTGCGTCATCGATCCTATACGTGATATATCTTACTCCTATCGGAAGAAACAGGCGATTGGCCAAAATCTCTGGCATATTGGCTCCATCTAATGTAATACTAATCTCTGCCATTATGCTTCATTTTAACGATAGATGGGATACATTTGGATGGGCAATCTTGATCTTGGTCTTATTTCTGAGTTGTGTAGGCACATTTCCTCAGATGTACTGGGCTTTCAATCCCGGAAAAGGTAGGCTGAATAAGCCATGCCAAGAAGACATACGAAATCCTATGCACCCGAGCGATTCCGGATAGTCAGTAATAGGGGAGATGAAGCGCCACAAAAGCGGTCGCGGAATGCATCAAGAAGAGCGGCATGCAAACCTATGTCAAGATCATCACGAAGGCCATTGTTCTCGGCAAGCGTCCCAGTATTGTTGTTGATTGGCTCTGTCATAACCGGTGGGGTGAGGGCTGACGAATCCAGTTTCTATATCTATGAAGTTCCTTACGCCAGCCAGAAATATGCCTACTGGTGCGGGCCTGCATCTCTAACTATGGTCTTAAAGTATTGGGGCCTAGACGTAACCCAAGAGGAAATTGCAGCCCAGACCTATGATCCTGAAGCAAAACTGACGGACATCTCGGCAATGAGATTCTATCCTCTAAGGTACGGTTTCAGAAGCGAGGAGTTGAACAACAGAAAATGACGAAGAGAAATCCGTTGATACGCACCTCCATTGGGCGGAGCTGATGAACGCCTACAGGGGTATGTGGAAGGAGGAGAGCTTCATTGCATGGTTGAGGAAGTTCACGACTTCAGCTCAGAAAGGCTCGAAGCCTTGACACCTAGACGGCTCGAGCTTCTCCATGCTCTGTCTAGCCTTAGGGTGGAATCGATAAACGAGCTTGCAGGAAAGGTTCGAAGGGACGTGAAAAATGTCTACCAAGACCTAAGGGTTCTCGAGAAACTCGGCTTCGTAAACCTCAGCAAGAAGCGGGGTCGAAGAACCGTTCCTGAAATACTTGTCGAAGAAATAGCCTTCATGATCCAGTAGAGCTGCAGTCGGGACTGGATCTAGAGGCGCGCATGGGTGATCTCAATTTTGACTGTCGACAAGACATTATCTGAACAGTCATGTAATCTTGCTTCCATGAAAACCGTTTTAAACATCGGCTTCAACGTATATCCAAAGTGACCCATATGGCTAAGGTGACTTTCATCGGCGCGGGAAGCGTCGTATTCGCCAGCCGTCTGCTGACCGACATTCTTTACCATCCCGAGCTTAGGGATTCCACGATCTCCCTTATGGATATTGACGCTGAGCGTCTTGACTTGATCGATAAGCTTGCGCGTCTCATAGTGCAAAAGCACGCGCCAAAGGCGAAGGTTGAATCGACACTAAACCGAAAAGAGGCACTGAAGGACGCCGACTACGTGATCATCATGATCCAAGTAGGCGGATTGGAAGCCTTCGAGCAGGACATCTACATACCTCTGAAGTACGGTGTAAACCAGGAAGTTGGAGACACGCTTGGACCCGGAGGCGTCTTCCGCGGACTGAGAACGATCCCTGCTCTGTTGGACATTTGCCGCGACATGGAGGACCTCTGCCCAGACGCGCTTATGATAAACTACGCGAATCCCATGGCGATCAACTGTTGGGCCATGAACAAGGCGACAAAGATCAAAAACGTTGGACTCTGCCACAGCGTGCAGGGAACAGCCATGCAGCTGGCAAGATACATAAATGTGCCTTTTGAGGATGTTTCCTACTGGGTTGCTGGTATAAACCATCAGGCTTTCTTCTTGGAATACAAGTACAAGGGTAAGGACGCCTATCCGCTTATCCGTGAAGCTGCGAAGAAGAAGGAGATTTATGATAGGGACAAGGTTCGCTTCGAGATGATGAAGTCCCTTGGCTACTTCATAACAGAGTCCAGCCACCATCTGGGCGAGTATGTTCCCTACTTCCGCACGACTGAAGAAAGGCGGCGGATGTACTGTGAGCCGAGGTGGTTCTATCTGCAGATATGCAAGGACGCCTGGAAGCCGCATTACGAACGTATAAAGAAGCAGATAAAAGGTGAGTTGCCGATCGAGTTAAGCCGATCCCATGAGTATGGGGTGGACATAATCTACTCGAAGGAGACAGGCAACCCGTGCCGGATAAACGGCAATGTCGAAAACAAGGACCTCATAACCAACCTTCCGCAGGGATGTTGCGTCGAGGTTCCCAGCCTAGTCGACAAAAACGGAATTCAACCATGCCATGTGGGCGACCTGCCGCCACAATGCGCCGCTCTTAACAGGACAAACATAAATGTCCAAGAGCTCGCGGTTAAGGCTGCCCTAGAGAAGGACCGGAGAGCAGCAATGCAGGCTGTCATGTTTGACCCGCTTACCTCAGCCTTGCTAACGCCCAGAGAGACTGAGAAAATGGTAGAAGAAATGTTCAAAGCCGAAGCCAAATGGATACCTTTCTGAAAGGAAGGCGATGAAGAGTAGGGTCTTTCCAGCTCAAGCTTTACGTAGACGCAGGATTCTCGGTTGTCCCAAATAGGTTTATAGGTTGATGCCTCTTACTCTAGACTGGGGTTCAGGCCATCGTAGGCGGTTGTAATGTGGGACAAAGTGGCAAAATGCCTAGAAGGTTACCCGGAAAGGCTTGCTGTGGCTAAGACTCTGATCAAGAACGGCTTGAGCGTGAGAGACGGCAGGATTTACTGCGACGAAATCATGATTCCAGCGTTGAGGGTAAGCCGTGCAGCAGGTGTGGACAGAAGAACCGTTACACAGACCGTAAGGATGATTGAGAAGGACCCTGAGCTACGCGTAATATTTGAGGGTATCAGACCAGCTGGGACCTCTCTCCGTGAGATTGCCAGGTACCTGAACCTGGGCGTTGTTGAAATCACGCCTGTGGACGCTAAGACGCCTGGAATTCTCGCCCATTCGGCGTCACTGATTGCCGAGGAGAACATAAGCATACGGCAGGCCATAGTGGACGATCCAGAGCTCACGCCTGAACCGAGATTGACATTGATCGCCGAGAAGAAAATACCGGGTGAGCTTATTCCTCGGCTTTTGAAGGTGAAGGGCGTCGCCAAGGTCTCAGTATACTGAAATGACCAGTGAAGAGGCAAACAAACAGTGCTAGACCTTCTTGGACTTGCATCGCTCTCCTTCATAGCCGCACTTTCGGGGGCAATTGTTCCGGGACCAGTCTTCGCAATCGTCGTCTCCGAAGCGCTGAAGAAAGGCAAGAAAGCGGGACCCCTTGTCGTGCTGGGTCACCTTGCCATTGAAGCCTTCATAATTCTGACCGTCTTCCTAGGCTTAGACGCCTTGCTTGGATCAGGCCAAGCCACCCGACTGGTCAGCTACGCAGGCGGCTCAATCCTTGTCGTCATGGGACTGTACCTGGCAAGAACAGCGAAGCAGTACAGATCTTACACTATCTTGAGCTCTGAGGCTCGTTTCGCTTCGCGCAGCTTGGTCGCAGCCGGGTTTCTCAGCAGCGGTTCAAACCCCCACTTCTTCCTTTGGTGGCTCACAACAGGTGTTCCCGTTATGGCGCTTTCCCTGGCGTCTGCTGGCGCCATTGGGTTCGTTGCCTTCCTCCTAGGTCACGCTGCGGCAGATCTTCTATGGTTCAGTTTCATTAGCTTTTCAGTTGATAAGGGAAGAACCTTCCTTGACGAAAGGGCGGTGAAGATCATACTCTTCGGAAGCGCCATATTCCTAACAGCATTCGGTGCTTACTTGGTGGTTTCGGGTTACGCGACTTTCCCAGATATGGCATGAACTTCTCTGCTTGTCGTGGAAGCTTTATCCGTTCACAACTCAAGACCTAAGCCACGCCGCTAGGCCTAGTTGGCGTATCGCGTCTTCTATGGCTTTCTTTATCTCGGAGACGGTGTTGATGATCCAAGTTGCCTCATCGTGGTTTAGGCCCTGGCTTTTGAACCATAATAGACTCAGGCACTTCTCCAGATAGTCCGGAGGCTTTTCCCGCAGCTCCTCCACTTGATGGAAGATGTGTTTGTCCCCTTTGAGGTAGACTCGGTTTAGGGGAAACAGTATTCTAAGGGCTTCCATGGCGTAGAGCTTGCTGAAGACAGATTCAATGTCATAGTTCCTGTTCAACCAGTGGTACCAGACAGACTCGCTGAAGCCCCGCATCTTCTGATGGATGTTCCGAATGCCCCTTCTCCTGTTTTCCTCAGAGTAGACCTCAAAGTCCTTCTTGGCTTTCTGGATGAGCCCATGCGGGTCATAGAGAACAAGAGAGTCTACGAGGCTCGAGACTTCAACTTCCCAGTCGCTTCCCCAGCTATGATACAGCTCCTCTTTCCAAAGGTTCAGAGGAGAATAGACGATGTCAACGTTGCAGCCGATCTCTTCGGACCTCTCTTCTTTGAAGTCGTCTCCCTGCTCAACCACAACCATCATGTCCACATCCGACTTCTCGTGGATATTTCCCCTGGCCACTGAACCTACGACGTAAACGGCAATGACGTCAGACCTCTTTCTAACGATGCGTTCACATGCGCGTCGACTGGCTTCTCTTAGAACTCCCAACCTACTGTTCAACCTGCCAAGTCCCCCTCCGCCATCTTAAGGACCAGACTGATTCCCTATGAAGATCGCTTCTTTTAGTCCTGTGAAATGTTCGTCGCCCGTCACAACCTTTCCACTGATGGATCTCGCTGTACAAAGGATGATGGAGTCAGCGAGCCCCCAGCCTCTTCTTCTGCTTCTCATCTCCAGATCGATCTCGCCAGCCTTGGCGGCGATTTCAAAATCCAAGTCAACTATCTTCGTTGAGGCTCTGATAAACTCGAGCCGCTTTGACCTTCCTTCTGGAGCCTCATTCCCAAAGTCAATCTCGCGTATCAGCTTTCTGCTAACCTCTGCGACAACTATTGTGGGGGTCGCTGACTCTTCACTCTCTATGTACTGCCTCGCAGCGTCGCCGGCTTTGGAGGCTCTAAAGTACTCTATCCAAGCGTAAGCATCAATGACATACCTATAACTCATGAAACTCAGCCTCGTCCTGACCGCGGAAAGGTCTCAATCTTGGGTTGGACCCAAACATTGAGTCTGGAATCTTCTTCCTTTCAGAGATCAGCGTCCTTATGACCTCGTCGTGACTCCTTGCCCCCAACTCTTCCTTTAGCTTATTGAGTACCTGAAGGGTCCTTTCCGATACTTGAACTGTAGTCGGCATGGGTACCACCGTAGGAACAACTATAGTTATGGTTATATAAATCCTTCATGTCCTGCAAAACACTTTTAGCGGAGAGGTTGTTCTTATCTTTCCTGTTCCGTAACGGTTGGCGAAGGTTCTGATGGCGCAACAAGAGAACGTCTTCGACATGCTTGTTCGTCCTGTACGCAAGTTGATAGAGGAGAGAGACTTCCAGTTTCCAACCGAACCTCAGCAAAAGGTCATCCCGAAGATTCTTGAGGGAAAGAACGTTCTCCTCATTTCGCCAACCGCGACCGGGAAGACCGAAGCCGCAATGCTTCCCATCTTCAGTATGCTCGTTCAAACTCCCGACAGACAGCTCGGAATCAAGGTTCTTTACATCACGCCTTTAAGGGCATTGAACCGGGACCTATTGGAACGTCTGGAGTGGTGGTGCAACAACCTTGACATCAAGTTGGCTGTGAGACATGGCGACACCGACGTTCGCGAAAGGACAAGGCAGGCCAGAAGCCCACCTGACATGCTGATAACAACGCCTGAAACGCTTCAAGCGCTTCTGTTTGGGTATGTGATAAGCCGCCACCTTCAATCGGTCAGATGGGTCATCATCGACGAGGTCCACGAGATGGCTGACAACAAACGTGGAAGCCAGCTGGCGCTGGCCCTAGAAAGGCTCCGCGAAACAACGGGCAGAGACTTCCAGATGATCGGCCTATCCGCCACGATCGGCACTCCGGAGAAAGTTGCCCAGTTCCTCGTGGGAAACAACCGTCCAGTTGAGATTGTGCGGGTGCCAGTTGCACGGCTGATGAAACTGCATATAATCTTCCCGGAACCTGAACCAGAAGACCTCTCTTTGGCTTCAGCTCTCTTCACCCATCCAGAGGTTGCCGCGCGGCTGAGAGTCATCCGTAAGCTCATCGAAGGGCACAACTCGGTCCTCCTCTTCACGAACACGAGGACCATCTCTGAAGTCCTAGCCAGCAGGTTCAAGGTTTGGGACATCAACTTTCCAGTTTCGATTCACCACGGGTCTTTGGCTAAGCCTTCGCGGGTTGCGGCTGAAAGGGGATTGAAGCAAGGCGAACTTCAAGGGTTAATATGCACGAGCTCTCTTGAACTGGGAATCGATGTTGGCAGAATCGACCTGGTCATCCAGTACATGAGCCCTAGGCAGGTGACGCGCCTCATACAGCGCGTGGGAAGAAGCGGACATAGGATAGGTCGAATGGCAAACGGCATCATCGTAACCATGGACTCAGACGACACATTGGAAGCCTTAGTCATCGGTCGAAGAACCTACAGCGAAGAGCTGGAACCCGTGGACATCCCTGAAAAACCCTACGACGCATTGGCGCATCAGATCGCGGGACGCCTGATGAAGAGGAGACGCCTCTACTTCCAAGAGCTCTACGAGATGTTCAGAAGGGCCTTTCCCTATCGAGACCTCACTCTGGACGATATTCAACGGGTCTTAGAGTACATGCACAGCCGATTCCCACGGTTGGCATGGGTCTCCTCGGAGGATAAGCTAGTTATCAAGCCTCGTAGAAGCCAACCGCTCTTCGAGTATTTCTTCGAGAACCTTTCGATGATTCCAGATGAGAAGCATTACCTCGTTGTGGACCGCCAGACAGACACGGCCATAGGCCTATTGGACGAAGCCTTCGTAGCGGAGTACGGAAAACCCGGAGTCAAATTCATAATACGCGGCAGCCCCTGGAAGATCATGAACGTAACCTCAGACAAGATCTACGTCAGTTCTGTTGACGACCCGACCGGCTCGATCCCAAGCTGGGTCGGAGAGGAGATACCTGTCCCCCTCGAGGTGGCTCAAGAGGTCGGGGCTATCCGCGGCTTCGTTGAAAAGGGGATCGAGAACGGTGTGAAACCTGGCGATGTCTCTAGAGAGCTGGCCGCTAAGTATCCGTCCGACGAAAAGACGATTCTAGCAGCCATATCAGAGACTGTGGAAAGCGTAGAGAAGGGCTACCCCGTTCCGACTGATAGGCGGATGACCTTGGAGGAATGGGAGGATCTCGTCATCCTCCAGGCTAACTTCGGCTCGATGACAAACCGGGCCTTAGCTCAGCTCTTGGGCCACATTATCTCAGAACGGACGGGAACCTCGGTTGCGGTGCAGCATGATCCGTACAGAATCTTCATCCAGACGACTGCGGGGCTGAATGCGGAGACGCTTAGAGGGATACTTCTTGGCCTAAAGGACGGGTCTGAGGAATACGTTAGAGAGACGCTTGCAGAGGCTTGTGTGAAGACCGGAATCTTCAAGAGACGCATGATCCACGTGGCTAGACGTTTCGGGGCACTAAAGAAATGGGTAGACTTCAGCAATGTGAGCCTCCGAAGCCTCATGAAGAGCTTTGAGGGCACGATCATCTTTGACGAAGCGCTCAAAGAAGTCTTCGCTAAAGACCTTGACCTGAGCAATTTGATCAAGATTTTCGAGAGGATGAGAAAGGGCGAGGTCGAGGTTGTGAAGGTAGAATCGCCTATGGGACCTACGCCGGTTGCCCGGGTTGGGATAGAAAGGGTCAGCATGAAGACGGACCTCATCCCTCCGGAGAAGATGAGATACATACTTGTGGAATCCGCGAAGGCGAGGCTCTTGGACGAGGCGCGGACTTTTGTCTGCACAAACTGCTGGGATTACATCGAAATGCTGAGTATGAAGGACCTGCCGGAGAAGCCGTCTTGCCCGAAATGTGGCTCGCCGAAGCTCGGCCTACTCGGGGTTGAAGAGGAAGATGCCTACCCATTAACCGAGAAGAAGGGCGAAAGGATGACCAAGTACGAACAGAAGCTCAAGAAAAAAGCAGAGGAGACTGCGGAGTTGATCGAGAAGTACGGCAAAACGGCAGCCATTGGCCTATCTGGCAGACGCCTCAGAATGAGCGACGTGAAAGAGATCCTCGCAAAGGAAGGCAGCCTCTCAGATGAGTTCTACGAGTCGGTAATCGAAGCAGAACGAAAGGCTCTGAAAAGAAGATTCCTCTGAGAGGAAGGGCGCAAAACTGATATAATGGTATGATGATTAGAAAAAGGAAACGGAGCGGCTTAGATGTTTATTTCTCCTTTTGTCGCTTCACCGAACGCGGTTGTTCGACGTCTCCTGACCCTTGCCCAGCTAAGACCTGGCGAGGTCCTCTATGATCTCGGAGCGGGAGATGGTGGTCCAATCATCATGGCAGCTCAAGAGTTTGGGGCAAGAGCAATCGGGATCGAGCTGAGGGAAGACCTGGCAAAGCGGACCATGAAGAAGATCTATGACCTTGGACTTCAGGCCAGGGTGAAGATGGTAAACGAAGATCTCTTCAACGTCGACCTCAGGGAGGCAGATGTCGTTTATATATATCTGACTACCAGCGCAAACGAGAAGGTCAGGCCGAAGCTGGAAGCCGAACTGAGGAGAGGCGCGAGGGTTGTATCTCACGACTACGAGGTAACCAGCTGGAAACCAGCTGCGGTTGAACAGTTCTGCGAAAACCCCGGCTTAGGATTCCCAAGACACACTCTGTATCTATATAAGAGATGAAGCCATCGGAAATGCGATTCCTACCTCGCGAAGGCACCTTTGGAGATGCCTAGTCATATTTATTAGGCGGACCTCTGAGATTCTTACCTGAATTACACATCCCACTTCACGGTTGAACCTCAATGGTGTCTGCCCCTTGGAGCTACGTGCATTCTTGGCGGTGCACTGGCTGCGGTCTCTGCTGTAGAGAATACGAGGTGGTCCTGAAGTTCATCGAGTGGCTGAATCTGGTTCGAACCTATGGAGTCGGCGTCACAAAGGCGGGTCTAGACAAATTCTACCTAGAGAAAAATCCTGACGGATCATGCCTCTTCCTCTACATGTCTAACGGCGTATGGTTCTGCGGACTCCAGAACATGAAGCCCCTAGCCTGCAAACTCTGGCCCTTCAAAATCCTAGATGAGCCGAAGTACGGCAAAGCCCAGGAAGCCATCTTCAACCATAGGGGGCGAAGGTTCTACATCTATGTGGACCCACTTTGCCCCGCGATAAGGTGGGGGAAACCGCCAGTGAAGATGGTCGACAACGTCCTCCCCGAATTCATAGACATTGCTCTCGGTGTAAGGGAGAAACAATACTACTCAACCTCCACGACGCTGTATGACCTTTACCCAAAAGCGAAACCGAGATACAGGCTCATCTAGTCAGAAATCTTATATTAAGAAACCGTTAACTCTAAGATGCCAAGCAGCCGAGGCTCATGAGGGAGGCTTGCTTGAACGGGCCGGTCGTCTAGCTTGGTTAGGACATCTGCCTGACGCGCAGAAGGTCGCCGGTTCAAGTCCGGCCCGGCCCACTTACTGAGTAGTTGTTTTCCAAATAGAATTATTTCACGTTAATGTTCAATGTAAATACAACATGGAGGGCTTTTCATTTATTTTCGTTTTTCGGTCCGTTAGTTCTGAGATTCTGTTCCACTGCCTCTTTGTGAGTGGGAAGTTCGTGCCTTGAGGATTTTTCAGAACTTGCATATCTGAGAGCAGAGGGTCTTTCCTACATTCATCTTCAAGAAGAGGTCTATCGATGATGACTTTCAGGTATTTCACTGTGACGCTACTCTTGTCTCGGAATTTATAGGTGTCTATTTCTGCCTTTTTCGTCCAGTATCTCTCTTGTTCCATGTTGAGGGGCTTTTCTTCTGGATTCGTTACGATCTCGCCTATGGCGTAGATCCCCGCTTTCTCTCCAGAAGCCCAGATTGCTACCTTGTCTCCTTGGTGAATGTATCCAGCATGCTGACTTGCCAACCATTGCTCAGTTTCTCTGTTCTCTTTCATCCAATCAAACCATTTGTATATTGCAGGATTGAATTGAAATACCCAATACTTCGGTTGGCGCCGCGGTCGGAGGAATGTACCACAGTCTGGGCAGAATCGATCCAACTCATACTGCTGAAATGAACCAACTTTTCCGCATTTTTGGCATTCAAACTCTGCATCTTCCAAGCTAGCGCCTAACAATGTCGTTGCCGTCTAACTCTACAGAGAAATGCAAAAGAAGATTGAATCTTTGTAGATTTAACGCTTAGGGTACCATCTTGTCTTAAGGTCTTCTATTTTTTGGAAGTGGGGATCGTCTGAAACTAGGAGGCATCCATGGATTTGAGTCGTAGCCGCTATTATGCTGTCGGCCATCGGAATTCTATACTTGCTTCTTAGCTCTGCACTTCTGATCGCTGTCTCATAATCTACGTCAGCGATGTTGAAGTCTCTGTGTATGGTCTCAGCTCTCAAGTTCGCTACTTCTCTCCCTTCCTTCTCCAAGTTGATACGGTAGATCTCGTGAACTGTCAATGCGGAGACCATTCTATTTCTTGCCTTTCTAAGGTCTTCCTTAAGCTTTCTCCTGAAATCCGCGTCATCTGAGTAGAAGTATTCAACAAAAAAGCGTGTATCGTACACGCTCTTTTCAGGCATCCTCCTCCCTCATCCCATCCAGCATCCTCTTTAACTCTTCTACGTCACCTTTTCCTGCACCACTTCCCGCCAGGTCGAATATGCTCGGGAGTTTTCTTACTAGGATACCTAATTCTTCCTCAACTACCTCGACCTTGGCTCCTTCTTCTATTCCGAACTTCCGCCTTAACTCTACTGGTATGGTTATCTGCCCTTTCCTAGTTACCGAAACCTCAGTCATACTCAGTCACAGGTAGAACTTTCACTCGGTAATACTTATATCTTTTTACTACAAAGCGGCTTTTTCGTTTTCACACGATGTTGACGAATTCGAGACTTGAACCCTTTTTGGGTGTAAATATGGCCCGGCCCCCCGAGTTATTTTTGAGCTAGCTAACTTAAATCCTGTAAGAGGCTATGTTGAGCCATATCTGCTGAGGAGGATCAGGTCTTGGATACTAGGGAAAGAGCTATGGTGGTTTACCGTGGCGATGAGCCGGATAGAATTCCTTGGCTGATTTATGATGGGCTTTGTCCTAGGGGCTTTATGGACCGTCAACTCAGAAACAAGGGCTTAGGCTTGAAGGTTTCGGCGCCTGTGGTTAGAGAGGAGATGCCTCATGTTCGTGTTGAGACCAGGACTCTCGGCGACGTTGTCTACAAGACCTACCATACACCTGTCGGAGACTTGACGGCGAAGGAAAGAATAGGTTTACGCGACGGAGCGGGTTCCTCTTGGACTGTAGAACACCCTGTCAAGCAGGTTTCAGACTTCGAGATAGCCGAGTTCATGGCGGAAGACAAGGTCTATCTGCCAGATTACGAACCGTTCCTGAGAGCCGAACAGAACCTCGGCGACGACGGGATAGTCTTCGTCTGGGCTGGAAAGTCGCCGTTGCAGGAGATGCAGATTGGACTTATGGGATACAAAGCCTTTGCCATCACGCTTTACAAGTATCCGAAGGAATTTTGCAGGCTTCTCAGGGTCTTGGAGAAGAAGGCGGAAGAGCGTTATCGGATCATAGCCGAGTCTCCGGCTGAGATCATAAATGGGACGAACAACATAAACAGCGAGATAGTGAGCCCCAGACTCTTTGAGAGATATGTAGTGCCTTTCCCTGATAAGGTGGCACAACTCCTTCACAAGAAGGATAAAGTCCTAGAGGACCACATGGATGGCAGGCTAAAGCACCTCAAAGACTTGATCTCCAAAATGGACCTGGATGTGATCGAGGCTTTCACCCCGCCGCCGATGGGAGACCTATCCCTCGCCGAGGCGAGACCCATATGGAAAGGAAAGATCATTAGCCTCAACTATCCAGAGTCCGTCTTCCTCGAAGGTATGGATGCGGTCAGAAAGCATACTCTGGGAATCTTGAGAGAAGCGGCGCCGGGCGACAATTTCATGATTACGATCACGGAAGACATACCCCTGAAATGTCGTTGGATGGGACTCTCGGCAGTCACCGACATCTTGCAGAAGCATGGGGCTTACCCTTTATCTAACATGGTTGGTCTAAACGAGGACGAGGAGAGAAACTATGCTTAGGAGGAGGGAATCATACTGCTTACGTCCAGAGAAAGATGCATCCGAAGCATACTGCTCGAAGAGCCGGATAGGATTCCGCTCACTTTGAGCATCCGCCCCGAACCCTACGAACGGTTGAAGGCTACCTTAGGCATCACAGGGGAGACAGAAGATGTCGACTTCAAAGTTCTCAAGTTTCTCGGCGTAGACATAATAAGTTCCGGACTCAGACTTAGGGGAGGCTACTTGGCAACCGATGCTAAGATAAAGGAGGGGCCGTATGGACCCGCGTATAGGGTGGGTTTCAAGGACGGCTTCGAAGTAAGAAAGGATATATGGGGCATCGACAGCATCTGGGCGCCCGAACACACCTATACCTTCACCTATGTCGCCCATCCGCTGAGTTCCATCGATCTGGATGAATACGTGTGGCCTGAGGTTGACGAAACATCTGCCCATCCGGTCAGGAAGCTCCGTAACAGACGCGAGGATTACTGCATCCGCGGCGGTGTCACACACCTTTGGGAGATATCTTGGCAGTTGACGGGATTCCCTGAAATTGTCAGGTTGATGTACACAACACCAGACTATGTTGACCGCATCTTGGACGGACTGCACAGGATAAGGATGGAAGAGGCCCAGCTCCTCTGCGAAGCCGGTGTCGACATTATCTATGACGGTGACGATGTTGGAACCCAGAAGCATATGATGATGTCGCCCCAGATGTGGAGACGTTTTCTTAAGCCTAGGTATGCTGAGCTGATAGACCTCTGCCACGGGAAAGGCGTCTTCTTCCACTTCCACAGCGACGGATGGATCGAACCGATCATACCTGACCTAATCGACATAGGAGTGGACATTCTGAACCCAGTTCAGCCTGAGTGCATGGACCCGGTGAGAATAAAGAGCCTTTATGGAGACCACTTGTGCTTTGACGGAACGATCGGCGTCCAGAGCACCCTGCCCTTTGGAACACCGGAAGACGTAGCCAACGAAGTCAAAGAACGCATAACATCGCTTGGCCCCACAGGTCTGATCCTCGGACCGACACATGCCATGCAGCCAGATGTGCCAATTGAGAACATTCTAGCTCTCTACGAGACAGCCCGAAGATTCGGATGGAACACCAAGCGCTCCCAGTAAACTACTCTGCAATCGGGATTAGAAGGTTATTACTCCCTTGATGTATTCTTTTGGTTTTTCTGAGGCAGTCTCGAAGGCTGTCTGGGCGTCTTCGTAGGGGAATCTGTGAGTTATGAGGGGCTTCTGGTCGAAAACGCCTTTCCCGAGAAGGTTCACAGCGTCACGGAAGTCTATGTTGAAGTCTGCTGAGGAGGATGGCGCCGTGTTCAACACGGTCAGCCCCTTGGTGTGCCATTTCTCAGTCGGAACCTTCTCGTCTAACACGTGTCTCCCAAAGATCACAATCTTGCCTCCTTGAACCACCCGGCCAGTCCCTCTTGCCCATCCGCCCCGAACCAGTTCAGTGGCCAGATGCAGAGTCCCCAGCGCACCCGAAGCCTCGATCACAATGTCCGCTTCACCGCCTAGGAGATCGCGGACTTCTCTAACCACATCAGCCTCATTCGGGTTGAGCACATAGTCTGCTCCGAACTGCTTAGCTAGCTTCAACCGTGTGTTCTGGATGTCTAATGCGACAAGGTTGCCCATGGTATTCTTGGGCATGGCTTGGATCAGGAGAAGACCCATGTAGCCACAGCCTATGAGACAGACATTGTCGCCTATCTGTATCTCTGAACCCCTAATCCCATTGACAACACACGCCGAGGGCTCCGAGATCCAACAGGCTAGGTCTTCGATACCCTTAGGAATCTTAGCCACGCTTCTGCAATCTGCCTTGTAGTACTCCGCGAAGGCAGGCCCCCCAAGCGCGGTGACTCTATCTCCGACCTGAACGTTTTTGACGCCTTCGCCGACCTCAGCGACGACTCCCACACCCTCGTGCCCCATGACTTTACCCCCGGCTAGCTTCCCTTGGAAAGTGTAGACGTCTCCCATGCATATGCCGCAAGCTTTGGTCTCGATTAGGACCTCGTTCCTGCCAAGCTCGTCCACGTTTATCTCGACAGTCTTGGCTAGACCTTTCGATATCATGATACCTTTGGTCTTCATACACAACCATCTTCCTTCGGCAAACAGTAGAGTGTATCAAGAGACCTTTTGGATATAAGAATAACCCCTTCTGTTGACATTCTGTCTATGAGAAGCAGAGCGGAAAACAGATGGATATTCTTCGCTTGCTCATGAAAGAATCTTCTTTGCAGCTGCCACTCCGGAGCCGGACTTGAGGGGATATTCCTCCTTCTTCAGGGCTTGTTCAAGCGCCTCTAAGACGAGGATGACGCTCCTCTTGTTTGAGTTTATGCCCATGAGCCCTATCCGCCAGATCTTGCCCTTGAGTTCGCCGAGTCCTCCGCTCACAGTTATGCCGAACTCCTCGCGAAGGGTTCTTCTTACGTTTTGGTCTTCGATGTTTTCGGGCACCTTGACAGCTGTGAGGGCGGGGCATCTGTATCCCTCCTGGGCATGCATCTTTAGCCCCATGGCTTCAAGCCCCTTTATTAGCGCCGAACAGCTCTTCTTGTGTCTTCTCCACCTCTCCTCAAGCCCTTCTTCATAGAGCAGCTTTAGTGATTCTCTGAGAGCGTAGACCAACAGAATGGGGGCAGTATGGTGGTATGCACGATTGTTTTCGACCCAGTATCCCTCGATTGTTGAGAGGTCGAGGTACCAGCTCTGAACCTTGGTTTCCCTGTTCCTTATTCGCTCCATGGCCTTCTCGTTGGCTGTTATCGGAGCCAAGCCCGGCGGGCAGCTCAAACATTTCTGGGATGCACTGTAGCAAAGGTCTATGCCATACTCGTCCACGTTCAGTTCGCATCCGCCCAGGGAAGTGACAGCATCGACAAGCAGCAGGGCGCTATACTCATGGACCAGTTTTGAGATCTCCTCCAAAGGCTGAAGTACGCCAGTCGAGGTTTCACCGTGAACTATGGCCACGACCTCGGCGTTCGATTCAGCCAGAGCCTTCTCAACATCCTCCCCCCTGATGATCTTGCCCCACTCTGCTTCGACAGCGATGGCGTTTCCGCCGCATCTCTGGACCATATCCTTCATGCGTCCGCCGAAGAACCCGTTGATGCATACAATCACATCGTCGCCCTTCTCGACGAGGTTGCAGATTGCGCTTTCCATCCCAGCGCTTCCGGTTCCAGAGATGGGCAAGGTTATGTGGTTCTTTGTCTTGAAAGTATACCTCAGCAGCTCTACGGTGTCATCCATGACCTCCATAAAGTATGGGTCCAAGTGCTCCACTATGGGCGAGGTTAAAGCCTTCAGGACCCTGGGATCAACATTGCTTGGTCCAGCTCCCAGAAGCAGCCTTTCAGGCGGGCGGAGCTCCTCATAGACTTTCTTAGCCATTCTTGACCAGTGCCCCGGAATTTTGACCCCAATAGCATTAGCGTTTCCATATAAAAAGTTACTTGTTAGTGCAAAAATAAGAAATATTCTGGGGTTTTTTGCTGAAATAGCCTTGTTCTAGCGTTATTGTAAGCAGTCTTTCTTCTGCCTATTCAGTACGATGAAGCAGTTATTCTATTCTTAAGATCAGTCACCATTTCCTCACACTTTTTGAACCGTGCCATTAAGGTCTCCCTGGTTCGTAAGAACCATTCTTCAACTCTTGTCGAAGAACGCGCCCAATCTCTGAGTTGGTCGTTCATTGCATCAATAGTTACGAGGGATGATTCTAATGTTGAGTAAAATGATGTGTCCTCGTCAAGATAACGGTTTATCAATAAGAATTCGATTGCAGAAGAACGGAAGAATGTGCTTACCATTTGCCAAGTTTCAGGAGTTTTCTTCTTGTTTTCTTCTATCTTTTCATAGATTGCATTCAAAAGTGAGGTATTCCATTTACATTCTGACGTTAATGCATCTACCCGTCGAACTACTTCATCTTTACGTATGATCTGATATATAGTGCCTCGGCCAGAAATAGTCTCCAGAACATGGCTATCCGGAACATCTGGATGAGATAAGCAATCCATGATAGCTCTCTTGAATTGCTTAATAAATGTCATATTCTTTATGTGATCATTAGGATAATGGAATAAAGTGCCCTTGATGCTAAGATCAAAAGGAATCTTGGTGCCATGTTCAGCAATCGTAACTGTACCGTGTTTGAAACTCTGGCGAACTCCTAATTCCCAAAAAACATTAGGATTTAGATCTGTAAGTTCTGCGACGACAATGGGAGAGATGATAGGGTCGGTTATGATCTGTCTTAGAATATCCTCTCGCCGTGCTTCTGATCTATGAGCTTCAAGATTTGGACATTCTTCAATAGTTGGTTTTAGGAAGGATTCAAAGTGGTTAGTCCAGTATTCTTCAGTATGTTTGTCACTAGTCTGAGTGAATGGCATGATCACATAGCAATGCTTACGACCTGCTGACATTCTAGTCTCCACTCTTTATCTATAAATGCGTTCATTCTAATAAACAATGCTTGAATCTAACATACCAATTCAGCAAGGCAGAGGGCAATTCTATTCTCTGATTAGGACGATGAATAGCGTGCAGAATGCGGTTTGCGGAACAGTAGGAATGCGGATCACTTTTCGGCTTGGGGAACTGCTCAATTATAGGAAGGGCTTGATAAGCCGCTCTGCGTTCCGGTGGAGGATGTTGTGTCGGTCTT
>Ga0315314_1001248_pt1 | contig 23623 bp, 24 predicted proteins | sample TDP9_MG_FD_203631 | JGI IMG/M metagenome (GOLD analysis project Ga0315314, IMG submission 203631) | Freshwater sediment microbial communities from Lake Towuti, South Sulawesi, Indonesia - TDP9 | ecosystem: Environmental > Aquatic > Freshwater > Lake > Sediment | place: Indonesia: South Sulawesi... | reverse complement strand
AAGAGAGTGAACAGTTTCAACTGTTTTTTCATGTTCTAACGCATCCTCAGTTTCAAATTACACTATCCTTTGTCAGAATGTTCTTAACCATTATGAATTTGAAATAAAGCTTCAAAATCAGTTATTATCTATGATTGGGAACGTGTGTCCAAATCTGATTTTGAAATATTGCAGAATAACAAGACTAAACTTGTATTCAGAGTTGGTTTTCATAAATCATAACTATAACGGCTATGGTCAAATATAGCTGGATACACGTTGGCTAAGCTGAAAGTCAATGGGCACTTGGGGCGTCTGCGCCTTGTTTTCCACAGTCTTGGCTTGAGTTGTTTAGGCGGTGCTGTGTTCCTCCAAATCTTGGTTTTCAAAGACATTCTTCAGCATGGCTATTTTATCGGTGTAGAAAGGAACCCGATTATTCTTCAGTTGGAAGTGGCTCTCACCATTTTCGCTGCTGTTTACTTGATTCACCTATACATTTCTAAGATTCGGTCACTTCCTTAGACTCTCGGTCTTTCTCAGTCGCACAAGGCATTTTATCGGTTAGGCAGTGACCTTAGGAGGCACACGAATCGGTTTACCCAACTTCATACGGAGGGCTACACGGTAGAGTCGCCGCAACGACTTAATCAAGTATTCCACGCTGGGAGCCATGGAATAAACCAGAGGAATGCGGTCGTACTCCGACAACTTAACAGCCAAATCATCTGGTTCAGCACCGTGAAAAACCACTAGACGCGGCTTTAGCGGACTAATACGCACAGCCAACATCGGCGAGCGTTCCTCACGCACGTTTGTGAACACCAACGCTCGTTCGGTTGTGCTTCCAAAAATTGTAAAAAACTCCCAACCAGAAAGGGTTTCAATCGCCCTGAGACTGTCCACAACCGTGTAGCCAGAAATCTCACGCTGAGCCTCCTCATGACAAGTTAAAACCTCGCCTAGAACAGCCTTACGAAACAGCTCAACACGCACTGGAATTGGAAATTCACGCAGGTCAAGAATAGCGGTTGTGGGCGAACTCGTCAAACGAGCCAACTCACGAATGTATCTTCCACCCCTCTCCTCGTCGATAACAAGCAAAGCCCAAACAAACCTCCTCACAAATTTGGTTCCTGGACTCTTTCGCCTTCCACTCTCATAGTCGCTTATGACAGATGGCGAAGAAAGAACCATTTTCTCAGACAATCGCATCTGAGACACCGCGAACAATTCACGCCACTTCCTCATGGCTGCGCCAGGTTTATTCGACAAAATAATCTCGCCTGCAATCCGACGGGCTAACACCATACGCACGCTGGGGGACACAGACAACTTGTAATTACACCTCAAAGAAGCCTTAACCATAATCTGAAGGGTTACATATAAAAACTACCCTCAAAGAATGAAAACGTAGGAGAGACCGTCAACTTGTCGTTTAAGAAGAAAATGGAGAACTCTGCTGAGAAAAAAAAATCTAGTATCATTTTAGCCCTAGATTTTCCGTATACTGAAAATCCTAAGCAACTCTTGTCTCGTAGCCTAAAGACGTTAGAATCAGTCGCACCATACCTCTGCGCGATTAAGATGAATCGTCAACTTGTTCTTCCCTTAGGCTTGTTTAACGGTGTCCAAGCCATTGTTAATAGGGCGCACGACCTAGAATTGCCAACCATAATGGATGCCAAAATCAATGACATCGGAAACACAAACAGAGCTATTGCTGAATACTATTACAAGGCTGGCTTCGACGCCGTCATCGCCAGTCCCTTCGTAGGGTGGGAAGAGGGCTTGCAACCAGTTTTTGACGTTGCCAACAAAATGAATCGTGGAGTTATCGTTTTGGTGTATATGAGTCACAAGGGTGCAGTTGAAGGCTATGGACAAATGGTGCAAGACCCCGCCACAAAGCAGCTTGTCCCACAGTATAGAATATTTGCTGAGAAAGCGTTGAAGTGGAACGCCGACGGCGCAGTTGTAGGCGCCACTTACCCAGACAAAATACGTGAGGTTCGCGTCTTTTTGAAGGGAAAGGTTCCTATTTACTCTCCTGGCGTGGGCGCGCAAGGAGGTGACGTAGAAGCAGCTGTGAAGGCTGGAGCCCATTATCTTATTGTTGGGAGAACCCTTGTTGAGGCGAAGGACGCCGCTAAAACTGCGGAGCAGATTAGAGATGTTGCTTGGCAAAGTCTGAAACGCAAACATGTAAAATCTAGATGAAACTTCGATTGTTTGTGGTTTTTATTCTTCTCGTCCTCTAGCCCAGAGTTCCTTTTTGAGCATGTCTCTCACGGCTGAGCGTATGGCAGAGCTGCGGCTGGGATACATATTAGCACGGACAAGCTCGTCTAAGCCCTCCAAGTAGGCTTCGGGAAGCAAAACTGTAACCAACTTCATTTTTCACTTTCACCTAAACGTTAAGTCATGTTTAGCACATATTATGTGTGTCAACACGTTATAGAATTTACTGCTGAACCGCGCTCTGTCTAAGTGAGCCTAACTCTTTAATCACCATTGGAAACGTTTTGTACACATCTTCTACGTGCAGATCTGAGTGCTTCATCTTCAGTTGAATCAGACCCGCAGCAACTAGCGCTGAGCCTATAATGTCACTTATGGTCGGGTCTGGAAGCGCTATCAAAGCCAAGCCAACCTTAATCAAAGTTGAGTTGTTGCCTCCCCGCCATAACTTTCGCGTAGACCGCAACTCTCTTGTTAACTCAAGTAACGAGGAGTTTGTAACGCGAGCTGTTTCAGCGCGGGTGAAGGCTGATTCACTGAGCGCATCTGCAAAATCCTTCAGCTCTTTTGGTTTCACTTGAACTCCCCTAATTCTTGAGTCTTTCATATCCTAGTGCGTTAGATGCAAAAAAGTCTTAGCAGGCAAAAACACGAAGCGCCAGTTCAAACCTGTGTTCTTTCGGAAGGAAAGTTCTTCAGAAATTCATCAAAACGTTTTAGCCAAAGCTTTGTTTTTGAGGAAAAAGATGCAAAACATCGCTCTTGGGATAGCTCGAAGTCACGTTAATTGTTTTATAAGACTTGTTCTCAATAACTCAAGCGGCAATTAGCATAGCTGAGGCTGTTGGAATTGACTGAAGAGCATTATGCCTATCTTCTTATAGAAGATGAGAAATGGTGGAACCGCCGCTACACCCGAAAGAGAACGGGCCGTGTGATACACGCTTTCGTTCGCCGAGGAAAAGTTGGACCAAAAGAGACACAGAAAATCCTATTCTACGTGAAGCGTCCTGTAAAACAGATCAGAGGCTTCGGCGAGTTTCTGGAGAGAATTACTGGAACAAGAGACGAATTATGGAACCAATATGGTTCAGAGACTGTTTTTGAATCCAGAGATGAATATGATTTCTTCGTTGGCGGAAGACGCAATGTCACCTTCATCCGTTTCAAAGACATGGAAGAGTTTGAGAAACCGATAAGCTTCGAAGATATTTACGCAGCAACAGGTATGAAACAGATGCCCCAAGGTGGAAAGTACCTCGGCAGGGAAACCGTGAACTCAATAATTAAAGGAGAACTGTAGAATAATATGGCTTTATCACAATCCGAATTTGATCCCAAAGAGTTTGTCGAGAAACAAATCGAAGAGATACGAAGTGTGCTGGGCAATGACCGAGCTCTTATAGCGGTCTCAGGTGGCGTGGACAGCTCCACATGCGCCGCGCTGGTTCACCTAGCCATAGGCAACAATTTGTTATGTGTGATGTTGGACGACGCCTTTATGCGCGAAGGTGAGCCTGAAAAAGTGGCTGCGCTGTTGTCTGTGTCTCCGCTTAATTTGCCAATAAAAGTGTTGAACGTTCAGGAACGCTTCTTAGAAGAAATGCGAGAGCTGCGAGACGCCGAAGAAAAGCGCAAAGTGTTTCGCGAGACTTTTTATCGGGTTCTGAGCGAAACCGCTCAGCGAGAAGGCACTCAATATTTGGTGCAAGGCACAATTTTGGCTGACATTGTTGAGACTGCGGGCGGCGTCAAAACCCAGCACAACGTGCTCTCACAGATTGGAATAAGTCCAAAAGAGCATTATGGTTTTCAACTTATTGAGCCCTTGGAGACTCTGTTTAAGAACCAGGTTCGAGAAGTAGCCCGCCACATTGGATTGCCAAAGGAAATCGCTGAGCGTCAACCGTTTCCTGGACCAGGCTTGTCTGTGAGAGTTGTGGGCGAAATCAAAAGAGACAAGTTGGAGTCACTGAAGAAGGCAACAGCCATTGCTGAAGACAAGTTAGCCAAACATGCACCCAGCCAATATTTTGCGGTTATATTAGACAATGTGAAAACACTTCGCCGCATCCAACATTCGCAAATGGAATCACTGGCGGCTGAGCTTCTCGCTGTATCCTCAAGCCAGGTTGAGGTGAGCGTGTTTGAGGACAAGGCGACAGGCGTTAGAGGGGGCAACAGAGTTTATGGAGAAATAGCGGCTGTCAAGGTGTTAAACCCGAAAGGACACATTTATCAGCCTTCGATTCAAGATTTGATTGATTTGCAAACCAGAATTCTAGCTGAGAAGTCTTCATTCACGAGAGTATTCTACGCGGTTCATGAAAAGCCGCAGGCACAGCCCTATGTGGTCGCTGTTCGAGCAGTCAAGACAGAAGATTTTCTGACGGCTAAGGTCGCTGATATTCCATGGAGCACATTGAACCAAATCGCTGACCACATCTTGACTGACTGTACTAATGTTTCAACCGTCTATTACGATGTGACGCCGAAGCCGCCAGCAACGATTGAGATGGAATAAAAAGGGGAAGGCATAAAACCTCTATTGTTTTCTAATAATGTGTCGGAAGTGAAGTTAACAATGGTGCGCGTGAGGGTTCAACGCATCGAGTCAATACGAGACCCAGAGGGCAACATGGGCAAACGCATCGAACTGCTGGAAGACAGAGTTATTCCACGCTTTGTTATCAAACCTCAGACGGAGGAGGCGCGGATGGCGCAGGACGTTATTCAAGCCCTACAGCAACAGTTGCCCATCATGCCTCAGCAGACGCAGTTTGGATTCCCAAAGATAATCTTGTTCTTAACCGAGCAGGAATACGAGCAGCTTGGCGTCGATTTTGACGTGAACCAAGTCTACGAGCTAGAATTGTCAGGTCAAGCCATCAGGTTTAGGAAAGCACCTTAATGCAGTATAACGAAATTCTCAGAAAACTGCAGTCTTTAACTGATCCAAAAGCAGTGGAGGACATGGTAAGATTTGGGATTAACCCAAAGAACACATATGGCGTCTCCATTCCCAACCTCAGAATGATAGCAAAGGAAGTGGGCAGAAATCACCTTCTGGCCAAACAGCTTTGGTCATCAGGCATCCATGAGGCTTACATACTTGCATGCATGGTTGATAATCCAGCAATGGTTACCGAAAAACAGATGGATAATTGGGTTAAAGACTTTGACTCTTGGGACGTCTGCGACCAATGCTGCAGTAACCTCTTCGACAAGACTGAATTTGCTCATCAAAAAGCGGTTGAATGGAGCAAAAGAAACGAGGAATTCGTCAAAAGGGGAGGCTTTGTGTTAATGGCTGCGCTATCTGTTCATGACAAAAAGGCAAAGGACGAGGAGTTCTTGAAGTTTCTGCCAACAATAAAAAAAGAGTCCACAGACGATAGAAACTTTGTTAAAAAGGCTGTAAATTGGGCTTTACGCCAAATCGGAAAACGCAATATCAAGTTAAATAAAGAAGCAGTTAAAACAGCAAAAGAGATTCAAAGGATAGATTCAAAGAGTGCAAAATGGATTGCCTCGGATGCGCTTAGAGAATTAACAAGCGATGGTGTCCAGAAAAGACTGCGATAGAAGATTGCGCCTTTAATCTCGGGTTGAAATGTAATAGTATTCGTTGATTTTTTTCTGGTATCGGTCGAGTTTGGAGCCTTCCTTGTTGACTCTCGGACGTTTTGTGGCTGGGTCTCTTCTGAACGTTATTTTCATGTCTTTGAGGAAGCTGTTCATTCCTTTTCTCAGTGTAGTCGGCGCGTTTGCGAAGCCTTTGACTCCCGGTTCACCCGTGAATATCATGAGTCGGTCTGCGATGAAGTCTTGGGCTACCACGTCGTGTTCCACAACGAAGGCTGTGGCGTTTCGGGTTTCAATCACTCTCCTTATGGTTCTCGCCATGACTAAGCGTTCTTCCACGTCTAAGTAGGCGCTGGGCTCGTCGAGTAGATACAATTGTGCTTTTTTGGACAGGCATGCCCCTATGGCGACTTTTTGCAGTTCGCCCCCGCTCAGTTGTGAAACATCTCTTTCCAAAAGGGGTTCGAGGTTTAGAGGTTGCAGAATCTCGGTTTTGTACCAGCCTGACGTGAACTCGTCTTTGGCTACGCTTCTCAGCAACTCAGCGACTGAGCCTTGATACTCGGCTGAAATATACTGCGGTTTATAGCCCACGGCTGATTCGCCCTGCATCAGTGATGTTCTCACATCGGGTTTTTCGATTCCAGCCAAGAGCTTGACGAAGGTGGTTTTTCCGATGCCGTTTGGTCCGAGTATTCCTATAACCTCGCCTAGTCCCGCTTCCCCTGCTTCGACTGAGAGTGAGAACCCGCTGAACGTCTTCTGCATGGCGTCCCATTTCAGTGGGGTTTCGCCTGCAGCCCAGCCTGTTGAAGGCGGCTTGACGTGGAAGATTATGGGTTCTTTGCGGAAGCGTACGTTTTCGTCGGGCACGAATCCTTCTAGGTAAATGTTTATGCCTGTTCTCACGGCGTGGACGTGGGAGACTATGCCGTATACGCTTGGGCTGCCGTAGAAGACGCAGATTTGGTCTGAGAGGTAGTCGAGTATGGCGAGGTCGTGTTCGGCTACGATGACGGTTTTTCCCTCATCCTTCAAACTGCGTATCACTCTGGCTGCTTGCAAGCGTTGTTGGACGTCTAGGTAGCTTGAGGGTTCATCGAATAGGTAGACGTCTGCTTGGCGGCTGACCGTGGCTGCTATGGCTACTCGTTGTAGTTCGCCTCCGCTGAGCACGTCTAACGTACGCTCTAAGATGTTGCCTAATTGTAGCTGTTGTGTTAGAGTTGTGAGCACATCTCTTTCGTCTATCTTCTCTAGTAGGTCGCCCACTTTGCCCGAAACAGCTTGAGGCAGCTTGTCCACGTATTGTGGCTTGTGCACTATTTTTAGGCGGTTTTCACTCAGCCTATGAAGGTATTCTTGGAGAGTTGAACCTCGGAAGTGCTCAATTATCTCGTGCCAGCTGGGTGGTTGATTGTATTTTCCAAGGTTTAACTTGACCTCGCCTGAGAGAATTTTGAGGGCGGTGGTTTTTCCGATGCCGTTTTGACCCAGCAGACCGAGGACGATGCCTGCTGAGGGGATTGGGAGGCGGAACAGTTTGAAGGTGTTGGGTCCAAAACGGTGGCTGCATTCTTCCTCTAGCTCGTCGGGTAGGTTGATGATAGATAACGCTTTGAACGGGCATTTTCGTACGCAGATGCCGCAGCCTACGCAGAGGGGTTCCACAACCACTGGGAGGTCGTTTTCGAAGCGTATGGCTTCTATTTTGTTTCGTACGGGTGGGCAAAAGCGATAGCATATTCTGCCGCATCGTTTGGGTTCGCATTTGTCTTCTTCTAGAACGGCGACTCGAACCATGTCTTTTGGTTGCTCCGTTAGGCGGAGTTGGAAATCAACAGTGGGATAGGCTGGTTATAAACTTACTTTTTATGGTTTCTTAATTAAATTGAATTGTAAAACGTTTGTAAAATAAAATGAAAGAAAAATTGAGGTTTTGGTTTGTTACCATTCTTCTTCTTCCCATTCTTCGTCTTCTGTTCCTTCTTCGCCGCCTTCTTCTTCCCATTCTTCCTCCATTTTTTCACCTCCGCCATATGCCTTAAGCATCCTTAGTGAACCCATGGTGGCTTTTTTAAACGTTTTCATACGTCAATTGTTGATGTCTTGGTGGTAAAGAAGCCTAAATGAGGCGTTTTGTATGGGGTTTTTCGCCTTTTTTCGCTTTGTCTGTTCGCCTATAGGTTGGCGTTTTCCCAGGTTTTTTCGGTTGTGGTCTTGGTCGCTGAGACGTTTTTTGCGTGCATGGCTGCTTTTGGCTTGGTTGTGTTTGATGTGATGTATATCCAGCAGAGGTTTGGTGTGTTGTGGGCGGCGCCTATTCTGCCTTGGGTGTCAACAGCGATTAAGCCCATGGAAGATTTTGGGGGCAATCGGCGGTTCACGAGTTTTATGGAGGTTTCCACCGCTTGTTGTGCTGACCGTCCGGTGCGCATGAGGTCGCAGGTGGTCTTGGCTAATACTAGGCGGATGGCGACTTCTCCTATACCTGTTGCTGAGCAGGCGCCTGCTTGGTTGTCGGCGTAGTTGCCGCATCCGATGAGTGGTGTGTCGCCTATTCTTCCTGGGAGTTTTAGGGCTCGTCCGCCTGTTGAGGTTGCTGAGGCGGTGTCTCCGTTTTTGTCCAAGGCAACGGCTCCCACTGTGTCGGTTTCAAATGTGTGTGGGTGCGACTGTATGAGTTTTCTTAGGTTTGGTAGCGATTCGACTTGGTCTTTTTTCAGTTTAGTTGTGAGTTCGTGCCAGTAGCGTAGTCGAAGTTCGGTGAATGGTTTTCTGCGCTCTAAGCGGTATAGGTCTGCTAGTTTTTCTGCGCCTTCGGCGGCGACGAAGACGTGGTCGGTGTTTTCCATGATTATTCGGGCGAGGTGGACTGGGTTTTTTATGTCTTTTAGGAGGCTTACGGCTCCCGCTTTGAGTGTTTTTCCATCCATTATTGAGGCTTCCATTTCGATGCGTTTGTCGATGGTGAGTGTGGAGCCGAGTCCAGCGTTGAAGGTGGGGTTGTCTTCCATGCTCTGTACGGCTGTTTCAACGGCGTCTAGGGCGGTTCCGCCCTGCTTCAGAATGTCGTATCCTGCTTTGGCTGCGGCTTCAACACCTGCTATTCCAGCCTCTTTGCGTTCGGGTTGCCATGCGCCTGCTCCGCCATGGATTAGAATCACTGGCTTCTGCATAGATGAGACACATCCTATGTTGATTGGGAGAAGCAGATAGAATGTTATTAGAAGTTATTTAAGTCTCTCCAAGCTTCTGCGGTGTGGTGTGTTCGGAAGTAGTTGTCACCTCATCCTATAGCGACTACTTCTTTCTCATGTTTGTTGCTGGTCGTGGGTTTTTGTGTGTGGTTGGTGGCGTTGAGTCTTTCCTTAGTGTCATCAGCAACTTTGAGGAAGGCGCTGCACGCAAAACTCATAATAGGAAGACTGTCTTCAATCAGTATTGGGATGATGTGAGGCGACGGCTGGGAGCCACAGAAGGCTGTGACACGGCCAAAAAGCCAAACTGACCCAAGAAAGAAGAAACACGGATTGAACCAAAAACAGAGTTCAATAAAATTTTTCTCACACTCACACTATCAGATACCAGCTCTAAGCTTCAAGAGAAGTTCATATTTGCATCATATACAAGACCTAGGGGGTAGATTACTAGAAAACATTAAGGGTCTAGACAGTTCTCAGCCAAGCCTGTTTTAGTAACCTTTATAACTTTTGGCTCTCATTCTGAACAGCGAACGGATGATGCTGCATGGGTCACAGAAAATGGAGCGCACCCAAACGAGGTTCACTATCCTACCTACCCAAGGGACGCGCTGCCCGCCAAACGGGACGCATACGCTACTGGCCTAGCCTACAGGCTACGGCTCCCGCTCTCCTCGGCTTCATGGGCTACAAGGCAGGCATGACCCACATATTCATGATAGAAGACAAAGCAGGCTCACCCGACTTCGGCAAAGAAATCGCCCAACCAGCAACCGTAATCGACACACCACCAGTAATCACATGCGCCATAAGAGCCTACACACGCACACCCTACGGTCTAAAAACCCTCACCGAAACATGGATGAAAAACCCACCTAAAGACATCCAACGCCTAACCACACCACCAAACAACCCCAACCCAGAAAACGGCTTCAAAAAAATAGAACAAAACCTCACGCAAATAGCTGAATTCCGCATCTTAGCCGCAACCCAACCACGATTGGCAGGCGTACCCAAAAAGAAACCCGAACTGGTCGAAATAAAAGTAGACGGCGCAGGCATTAAGGAACAGTTCGACTACGTCAAAACCCTACTCGGGAAAACCATCCCCCTAACAGACGTGTTCAAAGAAGGACAATACACAGACGTAATAGCCGTATCCAAAGGCAAAGGCATTCAAGGAGTAATCAAACGCTGGGGCGTCAAAATAAGAGACCGCAAAAGCAGAAAAATGAAAAGAGGCGTAGCCACACTCGGACCATGGAACCCCCACCGAGTCCTATACACCGTTCCCCGAGCAGGACAAATGGGTTACCATCAACGAACCGAATACAACAAACGCATACTAAAAATCGGCACAAACGGCGCAGACATCACACCCAAAGGCGGCTTCCTACGCTACGGACCAGTCAAAGGCACATACATACTCCTAAACGGAAGCGTACCCGGACCCGCCAAACGACTAATACGCATAAGAACCCCAACTAGGCAGCCCAGACGCGTGCCCGAAGCACCACCAAAAATATCAGAAATTTCACTAGAATCACCCCAAGGATGAGAACACAATGGGCAAGGCCACAACCAAAGTCTTCGACTTAGACGGCAAAGCAATCGGCAAACTCAAGATTCCAACAGTCTTCAAAACTCCACTCAGACCAGACATAATAAAACGCGCTGTCACAACCCTTCAATCACATCGATTTCAACCACAGGGAAGAAACCCCCTAGCTGGCAAACGAAGAAGCGTAGAATCCCTCGGCGCAGGACACGGAATGGCCCGCTTCCCACGATTAAGAGGCGGCGGACAAAGAGCAATGTTTGCTGTTGGCACAGTTGGAGGCCGACAGGCTTATCCGCCAGTGACCGAAAAAAAGATTTTCAAAAAGATTCCTAAAAAAGAAATGCGGTTGGCTCTGCGCTCGGCATTAGCAGCCACGGCGTCAAAGGCTACAGTTGCGGCGAGAGGACACATAATTGAGATGGTTCGCGACTTTCCCATTGTTGTTGCAGACGACATTCAAGGCTTGAAGAAAACAAGTGAGGTGGAGAAAGCCTTCCTCAACCTGGGAGTCTGGCCCGACGTCGTCAGGGTTAAAGAAAGCCTCAAAGAACGCGCAGGAAAAGGCAAGATGCGTGGACGAAGGATGAAACACGCCGTCGGACCATTATTGGTGATAGCTGAAAACGGCGACATTATCCACGCAGCTCGAAACATCCTAGGTGTAGACGTTTCAGCCGTCAACAACTTAAACACTGAACTCCTAGCCCCTGGAACTCACCCGGGCAGGCTCACAATCTGGTCAAAGTCGGCTTTTGAAAAACTTGACACGTTGTTTGGTAAAGGAGGCTAAGCGCGGTTTGGACCCATACGACATAATCTTATATCCCGTTATGACCGAAGTGGCAAGTCGCATCTTAGAGACTGAAAACAAACTCGTGTTCGCCGTGAGTCTCAAAGCATCGAAAGCCGAAATAAAACGTGCGGTTGAAGAACTCTACGAAGTGCGTGTAGAGAAGGTTACAGTCAATGTCACACATAAGGGTGAAAAAAAAGCATTTGTAAAACTACACCCAGACTACAAAGCGGCTGACGTAGCCATCAAACTAGGCATTCTGTAAGCCTTTGACCAAACCGACGTAACACCCTGCATCTATTCATAGTAACTCATATTTGCCCATCCAGCCAAACATACCAAAGACCATAGGAGGAAAAATCATGGAGAAAATACGAGTAGTGTGCTACGGCTTAGGCGCGGTTGGAAGCCTTATAGCTAAATCTCTGCTAGAAAAGGAAGGCATCCAAATCGTGGGCGCCATCGACATAGCTAAAGACAAGATTGGAAAAGACTTAGGCGAAGTACTTGCCCTAAGCAAAAAACTGGGCATAACTATCTCCGACAACGTAGACAATGTAGTGTCAAAGGCTTGCTGCGATGTGGTTCTCCACGCCACAAGCTCTTACCTCAAAAACGTGTACGAACAGATTGCGACCCTAGCCAAATACGGCGTCAACGTCATCTCAACCTGCGAGGAACTGTCATTCCCTCACCTTTCAGAACCTGAACTCGCCAAAAAACTCGACGCGTTGGGCATAAAATACGCCATGACATTCCTCGGCACGGGCATAAACCCTGGCTTCCTCATGGACACATTAGTAATCACACTGACGGGCGTCTGCCAAAAAATAAACAAGATAAAAGTTGAAAGAGTAATGAACGCCGCCACACGTCGGGTTCCGTTCCAGACGAAAATCGGCGCCGGACTGTCACTGAGCGAATTCAAGAAGAAAATAACCGCCAAAAAAATCACTGGGCATGTTGGTCTTGAACAGTCGATTGGCATGATTGCCGCAGCCCTGCGCTGGAAACTCGACAAAATCAAGGTTGAATCAGTTGAGCCAGTTATTGCCAAACGGGAAGTGAAAAGCGAAGCCATAAAAGTGAAGAAGGGACAGATGGCGGGTTTGAAACAAACGGCGAGAGGAATAATGAAACGAAGAGACGTGATAACACTGGATTTTCAAGCGTACATAGGCGCGGAGGAAGAGTACGACTCCATAACAATCGATGGAGTACCGCCCGTTCACCAGAAGATTTCACCCTGCGTCCACGGCGACTTGGCCACGGTTGCAGTGATTGTCAACTCAATCCCAAAGATTATGAACGCCCCGCTTGGTTTGGTTACAATGAAAGACCTGCCCGTTCCCTCGGCTGCAGTTGAAGACATGAGAAAATACCTTTGAAGAGCATTTTGCGTCCAAAACTCCTGAATGGCGTTGTAGTGGTTGATGACTGAACATGGATATTGAACAAAAGGCACACATGATAGACCAAGCGGTTTCCATGGACCTCCCAGCACGTAGAGTTGTTCGCCAATTATATGATGCCGCTTTTAAAACTGTAGGCAAACCTCTCTGCTTGACTGCCGCCCAAAAAATAGAAAAAGCCGCCGATAAAGCAGATTCTGTCTTCATACTCACAGGTTTTCCGATTCCACCACTGAACATTGCCGAAACCGACGGCCCACTGGGGACTGCAGTTTTAAACCAGACCTTGCAAGTCATTGGGTTCAAGCCAATTTTGGTCACAGATGCCTTATGTTCAAAAGTAGTGAGGGCGGCGAATCCCAGAACAGGACTAGTAACTGTTTCAGTTGACGCTGAGCAAGCCCGTTCGCAGGCTGAGCAACTGCTTTTAGAATATAACCCTTCGGTGCTTTTTGCCATTGAGCGTCCAGGATGGAACAAGAAGGAGGAGTATCATAACATGCGAGGTTTAAACATTTCAGGCATCGTGGGAAAAACCGATTATTTGTTTGCATTGGGGCAAAAGCGCAGAGTCTTGACTGTAGGGGTTGGAGATGGCGGAAACGAGTTGGGATGCGGACTCATCTTCGAAACCGTGCAGAAAAACGTACCCTACGGCGCCAAGTGTCAATGCCCTTGTAACGGTGGAATTGCAGCCGCGACGCCAGCCGACGCTTTAGTGGTCAGCGGTGTTTCTAACTGGGGAGCCTATGGCATAGCAGCGTGTCTCAGCTTGTTGAAGGGCTTAGAGTACAGGCATAATAGGCAAGGTGAGTTACGGTTGTTGAATCGTGTTGCAAAGGCTGGGGCAATTGATAGCATCTCAAAGGAGTCTAAACCCTTCGTCGATGGACTGTCCCCCGTCATAAACGGCTTGGTCGTTGACCTTATATCTGCGATTAAGAACGCTTAACTCGTGGTCGTAATTGAAAATCAAACACGCTGGTGTCCATCCGAAGGGAACGCTGTTACTTTCCGATTTGCTTGATTCTCTGAAGAAAAGACCCGATTACCACAAGGTTGGCGCCGTGGCTTTGTTTATAGGCGTGGTCAGAGGCGAAACCAAACAGGGCGAATCCGTCAAACGCCTCCAGCTGGAAGCCTTCGATGAGAAAGCAGATGAAGTCTTAGAGAAAATCTGCAAGGACCTAAAATCCAAAAAGGATGTTGTCGACGTGCAGATTCACCACTTAACTGGTGAGTTTGAACTGGGCGAAGACCTAGTTTACGTGTTGGTAGCTGGGGGGCACCGCCAAAACGTGTTTCCAGCTCTGCACGAAGCGGTTGAACGTTATAAGAAAGAGGCGCCTATCTTTAAGAAAGAGTACGTGGAGGACAAGACAGGCGCCATCAAATCATACTGGGTCAGCGAACGTGACTAGATAGTGCATGGGACTATGGAAAAACCTCTTGATTTTAACTTGGTCTCTCCTTGCGGCACATTTTGTGGCGAATGCACATACTATAAGCAGGGTTGTGCAGGATGCGGCTACGTAAAGGGTAAACCCTTCTGGGGCGAATGCCACTTTTACTCTTGCGTCAGAGAGAGAGGCGTTGAACACTGCGGCTTATGTGCCGACTTTCCCTGTGACTACTTTCTGACCACCTTTGACCCAAAGGAGGGCCGATGGCGTGTCTTCTATCGCGCTGGGCAACTGATGTACAGAAAGAAGATTGGGACAAAGGCTTGGCTTGAACAAAAGACTAGAGGCGAAAACCCAGACCCAAAATTCAAAAAATAGCCTTCCTAAGATGTTAGTGAAAGTTTGAGCTCGTTGAATCCCATGAATTGACTTAGCGCTGTAGCCCTGTCTTCGATTTCTTTCAGGTCTTCCTTGGATATTTTCTCGAAAGGCGTAATCATGACTGTTAAGGCGTGTTTTGTCTTCTTTGGTTTCCAAGTCCCAATTACGCGTCCGTTAACAAGCACGGTGGCTGCGATGTCTCCCACTACGGGCTTGAAAACGCGTTTCTTGTACTCGTCTCGGATTATGCGGGTTCTATCCTTGTGCCCGAGTAGGATAGAGTCGAATTTGGGCAATAGACTGACGGGCATCTTTTCTTTGAGGCTTATGGAGTCGAGGGTTTTGAGGTCTTCTTTTAGTAGCCAGAACCGTCCCTCCACACCTTCGATTTCGACCTCTTTCACCAACAGGCTCGCATTTTCAATCGCTCTTTTGGCATCGCCTGCCATCAATCCGCTCCAGAGAACAAAGTCCTGCTGAGTCGCAGGGCCATAACCACGAAGATATTTTATGAAGAGTCTTCTTTGTGCCTCTTCCTCGCCTATCTTGTTCAGGTCTAAGTCTGGTAGCCAACTGTCGAGCCTTGCGAAGCAGGATTCTCTCTCGCATGGTTGAGCGTGGACGGTTAGGCCTTCGTAGGCTGTTTCTTTGAGTATGCCGCCCCAGCCTGAGAAAAGCCTTTGATAGGGCTTGGAATCGTCTTTCATCAGCAGGCGGACTTTGTCGTTCAGTTCTTTTCTTTTGAGTGGTTTTTGGGCTAGGGCTTGAAGGATTTTTGGGTAGATGACGTTTTTTCGTTCGTCGATAGAGGGCCAGTCTGGAGCGCGCATGTAGCGTCCGTGATGTTCAAACCACATCCTTCTGAGTGCTCTGTTGTAAACGGGCATGTCTCCTGATGGAATTACGTGCAGTGTTCCACGCATGCACCAAACTTTCACTAGGGTTTTTTCTCTGTAAAGCGCCTTATCCAACAAATCGTTTTCGAAGTTTTCAACTCTGCTCCACAACGAAAGATATGGCGTGGCAGGCGCTTGGGCGTGCAATCCGCAAACGTGGTCAACAACTTTTACAAGGTCTTTTCTGCTAGCCTTCTGGAATAAGTGATGCTTGATTAGGTATAGTCGGTTCAGTTTTGCCAACGAGATTTTTTCTGAACCCACTCTCAATCACTCTCTCTTCTTTAAGCTGAATTCCCATTGGCACCAAACGCCTGTCAGGCGCTTTCCTGGCGGACAGATTTGACAGTTGACTTCGATGTTTGGGTTGAATTCTTCGGCGAAACTCTTCAGATAGCTGAACCTCACGTTTTTGCATGGGAAAACGCCGAGTGCCTTGTGGATTCTTGTCTCCTGTATTCGACATTTAACGACTCTGTAGATTCCTTTAGACGGCGAAGCCTCTGTTTGTTTTTCTTCTTGATAGAGCGACCAACTCGTGTTTCTCAGAGCATGCATGAACGCTGGGATGTCGTTTTTGTCTATTTGCAACAGGTTTTTGAGTTCTCGGGCTTCCAGTTTGCCTAAAACTTTCCAGCAATTTGTGTCTATTTGAGCCGCTGCTTCCGTGCCAAATTTTTCTTCAATTCCTTGAAAGTACAAGCCGTCGACGCGCCAGATGTTTCTAACATTCATAAAGAATAGATTAAGCAGAGTTTCCTTGCGTGTTTTCTTCAACATTTCATAATCTTCTTTTGTCAAGCCGCTCATTTTGCAACACCATGCGAAACATAGAGGTTGTCTTCTCTCTCATAAAATGTTTAGCTCTAATCCAAAAGCTTTGAACTGCTATCTGCCCACCAAAAAAGGCTAAGAACCCGCTAGAAACTCTTAAGTTAAGATTTGAAGATGAGATTAGCGTGGAATAGGAGAATGAGTCCGTGATGTCTGTGAGCAAGCCTCGTTTCTCAATTGAGCCTCTTCTCTCAGCCCGTCTTCTGCTTTCCCCACAACTAGCCGAGGGCAAGGTCTACTTCATAAGCGACCTCAGCGGCTGCATGAGCTTATACTCTATGAAGCGAACTGGAAGCTTCGCAGTTCCACTTTTGCCTTCGGGCTTAGCCCTGCAAAACCCTCACCTAATGACGGGATACAATTTCTATGTGCTTCCCAAGCTTCAAAAGATTCTCGTGATGATTGATGAAAACGGCAACGAAAACTATCAGCCATGCTTTATTCCGATAGAAGGCGGCATCCCCGAACCGATATTCGGCGACAAATACAAGAATGAACAGGTTGCCTGTCTTCACTGCGACGCAGAAAATAATGTAGCCTACTTCTCTCGAGACGACCGAAAGACCCCAAACATTGAATGCCTCAGAGTAGACCTAGAAACGCTAGAGACCACATCCTTAGGAACCAGCATCTACGGAAATTACTTCAACGGTGTCAACGCCGATCACACGAAGGTAATTCTTGCAGATAGCTACACAGCTGCTGACATCGTACTTTATGTGTGGCAACCGGGATTGCCGGAAAGAAAACTTTTCTACGGAACCCCGCTGCAAGAAAGAGGAGATAGAGAGGTCGAACCCTCAGGCATCGGCACCTGCGGCTTTGTGGACGATGACACAGGATTGCTGTTCAAATCAAATTTGTACAAAGACGAAGGCAGCTTGACCTATGTGGCGCTCTCTTCACCGGACAAGGTGGTCGAGGTCATTGCTAAAGGATTTCGCCACGCGGGAGCTGGCGAACTCGTCGACATCAAACCGGTAAAGGGCAACCGCTTCTTAGTTACGTACAATATCGATGGATCCTCTTGGCTGTACGAGGGCGATTTCCGCCTAGATGATAGCGTCCCAGTCTTCACAGTAGCGAAGACATTGGTAGGACTTCCTCCGCTTTCAACCGGTGTGGTTCTGGGAACTGAGTTTGAACTGCAAGATAAAGAAGACCCGTCCACCGCCGACTATGTTCTCGCTTTTACGAGAGCCAACAGTCCCTCTCAACTTTACCTTCTACCGCACGAAGTGGACAAGGGGCTGATCGAGCTCTCAGAGGAGCGAGTCGTAGGCATAGACCAGAGGTTTCTATCTGAAGGAGAAGACGCGAGCTATACAACCTTTGATGGAGTTAGAATTTCAGCGAGACTCTACATGCCTTCAAAAGAACTTGGTTTCGAAGGTTCAAGGCCTCTGGTACTCTATGTTCATGGCGGTCCACAAAGTCAGGAAAGACCGGACTTCACGTGGTTTTCAATGCCGTTAATTCAATTTCTGACACTTAACGGATTCGCCGTGTTTGCCCCGAACGTAAGGGGAAGCACAGGCTACGGGTTGAAATACATGAAAATGGTGGATCGTGATTGGGGTGGAAAGGACATGCATGACCATGTTGAGGGACTGAAGATTCTTGAAAGGGACCCGCGCATAGATTCATCGAGACGGGCGGTAATTGGTCGCTCCTACGGAGGTTATATGACGCTGATGCTCACTTCACATTATCCGGAACTGTGGAAAGCCTCTTGCGACATGTTCGGACCTTACAATCTGCTCACCTTTCTGGATCGTATTCCAGAAACGTGGAAAACTTTCTTTCGACTTTCAGTAGGTGATCCAGAGAAAGACCCAGATTTCCTCAAGGAACGCTCTCCTATAACCTATCTTAAAAACTTTCGAGCTCCGATGCTTATCGTGCAAGGAAAAAACGACCCAAGGGTGGTCTTGCAGGAGTCGAAAGATTTAGTGGAGGACTTGCGAGGCAACAATGTTCAGGTGGAATTTCTAGTGTTTGAAAACGAAGGACACGACGTAATCAAATTCAAGAACAAAGTTCTATGCTATAACAAAATCGTTGAATTCTTTAAGAGGCATCTGGGAGTTACCTGAAGAACATATCTCAAGATAGCTTCATAATCAGCCTTGTTTTTTCATCCATTTTGCGGCTTCGCTTATTAATGGGTTTGGAGACACGTCTATGACTGGTATGTCCATTGTGCCCACCCGAATGGTTTGTTTGTACTCTGGCATAATTGCGTAGACCACGTCTGACCAATAGACGTTTCCCTTGACGAATTCGTCTAAGAGAGCGTCTGTTGATGGTACGATAGGTGAGTATGAAAACACCACGCCTTCTGCCCATTTCAGAATGATGGATTCTCCGGAGCTTATGATGGTGGCTACAACCTTTGACAATGACTCGAGAGAGGGATAGCGTGTGCGCTCCAGAATAATCAACTGTTTTGGCGGTCGACAAACAATGTCAAACATTTAGAGTTACACCTTGACTCGTTGACCTCTCTAATATTCACAGAATGCTCTTTTTAACTCTTCCACAACTTACAACTCAAGAACGCTGTCAGAAAGAAAAAAGAATCGGTGAGAGGGCGTCAGTTTAGACGAGGCAGTGTTCGAGGTAGTCGTCTAAGGTTTTGGCTGCCACCACTTCTATCTTGTAGTCTTTGGCATCTAGGGAATATTCAAAGTTCTTCTGTGGCACAACCACTTTTTTGAAGCCCCAAGCCTCAGCAGCCTTAATCTTCTCGTATAGACCGCCCACTGCGGTAACCATGATTTGGTCGCCTACTCCCAGGTTGATTTCGCCTGTGACAGCAACGTCCTGCCTCACTGGACGTCCTTCAATCAGTGAGCAGAGCAGTATGGTCATCGTTACGCCTGCGGATGGTCCATCAACGCCGTAGGCTTGGGAGAAGTCGATGTGTGTGAGAAAGTCTTGTGCGATGTCTACGCCGTATTTGTGCAGTATGACGCTACGCACTTTGGCTATGCTGTCGGAAATGAACACGTCCTGCTTGCCCTTCGCCACACCCGTAACCTTGTAGTAGCCTTGCAGTGGATAATCACGGGTAATCTTGCTTCGCTTAAACATCTGTGCCTTCACGGTGAGCACGTTACCCGTCATTTCTCCGCTGTAGGGGTCGGTTATAACAGCCAGCCCGTAGATTTGCCCAAGCTTGGTGCCCTTCGCTTCGATTTCGAGTAATTTGCCCCTCTCGTTGAGCTGATGCTCCAAAATCTGTCTCTGAATGGTTTTGCAATGATTGCCTATAGCTTCTTGAACGTGGCGTCGCTCCACCATCATCAAGCCTTCGTTCATGGCTAGGGTGGCAGCCGTTTTGACGATTGAAATCAATGGTCGAAACTTGGTTGACAAGGCGTCTCGTTTGTTGCTGCGTCGCCTGCCTTCTTCCACAACTTCTTCGCATGCTTCTCGGCTGAACGGAATCAAATGGAAACGTTGCGTTTCCTGAGCTATGAACTGCACGTATCTGCGCCTGTTCTCTACGGTGTTGGGCATGTCGTTGTTCATGCGGACAACTTTTCCATAACCATAAATTCGATCCATCAAGGCGGGGTGAATCTGACCAATCGAGTCGAAGTTGCCTGCGCCCAAGAGAAAGCACATGCATGGTACAGGCTCGGTTGAAACTGCCATCGCAGCTGTGCCGCCTGTCACCAAGTGCCCCCGCGTTGTTATTGGCAACTGTCCGTCTTCTAACACCGTGAGTAGGGTTACGGCTTCAACAGGATTCAGATTCTTGATTTCGTCAATGTAAAGGATGCCTAAAGCCGCTCTATGCACGTCGCCCGCCGTGACCCTTTGGTGTTCTGGTGTGCCCATTCCACCTGTTTGAAATGGGTCCCAAGCTATGTCGCCGAACAACTGAGACGAGGCGTGACCCGTGGCATCAAGGAAAGGTGCGTGTTCGGAAGAGTTGTCTACCAACAACTTGGGCACGTTTGACTGCTGTGCTCCTCCAATTCCGCCCAAGTTCATGGCGCCTCCGCCTAACTTGCCAAACCACCAGATAAATATACCAAAAAATAACAGAGAACCTGCGGGAACAAAAAGTAGGACAAGCGATGGAAAAGACTTGGCAAAATACTCGAGGAGATTATATGAAAAAGATTCTTGCAGAGTCAAGCCTTCGGCTATCCTAGGGTTCAGCGCCCACGTGTTAAACATTTCGTAGAGCCCATACAAGCCGATAAAGAGCAGGGTCAACCCAAAACTTATGAGGAAGGTTTGAATCACCCGCAAGCCGACAGAGACAAAGAACTTCCTTTTCTCCTGATGCAGCCTCTCCCTCCTTATGGCTTCTTTACCCTTGCCCGCTTCCTGCATTGAAATCTTAGGCTCGCTTGGAACCGTCTTGTTCTTCCAGCAGAGCACATCGAACAGCTTAATCTTATTTTGCTGGTAAATCTCTGTGAGTTTTTCCGCCAGTGCTCTGCCAATCAAGGATTTGCCAGTGCCAGGGTCGCCCAAAAGAAGCAAGTATGGTCCAGGGCTCAGTTTGGTCTTGACTGAAGGCTTGGATGCTTCGGGGTCTTTCCATTCGTCATACCATTTCTGCTCTTCCAGCCACTTCAGTTTGTGAGCCCACTCGTCAAGGCAGAGAAAACATTCTTGGAGGGCTCGGTCTTGTCCAATCACCCACGAGATTAGGTTGTCGTCGACTGGAAATTTCTTCGTGCTCTTGAAATTCGCCCAGTCCCACTTTACTTTCGTCTTTTTTCCATTAATTGTCCGTTCAAGAATTTCCGTTTCTTTTCCGAAGTGGGTGTAATCGTCGTTTTTCGAGGGCGCCATGGAGAATCTAAATGAAATCTTTGTTTTCCAAAATTAAAGTCGTTATTTCAACATCTGTAATATGCTTGAAGCGGATAGAAGATAATGACACTGAAGTTCGAAGAACTTATTAACTGTCAAGTCAAAACTTGCTCTCCAATGAGTTTGGGAGGTTAACGGCACTTTGAAGTATGATATAAGGTATAAACCGTCTTACTCAATGTTGGTTGTGCAACTCGACCCAGGCGAGACCATAACCGCCGAGTCAGGCGCCATGACATACATGAATCCAAACATAGACGTGAAAACTCGAATGAGAGAAAAGAGCTTCCTAGGCACACTCGGGTTGACGTTCTTAGGTAGGCAATCTTTCTTCGTGAACGACTACACATCAACAGCAGGGCAGGGAGAAGCCGCGTTTGTATCCGCGCCTGTGGGAGACATCGAAGTTCTCGAAGTAGCGCCCAATCAGGGTTACATAATTCAGAAAGCGGCTTACATCGCATCCACGCAAGATGTGAACTTGGACGTTCAGTGGCAGGGCTTCACCAAGGGCTTGTTTGGGCAAGGTCTCTTCATGATTAAGGTCACGGGTAAAGGCTTGTTGTTCATCAACACCTTCGGCGCCATTGACAAACACACGCTGAAACCAGGAGAAAAAATGATTGTGGACAACTTCCACTTGGTTGCTTTCAGCGACACCTGCCAATACAAAGTGACAAAGTTTGGTGGGCTAAAAGAAACCCTTCTGGGCGGCGAAGGCTTGGTCACGGAAATAACTGGACCCGGCGACGTCTACATTCAAACAAAGAATCTGCGAGAGTTCGTGGACTGGCTCTGGACCCTGATAGAGCCTCGAGTTCAGTCGAGAGCACGATAGAAAGGAGTAAACGCCAGCGAAAAACCAGAAACAGTTACTCAAACATAACTCGCCTAAAGCTCCACTATCAAGCCCAACACTTCTACACCATTTAACCAACTAGTTAAACGAATCAGAAACGAATAAGCTAGAATTGAGGAAAAATCCACAAAACAAACCAGATTCAAGCCCAAAAACACCGCTCAGCCAAAAAAAAGCCACGATAAACAAATATGATGAGAGTCAGCCCTCTTATATGGATAGACTAGATTAAAATCGTAGATGTTAGCTTACAGAAATCGTTACGTTGAATGGTTTAGGATTCTTGACTATAGTAATTTTTTTATTCTTTTAGAGATTCTGAGCCACAACGGTCTGTTTTTCTATCTGCCTCACGATGGACTTGACATGCACGATATCGCTCTGCAGCTTCTTTGGGATTTGCAGCAGCCCATACTACACAATCTATTGTTCTGTGTCTTTGTTCTCTATGGGCACAACCGCCACCTTCTTTTGCTGGTGCATCCATATGTTGGTTAGTTTCCTCACAGACTTTTGCAGAGATACCTTTAGATTGACAGATTTCGTTGTGCTCTTTTCTAGCTGGCATATGGCATCCACATCTTTTTGGTAACTTTAAAGGTATTTAAGGAATAAGGTCGAAAAGAACAAGCGGTTCTTTGGGTGTTGGGTGAAACTAATCCTCTTGTGAAGGGTAAAATTTTAAGCAACTTTCCACATTTTCTTTATGAATGGGCTTCTTTCAGAGGTTTACTCGCCCAAAAGCGAAACTTTGGTTACGAACAGAGAAGAACGAATTGGCTTTAGGTGAAGAACTGAAAGGAGTTGTTGGAATAGCCTCTGAAGAGGAATTTGATATTGAAGAGATTGCCGTTGACTTACGTTGTTGGGAGAGCATAAAGAGAATTTCTGGACACTATGAAACAGATGATGATACAAACAAAAGGGAATGGGTTGAAGAAGAACGTTGGGATGAGGAAAGGCTGTATTGGGCACGTTTTCAAATCTGTAGCCAAAGGCACGTTGGTATAGGTGTCAATAAGGAATTTCCTTTTGTTTTTAGGATACCTGTAACTGAAAGAGAAACGTATCATGGTGCTGATAGAAAAGTAAGATGGTTCATTAGTGCAACCATGCCCGTCATGAAGCGTAGGCATATAGAAACCCAAAAACATGAAATCCTTTTTGCCAAGCCTTCTGTATTAACGAAAGAAGTTGTTAGAGAAGTAGTTATGATACCATGTGCTTATTGCGGTGGATTAATGCCACAGACATCTACGTTCTGTCCTAACTGTGGTGCAAGAAGAAAAGGTTAGAAAAAGAAAAGAAGGGCTAATGGTTGTTGTTGCCGTTTTCTGCTAGGATTCATTCTAGGTCTTTTTTCTCGTAGATTTTGGCTAAGGCTTCAATTTGCATGTTTGGGGGTTATGCCAAATTTACGAAGGCAATGCCATCAAACCCCTTCCTGTCAATGTTATCCTAGCTTTTTCGAAATCCAGATATTGTTAAATAGTTGAACCTCTACTCATCTCACAATCTAGGGGAGCTGGGCTTAACCCGGCTGAGAGGACGACTACACGCGTCGTCGACCCTTAGAACCTGAACCAGATAATACTGGCGGAGGGAAAAAATAAGTGAGCAAAGTTACGTCTGAA